>Ga0310038_10000917_pt1 | contig 23133 bp, 17 predicted proteins | sample Sb_taG_6_FD_200461 | JGI IMG/M metagenome (GOLD analysis project Ga0310038, IMG submission 200461) | Peat soil microbial communities from Weissenstadt, Germany - Sb_50d_4_PS metaG (v2) (version 2) | ecosystem: Environmental > Terrestrial > Soil > Wetlands > Peat | place: Germany: Weissenstadt... | reverse complement strand
CCGCCGCAGGGCGTTGAGGTCGGCGTCGCCGCTCGGTCCCTCGACGCCGCAGTTCCACGAATGGTTTTCGGCCCAACCGTCGCGGTTGTTCTCGCCGTTGGCCTCGTTGTGTTTGCGGTTGTAGGAGACCAGGTCCCAGAGGGTGAAGCCGTCGTGGCAGGTGACGAAGTTGATCGAGTGGCGCGGCAGACGGCCGGATGCCTCGTAGAGGTCCGCGCTGCCGCACAGGCGCGTGGCCAGCGCGGGGGTCGGGAGTCGTTTTCGGATTGGTCTACTCACATTATGAAACGACTCCCGACTCCCTTTTTTCCTTCGTGTCCCCCGAGGACGGGCTACGATCTCCCCTTGGCCTGGTGTGGCGTGGCGCCCGTGTAATAGGGGTGAAGCGAGTGCGACGGCGCAAACGGCTGGGCAAGCCGTTGAATCCACGGCTACCCGGGAGTATCATTAACCGCAGCTGTCGCCGCTGCGATGCCACACGTCCGTCCATCGAGGGAAGGTGCTTCATGATCCAGGCCCGAACCCAGGTCCTCGCCGTGTTGGCCGGCGGTCTCGGACTGCTCATGCTGGCACAGGCGCCGCGTGCCGGCGCGGAGCGCGGCACGGTCGATGACCCGATCATCGACAGCAAGATGACGGAAAAAGAGGCGTTCGACGGCCTCGATCCCAAGACTCCGGCGAAGCTCCGCGAGCAGCAAACAATCGTTGATGTCCTTTACTACAGCTTCGACGGCAAGATCCACAAGGGGCAACTGGTCATCGACCGAGACTTGGAAAAGGACGTCCGGGTGGTCTTTGAAGTCATCCTGAAATCCCGCTTTCCCATCGGCTCGGTTATTCCCATAGCGCATCCGAATTACCGCAAGGACGGGCGCTGGGATGACGAATTGTCGATGGCCGCCAACAACACCTCGGCGTTCAACTACCGGCCGATCCAGGGCGGCAGCGAGCTGTCCATGCACGCCTACGGGCGCGCCATCGACATCAACCCAGTGCAGAACCCGTACATTCGCAAGGACGAAGTGCTGCCGGCCGGCGCCAGGTACGACGTCAAGGCCGACGGCACGCTGACCGCGGACCATGCCGTCGTCAAGGCCTTTCTCGAACGAGGCTGGAAATGGGGCGGCACCTGGAGATCGCTCAAGGATTACCAGCATTTCGAGAAGGCGCGAACCCAAACCGCCAAGCCGGCCCCGCCCTCGGAAGGGCGGGGCGACGTGAAGCCGCAGGAGTGGCTCAAGCCTCGCGCCTTGCGGCCCGGAAGCACGATTGCGTTCGTGGCGCCGGCGTCCCCGATCGACAAGGATCCGGTACTCAAGTACGCCAAACAGCTCGAGGAGGCAGGGTTTCGCGTGATGCTCCCCAAACGCCTGGACCGGGCCGAACGCTTCCTGGCCGGCTCGGACGATGAGCGGGCCGCCGAGCTGAACGCCGCCATCCGGGATCCCAAGGTCCAGGCCATCTTTCCCTGTCGGGGCGGCTACGGCATGACGCGCATCCTGGACCGGATCGATTACGCCGCCCTGCGCGCGGACCCGAAGATCATCACGGGCTTTTCCGACCTGACGGCGCTCCACCTGGCCGTGGCATGCAAGGCACGAGTCGTCACCTTCCACTCCCCGATGCCCGAGCGCTACCTGTGGCGCGAGGACGGCGATTTCGCTTACTCCGTCTCCTCGTTCCGGCGTGCCCTCCTGGCTGAGAAGTACAGGAAGGGCGAGGAGGGCTTCACGGTCGAGCTGCCGACTGACCGAGCGCGCCCCGTCAAGCTGGTCGGCGGCAAGGCCCGGGGACGGCTCCTGGGGGGCAACCTGACGTTGATCTGCTCGACCCTGGGGACGCCCTATGCGATCGAGGCCCGGGGCAACATCCTCCTGCTCGAGGACACCGGGGTGCCGCCTTACCAGATCGACCGGGCCCTGTCGCAGCTCCGCCTGGCGGGCGTCCTCGACGCGGTCGCGGGCATTGTCGTCGGCACGTTCGAGAAGGCAGATGAAAAAGAGGTCGAAAAGATTTTGCAGGATTACCTCGGGAAGCGAACGATCCCGGTGGTCTACAACTTCCCGGTCGGCCACGGCCATCACAACGCGACGCTTCCCCACGGGGCCCGGGTCGAGTTGGACGCCGACGCGGGGACGCTGCGCGTGCTGGAGAATCCGGTCGCGACCGAGTAAGAGTCTGTCCGAAAAGGGCTCAGACCCTCTGACGGGCCCTGAAAAACGCCGGCAAGACCGGGGCCAGGTAACGGGTCTGACCCCTTTTCGGACCTTTTCGGTCGCAGCGTGGCCGAACCCCTGGCCGAGTCGGTTCAATTCGCCGCGGTTGGCCGAGTAGGTCACTTCTCCATCTTCAGCGGCTTCTCGAAGTGCTGGTAGTCCTTCAGGGAGTTCCACGACCCTCCCCATGCCCAACCGCGCTCGAGGAACGCTTTCACGATCGGGCTGTCCGCTGAGAGGGTGCCCTCAGCTTTGGGATCGTACTTCGCACCGCGCGGAAGAACCACGTCACCTTTGACGTACGGGTTCTGGAGGGGGTTAATGTCGATCGCGCGCCCGTAGGCGTGATTCGACAACTTCGTCGAGCCGGTCATCGTCCGGAAGTTGAAGGCCGACGTGTTGTTCGCCTCCATCGACAGGCCGTCATCCCAGCGGCCGTCTTTCCTGAACTTCGCGTGCGAGATCGGGACGACCGAACCGATAGGGAACTTCGCTTTGAGGGCGATGTCGAAGACCTCCTGCACGTCCTTGACCAGGTCACGGTCGAGCACGAGTTGTCCGCGATGCAGTTGCTTGTCGAACCCGCAATACACCACTTCAACGATCGTTTGACTATCTCGCACTTCTTTGGGACAAGTTGGATCGAGCCCGTCGAAAGCTTGCTGCTCAGTCATGTTGCCGTCAATCCAGGGAAGGGTCCGCACCGGGCGAAAGCCGTCGATCGGCTGGTGTCTGTCCGGTATGTACCACATACGGTTGGCGGAACGTACACGCGTGGGAATGGAAAGGAATGTGCAGCCTCGCATGATGCGGAGATTGCCGTCCAACACTATGCACGAGCGTTCCTGATCGTCGTACGACATCAGGCCAGCGACGTATTGCTCCTGGCACCACTCCTGGGCATTGCCGAGCATGTCGAACAAGCCGAAGTCGTTCGGCTTCTTGGTGCCGCACCGCAACATCTTTTCGTCCCGCGAGTTCTTCGTGTACCACGCGTACTCCCCGAGCAAGTCCTCCGTCTCCCCGAAGTAGCGGCTGGTATCCGCCCCGGCGCGGCAGGCATACTCCCATTCCGCTTCGCTCGGCAAGCGATAGCCCTCACGGTGCAGGTAGTCGTCGGCCAACTTGATCCATCCGACATTGGCCCCCTTGTCGGGTCTTCCGGGGAAAAGTGCAGACGCCGCCAGAAACGCCCCTGGTCCGTGCGGCGAGCAGAGCAAACCCAGGGTGCTCGCACATGCGGCCGGAGGCGCATCCGATACGTAGCACCACTGGTCCGGAGGGATGCCCTCCTTTTCGCTTAGCCAGTTGCAGTACGCCGCCGCGTCATACCACGATACCCTGTTTGCCGGCCAATCCTTGTCCGGGGAGTGTACTTCCGAATACTTATGGACCGGCCGAAAGCGGAGGAATTGTTCGATGGTGACCTCCTTCCCGTTCATCATGAAGGACCGACCAATCCGCTTCTGGTATCGCTCCTCAACCGGTCCCCTGGGGCCCTCTTCCCGACCGTCCTCGTCGGTCGGAGAGCCCATGTTGAATTTGGCCGGCCCCGGAAGGACCACCATCGTTTGCCCCTGCCCGTTGACGTACCAGTAGGCTTCTTCCCTGCCGTCACCTTTGGCAAGGTTTTGTCTGATCTCTCCCAATCTTTTCGTCCGCCTTTGGCCGTCCCGTACCCACCCCTCCTCGAACTTCTTCAGTTCGTCCACGTGCCCCCACCGCCGCAGAAGCCACTCCGCCGCCGCGTGTGTGCCGGCGTCGGGATTGTGCTGGTACAGCTGCCGGACCTGGCCGAGCACAGCTTCCCTATCGGTGGCGGAAAGCCTGTCCTCGCGGAACTCGCCCAGCATCAGCAGCAAGGCCCGGCGGGTCGATACGTCTTGTTCCTCGGCCAGGCGCTGAATGATCGGCCCCGGTTCCGTTCCAACGGGGACGACGACGTGGATCAGGTAACTCCGGGCCCGGGGGTCGGACCTATGTTTCAGGAGCGACCAAGTCTTATTCGGTTCGTTCAGGTTCAGCAAGGCCGCCGCCGCGTTGGCCTGTTGCTTGGCCAGGCGTTCCTTGTCTTCGTTGGTCTTCACAGAGTCGAGGGACTTCTCGATCGTTTCCTTGAGCGGTGCAATCGCCTCGTCGCGACGAACCTTCAGCTTCGGGAACAGAACTGCAAACTGTTTCACATCGGCATCCTGAATTAGTTTTGCGACCTGTACCGGATCATCGCCGACGTAGTCGGCTAGGAGGATCGCGGCTACTTCCCGCCGCTGAGGCGACTGATCCAGGTGGAAGGCCTCGGCCAGCGGCCCCGACAGTTTCTCCTTCACGGGCCGGAATCCCTCCATCCAGGCGCGTAGGTGCAGCACGTTGACTGACAGCAGCTGGTTTACCACGTCACCGGCGTGCTTCGGCCACTCCTTGCTGTCGGGATCGAAGGCGGCGAGCGCGGCCAGCATCCGGAAGTGTTGCGCCGGCGCGGCCCCACCGTCAACCGCCCTCTCCCAAAAGGACTTCCGTAATTCCGTCTCATGCGCTCCGTGCTTCTTCAAATCGTCGCGGACCAGCAACACCTCGGCAGGATCGTCCAAATTCGGCAACTCGGTCGATAATTCGTCCCAGACCTTGTCGGGTTCGTGCCGCAACAGGCCCAGGCCATAGCGGTATCGCGTCGGCTTTTTCTGCGGATCGGGATCCTCCCAGCGCCTGCGCAACTCCGGTAAGACGTCGTCGGGCGCGGTTTCGAGGTCGTCGAGGATGACACCGACGGCGCCGGGGGAGGCCGTAGACAGCGCGTCGATCCGCGCCATGATGCGATCGTGCTTCTCGGCTTCCGCGCGCTTCAAGGCCGAAGACACCAAGACGACGGCCACGGCAAGCGAGATGACCAACGCCGACACGGCCACGATCACCACAGTCGCCAACGGGTGACGCCGAAGCCACTTGACGAGCCGCTCGAAGGGGCCGGCGGGTCGCGCCACGATCGGCTTCCCGTCGAGGAAACGGCGCAGGTCTTCCGCCAGTTCCTTGCCCGTGCGGTATCGCTTGCCTGGATCCTTCTCAAGGCACGTCAGAGTGATCGTTTCCAGGTCGCGCGGCACCTTCGGCTGCAGCTGCCGCACCGGCACCGGCTCGCGCGAGCGCACCTGCTCCAAGGTGTCCAGGGCGTCGGCGCCCTTGAAGGGCGGCCGGCCGGTCTGGCACTCGTACAGGATCGCCCCCAGCGCGTATACGTCCGCCGCCGGCCCGACCGCCTCGCCGCTGGCCTGCTCCGGCGCCATGTACGACGGCGTCCCCATCACCGCGCCGCTCGCCGTCTGCCCGGCCTCGTCGAGCTTCTTGGCCAGGCCGAAGTCGGTGATCTTCGGCGTGCCGTCCTCGGCCAGCAGTACGTTCGCGGGCTTCAGGTCACGGTGAATGACCCCCTTCTGGTGGGCCGCGTCCATCGCCCGCGCCAGCGTCTCGACCAGCGCCGCCGCTTCCTGCGGCGGCAGCGGCGTGCCGTTCAGCTTCTTCTCCAGCGACCCGCCGCCGCAAAACTCCAGCGAGAAGAACGGCAAGCCGCCCTGCTCGCCGACCTCGTAAATCTGCACGATGTTGGGGTGCTGAAGCCGTGCGATGGCCTCCCCCTCCGTGCGGAAGCGCGCCAGGTCGGCCTCCCCGGCGTGGGCCCCCGACAGGATCATCTTCAGCGCCACGACGCGGCCGAGCTTCGTCTGCCGCGCCTGGTAGACCTTACCCATGCCGCCCTGCCCGAGTTCCTTGAGCTTCTCGTATCCCGGGACGAACACCGGTAGAGGAGGTCCGGGCGGCGGCTTACTCGGGCCGCCGTGCTTATTCTCGTGGTCCTTCTCGTTCTCATTCGTTGGCAGCATGTTGTTGAGGTGACCCTCCGCGTCGCTGCGAAGCTTCTTGTCGCCCTTGCACAAGCGCTCGAGTTCCTTGGCCATCGCCTCCGGGTCATGCTGGAGTCGGGCACATAGACGAGCAATATCCCGTGCTGTCATCGCTCACTCTCCTGGAAGTATCTCCGCTACCGCCCCGTGGACGCCAACTCCCGCTCGACCGAGCGTCGAACGTTGACGACGTCGGTCACAGGCCAGCCGAGAAGGCTAGCGATCTCCGGGTCCGTCCTGCCCGCAAACTTGTCGAGGATGTACAGCTCGCGGAAGTCGTTATCCGTCTTGCGCAATTGTTCCAACCTCTGGTCCTGCTCGGTGCCGATCGTCCCCCCCGGCTGTAGGGTGCCAGCCGCGGAGAGCCGCAAGCCGTACACCGCTTCACCAAGAGCGACGAACAATTCCCGCGGACTCGTCACAGTGACGGGAGCAGTTCCTTGGAAGCGAGCCAACAACTCGTTGGCCAGTGCCCGGTTGTCCGACCCGAATCGCTCCAGGGCCGTCGGCTCGCGGAGCAGCTCATCCGCCCGTGCCTGCAGCGCGGCGCGCCAATCCCCGGCAGGGGCGACCAGCGTCTCGGATGTGGGGACGGCGCGACCGTGCGCCTTCAGCAGGGCCAGACCGTCCTCGTGCATCGCATCGAACCAGGCGGGCGGAAGTCGTTCGTCGATCTCGTCGTACAGGCCGGACAGAGCGATTGGGTTCAGGACAAGGGCGGCCAGCGCGTCATCGTCCAGCGCCCCGAGCCCGGCGTTGACTACGGCCTCGGTTTGGTCCTCGGGCAGGAAGTGAGCGTGGCGATGCGGCCGGTCAAGGCGCTGTTGGAGCACCCGGATGTGGGCGTGCAGTTCGTCTCGGTTGACGAGCAGTCGCTTGACCAAGTCCTGCACAGGCGGCCGGCCCCCCTGCGGGAGCTTCGGTTGGCCATTGGTCTCGCGGTCCGAACTGTTCAGATCGTTTATCAGGGATTCCAGCTGATCTCGTGCATTCATCGTTCCATCTCCTTCGTGTCTCTCGCGGTTTCGCCTTCCATGCTCGTGCGACCTGCTATTGCGGGTCAATCTGTCAGGTATCGGGATCGCACCCGTCCTCATCGTCGTCCGCGTCCTCTGCCTCCTCAGATGGGGGGTCAATCTGCCCGGTATCGGCATCGAGTCCGTCGTCTTCCGGTTCCATCTTCCAGGTTTTGGGATCGAGTCCCTTGGCGAGGAGAAGGCGTCTCAGTTCTTCTTCGGCCTTCTTCCGTAGTTTGCCCGCCTGCTGCGCCCGAGCGGCGGGGGTCCTTCCGTCAGGGAGGAACTCGAGTTCACCGATGTCTTGATCCGTCATCCGGTCTCGACCTTTCGGCCGGTAGTAAGAGCACAAGAGCAGGATGCGGCGACTTTGCGGAGGGAGTTGGTTCAAGCACTCCCACACCTCCGGGCTGCAAGCCCGCGGCCCGCGGTCAGGCCCCGGCGGGTCGTCGGGCTCAGGCTGTGGTCCCCTGACCTTCCTTCGCCTGCGATCCAGCGCACAGCGATAGGCAACCTTGACGAACCAGTCCACGAAATGCCCGTAGCTGCGGAGGCAGGCCAGATTCGCTGCCCTCTTGGCTGCATTGATGACTTGCTTGCTTGCCCCTGTCCGTGACAGCCATGCTACGGCCAGATTCGCTTCCCTCACGGCTGCATCGATCAACGCATCGAGGTCTCCGGCGAGGCTGCTTCCGGGGCTCGCCGACGGTTTGCAAGTCCCCACGGCCGCTTCGATGACGGCCTTCGCTTTGATGTAGGCATCGTGCAACCCATCCTCCGCAAATTCAACGGCAATCGAGCGGGGCAGGCGGGCGAACACGCGATTATATGCCAACGCATAAGCTCTCCCTGTCCACTCGTTCAGACGTTCCCCCAGACGCTCCCTCAGACGGCTGTCGCCCATGATCGACATCCTCCAGTGCGCCTTTTTTCTCTACTAGAAGCATGCGCGCCCCCGGGCGATTTTTCACCAAAAAAAGTGCGCTCCTCGCCGATTTCACCGTGACTGAGCGCAACCAATTACCCGGTAATGCCTTATCGCGATCATTATCCCCACTCCCAGGACGTGCTGGGATCGGTGAGGCGTGTCGAAAAACGACCGTTTCTCTTCTGCCCGCTTGTGAACGCGGGTCCGACGAACCACTGCGCAAGCCCATGGGTCCGCTTCTTCCATCCTGACCGAGCAGCGTCAATCAGTCTACGGATCGGTGGGCGTTTCCCGCGCGAAAAAAGCGCCGGGGCTGCGCATGTACTTCATGCGGGACGGGATTGGTTTCCGTCCCGAACGGGTTCATGACGTGGGAGATTCCTCATGCGTAGCAGCATCAAGTCCTGGTGTGTGCAAGTCGTGCGGGCCTTCGGCCTCATCGGCCTGGGCCTTGTGGGCGCCTTGGTCGTCGCCGGTTGCGGCGTCTCGCCTCCCCCGGGGGGCCAGTCGCCTCCGCCGGCCTCCGAGGCCCCGTTCGGGGGCTCGTCGGGGTCGCCGAGCCTCCTCGATCCACAGGGGCCGCTCAACCTGCCGCCGCCCCCGCCTGACCTCGTCGTGCCGTCGCCTTCCGCCCCCGACGTCCAGGTGATGCCGCCTCCCGCCCCGGAGGTCGTCGCACCGCCGCCGCCGTCCCTCAGCGGGCCGGGGTATCCGTAACGGCGCGACGCCCACCCGGGCGCCGCGCGGTGGTGAGGTAGTTCGAGTCCCAAACCCGCCCGGGGTGGGCGTGGCCTTGACGGCCCGCCGCACCCCCGGGCTCCTGAGTAGGAGAAGAGTCATGATTTCGAGTCGCTTCTACATCTGGGCGGTGTTCCTCCCGGCCCTCGCCCTCTCCTCGGCCGGATGTTCCGGGGGCCGCTCTCCCGTGGAGCAACCGGCCGATGTGGGGCCCCTGCAGTCCCAGCGGAACGAAGCCGTCGATGCGCAGATGGATGCGCTGAGCTCGGCACTGCATCAGGATGAGGAACAGTCACCGCCGCTGTCCGGGACGGACTCCCGGGGCGGCGCGCCCCTGTCGCGGGACGAGTCGGAGAGCCGGCTGAAGCAGGCCGCTCACGACGTCGAGAAGGGTGACCTGGAGGAAGCGTGGCAACTCCTGACTGGGGCTGGTTTCGACCTGGCAGACCCGCAGCCCCTGGAACAACTCCGGGCGGAAGTGCAAGCCATGCGCCTCCACCGCGGCGGCGCGACGCCTCTCGCCGCCCGCTTCGCGGCGCACGCCCTCCGGCTCGATTCTCGTTCGGTCGCTGCCGGGGTGCGCAGCGATCTGCGGTCGCGGCGGGCCTGGGCCTGGGACTACCGCGGCTCGACGGGGCTGGGGAAGGTCCCGGGGGCGTCGGCCGAGAGCCCCGAGGCTCTGTTCAGGTTGCAGGCCTACGTCTGCGAGAACCTCCCGGAGGACGCGGGGTCAGTCGAGAGGGAGCATTTCCATTTCGCCTTCTTTCTCGCCCAAGGCGGCAAATACCTGGGATCGTACTCCCTCTCTTCCCAACAGCTGCTTGGCGGCGAACGCGCCTACGTACTCAAGCGTTTAGTGGGAGGCCGGGCTGAGGTTTGCGACGTGTACGATACGCTGCCAAGTTATTCGCGGGTCGCCGACGACGTCAAAACTCGCCTCGAGGAAGAATAACGGGGGCGAGTCCGCACGGCATCCGGCCCCGGCCGTCGCCGGGGCCGGCCTGGCTACGTCTGGTCATCACTACTTCGGAGGGTGTGTCATGAAGAAGCATTACTGGGTTCCGTGTCTCCTCCTGCCGGCCTGTCTGCTCCTGGCCGGTCGGGCCGCGGCGCAGGGGACGGGCCGCGCCTCCTCCACACAAGGGAACGAGGCGAGCTACATGGGGAAAGTGGCCGCGGCTGCGAAGAATCAGAAGGAGAAGAACGGCGACGAGCAGGCGAGGATCGAGAAGGTGGTCCTCCCGAAACTGCAACCGCTCAACCCGGAACAGGGGAAACTGCTGCAGGATATGCTCCACGCACAGCCGAAAGTCAACGACCTCCGCCTGAACGTGCAGACGGGGATGGCGGAGGCCTTCGGGCGCCTTAAGGCGGCACAGCAGTCCGGCGACCCGGTCCAGGTCGGCGAGGCGAAACGGGCCTTCAAGGAGGCGGCTAACCACGACGAACGGTTGAAGTCAGTGCAGAAACCCTTCCAGGACCTCCTCCGAAACCTCGAACAGAGCGGGGGCGGTCAGTCCGTACCCCCGACACCGGAAGGCCGGGCGGTGGGGGCCGTGCAATCATCTGGGCATGCCTTCCGACCGCTGACTCGCGGCCGCGATGACGCCTGGCGCCAGCTGCAGGAGGTGGACCGGAGGCTGAAGCTCCTCCAGAACGCCGACATCTCGCGCGACATCCAGCCCGGCGAGCGCCTTGACACCAAGACCGAACGGTTCCTCCATGACTTGGACAAACCCTATGACGGCGCGGGTCGTCAGGACGCTGCCGCCGCGGCCCGGTTGCAGCAGGTCCTTCGCCTGCGGGGCCGGTTGACTGACCTGGGCCACCGGATTGACGACCACAATGCCCGCGTTGCGGATTGTAAAGGGCGGATCGATGCCCACGAACGGCGGCGGCCGACCCCGCCCACCGGCCCTCTGACGGCGGGCGAGGCGGATGAGTACAACCGCAACGTGGTCGGGCCGTACAACGCCGGAGCTGCCGCGCTCAACGCGGAACGAAACGCGCTGAACGCCGAGGCCCGCGCTCAAAACGCCGAGCGCGATGACCTGCTGGGGCAACTGGCATCCGTTCAGGGTGACTAGCTGAGAGTCCGGCGTGCCGTTGGCGGGCGGCGGCCATCATCCGGTCGCCCGCCCGGCCGTTCATGAAACAGTCGTCCGCATCCGGCCGTTGCACGGCGGCGCGCACGACATCCGCGCCGCTGGTCGTCAGATCCTCCCAGACTTGCGCCGGGGACCTACCTTCCGCCAGAGCCAGCGTTTCCAGCGCCTGGCAGAGGCGGGTCAGGTAGTCGGCCAGGCCGTGGTTGAGCGGCAGCTGGATCTCGAAGGCATTGCCGTTGGCGCCCGCGCTCCAGACCGACCCCTTGCTGGGGATCACCTGCGCTTCGCGCCAGCCGCGGGCGCGCAGGGAGGCGGCTATCTCCAGGGGCCGCAGGGCCTGGAGGGCGGATCGGTCGGACCAGGGCGCGGTCATGGCACGTCTCTTGCGCTGATGCGACTCATGAGGGTTTGCTCAGTCTCCCGGCCCGAGCCTGCGGAGTTCGTAGATCATGCTGCGGTAGATCACGCCGGTGGCCCTGTCCGTATAGGTGTGCCAGTAAGGGGCGAAGCCGGCACGCTCGTAGACCTTGACGGCGCGTTGGTTGGCTGGGTGGACGAACAGCCCGAGTAGGGGGGAGACGTCACTGCGATCGGTGGCCTCGGCAATCAGATGGTCGAGGATCAGGGAGGAGAAACGTCCCTCGCGGGGACCCTCGGGCTTGCCCCAGCAGGCCCGTTGGATCGCCACGGCGGGGATGATCTGGACAGGGACCTTCTTGCCGGCCGGGTCGGGCCAATGCCAGTTGGTCTGGCCCAACGAGCCGTAGCCGATCAGGTCCCGTCCTTCGGTCAAGAACAACCAGACACTGGTGCCGCGCTGCATGACCGCAAGGGCATCCTGCTTGATCCAATCGGCCAGCTCACGCTCGTGAGGTTCGTCGCCGCAGGAGAAGCCGGCGACAAGTTCGCCCAGGGCGGGCGAGAACGGGACGACGACCAGGGGAGATGGCATGGGGACACTCGCACAGCGCGGGGCCGTTCTCAGTCGTCCGCAGAAAGGGATTCTACCACGCCGGCCGCCCCGTCAAGGAGTCGGCTTCTTCTGGAGGTCCTCCACGAAGTCGGGGGCGGCGGCCGGCAGGCGGCGCAAGGGGCGCGTCGGCGGTGTCGCGGCGTTGCCGGCGCGCGCCAGAAGCTTGTCGAGTTCGGCAGCTGCTTGCGGCGCGAGCGTCATCTCGCGCAAGCCGACCGCTCGCGACAGGCGAGGTGGGGCCCAGCCCGCCAGGAGGTCGCGTGCCTGATCCACACAGTGGCACAGCTCCTGGGCACGTTCGACCATCCCGAACTCCTTCTCCAGGGCCGGCAGGCGGGCCAGCAACTCCTCGGTCGTTCGCAGCCAATCGCGGAAGGAAGCCTGGGCGGACTGGTTATCGTCCTCCGCGTACTCCTCGACCCCTCGAAAAACGCGCTCGCGCCACGAGTCCTCGCGCTCGCGCAGCAGCCGGAACAGAGCAATCCCCACCACGATGGTATCTTCCCAATCCCAGCAGGCCCTGGCCGCCTGGGGATCCTGCTTCCAGGACTCCTCGTAGGCTTCGAGCTGCCGTCGCACCGACGAGCGTCGTTTCGCGCTGATGTCCACGGAAGGCCTCCTCAACTCGGCAGGGCGTGTCGCTGCGTGTGTACAACGGCGACAATGACGACAGTGTCTACATCGGGCATTGTAGCAAACACCACGGGCCCGCCGAAGGCGAGAGTGGTCACCAGAAAGAACCACGAAACACACGAAAACGGCGGCCGATGAGCGGCACCCCCGCCGACGCGGCCGAACCGCGAAATAGTCAGAAGTCGTCGTCATCCTCCAGCGGCGTCCGCGGCGGGAACATCTCGCTCAACTCCTTCAACCGCCGCTCGATCTCGTCCATCTCCTCCTCGGGCTTGTCCTCCCCGGGCAGCACCTGGCCTGGCAGCAGCCACCAGTTGACGCGGCGGCCGTCCTCCATCACCAGCCGCGAGCGGATGCCAACTTCCTCCTTGGCGGCCCGCCGCACCGTGTGGGCCGACAGGCCCTCCTGCAACACCCGGTCCCAGACGTCGCGCACCTTCATCGGCCCGCCAGCCAGCAACTCGGTCAGGAACGCCGCCGCGCTCTGGCGCTTCGTCGGCTCCGGGCCGCGGCGACGGGCCAGTCCCACCAGGTCGTCGGCGCTGACATCGACCGGGCCCAGCCAGCTCAGCGTCGGCAATCCGCCCTCCGGCTGCGTCACCTCGAAGGCCAGCGACGGCTGCGGCGGCGCCAGGTTGTTCTTGACCTGCGCCAGCACGCGCCGGCCCGACCCCTGCGACTCCTCGGCCACCAGCCAGGACGACCGGCAGGCGCCGACCAAGCCGATCGAGCCCAGGCCGCGGTAAAGTGCCCGACGACCCTCCGTCTTGTTCAAATGGCGGTGCAGGAGGACGGCGCAGGCGTGGCGCTGGGCCAGGGCGGCCAGGGGCGCCAGGGCCCGGCGGATGCCCGCGACGCTGGCCGTGTTCACCTCGGGGCCGAGGAAGTGCATCACGGGATCGATCACCAGCAGCCGCGCCTGCGTGCGGGCCACCACCTCCTCCAGGGCGTCCGTCTGCGCCGGCAGGGACAGGGTCGAGGCGAGTCCGCCGTCCTCGCGCTCCAGGAGAAACACCCGCGCCAGGTCGGCGCCCAGGGCGCGCAGGCGCGGGCCAACCGTCGTCTCCTCGTTGTCCTCGCCGTTGAGGAAGACGGCTGTGGCGGGAGGCGGGGCCGGGGCGCCGTCGGGCCAGGGGCGACCGGTGCTGAGGCGGGCACACAGGTCCAGGGCCAGGAACGATTTGCCCAGGCCGGGGTCGCCCTCCAGAATGCTGATCTGGCCCAGCGCCAGCCGTCCGGGCCAGAGCCAATCGACCAGGCGCAGGGTGAGTTCGCTGGCGGCGCGGAAGCGCAGCGGCGGGTCCGCAGGGGATGGGGCGGACATGGGTCCTCCGGGAGTTGAGGGCCAAGACCGGGGGCTGGGAAGCCGGGTCCCGAGAATCTCCCTCGATTATGCCCGGGTGGGGTGGGATCGCGAGAGCCCAGTAGGTCCGAGGGGACCGCGGCAACGAGGTGATCGAGACGACCGGTCAACTTGCCCAAGATATGCGGAAACCTGGGCAAGTTGACCGGCGCACAGTCGCAAGTGGCATGTTGACAATGAGTTGCGAGAACGACGAACTTGCCCAGGATTCGGAAGAAACCTGGGCACGTTGACTTCGCCGGGCAGGTTCCCCGGCTCGATTTATGGCCCGGCGGCCTCACCCCTCGGAGAGGAACGCTACCAGCGAATGGCCCGCGACCGGGTAGACCGCTCCCGGCGGCACGTCGGGCCCAGTGTCCTCCGGCACTAGGTCGTGAGGCGACGGCAGGGCCGTGTCGATCAGCCGGCGCCAGCGGCGGCCCGAAGGCGAGAGGGGGATTCGGAAGCGCAGGGTCGCGCCCCCGCAGTTGCAGGCGACGTAGAAGTCGCGGTCCGTACCGCGGCCCGACAGGCGGCCGTCCAGCGCGAAGGCCAGCGACCGGCTGGTTGCCGAGAAGTCCGGGTGGCCCGGCTCGGTGCCGTGCCAGGTCACGTCCGGCCCCAGCGGCGACTTCGGCGCTTTGCCGGCGAAGAACGACTGCCGCCGCAGCGCCGGGTGGCGGCGGCGCAGCCAGATCATCTCGCGGACGAAACGCAGGAACTCGGCGTTCTGCTCGGCCAATTCCCAGTTGAGCCAGCTGATGTCGTTGTCCTGGCAGTAGGCGTTGTTATTGCCCCGCTGGCTCCGCAGGAACTCGTCACCCGCCAGCAGCATCGGCACCCCCTGCGACAGGAGCAGCGTCGCCATCAGGTTCTTGGCCTGCCGCCGCCGCAGGGCGTTGAGGTCGGCGTCGCCGCTCGGTCCCTCGACGCCGCAGTTCCACGAATGGTTTTCGGCCCAACCGTCGCGGTTGTTCTCGCCGTTGGCCTCGTTGTGCTTGCGGTTGTAGGAGACCAGGTCCCAGAGGGTGAAGCCGTCGTGGCAGGTAACGAAGTTGATCGAGTGGCGCGGCAGACGGCCGGACGCCTCGTAGAGGTCGGCGCTGCCGCACAGGCGCGTGGCCAGGGCAGAGGCCAACCCCGGCTCGCCCTTCCAGAAGCGGCGCACCTCGTCGCGGTAGCGGCCGTTCCACTCCGACCAGCGGCGGCCGAAGGGGAACTTGCCGAGTTGGTACAAGCCGGCGGCGTCCCACGGCTCGGCGATCAACTTGGTGTCGGCCAGCACGCTGTCCTCGGCGATCTCCTCGACCACCGGCGGCTCGACGAGGAGGTTGCCGGAGTGGTCGCGGCCGAAGACGCTGGCCAGGTCGAAGCGCAGGCCGTCCACGTGCATGTCGGCCACCCAGAAGCGCAAACAGGTCAGGAGCATCCCTCGAACGACGGGATGGTTGCAGTTGAGGGTATTGCCGCAGCCGGAGAAGTTCAGATACTTCCCGTCGGGGCCGTGCATGTAATAGAGGTCGTTGTCCAGGCCGCGGAAGGAGTAGGTGCGGCCATTGTCGTCGCTCTCGCCGGTGTGGTTGAAGACCACGTCGAGGATGACCTCGAGGCCGGCCTCGTGAAAGTCGCGGACCATCTCGCGGAACTCGGCGACCTGGCCGTGCTGCGGCCCGGCGGCGGCGTAGGCGGCCTTCGCGGCGGCGAAGGCGATGCTATTGTAGCCCCAGAAGTTGCGCAGCCGCTCGCCGGTCAGCGGGTTGCTGAACGGGCAGTCGCACTCGTCGAACTCGTGGATGGGCAGCAATTCCACCGCCGTCACGCCCAGCCACTTCAGGTAGGGAATCTTGTCCACCAGGCCGGCGAAGGTGCCCGCGCGCGTCCGGGGCACACCCGAGGACGGGTGCCAGGTGGTGCCGCGGACGTGCAGCTCGTAGATGACCGAATCCTCTAGCGGCGTTAGCGGCGGCATGTCCTCCTTCCAGTCGAAGGCCCGGCGGAAGAAGAGACTGCGCCGTCTCGTCCCCCGCGCCGGGATTGCCGCCGGGATTGCAGATTGCAGATTGCAGATGGCAGATTGCTCGGACAAATCTGCAATCTGCAATCTGCAATCTGCAATCGGGTCGGGTTCCTGCCCCCAGACGGGTCCCCCGGTGATGGCCGTGGCCGCGGGGTCGAGCAAGACCAGCGCCGGGTTGTAACGGTGGACCGGACCGCCTGGCCCATCGACGCGCCAGCCGTAGCGGAAGACCCGCGGCAGGCCACTGACAAGGAGGTGCCAGTTGTCGCCGGTGCGGTTGCGCCGCGCGTGCAGCGGCACCTCGGCCAGCGGTTCGTCGTGCTCCAGGTCGTAGAGGACCAGGGTGACGGCGGTGCCGTGCCGGCAGAGCAAGGCGAAGTTGATGCCGTCGGCCAGGGCGGTGGCCCCCAGGGGCAGACTGCGACCGCGGGCTACTCGAAGAGATAGCATGCCCGTAGTTTCCGGCCCGCCTTGCCCATTTTCAAGGCCGGACCGCGGCCGCCGAGGAGGAATTGTGAAGAATCGTTCGCGATTGCCGGAATTGTCCCCTGGAAATGCCGCGGACATCTGCTACAATGCCCTGTGGAGTCAAGGCCCTGGCCATTGCGGGGCCGACTCGTTAAGAAAGCTCAGCGGTTTTCCCCTTTTTGCGCACGCCGCCCCTTTTCCGTGTGCGCTCTCCGGGAAAGAAACCCAACTGCACAAAAGCTCATTCCGGGTCCGTCGCGTATTGACGTCGTTGCGTCCGCAGTCCTGAGTAGGGCCGCCTCTCTCCGACAGACTCGCACCGGCGGACGTTTTCCAGGCAGAAAGCCCATTCGCGACAACACACTTTTGGAGGATGAATCATGGCCGTCGCCCGCAGCGACGACGGGTCGAGCAATGCGACTCGCAGGCGTACACCACGCAAACCTTCGGACGTAACCGGTCCCGGTCCCGCGACCGGGACGGCGACCGCCCCCGCCGAAGCCCCTCCCCGCCGCATCTCCGCGACCCTGCGACTCGACGACCTTTACCGCCTGCCGATGCCGAAGCTGTTCCATCTCGCCGAGCGCGAGGGGATCGCCGAGCACACCGGCATGAACCGGGCCCAGCTGATCGTGGGCATCGTGCGCCGCCAGATCGAGCGCGGCGAAATCGTCCGCGGCTCCGGCACCCTCGAGGTGCTGCCCGACGGCTACGGCTTCCTGCGCTCGGCGGCGCACAACTACCTGGCCTCGCCGGAAGACATCTACGTCTCGCCGAGCCAGATCCGCCGGGTTGGCCTACGTACCGGCCTTGTGGTCGAGGGGCCGATCCGCCTGCCGATCGAGGGGCAGGAGAACTTCGCCCTGATGCAGGTGGAACTGGTCAACGGCCAGACGCCGGACGAGCGGACCGGCGGCACCGTCTTTGAAGACCTGACGCCGCTCCACCCCAACCGCCGCGTGGTGCTGGAGACGACCGCCGAGGAGTTGGCCTCGCGCGTCATCGACCTGGTCACCCCCATCGGCAAGGGGCAGCGCGGCCTGATCGTGTCGCCGCCCCGCGCCGGCAAGACCGTCCTGTTGCAGAAGATCGCCCTGGCCATCCAGAAGAATCACCCCGAGTGCTACCTGATCGTGCTGCTCATCGACGAGCGGCCCGAAGAGGTCACCGACATGATCCGCACCGTCGCCGGGCCGACGGCGGAGGTGGTGGCCAGCACGTTCGACGAGCCGTCCAACGAGCACGTCCACGTCGCCGACATCGCCCTGGAGAAGGCCAAGCGCATGGTCGAGGACGGCCGCGACGTGGTCCTGCTGCTCGACTCGATCACGCGCCTGGCCCGGGCGCACAACACCGAGGCGCCGTCCGGCGGCAAGCTGCTGTCCGGCGGCCTCGACTCCAACGCCATGCAGAAGCCGAAGCGCTTCTTCGGGGCGGCCCGCAACGTCGAGGAAGGGGGCTCGCTGACGATCCTGGCGACGGCGCTGATCGACACCGGCTCGCGCATGGACGAGGTGATTTTCGAGGAGTTCAAGGGCACCGGCAACATGGAGCTGCACCTGGACCGCCGCCTCGTCGATAAGCGCGTCTGGCCGGCCATCGACATCAACCGCTCCGGCACCCGCAAGGAAGAGATGCTGATGCACCCCGACGAGGTGGATCGCGTCCGCATGCTGCGCCGCGTGCTGGCCGACATGCACCCGACCGAGGCGATGGAACTGCTGACGACCCGCCTTCGCAAGACGAAGTCGAACGCGGAATTCCTCCTGTCCATGAACATGTCATAATGTGAAGCCATCGTTTAGCGGCCGCCCTCGGGGCGGCGCTCTTCCGCGCCGCCCCGAGGGCGGCCGCTAAACGTGCCTGCGGCGCGAACCGTTGACCCGTCCTCCCGGTGTGCGATAATCACAGGCTGACCCCATCGCGCCCCGGGAGACCGCACCATGTTCGTTCCCCCCGTCCGCCGACCTGGCCGCTCCGACACCGACGTGCCCGTCCTCGGCCTGCTCGTCGTCCTGCTGCTCCTGCTGCTGCTCGGGGGCGGCGGAGTCATGATGTGGCAGTGGCAGAAAATGCGGATGATGGAGGCGGAGGTGCGCGCCGAAGCGATGATGGCCGAGGAACAGGCGCAACTCGCGATGGCGGAGAGGGAGCGCGCGGAGGCCGAAGCGGGCAAGCGCCACAAAGAGGTGCCGCTGGCCGACGTCCTCCGCGACGGACAGCGGAAGTCGGCCGGGGACGCCCTGGAGAGGGGCCTGAAACTCTGCGAGGCTCACGAGGTCAACGACGGGCTCTTGTGGTTCGTGCGCGGCCTGGAACAGTCCAGCGACGACCCCGCGTTGCAGCGGGTCTTCCGGGCCAACCTGGCGGCGTGGGGCCAGCCGCACGAGGACGGCAAGCTCTTCGCCCAGAAGGGTGCCGTGACCGCGCTGGCCCTCAGTCCCGACGGCAAGACGGCGCTGAGCGGCGGCGAGGACGGCGCGGCGCGGGCCTGGCGGGCCGATGGTGGCCAACCCGCCGGCGAGTCCGCGCCCGGCGAGGGGAAGGTGAGCGCGCTCGGCTTCGGCGACGGCGGCAAGGAATGGGTCGTCGCCAACGGCGGCCAGGTGCAGCGGTACGACGCGAAGGGCAAACCCGTCGAGGAGCCGCTGGCGGCGCCGGGCGTCGTCCTGGCCATGACCGCGAAGGCGGAGGGCAAATTGCTGATGTGCGGCACCTGTGAGCAGGGCATTTGGCTGTCCGAGGACGGCGAGCGCCAGGGGGCGGCCAGGCTCTTCACCCCGGACAGCCCCGTCCTGTCCGCGGCGCTCGCCGGCGACGCGAAAGTCTTCCTGACCGGCCACGATAAGACGGCGCGCCACTGGGGGGCCGACGGCCAGGCAGTCGGCAAACCGCTGCAGCACGACGCCCCAGTGCGTGCTGTCGCGCTGAGCCCTGCCGGCAAGCTGTTCGCGACCGGGGCGGGAAAGGCGGTGCGGCTCTGGGACGCCGCCACGCACCTGCCCATCGGCCGGCCACTCCTTCACCAGGCCGACGTCCTTTCCCTTACCTTCGCGGCCGACGGCAAGAGCGTGCTGGCGGGCGATCAGGGGGGTGTCGTGCGGCGGTTGACGGTGGCGGCGCCGCTGCAAGGCGACCTGCCGCGCGTCAAGTTCTGGGTCGAGGTCACGGCCGGCAAGGAACTGGACGCCGCGGGCACCCTCCGTCCGCTCAACGACACGACCCGCAAGGAGCGACGGCTAAAATTACAGGCGCTCGGCGGCCCGCTGACGCCGTGACCGCTGGCCTGACCGCGGCCGCCGCGGGGGGCGGATCGGGCGTCAGCATCGAGGACAGGGAGTCGAGGTGAGGGCAGAGTATGCGCGTGGTGAAGGGAACCGGCGGGCGCATCCGTGACCTGGCGTTCTCGCCCGACGGCCGATGGCTCGCCTCCGCGGCCGGGCGCGGTCGAGTCATCACGCTCTGCGATCTGGCTCAAGGGAACAGGAAGCGTCTGCGAGGTCATCCCGGCTGGGTACGTCGCCTCGCGTTTGCACCGGTGGGCGACCAATTAGCCTCCCTCGACAATTACGGCCGCGCGCTCCTGTGGCGTCGCTACGGGGACGAACTACCGACTCAGATCAACGTCGCCAGCGACTCAGCCTTTCCCAACAACCTCGCCTTCGCCCCAGACGGCCGGATGCTGGCCCTTAGCTGCTGGGACGGCGTTGGAGGTCACGGCGCGCTGCTCTGGGACATCGCCTCGGAACGGGTCCTGCACACCTTCGGGAGGACCACGACGACCACTTTGTTCACTTCGCTGGCCTTCGCCCCGGACGGTCAGACGCTCGCGTCCGGCCAGGTCGATGGGACTGTTCATCTCTGGGACGTGGCGCGGGGCAACAGGTTAGCCACGTTGGTTCAGCGGCTGAAGGTGCTTAACTCCCTTTCTTACTCTCCAGACGGTCGGATCCTCGCCGTCGCTCTCGGCTTGACGGTGGCGCTGTGGGACGTCGCCCGCGCCGCGGAGTTGCCACCTCTCCAGGGGAAACAAGCCGGACCCGTTTGGTCGGTCGCCTTCACGCCGGACGGCCAGACGTTGATGACGGGAAGCACGGACGGGACCGTGAAGTTTTGGGACGTGGCGACGGGGCGCGAACGGAGCGCGTTCGACTGGGGCATCGGCCGCGTGCATGTGGTGGCGTTCGCCCCCGACGGCATGCGGGCCGCCGCCGGCGGTGACGGTGACATCGTCATCTGGGACGTCGATCCCTTGTGAGGGACCTGGACGGCCCCGAAGCCTTCGGAGACGCGGGCGGTTATGTTCACGCTCTTTCGACAGCGCGAGCAGATCAACCACTTGGCCTTCGCGCTCAGCGGCCTCACGCTTGCCTCGGGGTCGTCCACCGGTCAGATCACGATTTGGGACCTGGTCGATCGGAAGCCAATGAGCCTCCTGCATCCTCCTGGCGGCGAACTGACGTTCGTTCGAGATGACGCGACCCTCGTGATTCATTCAATACGCCAGGAAGAGTTACTGCTGCTGGACATTGCCACCGGGCAGACACGGTCGCTCTTCCAATACGACAACGACACCATCCCGTACTGGTCCGCCGTTGGGGAAGACGGTGAAACTGTTGTCGCCGCCTTCGTCACGCAGACGGCGACGGATGCCTTGATCGATGTCCGGCAGGTTGAGGTGAGCACCGACCGCGAGATCCGCCTGGCTCAATTCGCCATCAAGGCGCGCGTCGCCCATCTCGCCCTGCGAACGGGCAACCCGCTCCTGCTGGCGGTCCAGGAGTTGCCGCTTCGGATCGTTCTGCTCTCTCCTGGCCGACTGCCGGATGAGGTCGATGTGCCGCGCAACGCCAAGGTCGATTCGCTGGCGTTCGCCCCGGACGGGAGCACGCTCGCCTTGCGCAACTCCAGTCACATCCGCTTGTGGAACGTGGACGATAAGCGGATGAATGCCGAGATTATCGGGCCGCCCACGTTTCACGCGGTGGTATTCTCCCCAGACGGCCGCACGCTCGGCATCGGCACCAGCGACGGCGTGGTTCGCTTCTACGATGTGGCGACCGGGCAGCAGCGCGCCGCCTTCGACTGGCAGATCGGCCCGATCCACGCCCTCGCCTTCGCCCCGGACGGCATGCGCGCCGCCGCGGGCAGCAAGAAGGGGACCATCGTCGTCTGGGACGTGGACGGTTGAGGGTTCTAGCCAGTTAGGTCTCAGCTGATTTAATCCCTCTTGCCGTCGTCCTCACTCATTTCGTTCCCCAAGGCCTTTCGCTCACCACCGGAGCGAGAAACGCACGATCTCTTCGTCGTTCGCCGCGCGCGGCTCCAGGCGAACCCTCTCCCTGCCGATGCAAGCAAATGGCGATGTTCCATTTCGGATGCACCTCTGAAGTATTCACCAGGAGAAGGGCTATGAGAAATCTGCTTGCCTGTCTGACCGCGCTGATTGCGGCGGGCGCCGGCCTGGCGCAGCAGGGGCCGCCGCCGAAGTCCGACCCCGTGTCCCCCAACCTCTTCGGCGACGGTGCGGCCCACTGCTGTTCGCCCGACGTCGGCGGCCGGTTCTGGGGCGGCGCCGATTCCCTGCTGTGGTGGGTCAAGGACGGCCCGCTGCCGCTGCCGCTGGTGACGACCGGGAATCCCTCCGACCCGCACCCTGGCGCCCTCGGCCAGCCCGGCACCCACGTCCTGTTCGGCGACCACAGCCTGGACTAAGGCACCTTCTCGGGCCAGCGCCTGACGCTTGGCGGCTGGATCGATGACAGGCGCACCTGGGGTGTCGAGGGCAGCGGCTTCTTGCTGGAGCAGAGGGCGACCGGCTTTGCCGCCGGTTCCGATGCCGTCGGCAACCCGCCGCTCTACCTGCCGGTCCAGCGGGTTGACCTGGCCCGCGAGGGGACGTTCGTCATCGCCGACCCCCTCCAGGTCCTCGCCGGCCATGTGGCGATCACGTCCACGACGCGGCTGTGGGGCGGCGAGGCGAACGTCTACCGCAACCTGGTCCGCACGCCGACCTTCAGCTTCGACGCGCTGGCCGGCTTCCGCTACCTCGACCTGGCGGAGCGCCTCAGCCTGGGCGGCGCCCTCAACGACCCGGTCTTCAATGTGCAGCAGTCTCCGGCCGACAGCTTCGCCACGCGCGACCAGTTCTACGGCGGCCAGGTCGGCGGTCGCGTCGGCCTCCGGCACGGCCCCCTGTCGGCGGACCTCACCGGGGCCGTCGCCCTCGGCGTTAACCACCAGTCCGTCGATATCCTGGGCGAAACGACGCTGGCGGGCACGGTCGCCCTTCCGGGGACCTTCGCGGGCGGCGTGTTCAGCCAGCCCAGCAACATCGGCCGGACGACCCACGACGAGTTCGCCATCGTCCCCCAGGCGCGGCTCAAGGTCGGCTACGATATCCGCCCCTGGGTCCGGGCCACCGTGGCGTACGACTTCCTCTACTGGAGCAACGTGGTGCGGCCGGGGAATCAGATCGACCATGCCGTCAACCCGACGCAAGGACTGGGCGGTCCGCTGGTGGGTCCGGCCTTGCCGTCGCCGCTGTTCAACCGTTCCGACTTCTTCGCCCACGGCGTCAGCTTCGGCCTGGAGTTCCGGTATTAAAGCCAAGGCGACGCCGGCGGTTCATGGTAGCCCCGGAGGGGCGGCCGTCGTTAGCCAGGGGTTTCAACGGGTGCGATCTCTCCAGTGCGCGAGAACCGCTGCGTTTTTGCGTGCTTCCTGACGCAGGTAACGCGCCAGCCCCGGTGGCGGGAGGCTTGTAGAAAGGCGGTGTCTTTCCTTCAACAAGGGGTATGA
>Ga0310038_10000901_pt1 | contig 23371 bp, 24 predicted proteins | sample Sb_taG_6_FD_200461 | JGI IMG/M metagenome (GOLD analysis project Ga0310038, IMG submission 200461) | Peat soil microbial communities from Weissenstadt, Germany - Sb_50d_4_PS metaG (v2) (version 2) | ecosystem: Environmental > Terrestrial > Soil > Wetlands > Peat | place: Germany: Weissenstadt... | reverse complement strand
GGTCGGTCACCGGGGCAACCGCGAGCCGCTGATCATACAGGCTGCGGGAATCCAGGGTGCGCCATTTGTCGTCGGCGCCGTCGGCGCGCTGCACCCGGTTCCACACGGCTATGTGCACGTGCAGGTGCGGGTCGCCGTCGCGGCTGATGTGGTGCAGGAACACGCTGGCGACCAGGCCGTCCCCGTCGCGCCACGCTCCCGTCCGGGCTGAATGGTGCCCGGTGCGGGTATAGATGGCGTGCCGTTCCAGCCACGCGACCGTGTCCCGCGCCGCATCCAGCAGCGCGGCCTCGATCGCATCGGCCCGGGCGTCGAGCGCAGCGGCCTGGTCATGGTTGCTGTGTTCACGGGCTTGGCGGGCGGCGACCCGGTAGGAGGCGTGCAGTATGGACACGCTCTTGACCACGTCGACGGTCAGGTCCCAGTACGGCACCTGGTGCGGGTCCTGGCCGCGCTCGGCCGCGCAGACTTCGGCCAGCTCGGCCACGCTGGCGTACGGGTGGGTGGCGCGGTACGCCGCTACCGCGGCTTCTTCCCGCTCGTCGGCCGCCCGGGACTGGCGCGGCTTAACCAGGAGCTCGCCGCTGGGCCCGATGTTGTGCGGGTACAGCCGGCTGATCACGGCCGGGTCCACGCGGCCGGCCAGGCCGAGCGCGGCGGCGCCCTTCCCGGCCCAGTGGCCGGGCGGCTCCCCGGACGCGGTGTAGTAGCCTATCGCGCCGGCGCAGCCTCCGGCGTGCTGGCCCGCGGTGAGGTAGGCCACGTCGTGGCCTGGGTGCAGCGTCGTGAGCGTGGTAACGGCCGGTCACCCCGACGGCACTTACCGCTAGCATCTGTCGCTGATGCCTGTCTAGGGTTGATTTCTATCACGACGCGAAGGTAAGCGGGGACTCCGCACGTTTTGCGGATTTTGTCCCGGCGGCCGACAGCCAAGGGGCGTGCGTCCGCTAGGCGGATGGAGAGACTGTCCTGGGCTACTGCGACCGGGCCATGGAGCCGGAAACCTACGCGCCGAGAAGATGCGGTGTATGCGGGCGGCTGGCTATCGGCCGTCGCCGACGGCCTGGGCGGCCGTACCTCCCGGGGCATGGAGACCACGCTGACCGTGGTGCTGTCCTCCGACGGTCGCAGCCCGCGCTGGCTCACATCGGCGAATCCCGGGCGGGCCGGCTCCGCAGTGGTCGGCTCGCGAGATCACCGACGAGCGCACGATAAGCGACCTCGCCGCCGGTGCCTGCTGCTCGCGGCGGTGCTCTATGGCACCTGGATGGCAGGCCAGGCCTTTCGGCTGATACGGGCTTGCGGGTTCTGCGGGCCGATGGCCGCTACCTGCTGCGCCCCGGCGGACTCAGCCCGGTCGTCGACGACCGACCGCACTTTTATGTACTCACTTTGCGCGCCGCATCCACCTACGCGCCCTCCAACTGACCACCGTAGCCGGGACCCGAGCCAGCGTGTCCCAGTCGACCCCCGTGCCGCTGTGAAAGGCCCCTGCATGCGGGGTAAGTCGGCTCCCGGTTCCCGCTCGCTGCCGAAGTTGAGCGCCTGCAGATCAGCCGCGATAACCGATACTGCGAAACGCCCGGCGGTACGTCCGCCGCGGCCTTCGCGCCCGATGCTCCCGGACGTATTGGCGTACCATCGCCGTGACGATGTGCCCGGGCAGATCCGGGCACAAATATGGCCCCCTGGACCATCCGCCAAGATCACCCAGGGGGCAAGGCCCCTGCGACAGGAACCCTCCATGCAACCTAACACGGTCAACAACCACCACAACACAGACCCGCCAGTCCCACCCGAGCTGCTGGAGGCACTGGCCCGGGCCCTGGCCGCGGCGCTCATCCCGGCACCACGACGGCCCCCACCACCGGAAACGGAGGAGGCCGCGGACTTCCTGACCGCCGCGCAGCTGGCGCGGCGGCTGGGCGTCTCCCGGGAGACGGTCCGGCGGCTGGCGATCGCCGGGGCGCTGCCGCACACCGTGGTGTGCCACGGCACCCGGAAAACAACCCGCCGATACCCCCGGCGGTTCGCGGAGGAGTTCGCGGCCAGTGGCCTGGAGGTGGCCGATCTGGCCGCCTTCGCCGCCACCTGGCGGGCGCGGGCGGCCGCGCCCGTACGGTGACGGCGCGCCAACCGCGGCACCGCACCCTGGCTGTCCCGGCGCGTTTTGCTGCGCGCTGGCGGGAGCTGGCTGCGTGCCGCAGCACCGACCTGGAGGTATTCTTCCCCGGCCGCGGCGAGTCGGCCGGGCCCGCGCGGCAGGTCTGCGCGGTGTGCCCGGTGCGCCAGCCGTGCCTGGACTACGCCATCACCAACCGGATCACCCACGGCATCTGGGGCGGGCTGACCGAACGGGAACGCCGCGCGCTGCAATCTCGCTGGGTGCGCGCATCGCGGCGGGAGCGTGATGATGCGATCGCGGCGGCCTCGGCCGCCGGGTACACCAAGGCGTCGATCGGCCGGGTGTTCGGCCTGGCCCGCATCTCGGTGAGCCGGGCCCTGTCCCGCGAGCCGGGTCGGCGGCCATCATGAGCACCACATGGAAAGGGTTTGGCCACGAGCACGATCACTCGATCCTCGCCAGCTCCCGGCCGGAACCGGCGGGGCAGTCGTGTTGCGAACCGGCTACCGCGACGGATGGCTCTGACCTGTCCAGGATCAGTCGCGATGGCGGTGAGCGCCCCATCACCAGCGTGCGCCGCCAAGCCGGGACTGGACGTGCCCCCGGCTCGGTGCTGATCGCCGTAGCAGCGTGGCTGCTGGCGCTGATCGGCGGCGGCGCGCTGTTCGTCTCGTTCAGCGCCCAGTACGCCTACATCGTCACCGTCCGCCGCCAGGAAGCAGCCAGCGTGATCGAGGCGCTCCTGCTGGACCTGCTGATGATCGTGTTCACGCTGCTCGCGCTCGGCCTGTCCCGGGCGGGCCAGTCCTCCCGGGCCGAGCGGATCCTGATCCTGGCCTGCGCGGCCGCGTCGTCGTACATGAACGTGTCGGCTGCCGACGTAGCCAGCCCACGGTCGGTCACCGCGTACGCGATCGCGCCCATCGCGCTGGCCGTGGTGGTGGACCGGGTCGTGGCGGTGATCCGCCGCCACGTCCTGGCCGACCAGGAACCCTCGGCCTGGAGCACCGCTGGCCGCGCCGCGGCGGCCGCGACCAGGATCGCCGGACGGGTGCTGCTGTACGCGCTGCGGTTCGCCCTGGCCGCGCCGGAGACGACCCGGGGACTGCGCCGGTTGGTGCTGGACGCCGCCCCGCTGCGCGCGCTCCCGGAGCCGCCCGCGCCTGAGGCGATCGAGCCGTCCCGCACCAAGAAGGCCGTCCTGCTTGCCCTGTACCGCGCTCACCCCGACTACGGCGACCGCAGCAGGGCCAGCCGGGTCGCTGCCGAACTGCCGCGCGGGCCGGGCTGCAGGCAGGCACCGCCCGCAGCTACCTGTACGCCGAGCTGGACGGCAGGAAATCATGACCGCGGACCCGCCCGCGGAACCCTCGCCCCGTGCTCTCGGCGAGAGCCTGGCCGCCCTGGCCGTGCAGCTCGCCGACCTGCGCGGCCAGGTCCGCTCCATCAACGAACGGCTCGACCAGGTCGGGCTTCGCGCTGGCCTGGACCTGGCCGCCCGGTTCGAGGAACTGGCCCAGACGGTCGCCGACGGGCTCGACGCCGCGGCCCCGCGCGGATCCACCGCCCCGTCCTGGATCGGCTTGGACCGCGACACCTATCACGCGCGGCTGGCCGACCTGCGGCACTGGGCCGACACCGTGCTCCGCCAGCACTACGGCGGCTACGAGCTGCGGGACTGCTGGCCCCGCCACATCCACGCCGTCTGGGAACTGTCCACCCTGGCTACCGAATGGCACCGGACCTACAGCGGTAGCCGCCCCGACCTGGCCCGGGCTCTGGAATTCTACGACCGCTGGCTCCCGAACACCATGCGCCGCATTGCTGGCATGACCAGGGCGTGCATGACGCAATGCGTCATGCTCCGCCGTCCTGGTGACACGGTTCACGTTCAGCGCCGTTAGTCTCCAGGTCTTGCAAGTAGTCTCAGGGCCAGCCACCTGCCTGATTGGAGCCGCGAGATGACTGGCGAGGTCACGTACCACTCGGTGAGCGTGGCCGGCGTCGTGATCGATGAGAACGGGCGCACCCTGGTTATTCAGCGGCGAGACAACGGGCACTGGGAACCGCCGGGCGGCATTCTCGAGCGCGATGAGTCGATAATCGAGGGTTTGCTCCGCGAGGTCAGGGAAGAGACCGGGCTCATCGTCGAGCCGATGGCGCTAACTGGTGTCTATAAGAACATGAGACTTGGAGTCGTAGCCCTGGTCTTCAGGTGCCGTCCAGCCGGTGACGCTCTGACTGAAAACTCAGAAGCCGCCGGGTTCCGCTGGGTACAGGAATCCGAGGTAAGCGCGATCCGGGGTCTCCATCTAAGCGGAGCTACGCGTAGGAGGTAGCCGACATTAGTGCTGGCCACGGCTCCAGGGTGTCGGCTCAGCCGGTTGCTCTCGGCGCGGCGCTGACCTGTGCTACTCCGGTTAAATGGAGAGCCCTTAGCGCGATAATGCCCGAAGCCTTCGCAATCCGTATTCTCGATGCTTACCGGAATGACGCCGAACCATCGATCCGAGATCACGACGGTGCGAAGCTCATCACTCCGACCAGCTAGCACATCGTGGGGAAGGCACGATTCCCGAGCAGCCGTCAGCCAGGATCGCAGCCCGGCTGGTCGTTCTTTGCGGCGGTCAGCTCATCGAGTCTGTCGAGCAGCTCGCTGAGCGTGTACCTGGTAATCACGGTCTCGCCGTCGGGTTCGGGGAGGCGGGCCTGCACGGTACCGAATCCGCCGTCGCCGATGATCACCTCCGGGTGCGCGGCCCGGAACCGTGCCAATCGCAGCAGCTGGTCCGGCTCGCCGAGGGCGCCCGGCAGCCCGTGCCGGACCAGCCGGATGCCGAAGCCGCTCACGTGCGGCCCCGCGATTCGGGAAGGTGCCCGGTGGCGATCCCGGTCACCTCGCGTGCCCGGTGCCTGTCCACTGCGAACCGCACGGCACGGAGTACGACGCCGTAGTCCCGGTAGAACTGGCGGCCGACGGCGGCGACCAGTTCGTCGCTCGTTCCGGCCGGGTTCTGGTCCCGCCAGGCCGTGACGGCGGCGCGGGCCTGGGCCAGGTCCGCGGGGTTATCTTCCCGGAACCTCACGGTCGGCTCCACGGGCTGCTGCCGAACCCCGCCGTCCCGTCCATGGCGGACGCCTCCCCACCATCGCGCGCCAACGTGGTTACCGGCAGCGTGCCGCGCGGCGGACACACGGGTAAAGTGAGTTGGCAAAAGTTGACGAGCAATTAGTCAGGCTGGACGGTCAGGTCGCGAAGCGCGCGGCCGATGAGGCGCCGGGCCTCGCGGCCGTACAGCGCAGATTGCTGGAGCTGCTCGAAAACCCGGGCGTAGAGCGTGATATCGCGCGGCTGGGTGATGGTCAGGCTGGCCGAGACGGTCTCGATGCGAACCCGGGAGTCGTCGAACATCCAGAAGCTTCCCTGCGTCAGGCTGTGCCGCTCGCCCGCGGCCGGGATGATCCCGATCCTGACTCTCGGCAGCGACATCACGGCGAGCAGCCGGTCGAGCTGGCCCGCCATCACGTCGGCGTCACCCACCCGGGTCCGGAGCACCTGCTCCTCCACGACGACCTGGAATTCGCGCTGGCCGGTGTACAGCACCCGCTGGCGGTCCATCCGCGCCTGCACCGCCGCGTCAACGTCGGCCAGGCCCATGAACCCGGTCCAGAACCGGAACAGCGCGGCGGCGTATTCGGCCGTGGTGAACAAGCCCGGGACGACCGTGGTGTCGTAGATCCGGAACAGGGATGTCTGCTCGTACAGCGGGACCGAGGACTCCGTCAGGTGCTTGAGCCCGGCCTGCATCTGCCGCCGGTACTCGTGGTACATCGCCTCGATGTGCCGGACGGTGGCGATCAGGTCGGGAATCTGCCCGGCGGCCCCGCACGCCGCGCACCAGGAGCGTATGTCCTGCTCCGTTGGGCTGCGCGCCCCGTTTTCGATCTTGCTGACCTTGGTGAAATGCGAGCCCGTGGCGACGGCGAGCGCCCGTGCGGTCAGGTTCGCGTCCTTGCGGATCTCACGCAAGTGGGCACCCAGCGCTTCCCGCGCCTGCTGGACTGGCGTGGTCACGGTCAGGACGGCGTGTAGTCGCCGTGCGGGATCGCGGCCCGCCAGGCGGCCTCGAACGCGGTCACGCACTGGGCGACCAGTGCCGGGTCGCGGGTCAGCTCATAGCCCTGGATCGCGCCGTCGCCGGACAAGTGGGTGAACACGACCGTCTCCCTGTCAAAGCTCCACAGGTCGTTGCCGGGCAGCAGCAGCCTGGATGCCCGCTGGCGCGGCAGCCACCGCACGTCCTCGCCGGCCTTGACCAGCTCGTCTGCGTCCCGCCACTCGAACTGGATGTAGTCGGTCACCGGTTCTGAGACGACCCGTAGCCGGCGTAGGGTCCGGCCTGCCCCACGGTGGTCGCGCATCATCTCGCGCCATGGCCGCCACCACTCCTCTTCGGCCGCGGGATCCAGCGGCTCGCCCGCGAGCCACTTCCGGAACCGGCCGTGATCGGCCGCCGCGTACAGGTCGCGCATCTCAAGGTGCAGGGCCTCGCGGCTGAAACCGGCTATGAGGCTGTCGCGCAGCTCAGCTGTGATCCTCTTCATGCTGCTGCTCCTCCGGCGGCAGGTACTTCATGAGGCGCTTCGGCACCTCGACAACCGTCTCACCGTCAGGAATCCGCATCTGCGCCAGGGCCTCCGGGTCGGTCACCGTATAGCCCTGCACGAGGTACGTGTCCCGGTCGGTCGCATACAGCGTCGGCGAGTCGTTCGGCGTGCTGTCCTTGCCCAGGAAGGTTAGCTTCATGATCGGCCCCTCGGGATGCCATGTTGACAATAGTTGTCCACCAGTAATCGTGGGCGTCAGGCACAGAGACGTCAAGACCACAACGGCAGCGCGCCGAAACCTGATCCGCCGCCGCTCGAGCGTCCCTTGGTCGTAGGTCCGGCCCGCACGCAGCAGCCTGTGAGATTCCCGCTCAGGCATTCCGCTTGCCAAGCCACGCGCACCACGTGGGCCCGACGCAGCACTAGCTCTGATCCGCCGATGCGAACTCCGTGAGCCATGCAAGAGTGGTGTGTACATCAAGCCCAGATTGCGGACCGATGACCGAGGCGAGGACAGCTAGCTCGTCGGCGCCGGAAGACGGCATGTGCTGCTGGTACAACTCGCGGAGGCGTTCCTTCTTGCGGAGACCGTCGAGCTGGGAGGGGATGACGGTGGCGGCGGCCTGGTCGGCGGGGCGTGTGAACTGGGCATAGAACTTCAAGGTCGTCGAGCCCTCAGCGTGGCCGAGGCGTCCGGCCACGGTGTTCAGGTCGGTGCCCGCGGCTAGGAGCTGGGTGGCGGAGTAGTGCCGGAGCTCCTTCAGCGAGCTGGTGATGCCGATCCGGCGGGCGTACCGGCGGTACCGGTGCGTCATTGTGTCTGGGTTCCATGGCTCGCGGCCTGCCGGGTCCGGAGAGAACGCGAACGCGTCCTCGGGCACCTGGACGCCGAGAGCCCGGGCTTCGGCGCGGCGGCGCTGGAACCGCTCTTGGAAGAGCTCGCAGGTTAGCAGGTCGAGAGACAGGACGCGGCCCTCTCCGTCCTTGGGCGCCTTCTCGATGTGCTGGCCCTGCTTGACCAGGTAGTTGCGGGCGAGGCGGACCTGCTGGCGGGTGAAGTCGAAGCGATTCTCGCGCAGGGCGCTCACCTCACCGCGCCTCGCGCCGGTCGTGAATGCGGTCCACAAGTACAGGCCGAACTCCTCGTCCTCGGCCCAGACGAGATTGAGCAGCCGCGCGGCCTGGCCCGGGCTCGGCGGGTCGGGCTCGCGCTTGCGCGGATGCGGCGGCATGGCGTTCTTCGCGACGTTGCGGTCCGCCCAGTCATAGCGGACGGCCAGGTCCAGGGCCGAGGAGATGATCGAGTGGATCCGCAGGATCGTCGCGGGCTTCATCGGGCGGCATGCATGCGGGCGGCACCGGGTGTCGCATATGTGGGGCCGGGTGGTGCGGTGGTCACGTAGCGGGCCGCACCGTTGGTCGCATGCGTGCTCGCCGTCCGCGTAGTGCTCGGTCCCCGGCAGCCGTCCGCACAGCCGCGAGCACTTCTTCAGCGCCGTGTATAGGGCGTCAAGCGAGTCAGCGCCGAGCTGGCGGATCTTGACCTCGCCAAGCACCGGCCCGATGGTGCGGCGGATGTAGCCCTGGTGCGCCTCCTTGGTGGACACCTCGAGGTCGGCCACTTCCAGGTACTTGTCGAGCGCCTGGCCGACGGTCGCATGCCGGTCGGGGAACCGGCCGCCGTCGGCCTCGGCCAGCAGCCGACCAAGCGCCACATGGGCGGAGGCCTCGTCGGGGCAGGTCTGCCTGAGGAGACGCTGCTTGCCGGTGACCGGGTCGGTTCCGGCGTAGACCTTGACCCGGAACGAGCCGCTCGGCAGCTGCTGTATGTGACCTTTGCTGCTCTTGGCCATAACGGCACGATAACCCGGTTGAGGCTATTCGGTCCACAACCCGGTCCACGCTCTCGAACGGTAGTGTTCGATTTATGGTCTTTACCTGGAGCCGCCTATCGGAATCGAACCGATGACCTACGCATTACGAGTGCGTCGCTCTAACCGACTGAGCTAAGGCGGCGGGCCGCCCGGGCGGGGCGACCCGACGAGTCTATCGGAAGCCGGGGTCACGGCAGGGCCGGCCAGCGGGACGAGGGACCGTAGCATCCTCAGCGGAGGCTTTCCGAGACCGAGGCGCGGGCCAGGTTCGCCAGGGTGCCCGTGGCGCGCCTGAGGACTGGCAGTACCGGAAGGCACCGCCGACCGGGCCGGTGCTCGCGGTGACGGTCGAACGGTGGTCGGGCTGGGCCGCGGCACCGTCGGCATGACCCGGACCGAGCCAGGCGCGTTCCGGCGGAAGCCCTTTACTCCTGCTCGGATCGCCACCGGCGGTACAGCTCGACGAAGTCGTCCCGCTGCTCCGGAGTCAGGTCTTCCAGCTCCAGACGGCCTGCGAGCCGGATGGTCTCCCGCATCTGAGCGAGGTACTCGGTGCAATGCGGGCAGCCGGCCAGGTGCGCCTCGAAGCGCCGCCGCGCTCGCCGGGACAGCGCGCCCTCCAGGTAGTCAGTCACCAGCTCGACGGCCTGCTGGCAGACCAGATCACGGCGAAGGAGGAGTCTCATCGCACCCCCCCGAACTCACCCTCGAACAGCTGCCTGAGCCGGCTCCGGCCGCGGTGCAGCAGGACCCGCTGGTTCCCGTCACTTATGGCCAGCACGGAGCAGACTTCTTCGCTGCTCATCTCCTCGACATCGCGCAGGATGACGACTTCCCGCTGCCGGGCGGGCAGCTCGTCCATCAGTTCCCGGATGCGGTCGGCGAGCTTGCCCGCCTCCACGCGGCCCTCGACGGCCTCGATCCAGTGCTCGGGCGGATCGGCCCAGCTGCCGGAGGTATCGAACCGGGCCGGGTCGACGGCGGGCTCGGGATCCGCGACGGGGACGCTGCGGTGCTCCCGCGTCCCGGTAGTCCGCGCCTGATTGACCAGGATGCTGAACAGCCACGTCTTCAGGGAAGACCGGCCCTCAAAGGCGTCCAGGCCGCGCAGCAGCGCCAGCCAGGTGTCCTGGACGACCTCCTCGGCCACGGCCCGGCTCGGCACGAACGAGATCGCGAGCCGCAGCATCTGCTCCTGATAGCGCTCCACCAGGCTGACGAACGCCCGTTCGTCCCCCGAGCGCAGCCGGAGCAGCAGCTCGCCGTCGGCCGCCATCACCGGGAGCCTAGGCCCGTCGCTCGGTGCCTCCGCTGTGCGTGCGGCGCTGGGCGGCGCGGTGCAGCCGTCGCATCGTCTTCACTAGCTCCGCGGGGCTCATGGGCAGCACGTTGTCCGGGATCAGGATGTCGCCCGCGGCCATGGGCCCGTTGATCCGGAGCAGGAGCCGGTGCCACGCCGACTGGCGGGCGCGGAAGGCCGCCTGGTCGGTGACGGCGACCGTCACGAAGACCCGCCTCCGGAACCGCCGGTGGTCGATCCGCTGAACCTCCTGCCAGGGCACGTAGCCCGCGCTGATCAGCGAGCCGTGGTCGGTGAAGCCGTCCGCGTCCAGGATCAGCACCGGCCTGTTCCGCACGGCCCGCAGCAGCCGCGAGATGGCGATCGGCCCGAAGACCACCAAGCCGATGAGGCCGCTGACCAGGCCCAAGTCCCCGCCGGGCCGGAATATGAGCAGCGCCGCCGAGATGGCGGTCAGGGAGACCCCCGGGCCAGCCAGGCGACGGCGCTGCCTGACCGGTGTTTCGAGGACAATGCGCTCGCCGGCTTGGATGGCCATGCGCCAAGCCTGCACATCGTGCGGCACATGTCAAATCGGGAGACGATGGAACGAGCCGGCCGCGGCCTATGCGAAGGCCGCAGCCGGCTGTCCCGGATACCGCTTCTTTCAGAAGGCCACGATCCCTTCGCCGCCGGCCGCGCCGGGCACGGTGACGGCTCCGATCTCGGTGAGGGATGCTCCGGCCCCTACGGCGAACTCGTCCACGATCCCGTTCCCGCCCGTCTGGACGTACAGGAACCGGCCGCCGGCGGCCGCCGACGCGTCCACCGTCCCCGGGTCGGTGGTCGCCGCGCCGAGCAGGCTCAGCTGACCGCCGGACGAGGAGACGTAGCCGCTCTCCGAGGCGCTCCCCGCGTTGGAAGCGAACAGGAACGGCCCAGCCGACGCGACCCAGCAGGTCGCCGAGGCTCCGGTGGGCACCTGGTCGATCAGGCTGACCGTGCCGTCGGCGGCCAGCGCGAAGGTGGCCAGCGCGTTGGTCCCGGACTCGGCGATGACCAGGTGGCCGTGGAAGTCGAAGCTGACCGCGAACGGGACCGTACCCGGCTCGGAATTCACCACCGGCGAGGCGGACAGCCGCCCGTCGAACCGGACGCCGAGCACGTCGATGTCGCTGCCGTTGGCCTTGGTGGTGACGATGAGCTGGCCGCCGTCCGGGGTGAAGGCGACCTGCCCCGGCTGTTGGTGAACTGCGGGCTCGCCGTCGGGTCGAGGCCCAGCGCGCGACCGGAGCCGGGGATCGGGACCAGGAAGCCGCCGAAGACCCGGTAACCCTGCAGCCGGCCGCCGCCCAGGGCGTTGAGCACGTAGACCAGGTCCCCGTGGACGGCCACGCTGACCGGGAACGAACCGCCGGAGCCCAGCACCTGGCGCAGCGCGAGCCGGTCGCCGGTCACGGCGAAGACGGAGACGGTGTCGCTGCCCGCGTTGACCGCGTAGAGCAGGGAGTGCCGCGGGTCATAGCCGAGCGAGCCCTGCGAGGCCAGGTGGTCGACGGCGGACCCGGCCAGGATCCCGCCCCGCCCGCCAGTGGCGTACGTGCCTGCCGGGGTGAGTATGCCGCCCGGTGCGCGGTGGTAGGCGACGACCTGGTTGCCTGACGGGTTGTCGGTCTGCACGAACACGGCCTGGCTGGCCCCGCCGGGGCCGAAGGCGGGTGCCGTGGTGGCCGCGACGGCTGCGGGGACCGGCCCGGCGAAGGACAGGACGGCGGCCGCGGCCGCGATGGCCGATCCGAGGCGAATCGGGACTCTCACTGAAAACTCCTCGCGCGTAGGGGTTCCGGGGTTTGTCCCCCCTTAGTCCCGCGCGAGGCCGCCGCGTTACACGGCTAGCGCCAGGCCCACGCTTAACGATCCGGACCGGGGCTTGACGTGCATTTCCTCATAGGCCTGCCGGGACCCGCACACGCTGGCCTTGGGGCAGGCGCAGGCCCGGCCGTCCGCGGACAGCTTCACCACGACCGTGTCCGAGGGGACGTTGTGGCCCACGACCGTCCCGGGCCCTTCGGAGGTGGTGACCGCGGCGCCGACCGGCGGGGCGTCCTTGCGGAAGTCCTGGTACAACGGGTGTTCGTACTTCAGGCAGCACATCAGCCGGCCGCACGCGCCGGCGATCCGCAGTGGGTTCACCGGCAGGTCCTGGTCCTTGGCCATCCGGACGGAGACCGGCTCGAAGTCCTTGAGGAACGTGGCACAGCACAGGTCACGCCCGCACGGGCCGATCCCGCCCTGCAGCCGGGCCTCGTCCCGAGGGCCGATCTGCCGCAGCTCGACCCGGGCCCGCAGCCGGCCGCCCAGGTCCCGGACCAGCGCGCGGAAGTCGACCCGGTGCGGTGCGCTGAAGTACACGATGAACACGTTCTCCGGGCCGATGTAGTCCACCGCGGTGACCTTCATCGGCAGCTGGTGCTCGCGGATCAGGCGGCGCGCGGTCAGCCGTCCCTCGGCCCGGCGGCGGCGATTTTCCTCGTCACGGGCCAGGTCATCCTCGGTGGCCAGGCCCTCGCAGACCGGCAGCCCGTCGATGTCCTCGGGCACCCACTGCGGGGCCCACACGCACTCGGCCACCTCGGGCCCGGAGTCGGTGGGCACGAGCACCTTGTCGCCGATGCCCGGCGAGCACGCGCCCGGATCCAGGTAGTACAGCCGTCCGTAACGCTCGAAGCTCACTGCCATCATCATGCCCACGAGCCCAGACTACGTTGCCGCCCGGCCGCCGGACCTACCAGGCGATGACCAGCGTTCGCCGGGACGCAGGATCCGAGCGGGAGGTCAGCCCTTGACGAGGGACAGGGCCATGTGCTCCACGGCCAGGAGGGGCGCTACGTTCAGCGACAGGCGCTCGCGGCAGTGCATGATGGCCTGCAGGCGGCGCAGGGTGGCCTCGGGGGCCGACGAAGCGGCCACTCCCATCAGGTCGGGCTCGCGGTCGGCGTTGGCCAGCTCGACATCGGCGCCGAGCTGCAGCATGAGGACGTCCCGGTAGAAGACGGCCAGGTCGAGCAGGGCCTGGTCGAGGGTGTCCCGCTTGACCCGGGTGGCGCGCGACTTCTGCCGGTCCTCCAGGTCCTTCAGGGCGCCGGCCATGCCGCGCATCGCCTTGGCCACGCCCTTGCCCGTCGACCCCTCGCCGAACGCCCGGCGCAGCGACTCCCGTTCCGGCTCGTCGAGTTCCTCGGTGACCGCCTTCGCCTCGTCCTCGGCCGTCCGCACCAGCGAAGCGGCCGCCGACAGCGCGGGGCCCAGCGACACCGCCGCCAGCGGCACGCGCAGCACATCGGCCCGGCGGGCGGCGGCCGAGGCGTCCAGCGCCAGGCGCCGGGCGCGGCCCACGTGTCCCTGCGCCGCGCGGGCCGCGGCCAGCGCGGCGGCGGGCTCGATTCCGTCCCGCGTCATCAGTACCTTAGCCACCGCGGCCGACGCCGGCACGACAAGCGTGACAACCCGGCAGCGTGATCTGATCGTCGGCACCAGGTCCTCGGCCGACGGCGCGCACAGCAGCCAGACCGTCCGCGGGGTGGGTTCCTCGATCGCCTTCAGCAGCGCGTTGGCCGCCTGCTCGGTGCACCGGTCGGCGTCCTCGAAGACCACCACCCGCCAGCGCCCGCCCGCGGGCGCGCCCGCCGCGCGGAGCACCAGGTCCCTGGTCTGTCTCACGCCGTAGGACAGGCCCTCCGGCCGCACCAGCAGCAGGTCAGCGTGGGTCCCGGCCTGCACCTGACGGCAGGAGGCGCACTGGCCGCACCCCCCGGCCGGGCACAGCAGCGCGGCGGCGAAGGCCCGCGCCGCGACCGAACGCCCCGACCCGGGCGGCCCGGTGAACAGCCACGCGTGCGTCATGGCACCAGGTTCCGGGCGCTCTCCAGCCAAAATCGAAGACGCCGCGGCGGCCGCCCGGGAAAGCTGCTCGACCACCGCGTCCTGCCCGGTGAGTTCAGCGAAAACGGGCTGGCTCATCCGATTCCCTGATCGCGGGGAAGTCGCCGGTGGCCGCCTCGGCCACCAGGGGCACCGGGTCAGGGAGCATGCCGCGGATCCGCTCCTGGATGTCCCGGGTGATCTGCTCGGCCGGCCGGTTCGCGTCGAGCACGAGGTACCGCGAAGGATCGGCCTGGGCCAGGGCCTGGAACCCGGCCCGGACCCGCAGGTGGAAGTCGGCGGGCTCGGCCTCGAGCCGGTCCGCCGACCGCGCGCGCCGCTGAAGGCCCGCGATGGGGTCCATGTCCAGCAGGATGGTCAGGTCGGGCACGCGCCCGCCGGTCGCCCACCAGTTGAACCGGGCGATCTCCTCGAGCGGCAGGTTGCGGCCCGCCCCCTGGTAGGCCAGCGAGGAATCCACGTACCGGTCGGTGATGACGATCGCGCCCCGGTCCAGCGCGGGCTCGATGACCGAGGCGACGTGCTCGGCGCGGTCGGCCGCGTACATCAGCGCCTCGGCGTGCGGTGACATGCCGGTGTGCGCGGTGTCGAGCAGCAGGGCGCGCAGCCGCATCCCGACCTTGGTCGCGCCGGGCTCGTGCGTGGTCTCCACGTCGTAGCCGAGCTCGCGCAGCCAGATCGAGATCAGCCGGGCCTGCGTGGTCTTGCCCGAGCCCTCCCCGCCCTCGAACGCGATCAGCACCCCGCGCGGCGGGGGCGGGGCACTCCCGTTGGGGTGCGCCGGGGCCGGCACCGGCGCGGGCGACTCGCCCCTGATCGAGGCCAGCAGGTCCTCCCGCAGCGGCACCCCCTTGCGGTCGTCCATCTGCCGGTAGGACTTCACGCCGAGGAAGGCCGCGAGCGCCGCGGCCAGCAGGATGACCACGTTCTGCCCGACCGAGGTGTAGACGACGTGCGCGAACTTCACGTCGCCGGACCCGGTGGCGCCGGCGATGAGCTTGGTGAAGGCGGCCGACAGGAACGCCACGACGGTGATGACGGTGAGCAGGATGACCTGGATGGACGACAGGAAGAAGGCGAAGACCCGGCCGCGGGTGTCGTCGTCGACCTCGAGCCCGACGATGGTGAAGCCGGTCGCGTACGCGATCCCGGCCAGCGCGCCGAGCACGATGACGAACACCGTGACCATGATGAGGTTCGGCACCAGGCCGATGAGCGCGAGCGGCACCGCGGCGGCCGCGATGGTCAGGCCGAACAGCCGGCGCAGGCTGAAGCCGGCCAGCAGGCGCGGGCCGAGGACCATGCCGAGCGCCATGCCCACGAAGATCGCCGCGAAGACCAGCCCGAACCCGGCATCGCCGCCCTTCAGCGTGAACTTGATGTAGGGAACGGACAGCCCGATCACCACGCCGGCCCCGACGAAGGCCCCGACCATGCCGGTCACCAGGCCGCGCAGCACCGGGGTCTGGCCGATGAACCGCCAGCCCTCCCAGATCGATTTGGCCGTCGACGGCACGGAGATCTTGCTCGCCTGCCGCTTCGGGATCTGGGTCAGGAACCAGACGGTCAGCGCGGAGACCGCGTACGACGCGGCGTTGATGTACAGGGCCAGCGAGACCGGATTGGTCTGGAAGAACGGCGCCACCCGGCCCAGGGCCTCGCTGATCAGGGCGAGCACGCTGAACAGGCCGAAGGCCAGCGGCGCGGTGCCGTACGTGCCGAGCAGGCTGTACTGGTTGGCCCGCTCCAGCTTGTCCGGGGGCACCAGGTTCGGTATCGACGCCGCGGTCGCCGGGTTCCAGAACACCGACACGACGCCGGCCAGGAACTTGGCCACGAGCAGCCAGGTCAGGTTGTGGGAGTGGGTCATGTTGTAGTAGAGCGGGATGGACAGGTAGAGCAGCCCGCGCAGGACATCCCCGACGATCATCGTCCGCCGCCGGTCCAGCCGGTCGGCGATGGCCCCGGCCACCGGGCCCAGCAGCAGCGGCGGCAGCAGGGTGGCCACCCAGACCAGGCCGACGGCCGTGGTCTGGGCCGCGGCCGCCGCGGTGGCCGACTGGCCCGCGCCGTGCTTCTGCGTCAGGTACGCCGCGAGCGAGAGCAGCGCGAGGATGCTCAGCCAGTCGCCGAGGCTGGACAGGGACAGCGCGATCCACAGCCGCCGGAACGGCTTGATCGACAGCACCCCCGGCTCGCGGGCATGGTGCCACCGCGCGGCGCCGCGGCCGGACTGCCCCCGGTCGGCGCCACGCCCGTTGCCCGCGGCGCGAAAGTTCACGGCGTAAAGCGTATCGGCACTGGTGGCCGCATAGCTGGTTAGTCCTTGATCGTGATTTTAGGCTCAGCCCCTGAGTCCGGCTAGTCGTTGGTTCGTGCCGGTAAAGATCCCTTTGATACTGAACGGGCCGTGGTGCCCGTCTTCTTCCGTGTCGTGCCAGCCCGGGTGGTGCTGGTCCGGCGGCGCGCGGCCGGCGGTGCGGCGCGCCGGTCGGCGAGCAGCTCGGCGGCCCGCGCGACGGTGATCGAGGCCACGTCGTCGCCCTTGCGCAGCGAGGCGTTGGTCTCGCCGTCGGTGACGTACGGGCCGAACCGGCCGTCCTTGATCACCATCGGCTGGCCGGTGGCGGGGTCGTCACCGAGCTCGCGCAGCGGCGGGGACGCCGCGCGGGCGCCGCGTCCGCGCGGCTTGGGCTGGGCGAACATCTCCTTGGCCTCGGCCAGGGTCAGCGTGAACAGCTGATCCTCGGACTCCAGCGACCGGCTGTCCGAGCCCTTCTTGACGTACGGGCCGTACCGGCCGTTCTGCACGGTGACGGCCTCGCCGTCGAGCTCGCCGAGCACCCGGGGCAGGCTCAGCAGCTTCAGCGCGTCGTCCAGCGTCACGCTGTCCAGCGACATGGATTTCAGCAGCGACGCCGTCCGGGGCTTGGCCGAGGCCGGACCAGCTGAAGCTGACGCAGCCTCGGGCAGCTGCTCGGTCACGTACGGGCCGAACCGCCCGGCCTTGGCCACCAGCACGTGGCCGGTGGCCGGGTCGGGGCCGAGGACCCGCTCGCCGTTCGGCTGGTCGAAGAGCTCTTCGGCCCGCTCCACGGTCAGCTCGTCGGGGGCCATGTCCTCCGGGACGTTGACCCGCTGCCCGTCGCGTTCCAGGTAGGGGCCGTACCGGCCGACCCGGACCACGATGTCGGAGTCGGCCAGCGGGAACGAGCTGACGTCCCGGGCGTCGATGTCGCCGATGTCACTGACCAGCGACTTGAGGCCGCGTTCTTCGAGGGCGGCGTCTCCGTCGGCGCCGAAGTAGAACCGCCGCAGCCAGGGCACCCGCTCGGTCTCGCCGCGGGCGATCGTGTCGAGCACGTCCTCCATCCGCGCGGTGAACTCGTAGTCGACCAGCTGGCCGAAGTGCCGTTCCAGCAGGGTGACCACGGCGAAGGCCAGGAACGAGGGGACCAGCGCGGTGCCCTTCTTGAACACGTAGCCCCGGTCCAGGATCGTGCCGATGATGCTGGCGTACGTGGACGGCCGCCCGATCTCCCGGTCTTCCAGCTCCTTGACCAGCGACGCCTCGGTGTAGCGGGCCGGCGGGCGGGTGGAGTGCTCGGCCGGGGCCAGCCGGAGCGCGTCCAGCGGGTCGTGCTCGGCCAGCGGCGGCAGCCGGCGCTCCCGGTCGTCGCGGTCGGCGTTCGGGTCGTCGGCGCCCTCGACGTAGGCCTTGAGGAACCCGTAGAAGGTGATGACCTTGCCGGTCGCGCCGAACTCGGCCCGCTCGCCCGCGCTGGACGTGCCCGCCACCCGGACCGACACCGATTCGCCGGTGGCGTCCTTCATCTGGGAGGCGACGGTCCGCTGCCAGATCAGCTCATACAGCCGGCGTTCGTCGGAGGACAGGCGGTCCTTCGCGACCTGGGCCGGGGTGCGGAAGCTGTCCCCGGCCGGCCGGATGGCCTCGTGCGCCTCCTGCGCGTTCTTCACCTTGCTGGCGTAGATGCGCGGGGCGTCCTGGACGTAGTTCGCGCCGTACAGCTCGGCGGCCTGCTTGCGGGCCGCGCTGATCGCGGTCTGCGACAGCGTCACCGAGTCGGTGCGCATATAGGTGATGTAGCCGTTCTCGTAGAGCCGCTGCGCGACGGACATCGTGTGCTTGGCCGAGAAGCCGAGCTTGCGGGAGGCCTCCTGCTGCAGGGTGGTGGTGCGGAACGGCGCGTACGGCGATCGCCGGTACGGCTTGCGCTCCACGCTGGCCACCGAGAAGCTCGCGTCCTCCAGCCGCCCGGCCAGGGCGGCCGCCGCCGCGGCGTCCAGATGCAGGGCATCCTGGGTGCGGAGTTCCCCCGTGGAGGTGAAGTCGCGGCCCTGGGCCACCCGGCGGCCGTCGACGGTGACCAGGCTGGCGGTGAAACTCGTCGGCTCGCCGGCGTCCTTTTTGCCGTGATCCTTCGTGGCGAACTCGGCCTCGAGGTCGGAGTAGCTGGCCGCGCGGAAGGCGATCCGCTCGCGCTCCCGGTCCACGACCAGCCTGGTCGCGACCGACTGCACCCGCCCGGCGGACAGCTTGGGCATGACCTTCTTCCACAGCACGGGCGAGACCTCGTACCCGTAGAGGCGGTCCAGCACGCGGCGCGCCTGGTAGGCGTCCACCAGGCCCTCGTTCACCTGACGCGGGTTGGCGATGGCGCGGGCGATCGCCTCCGGGGTGATCTCGTGGAACACCATCCGGCTGTGCGGCACCTTGGGCTTGAGCTCCTCGAGCAGGTGCCAGGCGATGGCCTCGCCCTCGCGGTCTTCATCGGTGGCGAGCAGCAGTTCGTCGGCGTCCTTGAGCAGGCTCTTGAGCTTGGCCACCTGCTGCCGCTTGTCGCTGTGCACGACGTAGAGCGGCTCGAAGTCGTGGTCCACGTCGACGCCGAGCCTGGCCCACGGCTCGCCGCGGTACTTGGCCGGGATCTCCGCGGCGCGGTCGGGCATGTCCCGGATGTGGCCCACGCTGGACTCGACCACGTAGCCCTGGCCGAGGTACCCGGCTATCGTCCGGGCCTTCGACGGGGACTCGACGATGACGAGCTTGGTGCCGTGCCCGTTCCCGGGCCCATTCCCGGCCCCACCGCTGGTGGCCCTCGCCTTCGCGCTCGCGCCGCTCTTGCCCTTAGCAGCCTCCGTCGTGGCCTTTACTGTCCTTGCTGGCACGCTCTTCCCGTCCTCGCCTCCGCGCCGTGACCGTCCTGTGCGACCTGTGGTCACGCGCCGCCCTGCAGCAATAACCGTCGGCCGGGTTCGCTGTGTTCCCTCGGGCTCACCGGACCGGAGCGGAGATTCTGCCACCGCAGGTTGAATCACCGGTGAACTCAAGCACAATAGGACCGATGGCCGAATATGCCTACCTCGTCGTGTACCTGCCGCGGGGAACGACGCGAGACGCTCGCGACACCGCCCGGCAGGTCCTGGCCGACTACGCCGAATACGGGGACTGGGAACTGTCCAGGCTCCGGCTCAACGCCGACGGCAGCAGGAAGGCTACACTCCGAAGGCGAATCATACGCCCAGTCCGCACATTCTGATCTCATCCCGGTTCCCGGGCCGAGACATGGCTGGGTGCGGCCCCTCCCCCGGAGGCGTCGCCGTTGCGGCGACGGCGGGGGGTCACCAGCGATGCGCCGGTGATGGGCGACGTGCGGTGGTACCAGGCAGAGCACTGTTACTGACCGGCACCCGGGAGCGCTCGCCGCGTGAAGGTCCCGGAATAATAGGCCAAGCCGCCGGCGCCCGGTCCCGCCGACGAGCGCTGACCTGTGGCCAGGCGCTAACAGCAGTCCAGAAAACGGTCCAGGACCCGGACGCCGAACCGCAGCCCTTCGACCGGGACCCTTTCGTCGACGCCGTGGAACATCCCGGAAAAGTCCAGATCCGGCGGCAGCCGCAGCGGCGTGAAGCCGAAGCAGCGCAGGCCGAGCCGGCTGAACGACTTGGCGTCGGTACCCGCGGACAGGCAGTAGGGAATCACCTTGGCCTCCGGGTCTTCGGCGACAAGTGCTCTGGTCATCGCGTCGTACAGGGCGCCGTCCGGCGTGGTCTCGACGGCGATGTCGGTATGGATGAGCTCGCGGGTCACGCCCGGCCCGAGCACGCGGTCCAGTTCGGCGTAGAACTCTTCCTCATAGCCGGGCAGGAACCGGCCGTCCACTTCCGCGGTGGCGGCCTGCGGGACGACGTTGACTTTATATCCGGCTTTCAGGACCGTCGGATTTACCGTATTCCGCAGAGTTGCGCCTATGACACGCGAAACCGCCCCGATCTTCTCGAGCAAGGGCCCCGGATCGTTCGGCATAAACTCGATGCCGAGAGCCTCGGCGGCACCTTCCAGGAAGGCCCGGACCGACGGGAGGAGGCGCGTCGGCCATTCGTGGCGGCCCAGCCTGCCGATCGCCTCGGCCAGCTCAGTCACCGCGTTGTCACGCTGGATCATCGAGCCGTGCCCGGCCGTGCCGCGCGTGGTCAGCCGCATCCAGGCCATGCCCTTCTCCGCGGTCTGCAGCAGATACAGGCGCTGGCGGCCGAGGGTCAGGCTGAAGCCGCCGACCTCGCCGACCGCCTCCGCGACGCCCTCGAACAGGTCCGGGTGGTTGTCCACCAGCCAGCGGGCACCCCAGATGCCGCCCGCCTCCTCGTCCGCGGTGAATGTCAGGACCACGTCGCGGGCCGGGCGGCGGCCCTCACGCAGCCGCTGCCGCACGACGGCCACCATCATCGCGTCCATATCCTTCATGTCGATCGCGCCGCGGCCCCAGACGCAGCCGTCGGCGATCTCGCCGGAGAACGGGTCGTGGCGCCAGTCCGGAGCGTGGGCCGGCACCACGTCGAGGTGGCCGTGGACCAGCAGGCCCGGGCGGCTGCTGTCCTGGCCTTCGATGCGGGCGACCACGCTGGTGCGCTTGGGGTGCGATTCCAGGAGCTCGGGCTCGAGACCGACCTCGGCCAGGAGCGCGGCCACATGCTCCGCGGCCTTGCGCTCACCGGGGCCCGAGTGGTCGCCGGGGTTCGACGTGTCGATCCGGATCAGCTCGCGGCATATGCCGACGACCTCGTCCTGCGCGGTGGCCTGGTTGGCTGTCATCGTTTTATCGTGCCACCCGGGCGCCGGGGTTCGGCCATGGCCCGGGCGTCCCAGATTGGGCGCTCTGGACACTTCGCTTGACGGCCCCCGGTTTGCTACCCTGAGCCAGCCGACGCGTACGCGCGTCGTGGGTCCGGGTGGCGGAATAGGCAGACGCGCTAGCTTGAGGTGCTAGTGCCCGTAAAGGGCATGGGGGTTCAAGTCCCCCCTCGGACACCCAAACCCGGGAAATTTCCCGCAAAACAGACATAGCTCGAACACACAGGCCGGCCAGCCGCCGGCCCCGTGGCCGTCCCGGCTCCTCCCCGCGGGGAGGCAGCCATGACCGCCCAGACCATCGCTCCCCTGATTCCCCCGCGTGCCCAGCCGGGCGGCCGGGAGCACAGCAGGCCGATCGTAGCCCGCCGCCTGCCCGTGGCCGCCGTGCCGGAAGTCCCGGTGGTCCCGGATGACGTGGTGTACGGGTTCGGCCGGATGGATGAATGGGGCCGGGTCGCCGACCGGGCCATGATCGCTGCGCTGGGCTGGCAGCCGGGGGACCGGCTGACCCTGACCGCTGCTGCGGGCGTGGTCACGGCGCGCCGTGACCCGGGCGGCATGGTCACCATGCCGGCCAAGCCGTACCTGGTGATCCCGGCTGCGCTGCGCCGCCGCTGCGGCCTGCGGCCCGGTGACCGGCTGCTGCTGGCGGCGTTCCCGGCCCGGGACGCGCTGGCCGCGTACTCCTTCGCGGTGGTGGACCAGGCGCTGCGGGCGCACGCCCCGGTCCCCGGCGAGGGGAGGCGGGCATGACCGCGGGCAACCCGGACGTTTCCCGGCAGGCTGCCGTGGACGCGGCGCTGGTACTGCTGGAGCGGATGGGCCTGTCCCCGGCCGACCTGGCCGGGGTCCCGCACGCCCGCAGGCCGGTGCCGACCTTCGCCGAGTACGTCCCGGTGGTGTCGGCGGCCGTGAGCGACGGCACCCGCCGGGCGTACGGCTCGTACTGGAACCGGGTCATCGAGCAGTGGGGCGGCCGGCGGCTGGACGAGCCGACCCCGTCCGAGATCCGGCAGCTGATGGCCTTCATCAAGACCCACGTCGTGACCCGGCGCAACGCCCGCGGCGGGCGCAGCGCACAAGAACACCTGGTGGCCGCGCTGCGCTGCCTGTACCAGCGCGCCGTCGAGGACGGGCTGATCGCCGAGGCGGACAACCCGGCGCGGAAGGTGGCCAAGCCGCGCCGCCTGCCCTCCACCCGGCGGGCCGTCCCAGACACCCGGCTGGCGCAGATCAACCAGACCGCCGCGGCCACCGGCGATGACCCGGAGCTGGACACGCTGCTGCTGCGGCTGCACACCGAGACCGCCTGCCGGCGCGGCGGCGCGCTCGCGCTGCGCCCGCAGGACCTGGACCCGGACCAGAGCCTGATCCGGCTGCGGGAGAAAGGCGAGACGGTGCGCTGGCAGCCGGTCTCACCCACCTTGATGGGCCGCCTGATCGAGCACGGCCGCCAGCGGCACGCCCCGCCCGGCGGGCAGCTGCTGCGGTATGCCGATGGGCGGCCGATCACCTCCCGCCGGTATGACCACCTGTGGACCCGGCTCGGCCGGCACCTGCCCTGGGTGGCGACGCAGGGCATCAGCAGCCACTGGATAAGGCACATTCTCTCTGCTTAATGACCGTGTCGCGATTAGCTCCGGAGCCCTTGGCGAGCTGTGATTTCCGGCTGCGGCGGGCCGTGTCGTGTTTCTATCGTTCCGGTTCGTGATCCTGAGCTTCTTCTCGTCCCGGGGCTGGGAGTCCTGGGACGTCGCGAACCGGCCGCTGATCCCTGAGCGGATGCCGGTGCTCGTCGATGACGACCTGCTGTTCGAGGACGGGCCGGGGGCTCCCCGTCCGGCCGTCGCCGTGAACCGGTGGCTGCGGGAGCTGCCCGCCAGCGGCTGCCCGGCGCCTGGCTCGTGGGAGAGCTACGCTCAGGTGGTCAAGGCCTGGTCGGAGTTCCTGGCCCTGCACGGGGTGAGCCTGTTCGGCTCTCGCGAGCGGCTGAAGGCCGCGCTCGGCAAGTACGCCGAGTACCGGGCGGCCGGGCTGCCGGAGAGGCGGTTCGCGGCGACGACGTGGGGCCGTCACATGAGCGTCCTGTCGCTGTTCTACCGGTGGGCGATGGATGAGGGCTATGCGCAGGCCGAGCCGTTCACTTACCGGATGGCGCGGGCGCTGTTCGCCGGGACGGGCCGGACGGCCCGGGTGAACCTGGCGGTCCGGCGGACTCCGAAGCCCCATGTGACGATCAAGTACCTTGAGCCCGACTTCACCGGCCTTTTCCTGAACGGGCTGCGGGGCCTGGCACCGGACGGCGGCCCGGACCCGCACTACCGGGGGCGCGAGCTGGCCCGCAACGCCGCGATCGGGGAGCTGGCGCTGGCGACCGGGATGCGGGCGCA
>Ga0310038_10000890_pt1 | contig 23611 bp, 21 predicted proteins | sample Sb_taG_6_FD_200461 | JGI IMG/M metagenome (GOLD analysis project Ga0310038, IMG submission 200461) | Peat soil microbial communities from Weissenstadt, Germany - Sb_50d_4_PS metaG (v2) (version 2) | ecosystem: Environmental > Terrestrial > Soil > Wetlands > Peat | place: Germany: Weissenstadt... | reverse complement strand
TTTCCTTTTGGGGAAGCGTGCGGCTTCCCTGTGACAAATTTTGTCGCGGCTCTTCGATGGAGCCGGAGAAAGATTGACATACATTAACGGATATGTCAACAGAAAAATGAAGGGGAATTCGGAGAGAAATGGGGCCGAAAGCCGGGAGGTCTAAAGACCCTCCCCTACGACGAAAAGGCTACGACGAGAGGGCCGAACGGCAGATTGCCCGGGCGGGTTAGTTTGGGTTGGATTGCGGTTGAAGATCTAGGACGGCTTGGCTTGCATCGCCGGATTGTATTAGATCGAAGAAGGCTTTTACTTCGGTGTATTGATCGACGGAAAACATAAATTCGTTTACGCCGATGCGTCTGTCGATTTGAAGATTTTGGTCTTTCACTGCCGAGACGATATCGCAATCGAAATCGTGGGACAGCACATGCTTCACTTCCGGGACGCTCGAGAACTCCGCACCCGGCGGGGGATGAATCGTGATGCTGTCGGATTGCTGATAGGGAAAGCGGAAGTAGACGCTGTTGGCTCGCTGCGCGTGAGGGAAGAAATTCGTTTGCCGCGACTCAAAAACGCCGATCGGCACCAAGACGCGGTGTCCGGCTTTGATGCCGAGACCGACATGCGACAGCCTGGCATCGACGTGCAAGGGGTCCTCTCCCGGCGCGGCGCCCGAGACGCTCGTGATTTCTATCTCTGAGCCCTCCGGCAGCCATCCTTTGATTTCGTCGGTTAGCAGCGCTTTCCTTCCGCGCTCGTCTTCATCGCGAAAGCGGGCCCACCAGTCGAGCGCGTCGCGGCCGATGTAGCTGACGGCGAGCGTGCCCTCGAGCATGCCGTCAGAGGCGATCCGCAGGTCGGCATGCCGCTCGCGAGTTGCATCCGCTGCGCGCGGCGCGGGCGTTTGCATCACGCGGCCGCCTTGTTTGTCGAAGCGCACTCCTCCCGCGGCGGTTTTGTCCCACGGGAGCAGCCCGAAGGGACACAGTTCGCACCCGGGATCGAGAAAAAATGCTTGCGGCCCGGCCATCGCGATTATCACCGTTCCATTGAGCCGCCAAAGGTTGTGTTCCTGCTCATCGAAAGCCGGTCCGTCGCGACGTGCGACGTAAGCCGGATCGGCCTGCAAACCGGCAGCGCGCGCCAGGACCACGAATAACTGGTCGAGATCGAACCACGATGCGTAGCCGTGGTCGAGCACGTCGTCGGCGGTCTCGTTCTCCTTCAGCTTTTCGGCTTTGATCTCCTTTTCGGTTTTCGACGATTCACCGCTCAGATTGCGAATTTTCTGCACGCGGGCGTAGAGCTTGCGCAATTTCTGTTCGGGCGAATCGGACGGCGAGAGCATGTCGTTCGCGAGGCGCTTCGCTGTTCCGCTGCGGCCGGCAAATTTCTCGAAGTCCGTGTTCCAAAGTTTTCCCACTTCCAGCCAGAAGTCTTCGTGGCCCTTGCCAAAATCGAGCGTGTAGAAGTAATCGACGCGCGAACTGGCTTCCTCTTCCGGCGGCGAATAATCTTCATCGGGGAGCGCGGGAATGTTCCTGGCGTCGAGCTCGAAGCCGCCGTGGATGGGATGCATGGAATGCTCGCGGGGCAATTGCACGCCCACCCAAGTAAATGTGGCCTTGATGCCGTAGAACGCCCCGAGCGGGATCATCGCGAATTTTGCGTCTCGCGTGAATAAATCTTGTTGAAGGATCAGGCTGGATGCGCGAAGCCGGCGCCCAATCCAATGTCTTTCAAAGCGATATTCGACGATGCTTCCCGGCTCCACTTCGGGCAGGGCCACGGTTTTGGCATCCAAGCGGAATCCGCTGGCTTTTACAATCGTGCTGTCGGTAATGTGCCCTTCGGAATCAAAACTTTTGCCATCCGGATGGACGGTGCGTCCTTGAAAGTTTTGAATCTCCTCGAAGCCTTTTTCGTAGGTGATCTTCGCGTTGCCGTAGATTACGCCTTGCTGATCGAAAATTTTTATGCGGATGTATTCGGTTTCGTACCACTTCGAATCGTCGCGGAAAAATTCGTGATAGAGAATCATGGCGTGATCGCCGGGACTGGCGGGATTGTCTTTCAACGCGAGATCTTCGGGGCTGATCGGGAGCCATTTGCCTTTGTCCGGTGAAGCGGAGGCCGATGAACCGGCAAGCGCTGCGCCCAGAAAGACGAAGGAAATTACAAAGCGCAGCAGGTTGCAAGTCGTCTTGTCCAATGTAGGAATCCTGCTTTCGAGATTGGTCAGGGGTTGTGCGTCCCTGGCCAAAGATCTCGACTTAGTTGGCTCTTTCCCCAGGGCGCTGGGCGGGACGCTATCCCGTGTAAGCTAAGTTGTCAATCAGTTACGTATAAAGATTAAGAAGCGCGGACGAAGGGGCCGAACGGCGGGAGGGCTGAAGAGTGTGTGTGAGAACCGGAGAAACAAAACCTCAGCTGCTAAAGCCTTATTGATTTTGCAGCGGTTGCGGCACGACTGAAGTCGTGCCCTGACAAATCTCGTGGTTCCCACACAGACTCTGAAGACCCTCCCCTACAACGGCAAGAGGGCCGAAAGGCGAGAAGTCGGAGACCCCAGCAGGCTGCCCTTCGCGGCTCAGGGCTAGCCGGCGCTACGGGCGAGGGATACGGAATGACAATCGAAGGATGCGGGCGTCGGTGATATTATCCTCGGACCGGCTTGGTGCCCGATGCGCTTGGCCGCTTACCTTTATCAGGAGAGAGATCGCTTTTTCGGAGACAGGCAGGAGTGCCTGTGCTACTGGACGGCACGGATTCCTTCACACATTCCGGCTTGGGCGGCTTGCCGTGCGGCTGGGCCTGGCCTTACAGGAGACTGCTGATGAGATTGTGCTACCGATGGATTGGGATTGTGGCATTGCTGGGCGTGTGGGCGCTCTTGCCGGGACGGGCTTCGGCGCAGGGAACCGTTGTCTGCGAATCGGAGCATGGGCGGAGGAATTACTGCGCGGTGGGGGATGCGCGCGGCGGCGTGGAGATGGTGCGGCAGTTGAGCGGGGCGCCATGCGAGCGCGGGCGTTCTTGGGGATTTGACGGGCGCGGCATTTGGGTGGACCACGAGTGTAAAGCTGAATTCCGCGTGCTGGCTTACAGCGGACACGGCCCGTCTTGGTGGAATTCGGGAGGCGAGCGCCCGCACTTCGACTGGAACGACGGAGCTTGCTTTTACACCGACGCCAATTTTTCGGGCGAGTATTTCTGCCTGCGGCGCGGCGAGAAGTACGAATCGCTGCCGGCGGGATTCAATGACCGCATCTCGTCGATTCAGATCATCGGGCATGCGCGCGTGACGGTTTTCAATGATGACGATTTCCGCGGGATCAATCTGCGCCTCAAGAGCAGCGCGGACAATTTGAAGCGGTTTCGGAAGCAGGATGATCCGAGCAGAACTTGGAACGATCGGATTTCTTCGATTCGCGTGGACTAGGGTCGGTACAGAGTTAAGGATTTTTACCGCAGAGGCGCAGAGGGCGCTGAGTTCGGACGGAGAAAAGCGGGAGGGCTGCCCTTCGGCCCCGGTAAGGGGCCTCAGGGTAAAAAGTCCCTCCCGTACGGTGGCTTGGCGTCCATTGACTTCGGATTGGACGCTGTGCTACCCATACAGCGGCTGACAAAGGTAGACTACCGCCCCGGAATGACGCCTCAGACCAATCGGATCGAAGTGACGCTGGAGAGCATGATCGAGAGCGTCGATCTGGCCGAAAGCATCGTCATGCGCATTTGCGATGCGGCAGGATTCGGCGAGGAAGATTCGCACAAAATCGGAATGTCGGTGCGCGAAGGCGTAATCAACGCTTTCCATTACGGCAATCGCGAAAGCCGCGACAAGAAGATTTTTCTTACGGTCGAGCTGGACACGGAGAAAATGATCGTGCACGTGCTCGATCAGGGGCCGGGATTTGTGGTGGAGGAAGTGCCGGACCCGCTGTCGGAGGAGAATCTGCTGCGGACTTCGGGGCGCGGGATTTTTCTGATGCGCGCGTTCATGGATGAGTTCGCGGTGAATTGCCCGCCGCAGGGAGGCGCGGAGCTGGTGATGGCCAAACGGCTTCCGGGCGGCAATGGAGACATGCGCAAGGCGCGGGAGAAGGAGTCTTAACCGGTGACCTTACATGGGACTTGCCGCGAAAACGGCGGCGTAGCAATCGTGGATTTTAGCGGGCGAATCACGCTGGGCGAAGCGACCGGGATGGTGCGGGCGATGGTGCGGGAGCTTGCCGATGGCGGACAAAAAAAGATTCTGCTGAATCTGGCGGACGTGGATTATATCGACAGCGCGGGGATTGGGGAATTGGTGAGCGTGTTTACGACGGTGCGCAATGCCGGCGGAGAATTGAAATTGCTTAATTTGACGAAGCGGGTGGTGGATCTTTTGCAGATCACCCGGCTTTACACTGTGTTTGACGTGCAGACGGAAGAATGGACGGCGATACATAGTTTTAAGTAGTTGACGCCACCGCAAGGCCGGGCGCGTCGATTGCTTCGCAATCGCAAAGCGATCGACCGGCGCCCCTACGAAGAAACGGCAACACCGAGAAAAAGAGCAACAGCTACCGCAACGTCAACCGCAGATCCCTCACTTCGTTCGGGATGACATCTTAAATCTGAATCTCGTGTTTCTGCGTTTGGTGATGCTGGACACGATTTCGGGTTTATGCAAGAATCTGCGCGCTTTGGCGGTCTTGTAATCCTGTGGGTGGGCAGCCCGCTACGGCGGGCAGGAGAGCTGCCGACTGGCGTTACGGACTGAAGAAGCGAAACATCACCGAAAGAGGAGCATCCAAGTTGGCGAGAGAACAAGGTGTGGTGAAGTGGTTCAACGCGTCCAAAGGTTACGGCTTCATCCAACGCCAGTCGGGTGAAGACGTCTTCGTTCACTTCTCGGCCATTCAAATGGATGGTTACAAGGCGCTGAATGAAGGTCAGCTTGTGGAGTTCGAGGTTCGCCAGGGACCGAAGGGCTTTCAGGCTGAGAACGTAAATAAGGTTTAGCCAGTCCCGTTTTAGAAAATGGCCCTGTCTGCTGCGGCGGACAGGGCCATTTTTTTGTTCTCAGCTATCGTAGTAGCGGCCGTTGACCTCGTCACCGATGATGGCGATGTCGGCCTTCGAGGTATCGAGGGGATCGGACTTCCACGAAAAACCGATCGATGGAACTTCGACCTGCGCCTCGAGTTGGCAGGTGGCGCGTGTGCCGGTGAAGCGGAAGTGCTTGGAGGCATCTTCATATTTCACAGGCTCGCCCGTGGATTTCCAAACCATTTTGAAGGTCATTCGTGCGGGAGTGGCGATCGAATCGAGAGCCGGCCAGCGCGGTTGATCTACCACAGGAACATTTTGCATTTCCAGCGTGAAGATGCTGCCATCGGGACTGATTGTGAGGCCGTGCTCCGGAACCGGAACGACCCAATAGAGTCCGGACGGTGCGATGGGGGGATGAAAATCGTGAATCTGGTTTGCGGGGACCGCCGGTCCCCGGAAGAGCGTGAGTCATATGTGGGTGAAGGTGCCTTGCTGCGGAGCGCGGGCGGCCCAATATTCTCCTTGCATCACGCCGTAATCGGTTGTGGGGCTGCCGAAGGCGATGCGGTTGCCTTGATTGTCGGTGCCCATGCCTGTGAAAGTGCTGCAGCGGGCGACGCGGCCTTTGAAATGATAGATGTGGGAAGGTTCGAGATTTGGGCCTGCGGGTTGATTGTGGCTGCCATTTTTGTCGAGAGATGGAATCGGGTAAGGGTCGGTGCCGCCGTTCGCGGTCATCGGCTGTTGGTCATGCGAAGCATAATTCGCAGAGGGAATTGCGAGCGGGAGCAGCGCCAAGGCACTCGATTTCAGGATGTCTCTGCGAGTCTGGCGTGGCCGCGACGGGATAAACAGGTCCATTCATTCACCTCCGAACCGATCTGATTTCATGATTAGATCTCGGGATCGACATCGCCTGCGGGCAACTTGAGCGATTCGCTGACCGTGATTTCGGCGACGCGAAGCCGTTTCACGGTGAGGTCGTTCACTTCTAGCGATTTGAATTCGGCGCGACCGACGGCGACGCGGCCGATCTTCAACTTCCCAATCGCCAACGCGCCGATGGCGAACGCTCCCACGGCAACTGCGCCGATCGCCGCGGCTATTATTGCGACGCCGCGGAAGCCCAGCGATTCTGCTCTTCGGATTTCCTTCATAGATTCGACTCCTTGGATTCGGGCAGGTTTCGAGACTTGGCGATTTAATCGCGATGAGCAGTTTTCCTCAAGCAGTAAAAACCGGAGGGCGCCGAGTTTCGCGACCGTGGAGCGCCCGGGACTGACTCGCTACTGCTTGGAGCATCGCAGCCGCGAGCGGTTCTCGATTGTGATAGCATCTAGCATCCAAATGATGAGCTAGGAGCAGCGCGTTGACTGAGCATCTTTCCCGGAAAGAACTGAAGACGGACGAATTTCGCGAGACTTTGGCGCATGGCGCCGAGGCGGTGTTGGGGCACCAGCAGCTTGCGTTGTACCTCGTCGCGGCCGTTGCGGTGGTGCTGCTCGCGGTGTTCGGGTGGCGATTCTATGCCGAGCGACAGACGGTGAAGGCTGCGGCGGCTTACGACGATGCTATGAAAGTTTTCAAGGCGCGGATACGCACGGCCGGCGAGCCGGCGGGCGATCCGAACGAAGTTTCCTACGTCGATGAGAAAAACAAATACGACGACGCGGATAAGAAATTCGAGGACGTGGCCAAGCAATATGCGCGGACGCGGCCGGGGCAAATTTCGGCGTACTATGCGGCGCTGTGCCTCGAGCATTTGAATCGCGATGCGGACGCGGCGAAATGGCTGGACCAGGTGATGCATAGCGGCGACGCGGATTTCGTTTCGCTGGCGCGCCTCGAATTGGCGCAGCTCGATGACCGCAACAGCAAGGCGACGGATGCGGAGAAGATTTATCAGGATCTGGTGGCGCATCCCTCGGTGTTTGTGTCGAAGCCGGTGGCTTTGATGGCTTTTGCCGATCATTACCGGCAGGCGAAGAATTTTACCGAAGCGGCGAAGCTTTATAATGAGATCAAGACTGAATTCCCCGATAGCAACCTCGCGCAGCAGGCTGGGCAGCAGTTGGATTTGATCACGCCGAAGTCGTAAGACTCTCCGCGTAGCGCCGGCGTCCCTGCCGGCATCTGGCGGTCACAAATCGTGCCGTGGGCTACAGGCATGCGCGGACCGCACAGACCAATCCAATTTAATTGACGTAGCGATCCGCTCGCGTTCGCGGTCCTCGCCGACACTCGTGGTCGTAAGATGCCGGCGGGGACGCCGGCGCTACTTTCGGCGCTACGCGGCGGAATCCTATAGAATGAGCGGCATGGGGCTGGCTGTTTATGCGATGGATGTGCGGCATACGCGGGGGCGGCGCTTCCCTGAAGCTGCGCATCCTTACCGCAACGAATATGCACGGGATCGCGATCGCGTTATTCATTCGCGGGCGTTCCGGCGGCTCGAGGCCAAGACGCAGGTTTTCACCACGCGGTTTTCCGATCATTTCCGGAACCGGCTGACGCATACATTGGAAGTGGCGCAGATTGCGCGCACCGTGGCGGGGGCGCTGGATTTGAATTCCGATCTTGCCGAGGCGCTGGCGCTGGTGCACGACATCGGGCATCCGCCGTTCGGTCATGCGGGCGAAAAAAAGCTCGATGAACGGATGCGCGAGCATGGCGAGCGGTTCGATCACAATTTGCACGCTCTGCGAATCGTCGAGAAATTCGAGCAGAGGTATTTGGATTTTTCGGGGCTGAATTTGACCTACGAAGTGCGCGAGGGAATCATCAAGCACTCGCGGGATTACAAGGCGGCGGATTATCCGGAGCTTTCGGAATATTTGCTGGAAAGGCGGCCGACGCTCGAGGGGCAATTGATCGATCTCGTGGATGAGATCGCTTACAACACCGCCGATCTCGACGACGGATTCGAGGCGCACCTTGTGGATATCGCCGAGTTGCGCGAACAAGTGCCGCTCCTCGGCGCGAAGTACGGCGAAATCGAGCGGGCGCATCCGCAGGGGCGGCCGAAGCTGATCTTCAATGAGGCGTTGAAACAGGCGCTCGATTATCTGGCCACGGATTTGATCGAGAATACGCGGCGGCGCGTTGAAGCGGCGGGGGCGAGTTCCGTTGAGGATATTCGCAGGCACCCGATGCGGCTGGCCGGATTTTCGAAGACCGCCGGGACGCAAAATGCGGAGCTGAAGAAGTTTCTTTTCGCGCGACTCTATTCGTTGAAGGCGATTGATGAGGACCGCGAGAAATCGGTTCAGGCCCTCGATGAATTATTTCAGTTCTATTTGGATCATCCCGAGAAGATGCCGGAATCGTATGGCGAGCAGGCGAAGGAAGAGCCGCTTTATCGCGTGGTTTGCGATTATATTGCTGGGATGACGGACCAATATTTATTGCGGCAGCATGCGGAGCAATTGAAGCCGGCTGGAGCGGGGAAAGTGGCGACGTAATCGAGCCGGCGCATCTTAAGTTCACCGGAAGATGCAGATTTTTCACTACGTCCGGGATGACAGCGCATCTAATGTTGGGGTGATGGCATTTTGTATTCGGCTTGAGCCGCTGCCGGTCGCGAAAGATGAACCATCGCAAAGGTTTATCTCCGAATGAGACGGTGAGTACCAGGACTATCGCGGCGCGACGGATTTTGTCCGTTACTTGATTGGTGTCACGTTCGATGCTGCGCGCGGCGCGTTTCTTGACAGCTTTTCTACCAGTTCTATAATAAAATTTCGCGCCTGAGGTGCTAGACAGATCATGTTTCTGGATGTACACGAACTCGCGCTGCATAAAGCCCGCATCCGCAAGACGTATGCGCCGGGCACGCTGGATCTTCATTCCTCGGAGTTCCGGCAGGTTGAGCCGCTGGAAGTGCGCGCGACGGCGGAGCTGCTCGACGGGCAGATTCGCATTACGGGGAATCTGCACACCAAGCTGGAGCTGGTCTGCGCGCGCTGCCTCGACACAGTGACTGAGGAAATCAGCAAGGATTTCGATCTCTTCTACCGCTCGATGATCACGATCGCCGAAGAGGACGAAGCGCAATTGAACCTGGATGAAACGGACATTGGCTTCTTCGAAGGCGACGGGCTTTTCCTCGCCGACGTGCTGGCCGAGCAGGTGAACCTGGCGCTGCCGATGAAGGTGATCTGCCGGAGCGATTGCCGCGGGCTTTGCGCGCATTGCGGAGTGAACCTCAACAACGAAGAATGCCGCTGCGAGAAGCATCCTACCGATGCACGGCTGGCGCCTTTGGCGCGGCTCAAGCAGGACTGGTCTAAAAAGCAATAGACAGATACACTCTTACGTTGGGATTTGCGCCCGTAAGTGTGTCTTTGCGCTACTCGCGGAAAACGACACACCTCCGCGGCTAAAGCCGAAGAGTTTGAAGGACGGTTACGGCACGGCTGAAGCCGTGCCCTTACAAATCCAACGATGACGACGGCCGAGCGATTTCGTCGGAGTTGCTGGTGGCCACGCTAGCGGGCGGAGCAAGCCCCGCCCCTACGAAGAATGCGGAAAATGGTTTTGATTTTTTCCGCAGCCCGTGAGGCCGCGTCTGAGAAATCACGAGACTAAAACCAGGAGTTTGCAATGCCGAATCCAAAGCGACGCCATTCGAAAGCGCGTAAGAACAAGCGGCGCGCGCACGATTTTCTGACTTCGCCCTCGCTCTCGGAATGTCCGAATTGCCACGAGCGGAAATTGCCCCACCAGGCGTGTCTGAAGTGCGGCTATTACAAAGGCCGCGAAGTGATTGACACGACGGCCTAAAACGGCCTAAGTTCTCCTCGCCTTCCGAATCGGTGCCCAGATGACCACCATTGCTCTTGATGCTATGGGTGGAGACAGCGCCCCGCGCGCGGAAGTAGAAGGTGCGATCCTCGCGGCGCGCGAGCTGGACGTGCGCGTGCTGCTCGTCGGCATTGAATCGACCGTGAAGCAGGAATTGGCGCGGCAGAAGGCCAAAGGCTTGCCGATCGAGGTGGTGAACGCGACGGAAGTCGTGACAATGAGCGATTCGCCCTCGCAGGCCTTCCGCAGGAAAAAGGATAGCTCGGTACACGTGGCGGCGAAGCTCGTGCGCAACGGGCAGGCCGACGGGCTGGTGAGCGCTGGGAATACCGGCGCCGTGATGACCATCGCGCGGTTTCTGCTGGGCACGCTTCCTTCGGTGGACCGGCCGGCGCTGGCTGCGGCGATGCCTACTGCGAAAGGAACGCCGGTGGTGCTGCTCGACGTGGGCGCGAATGTGGATTCGAAGCCGGAGCAGATCGAGCAGTTCGCGGTGATGGGCGAGATTTATTACCGCGCGGTGTTTGGGACGAAGCGGCCGCGCGTCGGATTGCTGTCGATCGGCGAAGAGGAAATGAAGGGCAACGAATTGACGCGTGAATCGGCGAATCTGATCAAGCAGACTTCGCTGAATTTTATCGGGAATGTCGAGGGGCGCGACGTGTATGCGGGCGTGGTGGATGTGATTGTCTGCGACGGGTTCATTGGGAATATTGCGCTGAAAATCAGCGAGGGATTGGTGGAGCACGTGGGCGGGATGTTGAAGAAGGCCATCAAGAGCCGGCTCAGCTCGCAACTGGGGTACGTGCTGGCAAAAGGCGCTTTCGACGAGTTTCGGAAGAAGACGGATTATTCCGAGTACGGCGGGGCGCCGCTGCTCGGCGTGCGCGGGATTACGGTGATAGGGCACGGGCGCTCGAATGCGAACGCCATCAAGAATGCGATACGCGTGGCGGTGAGCCTGTGCCGTTCGAAGGCTAACGAGAAGATCGATCAGGAGCTGTCGGCGGTGGCAGCAGCCGCGAAGGGTTAGACGCAGGCAAGGGCGCGCGGCGAAGCGAGATTGTCCCGTCCCGCGATCCGCGAAAATTCCAAGCGAACACGGAAGAACGACATGGCTAAGCTGGCATTTTTGTTTCCCGGTCAGGCATCGCAATATCCCGGGATGGGACGCGATCTCGCGGAGAATTTCGTCGAGGCGCGGCGCGTTTTTGAAGAAGCGGATGCAGCGCTGGGATTTTCGATTTCGAAGATCTGCTTTGAGGGTACGGAAGACGAGTTGAAGCTGACGGAGAATACGCAGCCCGCGATTTTGACCGTGTCGGTGGCGGCGCAGAGGGTGCTGGAAGCGAAAGGCGTCGTGCCGGATTGCGTGGCGGGGCATAGCCTGGGTGAATATTCGGCGGTGGTGGCGGCGGGCGGGATTGAGTTTGCCGATGCGGTGAAATTGGTGCGCAAGCGCGGCAAGTACATGCAGGAAGCGGTACCCGCGGGACAGGGCGCGATGGCTGCGATTCTGGGAATGGCGCCGGCGGAAGTGGCGGAGATTACGAAGAAGGCGGCGCAGGGCGAGATTGTGGCGCCCGCGAATTTGAACTCGCCGGAACAGACGGTGATTTCGGGAACTGCGGCGGCGGTGCGACGCGCGGTGGAGATTGCGTCGCAGGAAGGCGCGAAGCGGGCGGTGATCTTGGCCGTGTCGGCGCCATTCCATTGCGAATTGATGATGCCGGCGCAGAAGCAGCTCGAGGCCGATTTGCGGGCGACTACTTTTCACAAGCTGCGATTCCCTGTTTATACGAACGCGGATGCGGAGGCGATTACCGAGGGCGAAGAGGCGCGCGATGCTTTGATCCGCCAGGTTTGCTTGCCGGTGCGCTGGCTCGATTCGGTGCATGAAATGGTTGAGAGCGGCGTGCATATGTTCGTCGAAGTGGGGCCGGGAAAAGTTTTGAGCGGATTGCTGCGGCAGATCGATCGCGCGGTGCGAAGCGCTGGAGTGGAAGATTCGGCGACCTTGCAGGCGGCGCTCGATAAGATTCAGCAGGCGCGCGCGGAAACGGCTGAGGCCTGAGCAGATGTTCTCCCTGAAAGATAAAGTAGCGGTGGTTACGGGTGCGTCCCAGGGGATCGGGCGGGCGACTTCGCTGGCGCTGGCTGCGGCTGGGGCGAAAGTTGCGGCGGCGGCGCGGAATGTGGAAAAACTGGCTTCGCTTGTGAGCGAGATATCTGCGGCAAGCGGAGAGGCGCTGGCTGTGCCGATGGATGTGGCCGATGCTGGGCAGGTGAAGGCGGGATTTCAGCAGGTCTTGGCGAAATTCGGGCGGCTCGATATTTTGGTGAATAATGCGGGGATCGCGCGCGATGGTTTGGCGCTGCGGATGAAGATCGAGGATTGGGACGCGGTGATTCGCACGAATCTGACTGGGGCGCATCTTTGCACGCAGCAGGCGATGGGGACGATGTTGAAGCAGCGCTCGGGGCGGATCATTAATGTGACGTCGGTGGTGGCGGAGACTGGAAATGCCGGGCAGGCGAATTACGTGGCGGCGAAAGCGGGGTTGATTGGATTCACGCGGGCGATTGCGGTGGAGATTGCTTCGCGCGGGATTACGGTGAATGCTGTGGCGCCGGGATTTATTGCTACTCCGATGACGGACGGGCTGGCGCAGAACGTGAAGGATGCGATGATGGCGCGGATTCCGCTAGCGCGCATGGGGACGGATGCGGATTGCGCGGCGGCGATTGTGTTTTTGGCCAGCGATGAGGCTGGATACATTACCGGGCATGTGCTGGATGTGAATGGCGGGATGTATATGGGGTGATTCATGTCGATTACTTCGGAAGAAGAATTACGCGGGTTGCGCGAAGCAGGGCGGATTGTTGGGCGGGCGCTGAAGGAATTGGCTGGGCGCGTGAAGCCGGGCGTTACTACCGGGCAGATTGATGAGATGGCCGCGGAGATTTTGCTGCGGAATGGGGCGCAATCGGCGCCGAGGCTGGTGTATGGATTTCCGGGGGCGATTTGCATCAGCCTGAATGATGAGATCGTCCATGGAGTGCCTGGGGCGCGCGTGATCGGCGCGGGAGATTTAGTGAAGCTCGATCTCACGATCGAAAAAGACGGATTCATGGCGGACGCGGCAATTACTGTGGCCGTGCCGCCGGTCTCGGATGATGCGCGGCGGCTGGTGCGATGCGCGGAGCGGGCGTTTCGCAAGGCGATCGCTGTGGCAAAGGCGGGGCGGCGGGTTTGCGATATCGGGCGGGCCGTTGAAGATGAAGTGAAGCGCAGCGGATTTTCCGTGGTGCGGGAACTTTGCGGGCATGGGATCGGACGGACGATTCACGAGCCGCCGACGGTGCCGAATTTTTTTGATCCGCATGCCGATCAGCGATTGACGGAAGGGCTGGTGATTACCATCGAGCCTTTGATCGCGGCAGGCGCGGGCGATGAATTCACGGCGCGGGATGGCTGGACGGTGAAGACGCGCGACCGGAGTTTGGCGGCGCATTTCGAGCACACGCTTGTAATCACGCGGGATGAGCCGATTTTGCTGACGGCCGCTTAGGGAAACGGGCCGAAATGATGATTTGGTCCGCGGTTGATTGCGGCAAAAATTGAAAATCCTGCTCGTAAGATGCCGGCAGGGACGCCGGCGCTACCTTGCTGCCAAAGGTTGACCCGGTATTGCGGCGCGCATAGAATGGGTGGGCTTAGACCGATTGAGTTGGGGCGCGACCGTGTGTACCGTGTCTCCTTGTGCGGTTGCAGCTTGCCGAGAGCGGAGGAACAACCAGAATGGCCAGCGTTGATGAACGCGTGAAGCAGATTATTGTCGAGCAACTCGGCGTGGACGAAGGCGAAGTGACGCCGACGGCATCGTTCGTGGACGATTTGGGCGCCGATTCACTCGATACGGTCGAGCTCGTCATGGCCTTCGAAGAAGCTTTCGGCATCGAGATCCCCGACGAGGACGCCGAAAAAATCACCACCGTAAAAGATGCGGTCACGTACATCGAGAAACACGCCTCGGCGAAAAAGTAGCCACCCCATTCGAGCAGGAGAGATGTCGCGTTGAATCGCCGCGTGGTTGTAACGGGCGTCGGACTCGTCTGCGGATGCGGGATCGGCACCGAAGAAGTCTGGAAAAACCTCCTTGCCGGAAAGAGCGGCATCGGCCCCATCACCCATTTTGACGCTTCGAAATTCGACTGCCGCATCGCGGGAGAAGTGAGAAACTTCGACCCGCATCACTGGATCGAGAAAAAAGAAATCAAGAAGATGGGCCGGTTCATTCAACTGGCCATCGCGGCCACCGATTTCGCGGTGAAAATGGCGGGGCTGGAAGTTACGCCGGAAATTGCCGATGCGACCGGGGTTTATATTTCGTCGGGGATCGGCGGATTCGACGTGATCGAACGCGAGCACACCAAATTCCTGAACGGCGGCCCCGGCCGGATTTCGCCGTTTTTTATTCCTGCGTCGATCGTAAATCTGGCTTCGGGGTTCGTATCGATTCGTTATGGAGCGCGCGGGCCGAATTCGGCTACGGCGACGGCGTGCTCCGCATCGGCGCACGCTATCGGCGATGCGATGAAGATCATTCAGCGCTGCGACGCGGAAGTGATGATCGCGGGCGGAGCGGAGGCGGCGATTACTGCGATGGGCGTGGGCGGATTCGCGGCGATGAAGGCGCTATCGACGCGCAATGACGAGCCGCAGCGGGCGAGCCGCCCGTTTGACGCGCAGCGGGATGGGTTTGTGGTGGGCGAAGGCTCGGGAGTGTTGATTTTGGAATCGCTCGAGTATGCGCAGCGGCGCGGGGCGCGAATCCTGGCGGAGTTGGTCGGGTATGGAATGTCGGGCGACGCGTTTCACATCACGCAGCCTGCGGAAAATGGCGACGGGGCGTATCGCGTGTCGATGGCCACGCTAAAAGATGCGAAGGCCTCGCCCGATCAAGTAGACTACGTGAATGCGCACGGAACTTCGACACCGATCGGCGACGTGATCGAGACTACGGCGTTGAAGCGCGTCTTCGGCGAGCGCGCCAAGAAAGTGCCGATCAGTTCGACGAAATCCATGACCGGGCATTTATTGGGCGGCGCGGGCGGGCTCGAAGCGGGCATCAGCGTGCTGGCCATCCGCGATCAGATTTTGCCGCCGACGATTAATTACGAGAATCCCGATCCGGAGTGCGATCTCGATTACGTTCCGAATCACGCGCGCAAAGCGGATGTGCGCTATGCTCTTTCGAATTCCTTCGGATTCGGCGGAACGAATGCGTCGCTGCTATTCAAGCGTTGGGAATCGTGATTCAGGCTGGCGGAGGATGAAGTGAAGATCGGCGTTTGTGTAAAGCAAGTTCCGGCGAAGGATGCGCCGCTGGCGATTGCTGAAGCGTGGATTCGCGAGTCGGACATCGGATTTGAGACCAATGAGCCCGACAGCTACGCGCTCGAAGAGGCTTTGCGGCTGAAAGAGAAGCACGGCGGCGAAGTCGTGGCCATTTCGATGGGGCCGGAGCGCGTGAAACAGACCATCAAAGAGGCCCTGGCCAAGGGAGCAGAGCGCGGGATTCACGTGCTGGACAACGAGTTCTACAAGTTGGATCCGCTGGGCTCGGCGCGCTCCCTGGCTGCGGCGATTCAGAATGAAAAGTTCGATCTGATCTTGACGGGATTGCAGAGCGAGGATCAAGGGTTTGGCCAGACGGGCGTCTTGTTGGCTGAACTGCTCGGATTGCCGCACGCCACGATCATCATGCAGATTGATATCGCCGATGGGCGGATGAAATTGAAGCGGGAGCTCGAGGCCGGGTGGTTTCAGTGGGTCGAACTTCCGTTGCCGGCCATCCTTTCGATTCAGTCGGGAATCAATAAGCCGCGGTATGCCACGTTGAAAGGCATCATGGCGGCGAAGAAGAAGGAAATCGCCGTGGTACCGCGCGCGTCGTTGGGCGTACCAGATGCGCTGACGCAGCGCGTACAAAAGATCTACGTTCCGACGAAAACCAAGAAGACGGAATTTCTGACGGGTTCGCCAAAAGAAGTAGCGGCGAAGTTGGTGGAAAAATTGAAGCACGAAGCGCGGGTTTTGTAGGGGAGGGTCTTTAGCCCTCCCGCATTTCGGCCCCGTTATAGGCAACCCGTTCAACCGTTCGCACGTGCACGATCAAGAGGTCGGATGAAAATTCTGCTCATTACGGAACAACGCGAAGGCAAGTGGAATAAGGCCAGCTTCGAGACTCTGTCCGCCGCGCAGCAGATCGCCAAGCAGACGGGCGGATCGCTCTCAGGGCTGGTAATTGGCAAGGGCGTCGGAGCGCTCGCGGATGAGCTGGCTGGATATCAGCTTGAAGAAGTGCTGCTTGTCGAGCACGACCTGCTCGAGAAATACACGCCCGACGGCTATTCGCTGGCCCTGAAGCAAGTGCTGGCCTCGAGCGGTGCCGAACTTGTCTTGTTGCCGCACACCTATCAGGTCCGCGATTTCGCCCCGAAGCTCGCAGCGTCGATCGGCAAGGGCATGATCGGCGATTGCATCGCGTACCGCTACGATGGCGGCAAGCTCGTCTTCGTCCGGCAGATGTTTCAGGGACGCACCGCAGCGGATGTGACTTTCGAAGGCGCAGCGCCGTGGATCGCGTCTTTCCAAGCCGGAGCCTTCCGCGCCGATCAGATTGCACCGCGCGAAGGCGGCAAGGCGCCGGTAAAGCCAGTGAGCGTCGATCTGAAGCCCGAACAAATTCGCACCAAGCCGCTGGAGTTGTTCCGCGAGGCAAAGCAGGCCGTCGATCTAACGCAGGCTCCGCTGCTGGTGGCCATCGGCCGAGGCATCAAAGCTCCTGAAAATATCCCCATGGCTGAAAAACTCGCGAAGGCGCTCGGCGCGGAGATGGCAGCATCGCGGCCGATCTGCGATGAAGGCTGGCTCCCGATGGAACGTCAGATCGGCAGTTCGGGCCAAACCGTCGCGCCCAAGCTTTATCTCGCGCTGGGAATCAGCGGCGCGATCCAGCACGTCGTAGGGATGAAAGGCTCGCGGACCATCGTGGCCATCAACAAAGACCAGAACGCCCCTATCTTCGAAGTCGCCGATTACGGCATCGTCGGCGATCTCTTTGAAATCGTTCCCGCCCTCACCGAAGAACTCGAAAAAACCAAGACATCCTGAGCAGGTAGCTATGGTAGAGTCCGGGTCCGAAAACGGAAATAGCTAGAGGAGTCTGTCCTTCCGCCAGGTTCCGCGGGCAGCGCCGCACTGCTCGGAATCCGAGAATTATTCACGTAGTAGCTGACGAAAGCGGCAGCGCGGGGACGCATTGCTGAACTGCTTTTCTCAATGTTTGCAAGATTTGTCTCACTTTCGCGTGGAAGTTGATGATAGCAAGTGGTTTAAGTTGGCCTTTCAATTGCAAACTTTCCGTAGGCGCGGGTGCGGCCATTCTAGGGTAGACCTGCCGCTGCATTCCGTTCGCCCGGTCTCTGTTCAGTCTAGGAGGGAGTCACGATGCGACATCCTCGCCCAGCCCCGCTGTGCGCCCTGCAATTCTCACGTTCCCGGGACCAGCGTCGAATCAAAGAGTCTCGAGTCGCGCTGAGCACAGTGGCGCGGATTGCCCTGGCAATCCTGATCCTAGCGGCCGGTGTCACCGGGATGGCGCCCAATGCCAGCGCGCAGGCGAACGTCAACGGCACCTGGCAGACCCTTTCTACGACAATGCCCATCAACCCCGTCCATATCGCACTAATACATACGGGAAAGGTGCTGGTCGTCTCCGGCTCGGGCAATTATCCGCCGGACACGAGCTACATGGCCGCCGTCTGGGACCCCGCGACAGACACGGTGACGACGATGCCGATCGCCTGGGACATGTTCTGCAACGGCATGGTGGTGATGCCTGACGGGCGCCCGTTGGTCATGGGCGGTACCCTGCAATACGATCCTTTCTACGGGCAGCAAAGAACCTCCGCATTCAATCCCACGACGGGAACATTTGCCGACCAGCAATCGATGGCCGACGGACGATGGTATCCCACAGGTTTAGTCCTCGGAGACGGCCGCGTGATGATCTTCTCCGGCCTCGGCCTCACCGGAAACACGAACACGACGGTCGAGTTCTACACGATGGGCAAAGGCTGGAGCCAGCCGTTTAACGCGCCCTGGACGCCGCCGCTTTATCCCCGCTTGCACCTACTGCCGAACGGCAACGTTTTTTACTCGGGCTCAACGACAAGCTCGGCGCTCTTCAACCCGTCAAACGAGACCTGGACGCAGAATGTGGCATCGACCATTTACAGCGGCACGCGCACCTACGGCAGTTCGGTGCTGATGCCTTTGACGCCGGCGAACGGATTCAAGCCGCGGGTGATGATCTTTGGCGGTGGGAGTCCGGCGACAACGACGACTGAAATCATCGATCTCTCCGTCGCAAGTCCCAAATGGGCTTCAGGCGTGGCCATGTCGCAGGCCCGCATCGAAATGAATGCGACGCTCCTACCCAGCGGGCAAATTCTGGCCACCGGCGGATCGGTGAATGACGAAGACGCCTCGACGGAAAGTCTGAACGCGGACATCTATGATTCCGTGAGCGGCGCGCGAAGTTCCGGCGGCGCAAACGCCTTCGCACGGCTGTATCACTCGAATTCGATTCTGCTTCCCGATGCGACGGTATTGCTGATTGGCGGTAATCCGACTCGAGGCACCTACGAGTCGCACATGGAGATCTATACTCCCGCGTATCTTTACAATTCGAGCGGGCAGCTCGCCACGCGGCCAACAATCACCAGCGTCAGCTCCAGCGTGCTCGGCTACAACGCCGGATTCACCATCACGACACCGAATGCCAGCACGATCTCTTCTGTGGTTCTGATGCGAGCCGGCGCAGTGACTCATGCTTTCGACATGGATCAGCGCATGGTGGGCCTGTCATTCACAGCCGGGAGCGGCGTGCTGAATGCCACCACGCCGACGAACGGAAATCTCGCGCCTCCGGGCTACTACCTCCTGTTCATTCTGAACTCTTCGGGCGTTCCTTCGGTCGCGCAGTTCGTGCAACTCATGACCACGCCGGGTACGCCGCCGACAGGAACGATTACGAGCCCGTCATCGGATGTCACCATCGCGGCGGGCCAATCGGTGAGCTTCACCGGAACTGGCAACGCTCCGGGCGGCTCCATCGCCAGCTACGACTGGGTTTTCCCCGGCGGCTCGCCAGGCTCAAGCACGGCGGCGAGTGCTGGCAACGTGACCTATTCGACGCCAGGCACCTACACCGCGTCGTTCACGGTGACGGACAATTCCGGCCGCACCGACCCGAATCCTCCGACGCGCACGATAACCGTCAATCCGGCGTTTTCCCTATCGGCTTCGCCCGGCTCGCAGACTGTGGCCGCAGGCAGCGGCACAAGCTACACGGTGACCCTCACGCCGGGCTCAGGCTTCAGCGGAACGGTTGCCTTCAGCGCCAGCGGTGCGCCTACCGGCGTGACTGCAACCTTCAATCCCACCACCGTCACCACGTCCGGCAGCACGACCATGAGCGTCACGACAACCAGCGCAGTTGCGGCCGGCACTTATCCGCTCACGATCAATGGATCGAGCGGCGGAGTGGCGGTGCAGACCAGCGTGAGCCTCATCGTGACCGGCGGATCTTCGGGCAGCGGTAACATCACGTTCGTCCAAGGCACGTACGCCACGCCCCGCGGGAACAATCCGTCTACGTCGGCCACGTTTGCCAGCCTGCAAATTCCCGGCGATCTAAACGTGGTCATTATCGGATGGAACGATTCGACTTCGAGCGTCAGCTCGGTCACGGATACCGCAGGCAACACCTATCAGATCGCTGCCGGACCCACTAAGTTGACGGGCGATACGACGGGAGTGATTTACTACGCGAAGAACATCCTCGCGGACAATGACCTCACGGACACCGTCACGGTCGCGTTCAGCGGCCCGGCGGCGTACACCGACTTGCGGATTCTGGAGTATGGGGGAGCAGACCCGTCGAATCCACTCGACGTAGGCGCGGGCGCTACCGGCTCGGGAAGCACGGCGAGCGTCACCTTGACGACGACCAACGCGAATGACTTGATCGTCGCCGGCGATTACATCGAGAACACCACCACTGGACCGGGTTCCGGCTACACAAATCGCATGATTACCCAGCCGGATACCGACATCGCCGAAGACGAAATGTTTACGGCTGCCGGGAGCCACGCAGCCACCGCCGCACTCGACGGAGGTTGGTGGGTGATAAACGCGGCGGCCTTCCGCGCAGTGAGCGGCCCGCCCGACACGCAGCCTCCGACGGCGCCGACAAGTCTGACGGCGACAGCAGCCGGTTCGTCGCAGATCAATCTTTCCTGGACGGCTTCAACCGACAATGTCGGCGTCACCGGCTACAAGGTGGAGCAGTGCCAGGGAGCCAGTTGCTCGAACTTCGCGCAAATCGCAGCGACGACGGGTACCGGGACAACTTATCAGGCCGCAGGACTGACGGCCTCGACCTCGTATAGCTACCGCGTGCGGGCGACCGATGCCGCGGGAAATCTCAGCGGGTATTCGAACACGGCCAGCACCACCACTTCTGCCGCTCCTCCGCCGGGTGTGAAATTCGTGCAGGGTGCCTACAGCACGCCGCGGGGTAACAATGCCTCGGTCTCGGCTACCTTCGCCTCCGCGCAAGCTGCGGGCGATCTCAACATCGTCGTGATCGGATGGTCGGACACCACCGCCACAGTGAAAACGGTCACCGATTCCAAGCTAAACGTCTACACGCTCGCCGTCGGCCCCACACAGGTCACCGGCCAGGCGACGCAATCAATCTACTACGCGAAGAGCATCGCGGCAGCCGCGGCCAATGCCAACGTGGTTACCGTGGCGTTCAACGGCTCGGCCAACACTCCCGACCTGCGCATCCTGGAGTACTCGGGCGCACCGGCTGCGGGACCGATTGACGCTGTCGGTTCGGGGAGCGGTTCGAGCGCCACCGCCAGCGCTTCGGTCACCACCACCAATGCGAATGACGTAATCCTGGCCGCCGATTTCGTCGAGATGTCTACGCCAGGCCCCGGATCCGGGTTCACCAGCCGGATGATCACCGTCCCGGATTCCGATCTCGTCGAAGACGAGACCGTCTCTTCGACCGGAACTTTCTCCGGGACCGCTCCTGAAAGCCCGGCCGGTTGGTGGGTCATGCAGGTGATCGCCATTAAGTAAAGGCGCCCGAATCGTTCGCGAAACCGGGCGTTTCTGCACGTGTCGCGCGCTGTAGGCTGCCAGTTTCGGTTTGAGCCTACAGCGGCAGCGAAGTACCAAATCAGGAATCGCGGTATTGTCTGGCGTTGAACTGTCTCCCGCCACAGCCGGGTGTGAGTTCTTGTCACCTTCAAACCGCGGTTCGCATCTGAAGAGCACGGCGCCCTGAAGATAGGGCTCTGAATGACGATTCCGGCCAGTTCGTCGGTGTCGCGGTGAATCTGAGCAGCCCGCCATCGATGTTGTGGTCCGGCAGGCCGCTTGGTGACCTGTCGGACTGCCGTGCAACGGGGGCCAGAAACGTGCTTATGACTCCTTTGGGCTGGGGCTGTACTCAAGTTCGGGTGCCGGACACAGGGCTCGGGCTAGGGAAATTTGTGAGTACTGGTACTCTATGCTAATCCACCGTCGCAGTATAGGATAGAGGCTGTCGACGTCCCCGCTTTGATGCACAGGGTAGTGGCAACATTGCCCTATTTCTGAACTCGGGTACAGGTGAACTGGCTTCTACCGACGCTCAGAATCGAAGAGCACTCACAGCCGTGATGGTGTCCTGCGGCGGTGCTCTGAGATGTCGGGGGAAGTAACCGCGGTTTAAGTTTTGAGCTCGGTTATGCCAGCGTAGTCATCAGCGGGGGACTCTGAATGAGGGTGTGGAACCGGTATGTAGGCCTGTCAGTAGCACTCGGCGCGCTCGTATGGATCATGAGCGGCTGCGCCGGCGCGGTTTCCAACTCTACCCCGGTAGATCCGCCGCCTCCGGTTAGTCCTTCGATCACCACTCAGCCTGCCAATCAATCTGTGCTCGCGGGCGCCACGGCGACGTTTACGGTGGTTGCCACCGGCTCGGCCCCGCTCAGCTATCAATGGCAAAAGAATGGCGCGAACATCGATAGCGCCACGTCAGCAAGTTACACCACGCCTCCGACCGCCATGGCGGATACGAACTCGATGTTCCAGGTGGTGGTGAGCAATTCGGTTGGGAGCAAGACGAGTAACGCCGCGATGCTCACGGTGGACCCGGACCCGGTGCCGCCCAACATCAGCGCAGAGCCGGCCAGCGCGACTGTGACCGCCGGACAGACAGCGAGCTTTTCTGTCGCTGCCACCGGCACGCAGCCGCTGAGCTTTCAATGGCACAAGAACGGCGCCGCGATCAACGGCGCGACATCTTCGAGCTACACGACCCCTCCAACGACAAACGCGGATAACGGTTCGACTTTCCAGGTAGCCATCAGCAACACAGCGGGCACGATGACCAGCAATCCGGCGACACTCACGGTGAATCCTGATCCCGTGGCGCCGGGCATCACGACGCAACCGGCCAACCAGTCCGCGACCGCGGGGCAAACGGCGACATTTTCCGTAGTGGCCACTGGCACGCAGCCTTTGACTTACCAATGGCAGAAGAATGGCGGGCCCATCAGCGGCGCGACTTCTCCGAGTTATACGACTCCCGCGACGACCACGGCTGACAATGGCTCAACATTCCAGGTCGTTGTTAGCAATTCTGCGGGGAACGCTTCGAGCACTCCCGCAACACTCACAGTGAGTGCTGCGCCCGTGGCGCCGACGATCACGAATCCGCCAGCCAATCAAAGTGTGACCGCGGGACAGACAGCCACCTTCTCGGTAGTCGCCTCCGGAACTGCGCCGCTGGGCTATCAGTGGCAGAAGAATGGCTCGCCGATCGGCGGGGCAACTGCGGCCAGCTACACCACTCCGGCGACAACCCTGTCCGATAACGGCTCGACATTCAACGTGGTTGTGAGCAATTCCGTGGGCAGCACGCCGAGCAGCAGCGCGACGCTCACAGTCAATGCGGGCGCCGTGGCGCCAACAATATCCACGCAACCTGCGAATCAAACTGTGAATGTCGGCCAGACGGCCACGTTCTCCGTCGTCGCCTCCGGCACCGCGCCACTGAGCTACCAGTGGCAGAAGAACGGTTCGCCGATCGGTGGCGCAACCTCAGCGACCTATACGACCCCTGCAACCGCGGCTACCGATAATGGAGCGACGTTCCGCGTCGTAGTCAGCAATTCCGCCGGGAGCGCCACGAGCAATAACGCAACGCTTACGGTCCAATCGGCGCCGAGCATCACCACGCAACCGGCCAATCAGACTGTAAACGTCGGCCAGACGGCCACGTTCTCCGTCGTCGCCTCGGGCGCCGCGCCACTGAGTTACCAGTGGCAGAAGAACGGTTCGCCGATCGGTGGCGCAACCTCGGCCAGCTACACCACTCCCGCGACCGTCGCGACGGACAATGGCGCGACGTTCAACGTCGTGGTCAGCAATTCCGCCGGGAGCGCCACGAGCAATAACGCGACGCTGACGGTCCAATCGGCTCCGAGCATCACCACGCAGCCCGCGAACCAGACTGTGAATGTCGGCCAGACGGCCACGTTCTCCGTGGTCGCCTCCGGCACCGCGCCACTGAGTTACCAGTGGCAGAAGAACGGTTCGCCGATCGGTGGCGCTACTTCCGCCAGCTATACGACTCCGGCCTGC
>Ga0310038_10000889_pt1 | contig 23641 bp, 12 predicted proteins | sample Sb_taG_6_FD_200461 | JGI IMG/M metagenome (GOLD analysis project Ga0310038, IMG submission 200461) | Peat soil microbial communities from Weissenstadt, Germany - Sb_50d_4_PS metaG (v2) (version 2) | ecosystem: Environmental > Terrestrial > Soil > Wetlands > Peat | place: Germany: Weissenstadt... | reverse complement strand
GATTCCGCCGCCGCCCACGGCATCACAGCCCTCGACGCCATCCGAGCCGCCATCGAAGGCAGACCCTGGCTACCACCGCTCCCCGCCCTGAACTGACACCAATTCACGGCACCCCGTGAATGGACACCGCCGCCGGATCCAGCGCTGTCCTTAGTAATCGTCCTGCCGCACTCGACGGCTATGGGCAACCGTCAGCACCATGCCAGCGTGGGTCCCTAGCTAGCTAGGGCATTATCCAAGGAGAACAAGTCAGGCGTTATCGGGAGGCGAGGATGGCAGCGGCAACGTCCCTCCTGGTCAGCGGGCCGACGTGGTCTGGCGCCGGGTCGACCACCTATCCCGGCAGGTTCCCGCTGTCGGTTGAGCGGCATGTCATGAGCATGGTGGACAACCTCGTTCCGGGGGTCACGACCGTCACGCTCAACGCCCGCTACTACGTGCTCCATGGACTGGTCGCCGCCGAGGCCCGGCACAACGACCTATCCGAGCCGGAGGCGGTAGACCTCATGCGGCGCGCGGAGGTCGTGCTCGGTGCCGTGTCTGCCCGCCACCTTCGCCTCGACGAGAATGCCCACCGGGCGCTTCGCCGGCCGCATGGCATGGATCTGATCGCGCCGAAGGTCGACGGTGGCATCGACATCGGCGCACTCGCGGCCCCGAAGGCATACGCACAGCCCAAGTGGGGATTCTCCGCCGCGTACCGCGCATCAGAAGCCGTGCTGCAGATCATCAAGCCCTGCGGGCTCGAACCTGGAGAGCAATTTGACCATGCCGCGGTCGCAGCCGGACTCGGTGACGCACTCCAGCTCGCCTCCCGCAGCACCCTCAGCGCGGACGATCTTGATGCGAGTGCGCACCTGTGCATCTGCCAGTCCGCCACATCGCCCGACGGGGCCTGGCTCGCGCGGCTGTTCGCCCAGCCGGGCCTGTTGCAGGAGCGGCAGACCCGGGCGGGGACGCGGCGGCAAACGCTGCGCATGCTTGCTCGCTGCGCCCAGCTCACCAGGGTGGAGCGCGTCAGCGATGACGTATCCAGGTTCCTCGCGTACGGCAGCGCGGCTACCGAGGACGCAGTCCTAGCTGGCATTCCAGCCGTCGCCCACTGGCGTGGGCTGATTCTCCGCAACTACTCGGTCTGGGCCTGGCGAGAGCTATGGGCCTGGCTGGTCAACATGGGCATCAACGGCCTCACCGCGCGTGCGGAGCTAGGCGAGAGGTTCGCCGACGCCCTTGAGCCGCAGTCAGTCCGCGCCTTCCGCGACCAGCTCCCCGCGACAACTGGGCCAGGCGGCCATCCGCTGCCCGCTGAGCTCGATCCAGGCCTGTGGCAAGAAGACTCGCCCGTCTGGAGCCTGGGCATTCTCCTGCTCGGAGCTCGGCGATCCAGTGAGCTGACGGGAGCCCAGCTCGACGGGTTCCACGGCCACGACCGGGAAGACGTGCGTGAGGAGCTGTCTCCCGCGTGGCTGGCGGCCCGTGCGGAGGAATGGCGCGACCGGCCCATCGGGGACTTCGCGCGGTGGCTGGCGGAGGTCATGCTGAACAGGTCGCAGCGCCTGGCATGGCGCAAGGCGCGGCCCGACCGGAAGACCGGGGAGGTCAAGATCCCGACTCGGGTGCACCTGCGCGACGGGTTCGTTATCCGGGGCTCTGACGAGACCGGCGGGGCTACTTCGCTGCGGCTCGACCAGCTCGCCGGAGTCCTCGCCGGCGCGGGGCTGCTAGCCGTGGAGGACGGCCGGTGGACGGCCGGGCCTCGGGGTGATCTCCTTGCCTGACCCGATCGCCTCACCGCTGCCCTTCATCTTCGCGGAGGACAAGCACGGAGACAGGCAGGCGCGGGAGGCACTGTTCTGCACCTTCAACGCCGATCTGGGGTACTTCGAGCGGACGGTCCTCGGCGTGACTCAGTCGACTGGTGCGCGCGTCACGGTAGTCGGCGACGGCCGGATCTCCGATCCCGATCCCCGTGCCGCCCGCAACGCGGGCACCCGTTACGTCCACGGACTCGCCGTAACGAAGGCGGGCGCGGCCTTCCACCCGAAGGTCACTGTCATAACAGGGCCGGAACGGGCCGTGGTCGCTATTGGATCAGGGAACCTGTCGCCAGGTGGCTGGCACCTCAACCAGGAGACCTGGACCATCGCGACCGCTAGCCGGGAGCACTGCCCCGCGATCGTGCCTCAGGTGGCCGCGTGGCTGCGCACGCTGCCCGACGCCAGCGTGATCGCGCCACAGGCAGTCAGGGGCATCGGCCGCACCGCGACGTTGCTGGAGAGGCTTGCCGCGACGGCCGCCGTCGTCGAGACCGGGCACCGCATCGTGCACACGAGCACCGCCCCGATCATCAGCCAACTGCCGGGCGGTGACGTTGACCGCCTGCTCCTGTACGCGCCGTTCCACGATGAGAAAGGGGCCGCCGTACGGCAGCTCATCGAGCGCCTGCGGCCTAGCCGGGTGACGCTCGCGGTGCAGTCCGACGGGCGGACCGTGATCCAGCCGGACGCCCTCCGGCTCGTCCTCGCCAGAATGAACGTCCAGTTCGATGTCCTTGAGGACGCCGGGAAGCGGTACCGGCATGGCAAGCTCGTCGAGGCCGTCCGGCCTGACGGCAGCCGGTGGACGCTGACCGGCAGCCCGAACCTGTCCGCCCGCGCGCTCCTGCTGTCCGCGTCCGAGGGCGGCAACATCGAGGTCGGGATGGTCACCGCGCCAGCCGACAGCATCTTCGCCTTCCCCGAGTCGCGGGCGGTCGAGCTGAGCGAGGTGTCGGCCGTCCGCATTGCTGGTGCCGCGGCCGGCCGGGCGGCTGGCGACGCGGTGCTGCTGGCCGCCGTCCGGGTCGAGGACGGCCTTGAGGTCGTCTTCAGCAAGGTGCTTACCGAGGAGGTGCGGGTATTGGCCTCGGCCCGCGACGAGTTCGACAGCTGGACGGAGGTCGGGGTCGTGCCATCGGGCGCGGCGAGTCACGTGATGGCAGGCGTGAATGTGCCAGGAGGATCCCGGGTCCGTCCTGTGCAGGCAGGAGCCGGAAGCGCCCTTGGCGGGATCGTCTTCGTGACGGACCCGCGCCTGGTTATGGCTTTCCCGGGAGAGAGCGCATCGCGTGGTGGCGTGACGGCCGCCGGGCCGGTCGACCTCATATCTGACCCGGGCCTGCTGGAGAAGTTCCTGGCCGCGCTCAGCCAGCTGGCTAGCGTGCCTTCTAGCCCGGCACGCGGCCATGTGGCAGGGCCAGCGGTGCCGCGCGGAGAGGACTCCGCGGCACCGGCCAGCATCCTTCGGCTCGATACCGCTGAGGAAGACTGGCTGGCATACACCGACGACGCGAAGGCGTCCCTGGGACCTGCGATGTTCCGCTTCATCATGGCCGGCTTTCCCGGACTCCGGGCCCTTGCTGCAGAGGAGGACGACGGCGGGCTGCTGACGCCAACGGACAAGGTCGTCGAAGAGCACAGCCTGGGACTCGAGACTGACGACGACGCGGGTGCCGTCAACGATGACGGAACCGGGGGAGGTGGTTCCCCGGCTGTCTCTGAGCGACCCGACGAGGCTGACCTGGAGCTCTTCCGCGGCCAGACGGAGGCTGGGCGCCGGAGGATCCGCCGCCTGCTGACAAGCGCGGTGACTGCCGCGATGCCGAAGTATCCCGCTGCCCAGCGACTCGCGCTCCTCACTGCTGTCCTGATCGCCGTGCAGGCGGGCATGTGGGACAGCCCGTTCGGCGAGCGGGGCTGGATCGGGGTTCTGAGCGCGGCCCTGGAGAACCTCGACGAGGACCACATTCCCGAGCAACTGACCGTCCCGCTAGCAAGCTGGGCCGCCCTGGCCGCGTACCTCATGCACGACCACCGGCCGGTGACGGGCCGTCTCGCCGAAGTCCTCTCCTACGAGAAGGCCACCCGCGCGGTGTCGCACCTGTTCCCGGCCGCTGACCATCAGCTGATCGCGGACTTTGCCGAGCCGTTCACGAATAAGAGCGGGTACCCCGTCGACCCTGACGCGGTCCTGCACGTCATCGAGGTCATCGTCCAAGACGATCCGCTAACACAGGCCATCGACGCCCTGGAGGCCAGGCATCCTGACTGGCGAGCCCACAAGCACAACGACGCGGTACTCCACGTTGATGGCAACGCCCGCAATACGTTCCTGCTGGCTGCCGAGGCCCTCGACGCCATACCGGACACGGCGCGAATGGCCGCCGTATTCGCGACCGGCACCACGACGGGCTGGACGATCACGATCCGGTGCGACGGGACCCTCATCCATGTGGAGAAGAACCCGCAAGGCGAGCTCACCTGGCAGCAGTACAGGCTCGGGAACCTCGTCACCCCTACCAGGGTCTCGCGAGAACGCGACCTCGCGACCCGCGCCCGCATGCACAACGGTCCCCTCGGCCAGCACTTCCCGGCCGCTATCGAGGCCCTGACGGCAACCGGATTCGGCCTGTCAGACCCGCCATCCCAGTGCCCTCCGGGCGCGTCGTTCACCTAACCGCTACCGGGAGACGCCGTTGACCGGGGAACTTGAGCATCTAGCCGAGCTAGTCCGGGCCAAGAACGAGGCCGACCTGTCGATCGCGCGATTGCTCGGGCGGCCTGCGCTGTCCGGGAACATCGGCGAGTTCGTCGCAGCCCGCGTGTTCGGCATCGATTTGATGGCGTCGGGATCTCATGCGGGGTACGACGGCGTCTTCCGCGCACCGCCACTCCCGGGGCGGACCGTCAACATCAAGACGTACAGCCGTAACGAGTGGATCCTGGACATTGGCAAGCATCCCTGTGACTACTACCTGGTACTGGCCGGGCCGCCCGGACAGGCCCGAGTCCGGCCGTGGGTCATCGAGTCGGTCTACCTGTTCGACTCACGCGGGCTGATTCCTCAACTGCAGCAACTTGGCATCAAGATCGGAGTGGCTACAAGCGTGCGGAAGCAGTACTGGGAGGCCTCCAGGATCTTCCCAGCCCGCCAAGGTAGCCCGCTGGACCTAACCGACGACCAGATCGCCGCTCTAAGACTTTTCTCAGCCTCATGACGGGAGCGCATGCGGCCTCAGCACCGGCACCGGCCGTCGCCTCGGAGTGGGCGCACGACACGCCCGGCCGGGATAATTCCTTCCACGGATCGGCGGATGTGCCGCACCGCGCCCGGGCCTCCTAGGGCGTCCCGCGCCGGACAGCCCCCTGTCGGGGCGCCATCGGCGCGGTCGCACGACGGATGCCGCCGTCGGGGTCCGGCCCGCGTGTGGCCGCCCTCGCGTCCGCTTCCCGCTGTCCATGCCGTCCGTCCCGTCCCACGGGTCAGGTACTCCCAGGTCAGCGGGAAAATATACCTTTCGTGTACCTCCGGTCGGCCGGGGGAGGACCCTGGCGGGTGCCCTCGGCGATCGCCATGAGCGAGGCTGCGACCCGGCCCGGGGCTGGCCCGTGCGCGGCAGGACACCGCCTGCGGGTAGTGCCAGTCGCGGTTGTGCACCGCTCCGGCGTGCGGAGACCGGGAGAAGATCGCTGCACCGGCGCACTTTCCAGGTTCTGTGAATTGGTCTCCTGAGGCGTGTGAAAAAGGCCCCGAAAACCGGATTTCTGTAGTGTCAGCGGTTGCAGCGGCGGCGGGACCCATCCCGTCATGTCACTCCATTCTCTAGCCTGCGTGACGCTGGATTGCCCGGCGGCTGTCACGCGGCAACTGCCTCATTCCGACGGGGCCTGTTCCCGCGCTGTACCCGACTCTGCTCCCGGCTGCATGCATGAACCGCGTCAGCAGTCAGGGACGCGAGGCGGCGGGAGGGCTTTCGTAGTCGGCATCGCTACGAAACCCGCCAACCCGGCCAATTCCAACGGGGCCTTCCGCCGTGCTCCGTCACCTCTTTACCGGGGCCGCCGGTGGCTGCCGTGAAGGGCGGGGGAGAGCGGCCGGGCGCGCTTGACGATGCGGCGCGAGGCGAGCGTGCATCGGTCCGGCACCGGGTCGCCGGCGGGGCTCCCGTGGGCGGCTCGAACCGGCTCGTGTCGGTCGATGAGCTGGCTGCCTACCTGGGCGTGCCGAAGAAGACGGTCTACGGCTGCTGGCGGCAGTGGGGTCTTCGGGGGTACCGGGTCGGCCGGTACCTGCGGTTCCGCGAGCGGGACGTGGAGGAATGGCTCCGGAACCGGGAGGCCTGACCATCATGGCCAGCATCATCAAGCGCTGCGACTGCGGCGACTGGGACGAGTGCCCGCACCCCTGGGTGGTCCGCTACCGCACCGACGGCGGCAGGACGAGCAAGCAGCGGGAGCAGTCCTTCGGCGACGACCTGAAAGAGGCCGAGAACTTCCTGCTCAAGGTCGAGCACGACAAGAAGGCGCACGTGTTCATCGACCCGGAGGCGGGGAAGGCGGTCTTCCGCACTGAGGCGGAGGCATGGCTCGCCCAGCGGATCGGCGCGGAGAGCAGCGACATGACCTACAAGTCGGTGCTCCGCACCCACGTGTACCCGGCCCTCGGGCACCGGCAGATCCGTACGATCCGTCGGGAGGAGATCAAGGAGATCATCGCCGTTATGAGCCGCAAGGGCCTGTCCGCGAGCCGGATCGCCCAGGCGCACCTGGTCATCAACGCGGTGTTCAACGAGGCCGTCCGCAACAAGAAGCTCGCCGAGTCACCCTGCACCGACATCCCGGTCCCGGACGTCGTCCACGCGGCGGACTTCGTCTTTCCCGAAGACGACGAGCTGGAGGCACTGGCAGCCGGGCTCCCGGCGGACTGGGCCGCAACCATCTGGCTGATGTACGGCTGCGGGCTGCGGATCGGCGAGGCCCTCGCGGTCAAGAAGCGCTGCCGCATCAACCAGGGAACGACCCTGCGGGTCCGCGAGCAGGTCAACCCGGTCGCGGAGCGGAAGCCGCTGAAGTTCCGGGTCGAGGGGCAGTTCCGCGACATCCCCCTGCCGCTGTATGTGTCGGAGGCGATCGACAAGCACGTCGCGGACCACGGCACTACCGACGACGGGTACCTGTTCCGGGGGCGAAGGCACAAGCACGTGACCCGCCGCACCTACCAGGAGGACTTCGAGCGCGCCGCCGGAGTTCATCCCGCACTCGCTGCGGCACTGCTACGCCTCCACCGCCCTGGCCCACGGCATCCCGATCACCGAGGTCTCCCGCTGGCTCGGCCACAAGAGCATCGAGGTCACCCACCAGATCTACGGTCACCTCGTGCCCACCTCCTGGGACCGCGCCCGCACCGTCCTAGACGACGCCCACCGTGCCGGACGGCACCAGCCGCCGCACCCGGAAGCCCTCCACTGAGCCGCGGCCCGCCGAACCTGCGGGCGGCAATTGGCTGTTTCGTCGCCAGGCCGGATGACGACTAGCTCGGCCTGCTGTTCACGGGCCTAACGAACCGGAGATGGGTCGCGTCGCTTCCGGGTGAGACGGCCCATCTCCGCGTCTGCCGGACGGGATCGACCGCAGCCTTCTCATCTGGGGGCTATGACCATTCGGTCCAGGTCAGGATTCGGGAGGCACCGGGATCGGTAGCGGATACGTCGGCCGAGAGCCAGGTGCGGAGTCTTACCTCGAGGGTGTCGTTGGTCGTGCTCGGGCCGGTTGCGGGGGCGATGTCAGGAGGGAGCAGGACTAGGCCGGGCTCTGCCGGCTCCTGTTCCGTGTCCGCGCGGGGCGTGAGCCAGGTGAGTCTCGCGGCATCGAGGATGACCAGGTGATTCGTGATAGCGCGCGTCTGTACGACCGGCGTGTCGTCTACGATTCCGACGATCCGGGCCAGGCTGCTGCCGGCAGCTCCGAGGCCCTCGGCGAGCGCCTCGTACTCTGGTCGGCGGCCCCCGTCAGCTGGCACGCGGGGCGCGGCCGCCGCAACTCCGATGTCTTTCTTCAGGTCGTACGGGGTGTACGGGATGATGACCACGACTCGGGCCGTCTCTTCTTGGCGCTGGCCGTGGTTCACCTGGCGGGCGCTCGCATGGACCTGCGCGATCGCCTCCCTCACCTTGACGGCGGCGTCTGCTGCCGTGATCGCGTGCGTCTCGGTGCCGCTCGCTGCGGCGGCGAGGACGTGCTGGAGGACGGCTTGGGCCAGGTTGGCGCCGAGCCAGCGGCCGACGCCTGCCGGGTCGCCGCCGTCGATGAAGTGGCTTCGCGGGGCGGACCCCGTGATGAAGACGCTCAGCCCGCCGATCTCGCCGGGGGCCATGACTCCCGCGGCGTTTCCTGCCCAGGCGAGCAGCGCGCCCGCGATGTCCGCGGCGTGGAAGGCAGATCGCAGGGCGGACCTTGCGGTGCTTACCCCAGGCTCGGAGATCGGGCTGTTCCGGATCTCGTCGTCTTGCGCGTCCCGCGCTTCCTGGGCGGTGACGGTGAGCAGGTCCTTCAGCTCCGTGATGCGCTGGCGGGCGGTGTCCTCGGGGATCCCGTAGCGTTCCAGCCATGGCAGGCGCGTGGCGAGCACCTGATCCAGCGTGGTCTTCAGCATCGGCCCGTCAGCGAGCGCGGATCCGCAGGAGGGCCTGGTGCCGACGGTCAGCGCGGGACGGGTGACAGCCGCCATCGCGAAGGCCTCCGCCAGCGGCGACGTGGCGTCCCTGAGGTCGCTGATCATCAGCGCGCCGACTGGCGTTATCCGCGCTTCGTCAAACGGAGAGGCCAGGTTGCTGATGCCTGCGCGGAGTGCGGCTTCCAGCGCGCGCCACAGCCGCCCGGCCGGGAAGTGGTCTAGGAGGGAGGTCACAACGGGATCAGGCTTGTCAACGGAGAGGTGCGTGTCCTCGAGCGGGCTGCTGGCGGCGGTCTGGCCATGCCCGTCTCCGCTGCCGGCGGCTTGTGCCGCCTCGGCCTTGATGGCATCGGCGAGGAGCTGGAGCTTCATCGCGTCCATGCCGTCGCGTGCTGTCCCCAGCGACTCGCCAAGTTCCCGCAGAGCCGAAGTCGCTTTGACGGGCTCGTAGAGATAGCGCGGTGCCGCAGGGCTACCGGTGCTGGGGTCTGTCCCCAGTGCGTCGCCGAGCAGTGGCAGCTCCGGCATCTTCCACGCCGTTAGGGCCTCCCGCACGGTAGCGCTGTCGCGGAGGGCGATCGCGTAACGGACCATCTCCATGAACAGCGTGTGGGCGACCAGCAGTTGTGCGGTGGCGACTCGCGCCGACTCCGCGATTCCTTCAGCCTCGGATGCGGGTCCTGGATCGAGTTCCAAGGAGGCGGCACGCTCGATGGCCCGCGCGAGGTCACTATGGGTGAATGAGAGCAGCGACTGGAACGGCGCCTGAACGCGCACCCTAGCGGTCCTGGTCGAGGGCAGAGCGTCTCGCCCGTCTTCAGTCAGGTCGCTGACGGCGGCAGAGTAAACGCTCAGCAGCGTTCCGAGGCTCTGCTGGATGGTCAGGGAGGCTCTCTCATCGAGCGCTTCGCCGGCGAGGTGCCGGGGCAGGGCCGAGGCCTCCCAGCGGATCTTGTCGTCCTTGCTGACTGCGGCGGCGCGCAGCTCGTCATCGAGAAGGTCCATGAGCCGCTCACCAGCCGTCGACCGGTAGGGGTAGAAGGCCCTCCGCGCGTCGTAGTCATACGCAAGGCCGTACGCGGCGTAGGCCTGCCAGATGACAGCACACAGGCCGGCGAGCCGCCGCATGCCCGCGATGGCCTCGACTGGCCGGTCAGCGCGGATGTCGTCGAGTGTCTCGGCATGCAGCGTGTCCAGCGCAGGGGCGAGCTGGTCGACGGGAACGGGAGACGTGCGAATGCACCGGCGAGCCCACCAGCGGGCGAGGGACCCGCCGGACAGGTCAATGGTGAGCAGCGGGGCCGACGGCGGGACTACCCTGCCGGGCCACACCCGCAGCACGGGACGGCTCAGCCCGGCGCGGGAGGCGTGCCAGCCGAGCAGCCGCAGCCGCCACACGAACACGTTCCTGACAACACGGCTGCCGCTTCTGCCGGTGGTGACCTTGCCGCCCGGCCACAGGAAGGCAGGGCTGAACTCGATGACACCCGCTTGGCTCAGCACGGACGTGACGCTGAGGCTTGCCCGCTCGCGGAGTTCCCTGCGCACCTCCTGGGCGAGGACGCGGCGGCGGTACTCGGTGCTCACGGCCTCGTTCTCCGCCGGGTCCAGCGCCCGCACCGTCAAGGCCAGCAGCACCACGATGGAGGCGATCGACACCAGCGCGGTGATCGTCGCGACGGTCAGCGCCCAGCCGTGAGCTTCGGTAGCCGGCGTTGAGGGGACCTGATGCCCGACACCGAGCAGCACCAGCCCGATGAACAGCAGAGAGCCCACGTTGAACAAGGTCAGGTCGATTGCGTGCGTTCGGCGCAGAAACTGCCGGTACGTCAGCATCCCCCGGCTCCGCGCCGGGAGAAGCCCGAAGACGAATACCACCAGCGTGACAACGAGCCCGACACTGGCCGCCTGAACCTGCCACAGCACGTCCAGGGAACTGGCCGTGGCGGCCGGAATACCTGCAGAGGCAGGGCCAGCCACCGAGATGCCGACGAGCCCCCCCACTAGCACCACCAGGTAAACGACAAGGCGCGCGCCTCCGTGCCGCATCTCCTGAGACACCCCGCGCCCGGGCACGGGTGGCAAGGACGCGTCCTCTCGCCGGGCGCGCTTGCGCGCCCTCCGTAGCTCACCGGCTGCGGCGCGACGAACAGAAATCAGCACCAGGCATGCCTACCACCGCCGAGGCCCTCACGCAGCCGAGGTCCCTACCAGACGGCTGCTGTCGGATCGTGCAGGGCACCGACCGAAACGTATACGCAGGTCAGTGCACGGATATACCTCAGATGCACCTGCAACGGTGGCACCCGAAAGCGCCAGTGTCGAGAGCACCCACCAGGGCTTAGGAGCGGGAACAGGAGGTGGCCCGGCGTCGGGTGGTCCGTTATGACGCCGCACTTGGCCATTCCGGGCCTAAACGGTGCGCCACGGCGGCAACCGGGTGGGCCGCCAACTATGCCGGGCGGGCTGCGCGGCCCGCTGTGCGCCCACGTATGCGTTCCTGGCGACGGGGGGCCGCGTCCGACCCGGAGGCGGCATTATGGAAGTCCGCAGATGGACGTGTCCATCCTGGACCTCCCGCGTACCCGGCAGGGTTCTGCCGCCCGTGGCGTGCAGAATGAGCACGACCTTGCTCCGGTAATTGGGTCGGGTACGACATTCAACGTGGCTGCTGCCCTGCAGCTGGCTCCGCCAGCTGCGCCGGATCGTCTCGCCGTCTGTCGGTTGCCGGGGCTAGCGCCTGTTAAACACAATGGTGCGCATGCCTTCCACCTATGCGATGCACGACCTCCTGGCCGAGGTCACTGACGACCTCGCGAAGCGCAGTATCACTGCTTGGGGCCCTGCCTTCGGTACGTCGCCCGCGCTCAAGGAGGCCGAGGACATCGGGGCCATCTTGCGCGATGACGGCGCGACCGTCTGGGGGACAGCGCCGATGGAAGTGGTCTGGAAAGCCGCCCAGCTTCTGTATGTCGCCGTTCTGGAGTATGCCCGTGCCGCCGCGATGCTGATGGTGCCGCCGTTCCGGACCTGGGCGCCGGTCACGGAAGTACGGTCGGCGGTGGAGGCGGCAGGTCAGGCTTCGTGGCTTCTTGACCCTAAGGTTCCGGAAGGGCGCACCCGCGTAGGCAGGTACTACACCCTGCGGCTCTACGCCGCCCGCCAGCTGGAGTACACGTACGGCAAGGTTCAGCCGGAGGGGCAGCTATACGAGTTCGGCATGCCCCCGTCGGGGGTGGAAGCCGAGGCCGGGTCGCTGGGACTGGTGCCGGTCGTCAACAAGAAGAACGACTGCATCGGTTATGAGGGCCAGCAGGTGGCGAAGATCGATGACCTGGCGCAGGAGATCGTAGGCGGTAACGGAGCCTATAGCTTGTTCTCGGGAGCGGCTCACTCGTAGTTCTGGTCACTGCTCGGCGGGTACCAGGGCGGGATGCCCTCGCCCCTCGGAATTTCCAGGGCCGAGCACGAAGCGGATCCGGGAAGCTATGTCCCGGTTGTCCGCGCTTGCCTCCAGGCGCTTTTCAAGCCGATCGACTACGCGGCTGAGATGTTCGATCGGCCGGCGCTTGCCAGGGATGTCTCCAGGATGTACCGGGACGCGGTCGGCCTGCTGGGAGCGTGACGCTCTCGGATCACTCATGCTGGCGGCTGGGAGGGGCATGGTCCCACCGGGTTTGCGCCTGAGCACCTGGGCGCGCAGGACTACGAGGGTGTCGGCACCAGCGGGGCACCGAAGCTGGGATACTGCGGCGTGCCCGTCTTCTTGTTCCAGGGCGTTTACGGCAGGCTGGGACAAGCGGATGAGGTGGTTACGGACGAGGTTTGGTCGGGACTCGTGCGCTACCTGATGTGGCATGTTGGGCCGACAGGAAGATGGTCAGTCGTCTTCGAGCTAGAGTGTCGCACTCCGGCGGTGGGGGTGAGGGGGGATGGCAAGGGCGAGCGCAGCGGGGGAGCAGGACGCGCTGCGAGGGTATGGCTACCAGTACGACCACATCGCTGCGGCGGTCTACGACCTTTACCGTGCGGGCTGGGAATTCGAGCTCCGGCTGGTGGATCCGGATGTCGGCGCTGTCGATGACTGCGTTCTCCTCCTGGAACCCGTTACGCCGGGTGCCCCGGCGGAAGTCCACGGGTACCAGTACAAGTCTGCTCCTGGGAACGTAACGCTGGCGGGGCTGCTGGCCGAAGAAAGCGATCGGCGGGCGCAGCCGAAGCCATCGTTGCTGGCGCAGCTCGTCACCGGCTGGCGCCGCCTGAAGTCTGTGTACGAGGGACGGGATGTTGTCGTCCATCTTGTCGTGCCTGGGGAACTTTCCGTGCATGACCGGCCGCGATCAGCTGCCGCCCGTGCCCTGTCCATCCAGGCTGACGCCTCCGGGGCGCCGTCCCCGCAGCACACCGCGGCCTTCTTTGCCTGGGTGCGGCAATCGCTGGCTGCGGGGCTGGGCCTTGACGGGGACGCCGCTGGCTGGGAGGTCCTGCTGCAATGGATCTGCAGCAGGGCAGTGCTAGCGCCGGAAGAGGCCGGGGTTTTCTTCCGTGCCCTGCGCGTGGATGCCGGAACGCGTGAGGCGCTGCCGCCCGTGCAAGAGGCAGGCGGGCAGCGAGCCGAGGACATCAGGCAGCTGGCGGAGGTACTCCGTCGGCGCGTTCAGGAGAGCAGCCCAGGCGAGCCGGTTGTCCTCGTTCCGGAAGATGTGGCCGTCCTGGCCGGCTTCGGCACACGCGGCCGATTGCGGCACTCCCACAACTTCCCGGTCGACCTCGACCGCTACACACCCCTTCTTAGTGCCCAGCAGGCACTGAACGCCGCCTTTGACGCGATCCGGCAAGGGTACGTTGCGGTTCTCGGGCCACCGGGCAGCGGCAAGTCCACGCTTCTCAGCCAGGCGACTCCGGGGCTTGCCGACCGGGTCATCACCTACCTCACCTTCATGCCGGGCGATCCGGCCGCCACGGGCCGCGCATCGGCCGCCGATTTCCTTCACGACCTCGTCGTTGAGATCGAGGCATCAGCCGGAGGGATCCGCAACAGCCTGCCCGAAAGAGACCTCAGCGAATTGCGGCTCCGGTTCCGCGACCTGCTCGGCAAGGCGGCCGAGGACTTCACGCAGAGAGGAAGGCGGACACTGCTGGTGATCGACGGACTCGACCACGTCGCTCGCCTTGCTCCCGCCCAGACGCTGCTGGCAGAGCTTCCGGCGCCCGGAGCGGTGCCGGCCGGCGTGGTCATCGTGCTGGGGTCACAGACACTGGCCTCCTTGGACACGCGGATACAGCACCATCTGACCGCCGAGGGCGTTGCTCGCATTGTTGACCTGGCACACCACAGGCTGACGCAGGCCGCCGTTGAGGAGGCCTGCGAGCGGCTCACCGAGTCCACGCCGGGACTCCGGCTGTCCGCCGGGCACGTCGCCCGGGCCGTTGACCTTGTCGGGGGCCATCCGCTCGCCCTGGGCTACGTGTTCAACTCCCTGGCTGACCTGACCGGCGATCAGGCGGCCCTGGATGACCAGATCTGGGTGCCCGCAGAGGCAATTGAGGCGGCCCTGGACAGGTGCGTCCGCTATTCCGGGAACGTTGCCGATGACTACGCAGCGTACCTTGCGGATGCCGACGACAGCGACGCGCTGCGCGAGCTTCTCGGCGACCTGGCCAGGCTGCGGTCGCCCCTTGACATGAAGTGGGTGCTCACCTGGGCGAGCCCGGCTGCGGCCAAGGGGCTGGGCCGCGTGCGCCACCTCTTCCGGCGGTTCGACAGTTACTCATGGATGTTCTTCCATGATTCGTTCCGCGGGTTCGTCTTGGAGGCGACCAGCGTCGACGCGCTAGGCGAGCCGGACACGGCAGCCGACGCGGAGCGGCACTCCTTCCTGGCTGACCAGTGTGCGAAGGAATCGGCGAAGCCCCGTGAGCGCGGCGAGGAGTTCTACCACGCAGCCCTAGCGGGCTTGACCGGCCGCGCGATAGCACTGGCGACCCCGGAAGCCTTCCGGGCCAGGTTGCTGTCCGGCGCCTCCCCGGTGGTCCTCGCGGAGGACATCCGGCTGGCCATGCGCGTGACCGCGCAGGCTGGTGACGCGGCAGCGCTGACCGCTCTCATGCTCTTCCAGTCCGAATTCCGAGAGCGGCAGGAAGCACTTGAGCCAGTCGACGTGACCGGGCTGTACCTGGATGCTGGGGAACCGGCAGCCGCTATCGCGTACGCGATGCCGGATGGGATGCTGAGGGTCCCAGCTGAGCAGGCACTGCGCGCCGCCATCAGGCTTGACGAGACGGGAAGCCCGGCAGGCAAGCTGCTCTTTGACGCGGCAGACGTCTACGACCTGGAGAAGATAACCAGAGACGATCAGCTGAAGGTGCTAACCGCCTGGGCGGAGGGAGCCGCCCGGTTCCGCCCGCCATCAGTGCTGCAGACTGCCGTGCGCCGGCTGTTCGCCCAGGCGCTGACACACCTTGAGTCCCCGGGTGACGACCCGGGGATCGAGGCATGGGAAGCGGGAAGGCTCGCCGTGCGCACTGCCCGGACCGCCGTCGCGGGATTGTGGTCCGCCGGCCGCGACTCTGACGCCCAGGCGCTAGCCAGGCAGCTAGAGGAACAGGCGGAGGTCCTGACCGCCAAGGCGCAAACTGATCTGCAGGTCGATTCCTGGACAGGGCGCCTCGCTGATTACGCACGTTCCGGCGTCGCCGCGTGCCGCGTCGCCCATGCCTCAGCTCTTCTCGATCACGGCAAGTGGGACGATGCCCTCGCTGCCCTCCGGGGCGGAACACAGGCAGCCGACGCGACACCTGATGGGCGCCCCTCTTCGGCAGGCGCGGCCATGTACGAGGCCTCTGGCGACGCAGCCATCCTTGCCCTGCGGATCGCGGCAGCTTCAGGGCAGGACGACGGGCCGGACCCTGACGAAGGCCCCGCTTACGGCCCGGCCGGCTCCCGATGCAGCAGCGAGACGGGTGAGGCAGCCCTGGCTTACGCCAGGGAGCTCATCGCGGCTCTCGGCCCTCCTTCCTCGATCACCAGCGGGGACCTGTCTCCAGCCACGAGGCGCTCTAGCGTCATCGTGAGGGCGCTCCAGCAGCGCAGCTGCCACATGCTGATCGCGGCGCTCACAGCGAGGTCAGCGAGGCAGCCCGTCAGCGAAGACCTGCTGCAGAACTCGCTGCCGGCCCTGGCCCGGCCCTCAGCCGACCAGCCCGCGGGCGCTGGCATTGACCCTGCCGCGGCGGCACACCGCGACCGCCCGGCCATCGAGTACGCAGAACGCATGGACGCAGCGGTGACGGGGCTCGCCCTGCTGAACGCGGCCGTCTTCCTCGGCGCTTTTCCGCTGGGGTCACTGCGCGCGCTGATCGTACGTGCCACGAGCGCGCTGCCTGCCCTGCCCGCCAGGCTAGTAGACCCGACCACCGTCAGGCCTCACTACGCCGCCTGCCTTGAGATGCTGATCGACATCGCCGCCCGCCATTCCAGTGACCTCGCCAGCTACGCCGGCGAGAAGATCGGCTCGGCAACGGACCTCAGCCACCAGGACCAGCGGCGTAACACCGTGAACCAGTCCTACCTTCGCCGTCTGCGCCAGCGGCTCGGGCTGCGGCTCTTCGAACACGGCGCCCGCGTCCCCTGGCTGGAGCAGGCGATCGAGGACGCCGACCGCGAGATAGCAGTTTCACCCGGAGGCTACGAACACCTGGATGTCCTCGCCACTCAGGTCAACGCGCATGCGCGAGCTGGTGACCTGTCTGCAGCGCGCCAGTTGCTTGCGCGCGTCATCCCTGAGTCATTCACCCCCCAGTGGCGCGGGGACGGCCACCTCAAGGAATGGATCCGATGGCTGCTCGAGGCTTACGGCGCCCAGCCCGCGGAACTGCTCGCCCACGCCACGGACATTGCCCCACTGCTGGCGGCACTGGCCGAGGTGACAGACGGAGCTGCCGACGCCGCCGGGGCCCTGATGCTGGAAGGGGTAGCGCGGGTAGCGCCGCAGCATGCCGTCCGGCTCGCGGCATGGCAGCTGGGGCAAGGTGCCCTGTCATTCGCCGATGCCCACGATTCTCTGTTGTCCGGCTTCGCCACCGCCGTCGTCGGCGCCCTCGACGACGAGCCAGTCATGGCCGCCCGGACCGATGATGCAGCAGCTCTCCTAGGTGCGGTACTGGCGGGCATCCTGGCGCCTGCTTGCCGTGACGCGCCTAGCGGGACGCTGGCACGGATGGCGGAGCTGCTCGGAAGGCTGTCCCCGCCGCAGGCAGAGGCGATCAGAGCCCAGCTGGCGCGTGCCGTGGACATCCGCGTCTTGCCAGCGGCCCGCAGCGAATGGCGCCGGACCCTGGAACTGCCGCCCACGCCCACCAGCACACGTGACGCCGACGACACGGCAGCGGACGACGCCCGGCAGCCTGAAGACTACGACGATCGCTGGGGAGAAAGCGAGTTCGGCCTCTTCAAGAGTGCGGACGGGAGCACGACGAAGCCCGAGGCCGTGCTCCAGTCAGTTACGAACCTCGATGACGCGCTCGCGTGGCGCTCGGCTCAGGCGGAAGCGGGAACATTCTCCTGGCTGCCCGTCCTGCAGCCGCTCATCAGCCGTGCGCGCCGCGACCGGCTACGGCAGATCAGGGATGGATTCCGGGGAGTCTACGATGCCGCAGCGGTGCTCGTGGCCGTCGCCCGCAGGCTGCAGGCGACCGGAGACCCGGCTGCCGCATCGGAGACAGCCCGCCAGGCCATCAGGGAGACAGACCTTACGGCCTGGAGCAGAAACCACGCGGACGGCGTACGTCGGCAGGCCTGGCACCTGCTCACCGCGCAGGGCCAGGAGAGCGTCCGCACAGAGGCCCTGCGCGACCTGGTCGAGCTCCTTGCGTCCGCAGACTACTGGCCCGGCATGCTCACGCTCGAGCTCCGCGAGATCCTGCCCGTAGTCGCCCCCGGCCTGCCCCCGGCGACGATATGGCACCAGGCGCACGGCCACCTGCATCAGATGCGGGCCGGGCTCGCCGAGCCGAACCCCCCAGGGCTGGCCGGCCCCGTCCACGCTGGATGGTGGGCAGGCCCAGCGGAGGCCCCGCCGTCGGCGCCGGTCTCGACTGTGCAGCGGGAGACCGCGGACGGGCAACCTGCGGTGAACCGCCTGGACGTCAGTTCGGTTGGTGCGGCCCTGACTGACCTGGTGCTCATTCACCTCGACCATCCCCTGTGGGCCGTGCGCGAGGGAGCGGCGGCTGTGCTGGCATGGCTCCTCGCGCACGGGGGCTCGCTCGCCGCCGGAGCCGATGCTCAAGTCTCGGCGATCCTCACCAGCACCAGCGACCATCCCGCCCTGACGGCTGCGCTCCGCCCAACAGCAGCCGAGGCCCCATCAGTGGCCGGCGGCCCGGGGAGAGATCAGGGCGCGACGACGGCACGCGCTCCCGAAGACGGGGAAGGCCTCGGCGGCGACGGGGCACGGGAAATGGCGGCGCGCGCGGTCGCGGCTGCGGCCATCGACGCACAACAGGCCGAGCCGGCGCTGGCCGCAGCGGCGGCATCGGCCACCTGGATGGCATCCCAGTGCGTTCGTCAGGTACGTCCCAGCCTCGTGCCCCCTTTGAGGTCCCGGGCGCTGCCGACGGTGTACCAGCTGAGCATTCCAGCGCCCCCGGCGAGGGGGACTGGTCTGGACGGCTGGGAAACCACGATGGGACCGTACGGAACCCGTGCCACGGCCCTCGCAGAGGCCGCCGGCCTGTCCCCGAATGCCGTGCTGTACCGCCTGGCGCGGCTATCTGAGCTGGCCGCGCGGCGCATGCCTGGCAATCAGGCAGCTAACGACGCTTGCCGGTCCGCCAGACTCGACGGGCTCTTCTCTCCTCCGGGCGGGCAAGCCTTGCGGGCGGCGTTCGGCGCCGTCGTCGCTGAACTGTTGGCTGCGGGCCGCCTGGACGCGGATGACGAAGAACTGCGGTCGCTGCTTGAACTGGTCGACATAGGACTTGTCCGGCAGCCTTACAACCCCGTGCCTGACTGGGTCCCCGTCCCGGTATTGCGGGAATGGGTACCCGGTGAGCGGTGGCTCAGCGGGACCGCTGGGCGGCTGGCGGAATATCAGACTCTCCTGACAGCCGCAGGAGGCGACACGGGGCGATCCCCAGGTTCCCACGTGACACTAAGCCGCGACGTGCTCAGCGGGGCCATCATCGAGTTCGGGCCCGTAGCCGCCGTGATCGGCGCCGACCATCAGTTTGCCGTGACCGATCAGGGCCGTCCAACGGAGCGCTACTTCCTCGCCTCCACCTTCGGCACGCCCCGGCCTGCCCGGCCGGGCCGCTCGCCAGCTGGCCTGGTCGTACCTGAAGCAGATCCGCCGACGATCAACATGAACACTGTTGAGAACTGGCTTCTGTCCGATGGCAGTCCCCGAAGCACCCCAGCAGCAGTCCACCGTGACGATTTGAGAGGCCAGAGCCTCATTGTCCGCACCGACTCCGATGCGCTCCAAACCAATGCGGCCTGGTGGATCTGCCTTGACCCGCAGATCGCTTATCACCATGGATGGCAGCCGCACCCGGCCCAGCCGCTGTGCTGGCAGGATGCGGACGGCAACCTGATGGCTGCGACCTTGATATGGCGCCGCGCACGAGGAGACATAAGGCGAGGTGACCATGACACGGTTGGCGAAGGCAGCGCGGTCCTCGTCACCAATGCCGGACTACATGCGCTGACAGGCAGCATGGGAATCGTGCGCACGCACAGGGTGGTACGCACAGCCCACGAGGCGGCGGACCCTGACCCGGCGGGCCGCTCCCAGCAGGTCGCTACGGCAGAGCTTCCACTACAGCCGTGAGAGCTGGTCCTGCTTCGAGGTAAGTAATGCGTTCTGACGGCTGGCGGTAGAGGCTTTGGGATAGTCGGCACCTTCTCCATGCCGCAGGCCTGGTAAGCGAGAGCGCCTGGCGACCTCGGCGCGGTTAAGTGGCTCCCTGGTCCACGTCTCCGATCGCTGCGTCCCGGGTAAGCAGGCGCCAGGTAGCGATCGGAGTGGTTACCGGGTGACCTCGGCTGAGAAGAGGCGCTGGGCGACGGCGGTCGCGGTGGCCAGGACGAGCATGGCGTGCTCCCGGGTCCACACCGTGGCTCGCAGGGCCGGGTCAGGGTGGGTTGCCGACCCGTAGTCGAACAAGGACTGGATCAGCTGCCGCTCGGCGTCGAGGATGGCGGCTTCCCGCTCATCGACGTCGCGCTGGGTCTTCTTGGGATTGAGGTGCTCGGTGTGCATGGTGCGGAGTACCTCGGCGGCGTCGCGGGACACCCGGATGCTGCCCTTCCAGTCACCTGCGTCCAGGCGCTGCCGTGCGTCGGTGAGGTCCCGGATCACGGTGCGGTGATCGTCGGTGGCTGTTCCCTCGGGGAGCTTGACGACGAGGGTGACAGCAGCGGCCTGTTGCCACGGGGTAAGGACCTCGCGTGCCCAGGTGTCGGCCGGAATGTCGAGCTGTTCTTGTCCTGCGTGCCATATTGGGCTGTGCGGGTTAACGTTCGGCCGGTGGACGCCTTCCGGCCGGGGGTACAGCCCGGGAAGTGACTCGCCGTGGTTCAGGAGCACCACTTCGGGCGTGACGGAGACGAGCAGGTTCCCGCCGTTGCGGACGTGTTCGAGGTGCTCGACACTGGCCTGTGTCAGGCGCCATCGGGCAAAGACCCTTGTCACGTACGGGGTGTCGCCGCCGTCCCTGGGCGCGAAGCCAAGCTGGGTGATGATCGTCTCGGCCTGTCCGAGGTCAGCCGGCAGCCTGGCCCCCTGCACATGGCAGGATGCGAGGATCATGGCCGCGACCCCCGGGGCGAATCCGTCCGCTTGTACCTTGAGCTCGATCTCAAGCGCGGGTCCGAGGGGCGCCCTTCCCCTCACGGCGCCTGCGGTAATCGCCACGTGCCCGTAGTACCCGGTTCCGGTTTCCATCGGCTGCTTTCTCGTCTCGTTCCTGCCCCGGACGAATGTACTCATCCTGATCGCTGACGTGGCCGCGCCGCGCCGCGCCCGGTCGGCTCACGCAGAGCATGCTCAAGCACAGCCAGCCCAGGCATGTTCCGGAGAACGACTCTGCCCGTACGCGCGCCATCATGATGGCCGTAGTCAGCCGGGTCTACCGGCGCGGGCGCGTTATGGCCTGTCCGGCCCGTGACGCCGCCATGTCGGCACGACAGCGGCCAGCCCGGGGTTCCGGATATTCCCGCGCGGACGGACCGCGTGCGGCCCGTCCGCGCGCCACTGCCGCACGAGCGGGTACGTGGCCGGAGGATATTGGCAGGTCAGCGTAAAAATGTACCTCCGATATACCCGCAGCGAAGTACCCTGCTAAGAGAACGGATACTTAGGTTCATGGTGCCTTCTCGGCGTGCGTCCGAACCACGCTCGAAAACGTACACGGGCCGGACGGAAACCGTCATTCCCCTCGAACAGCCCGTGCTGGATCCGTGCTGATACTACGGGGTCCAACAGGCCGCTGACCTGCGGAAACTGCCACTTATTCTAATATCTTCACGATCTTCGAGGGCACGCCGGAGATCCAGCGGATGCTCATCGGCCGCGCGGTGACGGGGCTGGACGGCAGGTAGCCTGACCCGCGGTTTTGCGGTGCCGACGCACGGCCCGCGTTGGCTTCCCGCCGCCAGGTGGCCGCCCCTACGAATTGGATAGTTGCAGGTCAGGGAGGAAATATACCTGAGGTATACCCCGTCTACCTGATTAAGAGTGCGCAGGTGACAAGGGCCTGCGTAGACGGGCACCCGGCAGGAGGAGTTGTTGGGGCCGGATGACATCCTCACCGGCTCCCTGCGGGCTGGCCTGTTTCCCTATCCCGCCGGAACCGACTTTCCAGGGGGGCGCGTGAAAAAAGGCCCTGAAAACCGGATTTCTCTAGTAAGCGGATAATGCGGCAGCACGCGGGGCCAACCCGCCCATGACAGACCCCTCTGACAGCGCAGCGCGCTGCCCTCGGTCAGGCATGCCCTCGCCGGACTACCCGTGCGGCCTTTTCTCCATTTCCCTCTCCCCGGGCCAGAAACCGCGGGTGGCCGGCCGCCGTCGCCGACTGGGCGGGGGCCGGACTTGACGGGGCGGCCGAAGCGGAGCGTCCGTCGACCCGGGCCCACGGACGGGCCGCCCCCGGGAACGCAGACCGCTCCCGGTCGGCCCCCCGCGACCCCGGCCGAAGGACCCGGCACCGCGGATCACTCATTGCTGACGATCGATGAGGTGATCGCCGAGCTGCGGGTGTCGCGGGCCGCGTTCTACCGCTGGCGTCGGCGGGGAGCAGGCCCGGCGGTCGTGCGGCTGCCGGGCGGCGGTGTGCGGGTCCGGCGCAGCGCGCTGACGGCGTGGCTGGGCCGCCTGAAAGAAGAGGACACGCAAGACGGACAGGAGCAAGGAGCAGATGGACAGTTACGACGTCAGGTTCTGGGACATCAGGAAGCTCGGCAACGGCAGCACCGCACGGTTCCGGGTCCGATGGGCGGTCGACGGGCGCGAGCACTGCAAGTCGTTCAAGGCCCGTCCTCTCGCGGACGGGTTCCTCGACGGCCTGAAGGACGCGGTCCGCGACCGGCGGTCCTTCAACCCGCGTACCGGCCTGCCCGACGCCGAGACCATCGAGGAGGAGATGATCACCTGGTACGAGCACGCCCGCGCCTACGCCGAGGCCAAATGGCCGAACCTGGCCCCGGTCTCCCGCCGCTCGGTCGCCGAAGCCCTGGTCACCGTCACCATCGCCCTCACCACCAAGGAGCCGGGCGCGCCCGAGCCTAGGGTGCTGCGGCAGGCGCTGTTCGCCTGGGCGTTCAACCCGGCCACCCGCGACACCGACCCGCCGCCCGAGATCGCCGCCGCCCTCGACTGGGCAGAACGGGCCTCGCTGCCCGTCGCCGACCTGGAAGACACCGCCACCGTGCGGCTCGCGCTGGCCGCCTGCGCCCGCAACCTCACCGGCAAGCCGGCCGCCGGGTCGACCCAACGGCGCAAGCGGTCAGTGTTCTACAACGCCCTCGGCTACGCCGTCGAGCAGGGGCATCTGCCCGCCAATCCCGTCGACCGCATCCAGTGGACCACCCCCGCCGTCGCCCAGACCGTCGACCGGCGGGTGGTGGTCAGCCCCGCCCAGGCCAGAGACCTGCTGGCTGCCGTCCGGGGCCTGTCCGGCCGGGGGCAGCACCTGGAAGCGTTCTACGGCTGCCTGTACTACGCCGCCCTGCGCCCGTCGGAAGCCGTGATGCTCCGCGAGAGCGACCTGCACCTGCCGAAGACGGGCTGGGGGAGGATCGTCCTGGCCGCCTCTGCCTCCCGGGCGGGTACGGCCTGGACCGACCACGGCACCGCCCGCCAGGAACGCGGCCTGAAGCACCGCGCCGAACACGAGACAAGGACCATCCCCATCCCGCCCGAACTGGTGAAGCTGCTGCGCGCCCACATCAAGCGGTACGGCACGACCACGGACGGGCGGATCTTCCAGACCGCCCGGGGCGGCGTCCTCCAGGACTCGGCCTACGGCGCGGTATGGACCGAGGGCCGCAAGCAGGCCCTCACCCCCGCCCAGTTCAGGTCGCCGCTCGGCCGCCGCCCCTACGACCTGCGGCACGCGGCAGTATCGCTGTGGCTGAACTCCGGGGTGCCGGCGACCGAGGTCGCCCGCCGTGCCGGGCACGGCGTCGCGGTCCTGCTGAAGATCTACGCCCACTGCATCGACGGCCAGGCTGATGCCGCGAACAAGCGGATCACCGACGCCCTCGGCACCCAGGACACCCGGCCCGAGTCCGAACCCGGCGACAAGGGAGATGAAGACAGCGCGCAGGCATCCTGAAGTGCCAGGTCAGAGGCACAAGGCCGGGCGGGCGGTCGGCGTAACCGCTCCCACCACCCCCGTCCGTGGGTTTTTCGCCCCCGTCCGTGGCACAGGCCTAGTGCGCACGGACGTATAGCGGACCGCCGCGGCGCGGGACGCCGCCTCGAATGGCGTATGCGCTGGTCAGCGGCATGGGCCTCGGGTAGGAGCGACGGGCTGTAAAACCGTCGGCTCAGCCTACGTTGGTTCGAACCCAACACCTGCCACACCAGTGAGAACTGCCCCCGACCTCTCGTTATGTGGTCGGGGGTTGTTCTTGTCACCGTCA
>Ga0310038_10000887_pt1 | contig 23692 bp, 18 predicted proteins | sample Sb_taG_6_FD_200461 | JGI IMG/M metagenome (GOLD analysis project Ga0310038, IMG submission 200461) | Peat soil microbial communities from Weissenstadt, Germany - Sb_50d_4_PS metaG (v2) (version 2) | ecosystem: Environmental > Terrestrial > Soil > Wetlands > Peat | place: Germany: Weissenstadt... | reverse complement strand
GGCTTGCTCGGCTACGACATCTCCGGGCAGCCGGACCCATCGTGGCGGGGCCGCAATGACGGCCGGAACGCGGCGTTCACCGATCTTTTGTTCAGCAGCGGGCTGCGGCTGCGGGAAGGCGGCTGCCTGCTCACCCTGGAGGTCCCCGACGCGGTCGCCGGGCACAGCTATTACGAGGGCAGTGTCGCGGGCGCGGTCGCCAAGCGGCGTGAGCGCATGTTCTACGCCTCGGCCGCCGCCTTGCGTCGCGTCGCCGGGTACGTCGCCACCACCAGGGCCGAGGCGATCCGCCGCGCCCGGCGGCATCGTCGCTACGACCAGATGCCGGGGAAGCTGATCGTCACCAAGGTCAGCCACGGTGCCCGCCGCAAGCTGTGCTGGCGCGATGATCAGGGCCGGGCCGGTGAGGCGCCGGTCGGGGCGATCGGCCCGGCCGAGCGGATGCGGCTGTTCACCGAGACCGAGTACGGCCTGGAGCCGTTGTGGCTGTGGCTGACCGAGGGCGGCACGCCGATGGCGTATGAGTCGTGGGAGAAGGTGTTCGATGCCGCCAACGCCCGGGTGGCGGCGGTCTTCGCCGCGGCCACCCGTCAGGATCGCAGGCGGCGGACGGCGATTGCCTGCTCTCCGCATATGATGCGTCATTCGTTTGCCCTGTACATGCTGGTGGCGCTGCATCACGCGCTGGACCGCCGGTTCGGGCTGACGCCGGAGGAGCGCAGGCATTTCCGGCAGGTGTACGGCGATCCGTGGGTGCTGGCCCGTGACCTGCTCGGGCACAGGAGCGAGCAGACCACGCGATTTGTGTACCTGGAGCCTTTGAGCGGGCTGCAGGTCAGGTCGATGCTCGATCACGATGAGGACCTGGAGGCGCTGTTGTCCCGGGTAGCCGCCTCCAGCCGCCTGGTCATTGAGGCCGATCCCGCAGGGGGGACCCGCCATGACCGGCAGCAGGCACGCCCAGCGGGCCGCGTTGCCTTCCGCCGGGTACACCCGGGAACGCCAGCTCGACCCGGCTGGCCTGACCGTCATCGTACCCGGCGAGTCCGGCGGGACAGAGGCCGTCTTCGACTTCAGCGTCCTGCCCGGCCCGCGCCCGCTGCTGGCGGCGTGCGCCGCGGGGTTCGCGCGGCTGGCCGGGCCGGACCAGCCGTGGCGGGCCGCCGCGACCTGCACCAGCGGCTATAAGGCGATCCGCGAGTTCCTGCGGCACGCCGCCGCACTCGACCCGCCGCCCGCGGCCCCGGAAGACATCACCCCGGCGGTCTGGGCCGGGTGGCGGCTGTCCCGCCCCGCCACCGTGTACGGGCGCACCTGCTTGCTGATTACCCGCCAGTGGCTTCCGAAGGTGCCGGGCATATCGGCCGCCACTGCCGTGGCGGCGGCGCGGCGCATCCCGGCTGGTCCGGCCCCTGCCGAGGCGGCCTACACGCGGGAGGAGTTCGAGCAGATCAGGGCCGCCGCGGCCCGGACGTTCCGGACCGCGCTGGCGCGGATCAGGGCCAGCCGCGAGCATCTGCGCCGCTGGCACGACGGCGAGTTCCCGCGGCCCGGGCTGCGCGAGCAGTACCGGCAGACCCGCCCCGCGACCGCTGATTACCTGACAGGTGAGGCCCTGGACACGCTGCTGCGCACCGGTGACGTCCCTCAACGAGGGTGGGGATCGCGGGGTCGTCGCCCGGCACGCCAAGGCACTGGGCGGCGTCGGCCCGCTCCACACGTGGGGCAGGCTGTTCCTGACCATGCCGGAAGCGGCGGCGCTGACGGTGCTGCTGGTCTGCGATCAGGGCTGGAACCGGTCGGTCCTGGATGCGATGACCGTCCCCGACGACATGCCCGGCGCGGGCGAGGACGGCCTGGACATCTACCGGGTGCTGGTTATCAAGCGCCGCCGCCCGCCCCGCACCCGGCACGCGTCAGTGAACCTGGTCGACGCCGGGCCGGATACATCCGGGCGGCTGATCCGCCAGGCGATCGAGGCCACCGAGCCGGCCCGCATCACCCTGGCGGCGCTCGGCGAGCCGACATCGCGGCTGCTGGTCAGCCGCCGCGCCACCCCGGCCGGGAAGACCATGTTCTGCCTCGGCGCGCCGCCCGGCGACAGCCTGCGCCGGTGGGCGGCCAGCTCCGGGCTGGCCGATGACGGCGGGCCGGGGCAGGTCAGCCTGCGCCGGCTGCGCCGCACCGTGCAGGTACTCATCCGCCGGGAACCAGCCCAGAACACGGCCCGGACCCACGAGCAGGTCTACGTGCTCCGCGACCCCGCCACCCGGCCCGAAGCCGAGCAGGTCACCGCGCAAGGGCTCACCGACGCCGTCGGCCACGCGCGGGAGGTCATGCAGATGCGGATGCTGCTGGATGCCGGGGCCGACCAGCTCACCGACTACGCCGGCAGCCCGCAGCAGGCCCAGGCGCTGGCCGCCGGCACGCTGGATACCGCGACAGGGGCGTGCCTGGATTACACTCACAGCCCGTTCAGCCCGCCGGGCCAGTCGTGCACCGCCTCGTTCCTGGACTGCCTGGCCTGCCGCAACGCGGTCGCCACCCGCCGGCGCCCTCACCCACAAGCACACCGACCTGAAGGACCGCTTCTACGCCCGGGTCAAGGCCCAGGACTCCATCCCGGCCAGCGAGACCGCGCTCCGCGAGCAGAACGCAGAACTGCGCCGCAAGCTCGACGACATGCGCGCCGAACGGGACGAGTACAAGCAGGCAGCCGACGCGCTCGCCCGCGCCCTCAACGTGCTGACCATCGAGAACGACGAACTGCGCCGCAAGGCAAACCGAGCGGCCCAGCTCATGGGGCCAAGACCGCTCTCCTAATTACACCGGCGCACCAGCCTGCATCCGGAGGCGCAGTTCTTCAGCGACGAGCCGCTGCCGTCCAGCTCTCAGACCCTGGACCGCCCCGCGAACCATGGAACATTTCCAGGCCAGTGCCCCGTCATTGCTGTCCGCCCGAGGTCGGTGCCGTCTCCGTCCTCGGTCGCCGCAAAGCGTGCCAGTTCTACTCCCTAGCCGACCCCGGATGCGTCTGGCTTGACACCTGTGGCGGAGTCGAGCATCCATCGGTGGTCACATATCACCCCAGCCCATCCAGAAGGGATGACAGTGACAAGACACCACAACATGCATCGAAGTCCAGCGCGGCGCGGTTTGGTCCGCAACACGGCTGAACCTTCCGGGGAACTGTCGAAGGGGGACGTCGTGGTCGTCGGCGAAGTCCCGCTCGCCGTCGCAAGCGCCGGCTGGACCCTCGTCCGCGACGGCCTGAACGAGGTCCGCGCCGACGAGCACGGCACCCACCCGCTCCCGCTGCCCGGCAGGGCCCCGGGCAGCGGGCCGGCACCCGAGCCCGGGACGGAGGATCACGGTGAATGAGAAGAAGACCGTGACGGTCGCCGGGGTGCCGGTCACGGTCACCGTCGTCGGCCGGGAACTGGCCGTCCAGGTCGGCGGTTCAACCCGCAGGCCGCCGCCGGGCGGCTGCGCGTCAGCTCCCTGTCCGGCACGGCTGCCGTCGCCGTGTACGTCGCCGGCGAGGGCGGGCCGAACGGGGCGGGCGAGCGGTGGGTGGCCGGCCTGTACCCGGCCCCGCCCGGCGCGGCGGAGCTGCTGCTGTGCGACGGCTGCTTCCAGGCCGCCACCGGCCTGCTCGCCGGATGCCAGGACGGCTGCCCGCTCGGCGACCCCGGCCACGACGGCCTGTGCCTGCGCGACGGCCCTAGTGAGTGCCAGTGGTGCGGGACACAAGGCCGGCTCCGCTCAGCGCTGATGTCGCTCCGCGAGCCCAAGGCTGGACGGATGTCGCTAGGGCGTAGGACCGAAGAGGGCATCGGGCACGTTTGCTGCAGCCGGGAGGGCGGCCTTCCATCGGTCGATCCACTGTTTCCGCTCCTGATTAGCCACCGCTACGGTCTTCGCTTCGAGCAACCCTTGCAGGGCCACCGCCAGAGACAACCGAGCGAGTTGCTCCACGAACACCCGAACAGTCTCCGCCGACTCGTCGTCAACCGGCCCGCCATGAGCCAGCGCATTCCGCACCCGCCGGAGGCGCCCGAGCGTTAGTTCCCACTCGCTTTCCAGGTCAGCAAGCCATGCAGGGAGCGCCGACAAGGTAAATCTGCTGACAGCGTCCTGCACGCGCCGCCCAATGTTGTCGTGAGCATCGAAGATGCGAACCAGATTGGAAAGCGCGTTGAAGCCTTCCCTAAGGTCCAGCGCGTACCCGCCCGGCTGGTACGTCGTAATCCTCCGACTAAGCTCCTGGAGGTAGTCCCTATCTGCCTGGTTGGCAATTAGCTGCGCCCTCGATAGGCATGCGTCGATCACGCCGTGCAGCCGCTGCATCATGAGATGCCTGACCCACCGTGCTTGCTGAAACTCGTCGACGTACTGCTGCCACGGCGTAACGCCCGCACGCTGCGACAAAAGCTCGAGTACTCGGACATGCAACAAGACCGCAGCTAGTGGCGGCAGTTTCCGAGCCTGTTCCCACCAGTGAACTGCCTTGACGACCTCCGAGAACTCTGGATCAGTGATTGGTAGGTGTGCGCGCAGCTTTGTCGCCAAATCGGCCAGCTCTGTATCCATGGCATCTTGGTAGAAGTCGTTTGCCCGGTGCACATCGGCGCGAACAGCCTCAAAGCCCCCAAGAACCTCGACACGGTCATCGACCGTGACGAGGTACCCCATCATGCGGCGCCAGCGGGTTTCACCGATGTTGAAACCAGCTAGGGCTACGACTGCCTCTGCCTGCTCGGTTGCGACACGGACCGGGTCAGTCCAGGCACCCGTACCGAGATCTACGCGCGCGAGGACCTCACCCGCGCCGTCCGGCAGGTCACTTGGCCTGACGAAGCCTTCAGTGGACTGGAGCTCGCTCGGAACGGGCATGGCGCCCGGGCGGCCCCTTTGACTAAGGGCGAGCTGTAGCCACTGGGCCTTATAGAACGAGACTGGACCGACGTCCTGCGTGTACCTGCCATTTCCTGCAAGGTCGAAGGCAATCCAGACGACGTAATGACCCTGTGTTGCGGGCTTCGTAAGAAGCCGCTCACACAGCTCAAGCTGCTGCATTTCAGTCAGCGCCGCGTCGGTCGCTGGTAGTGGGCGCGGAACCTGGCCCTCACTGATGTCACCGAGCCAGAGCCTCGCCAAGGAGACCTGGAACGCTTCGTTCGCGAGGACGCCGACAAGGTGGCGGCTCATCTGCTCAGCGTCGTGGTCGCCCTCCCGCACCAACTGCCAGAAAAGCTCCCGCCGAAGACTGAGCGCCTCCCAGGTCACCGCCGGGTCGTGGCACGCCTCCCTGAGGTCGCTCCAGGCACCTACTCGAGTTTGGGGCTGGGCCCACCTTGCGCTTAGTTGGTCAAGAAGCTGCTGATCGGAAGTGCGGCGGGCTTGAAGCAGAGCTGTCGTGCGGGCCGGATTGCTAGTGACATCTGCATCGAGTTGACCAACCGCCGAAACCGCCGCTGCGAGGTCCGTACCGAGTACGGTTCGAAGGTCCGGCCCCAGGTGGCTGACACTGCGCTGGAAGTCGGCGATCGCCGACTTCCAGCCCTGTCTGTGCTGCCCGTCGTAAGCACGTTGGTCGGCAAGCCAGCCTCGCAAAGCACGGGTTGCAACCAGGACGCTGACTACCTCGGGCGGCGTCCAGCGAACGTCCGGGGACAGGACTGCAGAACGCAGCTGTTCTATCCAGCTTGGCGGATAGGTTCTCGGCGCGTTGAACGGTGGCATAGCCGACTTCCCCCAGGATGATCAAGCCTCAGCGTAAAAGCACAGGACAAGCCAACTAGAGCTGGACAAGTCGGCTACATGGTCGTCTTGCGCCTCTGCGCTCATGCCGTAGCAATCCACACAGTGACGCTGAGTTAAGGAAGCCTCGCCCCTGCCCGCGACACCGCTGGCGGGTCCGACTCCGGTCCGCCGACCGGCCGGCGGACCGTCCGCATCTTTATTGAGAACCTACAGGGTGGGTGAAGCCGACTACAGGCGACAGGCCCCCGCGTGAGCTGGGGAGCCCGTACGTGTCGTAGCCGACGGGGAATCCGGTGGCGTAGGCGTCGATCATCAGGTGCCGGGCGGGATCGATCACGATGCCGACGTGCCCGGGGGCGGCGGGCGTGCCGTCGGCGCCGGCGAAGAAGACCAGGTCGCCGGGCTGGACCTGGCTGGCGGGGACGCGCTTGCCGTAGGCCCACTGGGCCTGGCTGGTGCGGGGGATGGCGATTCCGGCGGCGCGGTAGGCCATCATGGCCAGGCCCGAGCAGTCATAGGCGTCCGGCCCCGTGGCGCCGAACTGGTACGGCCTGCCGGTCTGGCTCGCGGCGAAGGCGATGACCTTCCCGGCCGCGCCGGCGGGCAGCGGGCCGAGCGCCTGCTCCTGGCACAGGGCGCTGGCAGGCGCGGTGATGGCCTGGGCTCCGCCCGCAGCGTACCGGGCAGCCTGGGCCAGGACCTCATCGACGTACCAGCCGGCGTGGTTGTAGGCGAAGATGGCCTGGCTGAGGTTGCCGGGGGCGCCGTTGGCGGCGAGCATGCGGGCGGCGGCCGGGATGGCGTCGGCCGGGTCCATGATGTTCCCGCCGTCGCCGAACTCGGCCCAGGTCGAGGGCTCGAACTGCATCGGGCCGAGCGCGCCGGCGCTGGAGGGCCCGTCGTCGGCGCCGAAGCCGGATTCCTCGAAGCCGATCGCGGCCAGGACGGGCCAGGGGATGCCGTAGGCGGCGCCGGCCTTCTCGAACAAGGCCAGGTAGCTGGCGGGGATGGCGGCCGTGGCCTCGGCGGTCGGCGCGGGCTGGGCGGAGCAGGCGGGGCCTTGCTGGCTGGTGACCCCGGCGACTGCGCCGATGAGCACGGTGATCAGGAGCAGGAGCGCTGCGGCGGCGGTGAGGGCGATGGTGGCCGAGCCGTGCTCGGCGGCCGGGTGCGCCATGACGGGTCGCCCCCGCCCTCAGCTGTTGCCCGCGCTGGCGGGCTCGATGTCCCATACGGACCAGCTGCCGGCGGCGGGGACGACGGTGACAGCGAGGCTGGCGGTGGTCTTGCTTGTGCCGCTGGCGGAGGTGATGAGCTGCCGCACGCCGGCGGTCACGGTGACCGATCCGGGGGTCAGGTCCCGGATGGCCGCCGAGGTGACGGTCGCGGTGGCGACCTGCCGGGCGGCGGCGCGCTGGGCGAGGACGCCAGGCGTGCCCGCGGCCTGGGCGAGGGCCGGGTACAGGGAGGCGGCGGCCATCGGCTTGAGCGTGGCGAGCCAGGCGGCCGGGGGCTGCCGCCACGACCAGGAGTCCCACGCGGCGGTGAACCGGGCCGCGAGGGCGACGGCGGCCTGCAGCCGGGCCAGGGAGAACGGCAGCACCGGGGCCGCCGTGGGCACCGCCGCCGGCCGGGAGCTGGCCGGGGCGGCGGGGCTCGCGGCCCGGCTGGAGGCAGGCGGGCTGGCCGCCGCGTGGCCGGCTGGGTGCGAGAGCAGGGAGCAGCCTGCGCACAAGGACCCGGCGGCGGCCAGCAGTACAGCGGCCCGGGCGCGCCGGCTACTCATCGCCTGCCGCCTGGTAGCTGCCGGGGAGGGCATGCCAGGCGGGCGGGACCGGGCCCGGGGGATGCCAGGGCAGGCCGCCGGCCGGGGCTGCGGGCAGGTCGCCAGCCTCGGCGGGCGGGGCGGTTGCGCCGGGCCGGGCGAGCTGGGCGAGCCGCAGCCGCGGCCCGGGGCCGTCGGCGGGCAGCCAGGCGGCTCCGGCGGGCCCTTCGGGGCTGATGCCGGCGACGGCGGTGGCGATGGGGACGCCGGGGACCTGCGCGGCCGAGGCAGCACCGGGGATGCCTTGCGGGGGCGGTCCGGCCAGCCGGGCGCGCAGCGCGGCCTCGCGCCGCATGGCCGGCACCCAGAACAGGACGGGCGTGGGGATGCCGGTCCGGGCGGCGAGGTCCCGGTACCCGGCGAGCTTGGCGATGAGCCGGCCCAGGGGCTCGGTGCCGGTGTCGTACTCGAGGAAGAAGTCGGCGACAGCGGGCGGGCGGCCAGGGAACTGGTCGCGCCAGCGGCCGTAGCCGTCGGGCCGTGCGCGGTCCCAGGCGGCGGCGCACCGCCGCTCGGACCACCACAGTTCCAGTGCCTGCCGGCCGCCGCTGGCGCGGGCGGCTCCGGCCAGCGCGGTGAACACCCCGCTGGCTCCGGTGTCATGGGCGAGCCTGGGCGACAGCGCGATCGCCATCGCCCGGTCGCGGCGCCAGCCCAGGTCGGCGACGGTGGTGCCGTCCTCGGCGGCGAGCACCGCCGCGCCTGCCTCGTCCAGGACGAAGTGCAGCGGAGCCGACCCGGCGACGGCGAGCGGCCGGAACCGGTCGACCGCCCGCAGCTGGTACAGGACGCCCATCCGGGCGGTGCAGGCGCGGGTGGTGCCGAACGCGAGGTCGGTGAGCTGGCCGGTGGTCAGGACGCGGTGCTCCAGCAGCATCCGCAGGATCCACCGGTCGCGGGCGGTGAGCCGGGCGGCGAGGGCGGCGGCCAGCTGCGGGCCGCGGGCCAGCCGCCCGCCAGTGCGGGGCTGGCCGGGCAGGGCGGGAGAGGTGAGCATGATCCTCCTCGGGGGCGGGCTGGGTCAGGCGGGCGGGCGGAGCCGGGGATCGGCCCCGCCCGCGACGGGCCGGGGAGCGGGGCCGGCGGTGCCGCTGTGCGCGGCGCGGGCGGCGCGGCGGATGAGCCTTGCCCGGCCGGGGACCGGCGGCGGGAGCGGCCGGGTCCGGAGCGTGAAGGCGGGCTGCTCGCCGCTGCCGGCGACCAGGCGGGCGGCGGCCTGGTAGGCGCCCAGGTGGGACAGGTCGTGCGCGGTCAGCACCGGGGCGGTGTGCCGCTCCAGGTCGCGGGCGTCCTCCGGGCTCACGGAGAAGATCACCTGGGAGCGGGCGTTCGCGCTGATGCCCTGCCGCAGGTCCGGGGGGAGCTGGGCGAGGTTCTGGTGGGCCATGACGAGGGACAGGCGGTAGGCGCGGGCCTCGGCGAGCATGTCCTCCATCGGGTAGGGCAGGTTGAGGAAGTTCTGCGCCTCGTCCACGTACAGGCCGGCGTCGGGGCGGGCGTGCTCGGGCAGCCGGGCGCGCTTGGAGGCGGCCTGCCAGGTGCGGGCGACGATGAACGAGCCGACGAGCTGGGCGGTCTCCTCGCCGAGGATGCCCTTGGGGAGGCGGGCCAGGCACAGTCCGCCGTTGTCCAGGACGTCGGCCATGTCGAAGGTGGACGGCCCGGCGGCGATCGCGGCGCGGGCGAACCGGCGCAGCAGGAACGCGCGGAGCTTGTTCATCAGGGGGCCGATCATGTGCGCGCGGCTGGCCGGGGACAGCTCCTCGTACCAGGTCCAGAAGTCGCGCAGGACCTGGTCGCGGACCCCGGCGGTCAGCCGCCGCCGGCGGGCGTCGTCGCTGAGCAGCGGGGGGATGTCGGCGAGGGTGACCAGCCCGGACCCGGGCGGCACTGAGCCGAGCAGGGTCAGGCACGCGGCCCGGAAGATGTCGTCGGTCCGCGGCCCCCAGTTGGCGGAGAAGATCCTCCTGAAGATGCCGGTGAGGTTGTCGACCACCATGTCGGTGTCGGTGCCGGTGCCGTCGCCCTGCAGCACGTTCAGGCACGGCGGCGCGGCCCGGTCGCCCGGGTCGAACAGCACGACCTTGCCCGCGACGTTCTCGGGGAGGCGGGCGAGGACGTCGGTGACCGCGTCGCCCTTGGGGTCGATGAACACCACGCCGCGTCCTTCGGCGGCGTCGGCGAGGACCTGGCCCACGATGAGGGTGGTCTTGCCGGTGCCGGTCGGCCCGCAGATCCGCATGTGGTGCCGGGCGTCGGGGACCGCCAGGCCGACCGGGCGGGGCGCGCCCGCGTCGGAGGTGCCGAGCGGCCGGACGGCGGGGCCGGGCAGCGGGATGGCGGGCGGCGGCGGGACGGCCCGCGCCCCGGCGATGGCCAGGCCGGGCAGCGCCGGGTCTGAGGACAGCCGGGCGACCGCCGCGAGCTCGGCGACCGACAGCAGGTCGCCCCGGGCCAGCCGGCGGCTGGTGATCGCGGCGGCGGGGCGGTGGAGCCGGCGGCGGGCCAGCCAGTTCCGCCCGGTCAGCAGTGCCATTGCCGACGCCAGGGCGTGGGCGAGGCCGCGCAGCCTTGCCTGGGCCTGGGCGGTGGCGGGCCGGGCCTGCCACCGCCCGGCCCCGGCCGGGATCACGGCGACGGTGGTGGCGACGGCGTAGCGGATGAGGGTCTCCCACTGCGGGCTGGCGAGCTTCTCCGTCGCGGCGCGGACCTCGGCGGCCAGCTCGGGGTCCTGGCGCGTCCCGGGCCGGGGCCCGGCCGGGCCGGGGGTGGCCGCGTCGAGCAGCCGGGCGGAAAGGCGGGCGGGCTGCCCGCCGCGCTGCCGGCGGGCGGCGCGGCGGGCGCGGCGTAGCCGGGACCCGGTGACCGGGCGGGCCAGGACCTGGACGATGGCGTGCTCGCCGTCGCCGAGCCCGGCCGCCGCGCCGGCCAGCGCCCGCAGCGGCGCGTCCGGGTCGTGGCTGACAGACAGCGGGAGGATCTCCGGGCGGGCCAGCCGCAGCGTCCCGCCGGCCACCAGGGCGCCGGCCGGGAGCGGCGGGGCGGCGGGGGCGGTGACGGTGTGGGCGCCGGGCCAGGCGGCCTCGGCCGCGCGCTCGATCAGGCCGGGCGGGATGGTGCCGGGCACCCACAGCCGGATCGTCATCCCGGCGGCGTCGCCGCCGGCCCAGGCGTACTCCCAGCCCAGGTGCGGCTGGCCGTGCCACAGCCGGGCCCAGGGCGGGCGCAGCAGCCCGGTCAGGTGGCCCCACAGCGCCACCGCCCCGTCCGGGCTGGCCTGCGGCGGGGCCAGGACCGTGACCAGCCTGGCACCGTCGGCGAAGGCGGCGTGCTGGCGGCGTCGCAGCCACGCCCGGCCGGCGGCGGCAATGGCCACGGCGGCGGCGAGCAGCGGCCCGGCCGCCGGCCCGTAGTGGGCAAGGCCGGCGAGCAGCAGGTGCGCGAGGTGGCGGGCGTAGCCGCCGGGGTTGACCAGGTAGCGGCCGGCCGGGCCGCCCGGCGGCGACGGCGGGCGGCTGGGACCGCCCGCGAGGATGCGGGCCGTCATGGCAGCAGGTCGTCCTCTCCGTCGGGGCCGTCGCCGGGCAGCGCGGGGCCGGCGTCCTCGCCGGGCTGGCCGGCCTGGATGCGGGCGATCTCGGCCGGGTCGCTGGTGGCCAGGTAGTGCTCGGCGGGTGAGGCCAGGGCCTGGAATGACACCCGCGAGGACGGTCCGGAGGCGAGGAGGCCCTCGCCGCGGCGGGCCGACAGCAGCAGCTGCCGTTCCCCGGCGGACAGCCGGAACTCGGCGGTGACCTGCTCGATGGCCTGGGGTGCCTGGCGGAGCAGGACCTGGGTGGCCGCGTTGGAGATGATGGCCCGGCCCAGCTCGGTGGCCAGCACGTCGTCTGCGTCCTGGGTGACGGCGGCGAGCCCGGCCCACGCCTTGCGGGCGGACTTGGCCATCCGGTACAGGAATTTCGCGCCCTCGGGGTCCTTCATCAGCAGCCACGCCTCATCGACGGTGATGAGCCGGCGGCGGCGCTGGGCGGGGTCGGAGACCTTGCGCCAGGTGGCGTCCAGGGCGAGCAGGGTCGCGGCCGGGCGCAGCTCGTCGGGCACGTCCCGCAGCGAGAAGACCACGAGGTGGCCCTCGGGGCGGGTGGTGGTCGGCTCGGCGAACAGCGCGGAGTGGGTGCCCTCGGTGAACGGGATCAGCCGGTCGGCCAGCTCGGTGGCGGCCTGGGTCTTCGCGGCGCGCAGCGCGGGCGCCAGGGCGGGCAGCAGCGGCGCGGGCCTGGCCCAGGTGCGGGGGTCGGCGGTCATCCCGGCCTGCTGGTAGGCGGTCATGATCGCCCGGTCGAGAGCGGCCCGCTCGCCGGGCGGCGGCTGGGAGCCGAGCAGGACCGCGATGACGGTGTGGATGAACAGGGCGCGGCGGGTCAGGGTGTCCGGGCGCGCCCGCCCGGCGGGCAGGTCGAACGGGTTCAGGTGCACGCCGGGCGCGCCCAGGTGCACGTACGCGCCCCCGACAGCATGGGCGAGGCGGGCGTACTCGTCCTCGGGGTCGATCACCCAGCACTCGGTGCCCTGGTAGAGGGACCGGAGGATCTCCAGCTTGGCGAGGTACGACTTCCCGGCGCCGGACGCGGCGAGGGTGACGGAGTTGTGGTTCGGCTGCGCCCACCGGTCCCAGGCGACCAGCCCCGGCCCGGCGGTGTTGACCCCGTACAGTACCCCGGGCAGCGCGTCCGGGCTGGCCGGGTCGCGGGGCAGGTCCGGGCTGGTGAACGGGAACGAGGCGGCGAGCGCGGCGGTGTCCATGGTGCGGCGCAGCATCAGCTGGTCGGTCCCGGCCGGCAGCGTCGTCGCCCACCCTTGCAGCGATCGGAAGGTGGCCGGCACGGTGACCAGCAGCAGCGACGCGGCCAGGGCGCGGACCGCCTGGACCTCGGCGGCAAGCTCGCCCTCCGAGCTGGCGTGGATGGTCAGGTACAGGCCGAGCCGGAACAGCTTGCCCTCGCCCCGGGCCAGCCGGTAGGCCAGCTCGCGGGCGTCGGCGGCGGCGGACTCGGTGTCCGGGTCGTCCAGCCGTCCCCGGTCGGCGCCGTGGCGGCGGCCGGACTCCAGGCGGGCGCGCTGGCGGCGCAGCCGCGCCGCCGCGACCGCCGTCGGGATCGGCTCGATGTGCAAGGTGACGTCGAGGCGGCCCGGGTAGCTCAGCAGCGGCTCCAGCCACCCCGGGCTGACCTCGGCGGGGTAGCCGGTGACGGCCAGGGTCGCGGCCCAGTCGTCCCCGGCCCGGACGTGCCGCGCGGCGACCTCGACGGCGGCCGGCCCTGGCATGTCCCGGGCGGCCGGGCCGGCCTGGCGGCGTGCCCGGCGGGTCATGCGGGCCTGCCCGGGCTGGTGACGGGCTCGCCGGGCAGGGCGAGCCGCCCGGCGGGCAGCGGCGGGGCGGACGGGTCGGCGCAGGCGGCCAGCAGCGCGGTGACCTGCCCGCCGTCCAGCACCTGCACCTGCAGGTCGGCGCCGGCCAGCAGCCGGGCGGCCTCCCCGGCGCGCTGCGCCGCCCGCGCGGCGGCGGTGCCGGCCCCGGCGCGGGTGCCGCCGTGGCCGGGCTCGCGGGTGACCAGCAGCGCCTGCCGGGTCAGCACGTCCCGCTCGGCGGCCAGCCCGTCGAGGAACTGCGCGTGCTCCAGCGCGGCCTGCTCCAGGGCCGGGTGCGGCAGGCCCGGGGCGGCCTCGCGCAGCTCGGCGACCGCGCTGGTCAGGTCGGCGCGCCCGGCCCGGATCAGCACCTGGGCCGGGCCGGTCAGCGAGTTGAGCCACCGGCCGTAGGCGGCGGCGAGGGCGTCCTGCTCGGCCGGGCTGCGCAGCGCGAAGTTCACGGTGCTGACGGCGGCGACCGTGGCGGCGCCGTGCGCGCCGAGGCTGATCACCCCGTCGGGCGAGACGTCCAGCCACAGCGGCGGCAGCGGCGATGGCGAGGGGGCCTGCCGGCCGGGAGCCGGGGCCCAGGCGGGCGGGCCGGGGATGCCCTCGGGGGCGGTGACCAGGCGGCGGGGGGAGCGGGCCTGCTGCCAGGCGGCGGCCAGCAGCCGGTCCAGGGGCAGGCCGTCCCGCTCGACGGTCACCAGCGCGACAGCCGCCAGCCCGGCCGGGGCGGCGAGCGCGGCGAACGCCGGCAGCGGCATCACGTGCCGGGCGGCCATCCACCCGAGCCACAGGACCGCTGCGGCGGCCGCGGCAATGGCGACCTGGCGGGCGGTCAGCCCGGCCAGCACCCGGTCGGGCATCTCGACGTCAGCGGGGATGGGGACGGGATCGGTCACGTCGTAGGCCATCAGCGGCTGCCTTCCGGAGGTTGCGTGCGGGTGCGGGGGACGCGCCGGGGCGGCGGGTCGAGGGGGAGGGTGAGCTGGCGCGGCCGTTGCGGCCGGGCCGGCATGCCGGGCAGCGGCAGCTGCCGGTACCCGTTCCCGCCGCCCCGGGCCGCCGGCGGCGGGGGCTGGGCGGGCGGCTGGGACGGCGGCTGCCGCGATGAGGGGGGCGGGTCGAACAGGGCGAGCTGCTGGTGCCGGGGCCTGCGCGGGGGCGACGGCATGCCCGGCAGCGGCGGCTGGACCCAGCGGGTGCTGCCGGTCCCGCTGTCGGCGGCGGGCGCCGTGCCCGCGGTGGCGGCCCTCGCCCCGCCGGGACGGCCGGGAGGCCGCCCGCTTGCCCGGCCGGGGCCTCCCGTGCCGCCGCGCCCGGCCGCGCGCCCGCTCCCGGCGGTGCCGCTGAGCACTGGCCGGATGCGGGACAGGACGGCGGCGGTGAACGCGAACCGCACTGCCCGGCGGGCCGGCGACGGCCCGAAGGGCGACAGGACGGGGCGGGCGATCCAGAACGGGATGCGCATCATGATGTACAGCAGGCACAAGGTGATGAGCACCTGCTCCAGGTAGCCTCCGGAGCCGGGCAGCCAGCCGGGGGCGAAGAACACCTTGACGGCGGCGGACAGGACCAGGCCCTGGGCGGCCTGGATGGCCAGGACCGCCACGCCCGCCCGGCAGTACCAGCGGGCGGCCCAGGCGGTCTGCGGCAGCGCCCACAGCGCGAGCAGGATCGGCGCGGCGGCGGCCAGCAGCACCACGGCCATCATCCGGATGACGTAGACCGCCGCCAGGACCAGGGCGAGGATGATCCCGGCCAGCTCCAGCAGGATCAGGAAGGCCCCGTGATCGGTCTGCGCGGAGTTGGCCAGCGTGGTGACCAGCTGCCGGGCGGCGGCCTGCTGATTGACGTCCCCGCCGCCGGCCAGCGCGGCGGACAGGCCGTTGGCGATGCTGACCGCGCGGGTCATTACGACCATCGACAGGTTCGCGGCGATGAAGCCCGTCACGAGGCGGGGGGCGATCTCCTTGGCCGAGTAGGAGCTCTGCAGCGTCTCGTGGCTCATCACGATGACCCCGCCGATCACGACCAGCAGCAGGTAGCAGGCATCGGCGATCGCGAGCGAGGCCGCCCACAGCGAGCTCACCGCCGGGATCGAGGACGGCTGCGGGGTCGACAGCGCGGACGACCCGATGAAGCTGACCAGCGGGTTGATCGCGGAGGTGATCAGCCCGGCGAACCACCCGGTGATGGCGCTGGTGATGTGGCAGGTGACGTCGAAGAACCCGCAGCTGCTGCTCGCGGCGGCCGTCGTGGCCGGCGCAGGCGCCGGGGAGGGGGACGCCGCCGGGGCGGCCGGGACGGCCCTGGCGGCGGTCACTGCCGTGGCAGCCGCGGCGGTGACCGCCGGGCGGGCCGTGCTGGCGGCCGGGGCCGGCCGGGGCGCGGCCGCGGCGATGGCCGCGATGGCCAGGACCGCGAGGATGGCGGCTGCCGCCAGGACCGCGCCCCGGCGGGCCAGGGCCCGCCGGGGCCAGGGACGGGCGGGGGCGCGGCCCGGCGTCATCCGCCGACCAGGGACTTCAGGACGGTGACGATGACCGGGGCCAGGATGGCCAGCGCGTAGCCGATCGCGGCGGCTCGCAGCGCGCCCTTGGCGCGCTCGACCTCGCCGGGGTCCTGGCCGGCGGCCAGGTAGCGGACGCCGCCGATGGTCAGGAACAAGGTGGCCAGGCCGGCCAGCAGCCCGGTGATCCACAGCGTGGTGTTGCTGATGACCTGGCTGATCGAGTCGGCCGCCAGCGGGTACCCGGCCAGCCCGGGCAGGGCGAGCAGGGCCGGGACGGCGGGCGGGCGGCGCAGCTGCCGGCGCCAGGCCGGCGGCCGGGGGAAGAGCTTCATGGGCTGGTGCCTCCATCGGGAGATGGGCTTGACCGGCGCGGGGGCCGGCCCGCGCGGGCAGGCGCGGGACTGACCTCCTTCCAGGCCGGGAAAAGGGGCGGGCGTCAGCGGAATTAAGCGGCACCCGTGCGGGCCGCCCGGCCCGGAATTCCCCGGGCCGGAAAGCCCCCGCACTTATAGAAATCCGGTTTCCGGGCCCTTTTTTCACGCCGGCCGCCGGAATTCATTCCGTCAGCTCCCCGGCGGCAATGGCGGCGGCGATAGCCGTCTCGGCCCGCTTGCGGCGGTTGCACAGGGCGGAATGGCTGGTCCCGGTCTCGGCGGCGATCTGCGACAGCGGGACGCCTTCGAGCCGGTTGCGGCCGATCAGCTCGGCCTGCCCGGCGGTGAGGACGCCGCGTCGGACCGCGCGGGCCAGCACCAGGTCCGGGTGCCCCCAGGGCAGGTCAGGGGCGTCGCCCTGGTCGTCGAGGTCGCTGCGGCGGGCGGCCCAGGCGGCGTCGGCGAAGGCGAGCTGCTCCCCGGCCCGGCGGGCGGCCCAGCACAGCCGCGACGCCAGCGGCACCTCCTCCAGCCCGTCCAGGTCCAGGGCGCGCATCGCGGACAGGAACCCGGCCAGGACCTCCGACTGCAGGTCCGCGGGGTCGCCGCGGTAGGCCGGGGCCAGGGAGGCGACCGCGCGGCGCAGGCCGGGCATGGCGATCCCGGCCAGGGCCACGGTCCAGGCGGGGTCGCCGGCGCGGGCACGGCGGACCAGCTCGGCCCACACGGCATTGCGGGCGGCCGGGCCGGTCGCCGGGTGCAGCAGCAGCACCCGCAGCTCGGTGACGGGCACCAGCCGGTCCGGCAGCCCGGGGGCCAGCCGCGAGGCGTGCAGGCCCAGCGGCCGGGGGCCGGCCGCCAGCAGCCGGAACGCGGCGTCGGCAGCGTCCAGGACGTCCAGGGCATCCAGCGGGGCGGGGCGGTGAGGCATGAAGCGCTCCAGGTGGGCGAGGGTCGGACGGGAACGGAGCACCATCCAGCCAGGCCGCATGGACCTTTCATGGACCTCGCGTGGACCTCCCGTGGACCCGCCGCGTCCCGCCATGTACCTGGCGCTGACCTGCCGTTTACCTGGGATGGACCTGGCGTGTACCTCGCGTGTACCTGGCCCGGCCCGCGGCCGGCCGCCCGGCCCGGCCCCGCGGCGGGGCACCGGGCCGGGCCAGGTAAATTCCGGCGCTGGCCTGTGCCCCCGCCGCCCGGGTACATCCCGGGTCAATGACAGGTACACGGCAGGTACACGGCAGGTACACGCCATGTGGTAAATGGCCGCCGCCCCGCGGGGGAAATCCGATGTGACAAGATTCACGGCCTCTGGTCGTGAATTCCGCCGCCCGCGAATTCGCCTCCCATGGCGCGTGAAAAAAGGCCCCGGAAACCGGATTTCTTTAGTGTCAGCGGAAAATGCGGCACGCGGGACCAGCCGCCATGACACCACCTTCCCTTTCCGGCAGCGCCGGGGAGCGCCCGGTCCGCGCGCCGGGTCCTCGCGCCGCCCGCCCGGCCGGCCCTGGCGTTCCCCTGAGCGTCTGGGCCGGGCTGCCCGCGCCGGACTGCGCCCCGCCCGGACAGCCCTGCGGCGGTCCGGTCACCACCGCAGCCGCCGCGCGGGTCACCGAGTCGTTCTCCCGGCCCGGCGACCTGGTCGTCACCATCGACGGCTCCCCGGCGGCAGCCTCGGCTGCCGCCGCCGCCGGGCGGGTCGTCCTCGGCCTCGCCCCCGGCGGGCCCGCCCGGCTGCTCGCCGCCGGCGGCCCCGGCGCCGGGACCGCCGCCCTGGTCATCACCGGCTGCCCCGGCCCGGACCCCGACGGCGGCGGGCTGCTGTACGCCGCCTGCGAGCGGGTCCTGCGTCCTGGCGGCGTCCTGGCCGTCATCACCCCCGGCCCCGGTGGCGACGGCCCGCCCGGCGACCTGGCCGGCCACGTGGTCGCCGCCGCCCGCGCCGCCGGCCTCGCCTACGCCCAGCACATCGTCCTGGTCCACGCCGCCATCGACGGCGACCGCCTCGACCCCGCCAGCCCCGCGCCCGGCACTGCCAGCCCGCCTGGCGGCACCCGCGTCCACTCCGACCTGCTGGTCTTCACCAAGCCCGGAGGCTCCCGCCCATGACCGCCCCGCACGCCGAGCCCGCCAGCCTGTACGGCCCGGAGGCGGGCCCGCACCTGTCCGTGTGGCCGACCGCCCAGCGCGATGCCCGCGCCCAGCGGCGCGGCCGGTACCTGCCCGCCTCGACCGCGCACCCGGCCAAGATGCTGCCCGCGATCGCCGCCACCGCGATCGCCCGCTACACCCGGCCCGGGGACCTGGTCGCCGACCCGATGTGCGGCATCGGCACCACCCTGGTCGAGGCCGTCCACGCCGGCCGCGACGGCCTCGGCATCGAGTACGAGCCCCGCTGGGCCGCTGTCGCCGCCGCCAACGTCAGCCACGCCCGCCGCAACGGCGCGACAGGGGACGCCGAGGTCATCCGCGGCGACGCCCGCCAGCTGCCTGCCCTGCTCCCGCCCGGCACCGCCGGGCGGGCCGCGCTGGTCATCACCTCACCGCCCTACGGCTCGTCCGTCCACGGCCAGGTCACCGCCGAGCAGCGACGCGGCACCAGCGGCGGCGTCCGCAAGTACGACAACCACTACGGCCACGACCCCGCCAACCTCGCCAGCCGGGGCCTGGACGAGCTCCTCGACGGGTTCACCCAGATCCTGGCCGGCTGCCGGGCCCTGCTGCGCCCCGGCGGCCTGGCCGTCATCACCACCCGGCCCTGGCGCGAGCACGGCGAGCTGGTCGACCTGCCCGCCGCCGTCCTGGCCGCCGCAGCCCGTGCGGGCCTGATCCCGGCCGCCCGGTGCGTCGCGCTGCTCGCCGGGCTGCGCGGCGGCCAGCTCATCGCCCGGCCGTCGTTCTTCCAGCTGCACAACCTCCGCGAGGCCCGGGGCCGCGGCGAGCCGTGGCACCTGATCGTGCACGAGGACGTGATCATCGTCCGCAACCCCCCGGCCGGGACCGAGGGAGCCGGGGGCCAGGCCGCGTGACCGGCGCGAGCGACCTGGCCGGGCTGACGGCCGGCAGCCTGTGCACCGGCTACGGAGGCCTGGACATCGCCGCCGCCGTCCTCGGCGCCCGGCCGGCCCGGGTGGCCGAGGCCGACCCGCACGCCGCCGCGGTCCTCGCCCGTCAGTGGCCCGGCGTGCCGAACCAAAGTCCACGAGTTCGGCAATTTCGAAGGGCTTCGTGGCGGGAACTCACGGGATTGCTTGCGATGGATGAGGTTAGGCGCATGAGTTCCCGAACGTACCGGTCTGTGCGGGTGATCATGTGGTCATCGAACGGCGGTGCCCTCAGCGTGCAGGTCGACCGAGGCCTGGTCGGCGAAGTAATCGCGGAGCAGGGCGTGGACGAAGACGTAGCCAGTGCCGCTGCGCCGGAGCAGGAGCCGTTCGGTCATCGCGTCAAGGAAGGTGCCGTAGCGCCACGGTGCGACGCCGGCACCGACGAGCAAGCCACGCACGCCCCAGTGCTTGAGGAACCGAAACCCGCGGGAGAGCAGGTTGTCCACCATGACGATGGCTCCGGAGAGCAGCAGAAAGGTGATTCCTCCCGCCGCTGCTACGGAGAACGTGACGAGGAACGTGCGCGCGTACGTGCCAAGGAAGGCCAACATCCCGCCCAGCATGTTGGTATTTCCTTTATCTCCTCCGAACATCGCAATGATCAAGGCCGGCACGAACGTGACCACTGGGAATGCCGAGGCGGCGAAGACGATAAGGCCTCTCCTTTCCAGGGCGTAATCCCACAGCTTGGCCCTCAGGGTCCTGTGGTCAGGCTCGCGCGGTACCAGGTGCGGGTCAGCGGCGAGGATGCCCAGTCGGAGCCACCTGCCTATGTCGATCTTCTTCCGCCGCAGGTTCGCGGGCTGGGAGGACTGGGAGCGGGCAATCTGGTCGAATCGAAGCTCGGTCTGCTCGACCTGTTGCAGGTGACGCGCCAGCCACACGAGCCATCGGATGGCCTGCTCGCGGCTATACCGATGGTGCTCATCGAGCGGACGTTGCTCGAACATCCGGTTCACGTAGGCTCGCCACAGCTGCTGTCTTCGCTGTTCGGCTGTGCCTGGCTGCCTGAGGGCCAGGGCCGGGCGCCCGTGGTAGGCGAGAGCGATGACGTGCAGCATGAGCGGGGACCGGGTCAGTTCCTGGAGATCCTCGTCGGTGTCAAGTGCGGCGCGCACGTCGGCCAGCTGGGTTCCGGTCTGTTCGAGGTACCGGAAGTAGCGGTCGATCTGGGCGCGGGTGGGGGGCAGCAATTCGACGGCTTCGTCCATGTGCAGCCGGACGGTCAGTTCCTCGGCTGCCCCGGTGCGGCTGCACACTGCTATCAGTGCCATGCCGTGTTCTTGCCGGTACTGGTTGATCGCCTCAGCGCAGGCAGGGCGGTAGCGCTCAGCTACTTCGTCGAAGCCGTCAAGAAGCACGGTCAGTTCGTCATGTGCGACCCATGCCGACGTGGTGGGCACGGGCACGCTGTAATTGACGGCGAGTTCTTCAGCCAGCCAGGTTGCCAGCGGCCAGCGGTTCACCGCCCACGAGGACAGGTTGAGCACCACGGGAATCGGCTCGCCGCGGTGGACTTCGGCCCGCTTCATGAGATCGCTGGCCAGTTCCGACAGCAAGGTGGTCTTGCCCGCGCCGGGAGCGCCGAGGATAAGCAGGCCGCCCTGTACCTCGTCGAAAAGGCGGACGATCGATGTCCCTGCAGGCAGCGGCAGGGCCTGTTGCCGGCGGGGACGGGTGGCGGCGCTGAGCTGGCAGATGTCCGGCCGTCGGGTCAGGCCGAGAGCGAGCCGGGCGGCATCGGCAGGCGATTGCCTCTGCGCTTCCCTGGCCCGTCTGTACTGGATCCGCCGCAGGGTTCTGGCGCGTTCCCGGCCTTGCCGCCCGGCAGCGCGTCCGGGGCTGCGCTGACCGTGGCCGCGGCGGCTGAGGAACGGCGCGATGATGGCGGCGATGGTGCCGAGGGCAGTGATGGCGGCCGCGTTCAGCCAGTGGGCGTCGGTCCAGCGAAGCATGTGAACAACTGCCTGGTGGGCGCCCCGCAGCGGTGCTGGCGGCGTGGACCATGCCGCCAGCACCGCGAGCACCGCAGCCAGCAAGGCTGCGGCCGCAAGAGCACGGCTCAGCACGGGGACCGGTCGCTTGTCGGCAGCCCACTGCCGTCCTTGTCTCCTCACGGTGACGATATTTGCACGCTTGGGCGCGCGGCTGGCCACATCTCAGGCGAAACAGGGCCACCGGGCTTGATGGCCGGCGCGCTTCATTGCCTGGGCTGGTGCCCGGTGCCCGGCGTTCCCGCAGGTACCGGGTCATGACGCCCGCAGGCGGCGTCGACGTAGCGCTGGGCCGTGTTGGGATGCAGCCCGAACATCATGGCGATGTGCATCGGGTCACGCGTGCCAGCGGCGGCTTCTTCCAGGATGCGGTCCTGGCGGAGCCCGGTAAGGGTGGAGTTCCAGCGGGTGATTCGCTCGCTGATCCACCAGGAGCTGACCGGGCCGTCCTGGAGCGCGCTCAGCTGCGAGAGCAGCAGGTGCCGGTTGGGCGTGAGAGGCCAGCGCCGGGTGCGGTAGGCCAGGTAGCTGGTGATCGCGTCCCTGGTGAGCTGGTCCAGGGGACGGCGGTGCTCGGCGACGGTGAGGATGCGCGGGTCGAGGTCGACGTCGTCCAGGGTCAGGCCCGCGATGGTGGTCCCGGGCAGGGCGTGATGGCGGATGAGCACGTTCACCAGCCATTCGTCCGGGGCCATCGGCGCGGCGGCAAGCGCCTCGGAGCGGGCGGGCACGGGGAGTGTGGGGTTGCGGTGCCGCCCGATGTTGGCGGGCAGCCTGCTGGCGGGGTTGGCGAAGATCCGCTTGCGGGCCTTGAGGTAGCCGAACAGGGACCGCAGCGCGATGGCCTGGGTGTGGTTGTCGCCGCCGCGGGGGCGGGGCTGGCTCAGGGCCTCGATGATGTCGTCGCGGGTGATCTCGCGCAGCGTGTCGTGGTCTTGTGCCCAGGCCAGCAGGGCCGGCATGATCGCTGTGCAGTAGCCCCGCCAGGTTCCCGGCGCCTTCGGGCGGTGGCGGCTGTCGCCGTGGCGGAGAAGGTCCAGCCAGGGTCCGACGTCCTTGGCGATGCCTGCCGGCAGCCTTGCCAGGCGCTTGGCTGCCCAGGGGGCGCCGGGGTCGGGGCGGTCCTCGGCCAGCAGCCGCAGGTCGGTCAGCAGTTCGATGGTCCTGGCCGCGCTGTGGCGGGGGCCTGCCCCGAGCCGTTGCACCGCGCTGGCGGGGTAGGTGCGGGCATCGGCGGGCTGGGTGGCGATCAGGGACCGCAGGGTATTGCGGACGTGCTCTTGGACGCTGGGGCTCCAGCCGCGCAGCTGGCCGGTCCGGGCAACGGCCGGAAGGAGGTGCTCGTACCAGCTGAGCCGGGGCCAGTCGCTGTCCAGGATCCGCCAGGGAGTCATCCCGGACGGCAGCGTGAACAGCTCAGGCTGACGGGGGACCGCCTCGGGGCGGATCATGTCGCCGCGTCCTGGCGGTGCCGGAGCCGCGGGCAGGCCGGGGTCCTTGCGGCCGTGGTTCCAGCTGACGGCGACCATGCTGGCGAAGAACAGCTGGTGGCCGCCTGGCCCGAGCTCGCGGAAGTGCAAGGGGCCGGTGTCCCACGGCGAGGAGCCGGCCAGGTACTGGGCCTGGCAGTGACACAGCCGGCAGTGGCCCCGGCGGATCGCTGCCCGACGGCCGCAGCCCTCGCACGTCCCGGCCGGGTATCGCCGGCTGAACTGCGAGCAGGGCGAGCAGGACCGTCCGGGCAGTACTCCCCACGCGAAGCAGGACTGGCACGACCGTGGCGCCGACAGCGGCGGGCGCATCCTGGGGTGGCAGTCCATGCACCAGCCGGAGAACCATTGCGGGCCGCCGCAACCCTTGCACGGCGGCGCGGTGCCGTTTCCGGTCCGCGAGCACTGCCAGCATCGCCGGTGGTTGCCGGTGGCTGGCGGGCGCTGCCCGCAGGCGCTGCAGGTCAGCTCGCCGTTCAGGACCGCCCAGAGCTTGGGCGGCAGGTCCTCGCGGAGGGTCACGGCGGGGCTGTCCGGCCCGATCGCCGCACCGGGACGATGCTGCCGGGGCCGCCTGCTGCGGCGCGGGGCTCAGCCGGGGCAGACGGGGCCTTGACTGTTCCGGGTTCGCGCAGCAGCAGCTCTTCGGGTCCGCAGCCGAGCACGGCGCAGATGATCTCCAGGTCATCGAGGCGGACGGAGGTCGGCTGCCCGGACCACAGCGCGGACATCTTGCCCGTGCTGATCTCCATCCCGTGCTCGGCGAGCAGGCGGCGCATGTCGCTGGCCTTCCAGACGTCGCGCCGCGCCGCGGCCATCCGCAGGTCCCACTTCATGCCCGCGCTCCCGTCAGCCGTGCCGCTGAGCGTTCGGCGGCCCGCGCCCAGGAGTCTTCGATATGAGTGCCGTTGACGTGCACGTATCCCATGGTGGTGGCGATCCATTCGTGGCCGAGGAGCTCCTGGATGGCGACGATGTCCACGCCGCTGCGATACAGCGACGACGCGCAATGGTGCCTGTTATGCGGAATTCCGCATAAGCGCCATTAGGCGGACGGCGGGGTTATGCGCCCTGCCGGGGTGTTTCTGCTGGTGGGGGCCGTGCCGGTAGTGTTTTCGTCCGCATAATCCTGGCGGTCGGTGTTACCGGGCCAGCGAGTCGGGCCAGCCGATCAGGGAGCGCCGTCGGCTGAGCGCCAACGTCTTC
>Ga0310038_10000880_pt1 | contig 23743 bp, 26 predicted proteins | sample Sb_taG_6_FD_200461 | JGI IMG/M metagenome (GOLD analysis project Ga0310038, IMG submission 200461) | Peat soil microbial communities from Weissenstadt, Germany - Sb_50d_4_PS metaG (v2) (version 2) | ecosystem: Environmental > Terrestrial > Soil > Wetlands > Peat | place: Germany: Weissenstadt... | reverse complement strand
AACCATGCCGGCCGCCGCCGGGAACCACCCCGGACACCAGCCGGGCACCACGCAGGCCCGCCACGTCACCGGCCAGGGTCAACTGCCGCGCGCCCACAAAGGACCCAATTTCGTGTCAGTGACAACGCCCCCAGGCAACGCCAGACGGAGCGCGACGTACCCAGACACCAATATCCTTTTGGCCTGCGGTAATCCGACCCGATGGGACGTCATCAGACGAAACCGGCATGCATTGCCGAGAGAGTGGCTTCGGTCCTTTGGCTGCGTAGGCAGTCGGCTCATGAAGTTCGCGCGCCGGTTCGGGAAGGACCAAGATGAAGCCGAACGGAGCCTGGTCTAACGCCTCCCAGACGGCGGCGCCCATGCCCGCGGAGTCCCCGCCGCCTGTCGTGAGCTTGCTCGGCTCGGCACATGCCTCGGAACGGGAACCGGGCGGCATCCGGGTCCGTCTCAGCGAAGTCCAGCGCGATGCCTGCCCGCTCGGCTAGCGGATCCGACCGTCCGGCCGATGCTTCTGCCAGCTCAGTGAGCGCCACGGCGGCTTTTCCCGGCGGTGGGCCTCTGCCCGGCCGCCTGGCGCGGCCCGGAAATCGCGCGGTGATCCGCGTCGATGACTCCTCCGGGCTGCGGCCAGCCCGGTCGGCGACTTGGAAAGGCTCAGGCCGAAGGCGTGGTGCTCGCCGCCGGGAACCCGCTTGGCCTGTCCGGCAGCGTCACCGAGGGCATCATTCCTGCGACGGGGCGGGCGTAACAATTTTGAGCGGTACAGGTGTTGCCGTGCTCATCAGTGCGGCTGGCGCCCGGTCAGGTGCCGGTCCACTGCACCAGCAGCAGGGTGGCGTCGTCGCGCAGGCCGCCGCCGCCCTGATGGTCGAGCACGGCCCGCACCAGGCGCCGCAGCAGTTCTTCGGCCGTTCGGCCGCTGGCGGCTTCCCGCTCCAGCAGGTCGACCAGCCGGTCGAGCCCGAACAACTCCCCGTCCTCGGTCCGCGCCTCGGTCACCCCGTCGGTGTACATGAGCACCGCGTCATCGGGTTCGAGTTCGGCAACGCGCGGCTTGGGTGCGCCGTCGCCGAGCCCGAACGGCAGCACCGGATCACAGCTGAGCTCGGCGACTATCTTGCGCCCGCGCAGCAGCAGCGGTCGCGGGTGCCCGGCGCACGACCACTCTAGCCGCCCTGACCCGGTGGCCAGCCGGGCGATGATGCCGGTGGCGAACGAAATGTCGTCGTAGTACCCGGCCAGGGTCGCATCGATGGCGGCGTGCATGCCGGCCACCGGTGCCCCGTCCCGGCGGGCGTGCCGGTACGCCCCGACGGCCAGGCCGGTCAGCAGCGTCGAGCCGAGACCGTGCCCCAGGCCATCGAAGATGGCCAGATGCAGATCGGTGCCGTTGACGGCGTAGTCGAACGCGTCCCCGGCGATATCGTAGGCGGGCTCCAGCGCCCCGGCGATCAGCGCACCGGCTGTGCGCGCGCTCAGCGGCGGCAGCAGATCCCACTGCATGCCCGCTGGCAGCGACATGGCCCGGCCTCGCCGCCGCAGGTGCGGAACGTCGCTGACCCGCGCAGCCGCGGCCACGACCAGGCCGGTGAAGACGCCGAGCAACTCGGCCTGCGCCAGGATCTGCGGGCCGGCGTGCGGGACCGTAACCGCCAGCACCCCGGTCCGGGTTGTCTGCTCCACCACCGGGACCCACACCCGGACCGGGCCGTCCCGGTCGCTGGTCACCGGCTGGCCCGTGGTGAACGCCCGGCCGGCCATCGTCCCCGCCACCTCCTGCTCGGCCGCGTCGGCGGCCAGCGGGACCAGCACCTGGCAGGCGAAGTCAGCCAGGTACACCACCGGATCCCGGGCCGGCACCGGCGCGCACGCCGCCGCGAGCACACGGTGCAGGTCAGCCCCCGCGTCCTGGCACAAGACCCGGAGCGCGTCCTGGTAGCCGGGCTCGCTCATCGCGGCTCCACTCCCGAGATGGCACATCGCAGCGCGCACCGCGCCGCCCGGACAGCCTACCGGCGCGCCCCCAAGTCAGCTAACCTCCCCGCCACGCCCGCAGCCAGCCGCGGCTGACCAGGCCGGGGCTGGGCTCCGGCCCGGCGGGCCGGCTCAGCCGTAGTGATCCGCGCCATTCCCCGGATCACCCCCGTGACCCGTGGCGAGGCGTGGCGAGGAGCCCTGCGGCCTACGGCCATACGGCGCTGCATGCCCGCACCAATCACCAGACACCAGACTCCCGCGCCCCGCAGCCACCATGCCGAACAGGCCCCCGGCCACCACCGGCCACGGAACCAGCAAACCCGAGGCCGGCGCCCCGCCATCTCCCGCCTGGCGCGCCGTTTAGCCTCAGCAGGCGAGGAAGGTAAATGCGATATAGCTTGATGGGAGGTGCGGTCCATGACATCGCAGCCAGCAGGCGGAACCCCGGCCGGCCGCCCCGGGCACGGCCGCGCCCGCGAACCAGGCCCCGGCACACCCGGCCCCAGTCAACCACGTCGTCAGGCGGACACGCATCGGCGGAATCTGGGTCGCCGCCCCGCTGTCCGCCGTCACCCGGATCCAGGCGCTTGATCAGCACATCGAGCTCGGAATGCGGCAGCGGTTACTCCTGCTGGCACGCACGGTGAGGACAGCGTGGCATCGAGGCACTGCCGCGCATCTTACGGGTCCCCCGGGCCGAGATCGCCGGGTTCGCGCCGCCGCAGCTCGGGCACCGCCCGGGTGATCACGGCCACGATCGGCACCGCCACCACCGCGCCGGCAATGCCGGCCAGCACGCCGCCGACCGCCAGCGCGAGGATGACCGCCAGCGGGTGCAGCCGGATCACCCGCCCGACCACCTGCGGCTGGAGCAGGTGGGCCTCCAGTTGGTCCTCGATGATCAGGATGCCCAGCAAGATGACCGCGTCCACCCAGCCCTTCGTGGCCAGCGTGACCAGGATGGCCAGCGCGCCCGCCACCAGCAGCCCGACCAGCGGCACGAACGCCGCCAGGAACACCAGCACGGCCAGCGGGAAGGCCAGCGGGACGCCCATCACCGAGAGCACCACGCCGACCACGATCGCGTGGATGGCGGCCACCGCGACCGTGCCGCGCATGTAGTACACCACCGCCAGCCAGGCGGCGTGCCCGGCCCGGTCCACCCGGCGCGCCGTCTGGGTCCGCAGCGCGCCGAGCAGCCAGGCCCAGATCCGCTCCCCGTCCTTGATCAGGAAGAACATGACGAACAGCATCAGCACCAGGCCGCCGAAGAACTCGGCGGCGATCCTCCCGCCGGTCAGCACGGTGCCCTCCACCAGCGCCTTGTGCTTACTGAGGTAACCGGGAACGTTGTTCAGGAAGTTCTGGACGCTGTTGCTCTTGACATGGAAGGGCGGGCCGGCCAGCAGCGACTCGATCTGGGTGATGGTGTGCCTGGTCTCGTCGACCAGGGCGGGATAGTCCGCGCTCACCCGGTTGGCGACCAGCAGGACCAAGCCGCCGAGCACGACGGCGGCGATGAGCAGGGTGACCCAGGTCGCGGCGAGCGCGGGCAGCCCGGCCCGGCGCAGCCGGCCCGTCAGCGGCTGCAGCAACGCGGTGAGCAGCAACGCCGCGACGCACGGCACGACCACGATGTACAAGATGCCGAGGACCCGCACGACCAGGTAAATGGCGGCGGCAAGAAGCAGCAGCCGCCACGACCACGCGGCCCCGGTCTGCAGCCAGCCCGGCACACGGCTGGATTCCGGCGAGCCGGCCCCGCGCTCCGGCACCCGGGCCTGCTCCGGCTTTCCCGGGCGGCCCGGTACCGGCGCGTTCAGGCGGTTCTGCTCACGCACGTCCGCGCCGCGGCCGATCTGATCCTGCACGCCAGCGCCGCCGGCGATCCGCTCTTTCTCCGCGGCCTGGTTCCGCTTCTCTTCGGCTGCCCGGGCGTCCTGCGTCCGGGTACCGGCGCCGGTTCGGCCAGCGCCGCCGACCGCGGGCGCATCATCGGTCATGACCGGATAGCTACCACCATCGGCGGGGGCGAAACGCCGGCTCAGGGCCCGCAACGACCGGCGCGGGAGCGACCCGGCCGCCTTTCCCGCCGCCGAGCTCAACAGGGGCTTCTGCCGCTGGCCCGGGCCAGCGGCGTTGCGGAGAAGGCGGGGACAGAATGCCTGATGGATTTCGCCTGTCCATCAAGGCACCTTGCGGCCTGACCCATGCGCGCAAAGCCGAGCCGGGCAGCTACGCGGTAGACGCGGTGACGCTTCCGGTCAGGCCGCTCTCCTTCGCGCCCGGCAGCGACATCAACTTCTCGGCCACCGTCCTGGCTGGCCCATAACCAAGCCAGCGCGTTCTGATAAGCCGCCACGACTCCGTTTGAAAGCGGCTAGGCAAGGCAGCAAGCTCGTGCCACCGATGCGCGGCGCGATAAGGCCGACGCGGGCCGCCAGCGCGGCAGATTCCAATGGCCTGCCAAGACCCGATGAACCCGACGAGTTTCCAGAGCTATCAGGCGTTGATGCCGCGAGTTCCTGGTGAAGGACCTTCAGTCGGGCCGAACTCGCGTAGTCAGTAGCACCCCCTGCGCATCCCGGAAAGGCCAGGTAAACAGCCACCCGCGCGGATCACCGGGGGGAACTTCGGGTTAATGGTGCCCGATGCCGATGCTGACGTAGTCGTACTGGTTTTCCGCGGAGCCTATGCAGCCGTGCACCTCGGCCGCGTGGCCGGTCAGCACGAACGCGGTGGTCTCGCACAGCCCGGTGGGCGCGCGGAGGTGAATGGGTCACAGACTGTGCGCCGGGCTTATTCTGCCTCGGGCGGTGCGCCGGTGACCTGCGTGTGGGCGCGGCACACCTCAGTCAGAGCGTCAAGTTGGTGAGCGCAAGCCGCCGGCTGGGCCGGGTAGGCGCAGAGCAGCGAGAACGGGTACTGGGCGCCCATCTCGTTCCACATCGCCTCGACCTCGATGGCGGCATCGATCAGGCCGGCGTCCCACAGCAGCGCGACCATCTCGCCGAAGACGCGAACCGGCCGCCCGGCCTTGGCCGCCTGCCGGAGCATGGGACTGATCGCCTGCCAGAAACCAGCGGGATCCGGCCAGTCGGCGGCCATGAAGCCGCGCATCGTCTCGCTTGCGTCAAGCGCAAGGTAAGCGCCGTGGGCCCGAGCAGCAGCCACATCCACGCCGACATCGGCAAGGTGTCTCTCGAAGGATCGGCGGTGATCTGGCGTGGCGACCACGATCGCCCCGTCGCCGTCTTGGATCGCGGGGAGAAGATACTCACTCACCTGTTCGGCGAGTTCCTGCTCGTCCCGGCAAAACAGAGGATAACATGGTCGCGGCGCCCAAAATCGAGGACCTCGGTCCCGATAGCCACGGCGTCTCCTGTCCAAGCGCGGTCACAATTCGATTAACATCAGACGCGGCCAGCTGCGATGGTGAGCAGATAGACCGTTACCTCGACATGCATTAATATCGCCGCACCGGTTGAGAACCCAGCCGTTCCGACCGTTCTCGGGGTGACTGCCCGTCTTCCTGCCCCCGGGCGGCGCCAGGCGCACCGGATCACCTGCACCGTGCCGAACAGCGTGGCCAGCAGCCTGCGGTGGCCGGTCTCCACCCGGCTCCGCGTGATCCCGTCCAGCCCCACCACGGGAGCGCCGTGCTCCCGGGCGGTCTCCTCCTCCCGCGCCGCGCGCAGGTCCAGGTGGTCCTGCACCATCTGCCGCAGCACCTCCCGTCCCCGGCCGGCGACGAACTGTTCAAGCTCGTAGGCGGTCAGCCCGGCCGCCTCGGGGGCCTGCAGTTCAGCTACCAGCGCGGTGACCAGCTTCATCGAGGCAGCGAAGGGGCCAGCACCCGGAGTCGGGGCATACGGTTCCATAGGGCTCTTCTTCCTGTGAGGTTCGTACGGCTGGCACCTTCGAACCTAGGAAGAAGAGCCCGCTATCACCCCGGTTTTGCCGCTTCCCCGGTACCGTCGCGCGCGGGCAGGGCAAACAGTCCCGGCCCGGCGTCTTCGGCCAGCCAGCCCCGCTCGACCAGCCGCTTCAGCTTCGACCGCAGGCCTTCCACCTTCGCCTTGTCCGTGCCGAGCCCGGCCGCCGCGGCGATCTGCCCCGCCCGCAACGGGCGGCCGGCATCCTCTGCCACCTCCAGCAGGTCCCGGTAGGCCTCCGGCAGCACCGAGGCCTCCAGACCCGCCCGCCACGGCGGCACCGCCAGCACCCCGACCGCAGACAGGTGACCAGATCGCGACAGCACCGCCCCGTCCGGAACCGCCACAGGTGATGCCTCCGCGCCCGCCTCGCTCAGCACCTCAGCCACCGTCTCCCGGGCGATCACCAGCCGCGACAGCCGCTCCTCGACCCCGGCCAGACGCTCAGCCAGCTGCGCGATCCGCCCGCGCAGCTCCTCCGCTTCCTCACGGGCCGCCGCCTCCCGGCGCTGCAGTTCATCAATCAGCGACCCCATCAACCGCCTCCTTACCCTCACCGAAACGGTAGGAGACACCATCCACCCGCAGCAGCCCAACCATAAACTTCCCTGCTCAATCACTCCCTCCACACGAGCTGCACCCATCCTATTTTCGGGCGGGACAGGATCGGGTCGGCGATCCGGTCCCAGCCCGTGTCGCGGCGGGTGGTGATCACGATGTGCCCGCCGGAAAGCTGCCCCGGCAGCGGCTCGACATCATCAGGGTCGTTGACGTTGTCCAGGATCAGCAGCCATCCCGGGTGGGCCTGATATCCGCCTGGGCCCGCTTACTCGCTGATAGCTGTCACCCTGGTCGGGCTGTGGCTCATGCAGGGCGCCTTCAACGTGGCGCCGCTGCACACGTCCCTGCCGGGCATCACCGCGGCGGAGCCAGTGGCCGGGATCGTCCTCGGCATCGTCGTCTTCGGCGACAGCATCCGCGTGTCCCCGGGTCTCATCCTGCTCGAAGCCTCCGGCCTGATCGCCCTTCTCATCGGCGTGATCTTGGTGGCCAGGTCCCCGGCACTCTCGCGGCGGCACCGATGCCGCCCACCCCGGGTTTGAGGTGCATCCAGCGTGGAAGATGGCAGCCATCGGATCGTGGCGTCTCAGGCGACGAAGAGGAGTCGGTCATGGGTGTGGCCAAGAAGGCAAAGCACGAGGCGAAGGCAGCCAAGAGCAAGACTAAGAAAGATGCCGGCAAGGTTAAGAATAAGGGCAAGAAAGTCAAGAATGCTGCGAAGCACTGACCATGCCCGCGTGCTGAAAAGGATCTGAGGACCAGGCAAGGGCCCCGTCGGTCACTGCGCGCCATCGGCGAGGTCCGCTGCCCAGATGCGGGCGAATTCGTCACGCATGCTGAGCACGGTCCAGCCGCCTCCGGCGGCCGCGTCGAGTATCTGATGGTCGTCGTAGGCGTATTCCCGCACGGCGTCGTCGTGGTGAACCACCAGGGCGAAGCGGGCGGCTCGGAGCATGTCGATGTCTCCGGCGGCGTTGCCCGCCGCCAGCACAGGCTGAGTTCCGGTGCGATCCCACAGGTGCACCGGCTTGCCCGGCCCGTCATCCATCGGGACCGGTAGGGCCGTACGGACCAACCGGCCGTCCACTGACTGGATCTGTACCTCCGACCCGATCACCCGTTCGCGCCGCAGCCCGTAGGCCGGGCCGGCGATGACCCGCATGAAGTCGCGGGAACTGTCAGTGCACATGAACACGCTGAAGTCGAGGGCATGCAACAGGGAGATGAGTTCCAGCATCGGCTGGTACGTCAGCATCGGGTAGGGGCGCTGGAAGCGCGGATGCAGTGCTCCGGTGAGGTAACGGCGCGCTTGTTCCTCGTACTGCGCCGTTGTCTGGCCGGCGAACAGCACACCTAGCTCGCGCAGCACGTCGTGGCCGCTCGCCACCTCCGGCGGAGCTGAGCCGGCTGCGGCGACCCGGTCCAGGAGGAATCCCGCCAGCGCCGTATGAGGCTTCTCGCAGGCCAGCGTGCCGTCATTGTCGAAGGCAGCCACCCGGTCAGCCACGGGGAGAGCGTCCGGTCCCTGGGTGATCTCCTGCAGAAAGGCGATCACTGACCGCCTCGCGGAGCCGTCCCGCCAGGAGGGCAGGCTCACCTTCCACTCCTCCGCATCCGTCACGCCAGGTCCTCCTGTCAGGGCAAGCGGATTCAAGTACTGTGCTGGCACCCGGTCGGTCAGGCGGCTCGGGTAGCTCCACCACCCTGCCGCGTTCGCGGCCGCGGCGGAAGCGATCACCGGTGACTCACGAAACGGTGCTCTGGTCCGCGATCGCCGGCGCTGAGGTCGAGATGGGCAGATCGGCTTGCCCGCGGCTGTTTCCGGACATGATGGATCTTAGACGATGGTGTCGGGCTCGATTACTCGATCTGGTCTTGTGCCGCTCGAATAATCGATTGAGTGGCTGACCTGCGCTGTCGCCAGCATGCTCGACGCGGTCATGGTTGGCTGGCCGGGTGCTGCTCAAGATCGTGTACCTGCTAGTTCGCCGGATACTCGGCCTAGGAGCCTGCTGAAAAGCCAGGTTGCCCGTGGGCGTGTCTGGCCGGGCAGGCGGGTATCTGGGATGATTTCTGCCATGCAGGGCTTCGAGCGGATGGACGGGGAGTTACTGGACGCCGCGGTGGGGCAGCTGGTGCCAGCGGGGAGCATGTTCGCGTTCCTGGCCGCGCACCGGGCTGAGGTGTTCCCGGATGCGGATTACGCGGACCTGTTCGCCCCGCCGGGGGTGGGCCGGCCGTCGCTGCCGGCTACCCGGATGGCGGCGGTGCTGACCTTGCAGGTCTTGCACGATTATTCGGACCGGGAGACGGCTGAGGCGGCCCGGTTCGACGTGCGGTGGAAGGCGGCGATCGGCGTGCCGCTGGATGATCCGGGGTTCGACCCGTCGTCGCTGGTGTACTGGCGGAACCGGATCGCGAAGTCGGCCCGGCCGCACCGGATCAGCGACGCGGTCAGGCAGGTGGTCCGGGAGACCGGGGTGCTGAAGGGCCGGCGCCGCCGGGCGGTGGACTCCACGATCCTGGCTGATGCGGTCGCCACCCAGGACACCGTGACCCAGCTGGTCTCCGCGATCCGCAAGGTAGCCCGGGAGGTGCCCGGCGCGGCGGAGCAGATCGCGCGGGTGTGCGCCGGCCATGACTACAGCAAGCCGGGCAAGCCGAAGATCGACTGGGACGATCCCGCCGCGAAGGACGCGCTGGTCTCGGCCCTGGTGAACGACGCGAACGCGGTGGTGGCAGCATTGCAAGACCGCGACCTGGATGAGCGGGCCGCTTCCGCGCTGGCGCTGCTGGCCCTGGCCGCCGGGCAGGACGTGGAGCCCGCCGAGGGCTCTGACGGCACCGACGGGCGGTGGCGGATCGCCCGCAAGGTCGCCGAAGACCGGGTGATCTCCACGGTGGACCCCGGTGCCCGGCACACCCGCAAGTCGGGCGAGGCCAGGAGGGACGGCTACCGGGCGCACCTGGCCGCCGACCCGGAGACCGGGATCATCACCGATGAGAAGCTGACCATGGCCGCCGGGACCGAGAACTCCGACCCGGCGGTGGCGGAGCAGTTCCTGGCCGCCGAGGCCGCCGCCGGCGGCGGCATGGCGGGCGGTCCCGGTTCCCCCGGCGCGGGCGGGCCAGCTGACGGCGCTGCCGCCGGCCGGGATCTGAGCTGGTACGGCGACTCGGCCTACGGGACCGGCGACCTGCGCGGCGCGATCGAGGACGCCGGCCATCAGGCGGTGATCAAGCCCAAGCCGCTGCCGGCCCCGGTGGAGGGCGGGTTCACCGTCGATGACTTCACCGTGAGCGAGGAGCAGGGCACGGTCACCTGCCCGGCCGGGCACACCGTGGCGCTCAGCCGGACCCGGATCGCCACCTTCGGCGTCCTGTGCCGGGACTGCCCGCTGCGCGCCCGGTGCACCACCTGCAAGACCGGCCGCAAGCTCGTCCTGCATCCCCGCGACGACCTGCTCCGCGCTGCCCGCGCCGGCTGGGCCGCCAGCAGCGGGCTGCGCACGGATTACATGACGCACCGCCCGAACGTCGAACGCGCCATCGCCCAGGTCGCCACCTGGCGGGGACGGCGGCTCAAGCTCCGCTATCGCGGGACTGCCAAGAATGACGCCTGGCTCAAGCGCCGCACCGCCGCGCTGAACCTGCGCAACCTGCTCGGGAAGGGCCTGGCCCGCCGCGACGGCGCCTGGGCGCTGGCCACCTGACCAGGCGGCCGGCCCGCCCGGCCTGCCCTTACAGCCAACCCGGCCCGCGGCTGGCCGTGGCCCCGGGCACAGGAGATTATGCGGGGCTAGACCTCAGCGGGGGACGGGCTGACCACGAGCTGACCACGGACGCTGCCAGGAGTGGGGACCCGGCTGCGCAGAGCCCCTAGGAACTGGCTTTTTCAGCAGGTTCCTAGCAGTCCTGGTGTTCCTCACGGACCTGGCGAAGGATGCCGAACTACTGGTACTCCGGCACGAGAATGCGGTGCTGCGCCGCCACGCCGGCCGGGTACGTTACGAGCCGGCCGACCGGGTCTGGCTCGCCGCGCTGGCCCGGCTCATACCGCGTAACCGCTGGGCCGAAGTCTTCCCGTGACACCTGCGACGCTGCTGGCCTGGCACCGCAGGCTGGCCGCGAAGAAGTATGACACGAGCAAGCGGCGCAAGCCCGGCCGTCCGCCGACGGTCCCGGGCGTCGCCCGGCTCATCGTCCGCCTGGCGAAGGAGAATCCGCTGTGGGGGGCACCGCCGGATCCACGGCCAGCTGACGAAACCCGGCGTGACAGTCGCGCCGTCCACCGTCTGGGAGATCCTGCGGGCCGCGGGCATCTATCCGCCCCTGCGCCGGGCGGGTCCGACCTGGCGGCAGTTCCTGCACGCCCGGGCCGCCGGGATCGTCGCGGTCGACTTCCTGCACGTGGACATCGTGCTGCTGAGAAGACTGTACGTATTCATCGAGCATGGCACCCGCCGGATGCATCTGGGCGGAATCACCGCCAACCCCACCGGCGAGTGGACCGTGCAGCAGGCCCGCAACCTCGCCCTGACCCTCGACGGGCGGTTCGGGACATCAAGTTCCTCATCCGTGACCGCGGACCGGACTTCACGGCCTCCTTCGACGCCGTGTTCCAGGCCGCCGGTGCCAGGATCTTGCGTACCGCTGTCCAGGCGCCGCGCATGAACGCGACCTGCGAGCGCCTCGTCGGCACCCTGCGCCGAGAGATACTGGACCGCGTGCTGATCCTCGGCGACGGGCATCTGCGCGCCGTCCTGACCGAATATCAGGCACGCTACAACACGGCCCGGCCGCATCAGGGCATCGCCCAGCGCATCCCCGACGGCGGACGTGTCGCTCCCTGCGCCGGCTCACATCCTTATCCTCAGCCAGGTAGTCCTCAGCTTCGGAATTCCTTTCGCCGTCGTCCCGCTGGTCCTCGTCTCGGCAGACAAGCACATCGTGGGAACCTTTGCCATCGGCCGCTGGACGGCAGCGGGCATGTGGCTCATCACGAGGGCCATCGCCGGGCTCAAACGTCATCCTGCTGTGCCAGCAGCTCATCCCCTGACGGCATGCTGCCCGCCGCGCCTGACCGGCTGCGGGAGGCCCGTAGCAGGCCGGGACCGCAGAACCACCGTCCGTTCGGGGTAATCAAGAAGATCGTTTCCCGAACGGACAGTGGTTTCACGCCCTGCGGGCTACCGGTTGCCCCGCGCGGCGGCGCCCCGTCGTCGTCAGGAGGACAGGGACATCAGCACGGTGTCGATGATGTAGACGGTGGCGTTGGCGGTCTGCGCGTTGCCGCAGACCACGTGCGCCTTGTTGACGGTGTAGCCGCCCGCTCATCATGGCCGGGGTGACCATGCCGCCCTCCAGCGTCTTGATCGCCGTGCCCGAGGCCAGCTGGCCGGGCGTCTGGCAGCCGTCGGCCACGTGGTAGGTGAGGATCTTGGTGAGCTCGGCCTTGTCGGCGAGCACCTTGCCGGTGGCCCGCACATGGAGCCGGTGCAGTCCTGGCTTGGCGTCCCAGGGCCACATCCACTGCCGCCAGGTGTCGATGCCGTCCGCGGCCGCGAGCCGGGCCCGGTGCCAGGGTCCGTTGTCCGCACTATGGTTCCGCGTGGTGCTGCGCAAGGCCGGGCTCAGGCTCCGTTTCGCCCCAGCCTGAGCCCAGCCGCCGGCCTCGGCGTCGGAGGTCTATGTGCCCAGCTGGTCGTCCCAGATCACGCGTGGGTACTTGATGACGGTCCAGGCGTAGTTCTTCGGGGATGGCGGTGACCGGGAACCGGGCGCCCTCCCGGCGGACCGCGCCGATCTCCGCGGCGTTGTAATAGGCCCAGTCCATCCGGACGACGAGTGTCCCGGTGCAGCCGCATTCGCGACCTCAAGGAGGCACCGACGCGGGATCGTCGGGGTGGCACGTGCCGCAGGCTTCTGGTTAATCCGGACTGGGCTGGGCAGTCGCACCCGAAGACACCTGCACGAGCAGGCGTCACCCCAAGGAAGGAAGGCAATGTATATCGGCATTGGAACGGTCGTTCTGATTGTAATCATCGTCCTGGTCATCTTGATGCTGCGCCGCCGCTGACCGCGCCCCGCTGCGCTCAATGAGTCGGGCAGGACGCCGAGGGCGGCCAGCCGGATCGGGTCACCACTGGGCGGCCGGCAGCGGAGGGCAAGGTAGGACGCCGGTTGTGGAAGGTGGCTGACGCGGTCGGGTCGGCAGTCGCGGGCTACCTCAATAGCCCTTCGTTCTGAACCTTCGTGGTTCCAAGACGGTGACAGCAGACCGCACCGCACCGCCTCTCGCCGTCCTGTCTCCCGAACGAGACGTGGCGCCCGCCCCCGCTACGGTTAACCCCGTACCTATGGGTACCCGGTCAGTGCAGCGCCGCCTCGCTGAGGGCGGCGAGCAGCGCCAGGCCGGCCGCCAGCCAGGTGACCTGATCACCGACTAGGCCGCTGTGCAGGCGGCGCAGCCATCCGGTGCCGGCGGCCAGCGCCCGGCGGAGCGCTACGGCCCGCCGGTCCAGGGCGATGCCTGCCACGCAGAGCGCGGCCAGCACCTGGCCCAGGTCAGTGAGCACACCGCCCGCGGACGCCGCCGGGGATGCCGGGACGACGACCCTGCCCCCAGTGGGAATAGACCCGCCGTGGGTACCTAGCACCGCCGCCGCATAGGCCGCCCGGTCCGAGAAGGCCGCCGCGGCATGTTCCTCTATGCCGGACGTCAGCCCGAGCCCGAGCCCGATCGCGAGCAGCGCCAGCGGCGGCAGCACCATGGTCAGCGGCACGCGCCTCAGCCGCCCTGAACGCTCCCGTCCGTCCTGATCCCTATCCACCCCAGTCAGCCCATTCGCCCCAAGCTTCCCATCTGCATCAGCAGTATCGGATCGATCCTCGGCCTCTTCCCCGGGGTCGTCCGCGGTACCAGTGTCCGGTCGCGAGCTCTCGCTATCCCCCCAGCCCAGCCAGATCCGTCCCGCGGCCCGCAGCACGGCTCCGCTGGACAAGATGACGGACAGCGCGATCACGATTTCCACCCACGGCAGGCCAGCCTGGTCCGCCGCGTCCACCAGCAGCGCGTGCCCGGCCGAGGACACATACGGGGGCAGGCCGGCCAGCACCAGCGCGCCCAGCACGATCGTGACGCCGGTGACCGCCAGCCCGCGGCCGCTGCCGCGCAGCTTGATCTCGCTGACGCTGGCCCGCTGATGCTGCACGACGCCGACGCCGAGGAACAGCGCGGACTTGGCCAGGCCGTCGCCGATCACCAGCAGCGACGCGCCGGCTAGGCCCAGCGGGGTAAGCAGGCCGACCCCGATCAGGTAGATACCCAGGTGGCTCATGGTGACAAAGGCCAGCATCCGTTTGAGTTGGATCTGGGCCAGTGCCATGACCGCCCCGACCACCGCGGTGAGGATCCCGAACCCGAGCAGCACCGCCCGCATCCGCGGCCCGGACCCGCCGGCCAGGCCGGAGAAGACGGTGTCCCACACCCGGATCACGGCGAACAGCCCGAGTTCGCTCATCACCCCGGCGAACAGCACGCATACCGGGATCGGCGCCGAGCCGTAGGCGTCAGGCAGCCAGAAGTGGAAAGGGACGACCGCGGCCTTGACCAGGAAACCGCCGGTCAGCAGCGCGAACGCCACCACGATCAGCCCGTCGGCGTGCCGTCCGGCCAGGGCCTGGCCGATCTGGGCCAGGTTCAGCGAGCCGGTGCGCGCGTACAGGAACCCCACGCCCATCAGGACGGACATGCCCCCGAGGCTGTTGGTGACCGCGAAGTTGATCGCTCCCTGCAGCGGCGCGGGGTGCCCGGCGTTGTAGCCGGTGAGCGCGAAGGCGGTCACGGCGACCAGTTCGAACGCGACGAACAGGTTGAACAGGTCCCCGGTCAGGCAGAAGTCGACGCTGGCGGCCAGGAAGATCAGGACCAGGGCGTGGTGGCGGCCGCGGGCGCTGTCGAAGTACCGCCAGCAGTAGACCAGGGCGGCGCTGGCCAGCACCCCCGCCAGGGACGCCATGCCCGCTCCGAGCGGGCAGACCGCGTAGTCGATCCCGATGACCATGCCCCCAGAGGGACGCCAGCCGGAGAACCAGTAGATCATCGGGTGGCCCGCGCTGGCGGCTATCAGGATCAGGGTCAAGGTGGTGGTGGCGAGCGCGACCGCGATGGCAATCAGGTCCCTGGCCCACCGGGGCAGCAGCCAGCTGAACCCGGCCATCAGAGCCGCACCGGCCAGCGGAACCACGACCGACGCGGGAACCACGGCCGAGGTCGACACGACGAGGTCCACGCCGGTCAGTCCCTGGTCGCCCGGAGCGCGTCGGGATCCAGCGTCCCGGCTCGCTTGTGCACCTGCACGGCCAGCGCGAGCAGCAGGGCGGTGACTGCGGCTCCCACCACCACGTCGGTGAGCGCCAGCGCCTGCATGACCGCATCGACGGCCGGTCCCGGATGGGCGGGCAGGCTGACGAACACCGGGGCGTGACCGCCGGTGCGGTACCCGATCTCCAGCAGCAAGATATCGGTGGCGGACTGCGCAACCGACAGGCAGACCACCAGGTGAATGAGGTTGCGGCTGGTCACGACGCCGTAGATGCCGACGAGGAAGAGCCAGGCGACGACGCCGTAGGCCAGGACGCTCATCGCCGCCTCGGCCGGATGACCGCCGTCTGGTCCAGGAACTCCGACGCCAGGATCGCGAAACCGCCTGCCACCTCCACGCCGACGACCAGGTTCAGCAGCGGGATAGTGCCGCCCGAGATCACGTTCCCGGTGACGCCCAGGCCGACGACGTTGCTGAGGAAGCCGGCGCCGGCCAGCAGACCGAGCAGCCCGATGAACACGTACCCGGAGGCGCCTACCCCGTCGGAGGCCTCCAGCAGCGGGGCCGGCTCGAACCGCTCGACCGTCACGTAGCTGGTGCCCAGGTAGACGACGTAGAGCGCGCTGGCCAGGATTACCCCGCCCTGGAACCCGCCGCCCGGCGTGAGCTGGCCGTGCGTGACCGTCTCGAGGCCGGTCAGCACGAGCAGCGAGCTGAGGAATACCGCCAGCAGCCACACCGCCGGGCTCGGGGGCGGGATCGTCCGGTCCGGCACCTTGTCCTCGGGAAGCTGGCGGGTCTCGTCGCTCAGCGGCCGCAGCAGCACCGAGATCCCGGTCACCGCGCTGAGCAGGATGAACTCCTCAAACAGGGTGTCGATGCCGCGGTAGTCGAAGCTGATCGCCGACACCACGTCGGTGACGTGCCGTTGCCGCGGCGCCAGTTCGTTGAGCATCCGGGCGTAGGAGGTGATCTGGCTGCCGAACGACGGCAAGCCGGCCAGGCCGGCGCCCAGGGTCACGGCCAGCGCGGCCGCGGCCGCCGCGAAGAACACCAGGCGCGCGCGGCGGCTCACCCCCGGTCCTTCCCCACCTTGGCCAGGCTGAGGAGCACGATCAGCGGCAACGCGATGGCGCCCACCACGATCTGCGACAGCGCCACGTCCCCGGCCTGCAGCGACAGGTAGAGGAAGGCCAGCCCCAGCCCGAAGAACCCGGCCACGAAGGCCTGGCACAGCGGATCCCTGGTCAGGACCACGGCCGTGCCCGACGCGGCCACCCAGACCAGCGCGACCGCGATCACCGCCTCGCTCACTGCTCCTCCCCGGGAGAGCCCGCGGACCCATCCGCGGGAGCCGACCAGGTGGCACCGCGCCGGATCGCGATGGCGCGGGCCACGGCGTGGCCGGCCAGCGGACTGGCACCGATCAGGATCACCGCTACGCCGATGGCGGCCAGCCCCGACGCCGACAGGCCGTCGCGCACCACCACCGAAGCGCAGATCCCGGTCGAGCCGAGCATCGCGGCCGGGGTGGTCAGGTGCAGCCGGTCCAGCGGGTCGTCCAGCACCGCCATCCCGGCGCACGAGCCGACCACGATCACCAGCCCCGCCACCAGCAGGACCACCGAGATGACCCCGGTCGCCGTCATCGCGCCCCTCCCGTCACAGCCACCGTTCCGTCACAGCCACCGTTCCAGGAATCGCGCGAAGGCCACCGACCCTCCGCTGGACAACGCGGCCAGCACCACAGCCAGCGACGCCAGCCCCGGCTCGCCATACCCGGCGGCCAGACACAGCACGGCCAGCGCCTGGACCGTGCCGGCCAGCCCCAGGGCTACTACCCGGTGCTCGGAGTCGAAACGCCAGCACACCCACGCGCAGGGAATCAGCGCCACCTGGAGCACCAGCGCCGCCGCGAGGAACCAGCTCATCCCGGCAGCGCCCGGCGCTCATCGGGCTCCGCAGCACCGGCCAGCCGGTGCACCAGCGCCGTGCCGGCTTCCATGTCGATATCCACCACAACCGTGTTCGGCGCCGCGGACAGCAGCGCGGTCAGCACCGCCTCCCGTCGCGCGGCCGGCCATCCGCGCACGTCCGTCCCGACGTCCACCGGCACGGTGCGTAGCACGCCCGGCGCGGCCGGACGGCCGGACGCCTTGCGGGCAGCCAGCGCGAAGACCTGCCCGGTCTCGGCCACCAGCTGCCACGGCAGGGCCGCGAGCGTGCGCAGGTCGGCGACCCGGACGCTCGGCACCATCTTCCCCCGCTGGCTGAGGAGATACCCGACGCCCACGGCAAGCACCGCCGACGCCGACCCCGCCACCAGATCCTGCACGTCCGGCTGCCCGGCCAGCACGATCCACATCCCGAGCAGCGCTCCCGCATAGATCAGCCCGCCCGCCACCAGGAACAGCCACCCCGGCCGCTCAGGTCCGGGCGCACCAGCCCCCCGCCGACCCGCTTGATTCCGCTTGGACATGGAACCTCCTCCAGGCGAGTGATCAGGCTCGATGCTAACCAACCCCAGATCGCCCCGGCGGGAGCTCGGCCCGGCCTCTCCGATTAAGCCCGAGACCGCAGGCCATAGCGACCACAGCCACCACGGCCGTTCGGGGCCATGGCCTTATGTCAGCACCGGCTCCATCATGGCTGCCCCTTTATCGGCTGAGTCCGGTGCGCTACCCGCGCATCAGGGCGTCTAACGCGAGCACCCAAGAAAAAGGGACCCATCAACGAGGGCGCGCGCCCGCCCCGTTCGGGGAAATGATCTTGTATCTGCCTCGGTCCTGGATGCCGGCCTGCGGGTCATCCGGGGATTCGACGGCGGGGTAGGCCATCACGAGCGCTTGAAGAATATGTGGGCCATGCGCGGTATCTGCTCGTACTGGACAGCGATCTGCTCGCACTGCCCGCTGGGTTAAGGTCACGCGGAGGCTGCAGCGCCGCGCCTTCGGGGCGGTTTTCGCCGCGCTGGCGCTGGCGGCCGCCGGCTGCGGCAGCTCGCCATCCAGAGCGGCGCAGGTGCGACTGGACGCAAGCCCGGCCGCAGCCGCCGTTATCGACCCGGTTCACGTCGGCATCAGCGGCCTGCCATCGGCGGGGGCCGGTCACGGTGCGGGCCTTGACAGCGGGCCAGAGCATGGCTGGCGGCGGAGTGACGGGCGTCATGCATGTCGGCTCGCTGCCGCCCCGCAAGTTCACCGGCCATGACGTCGAGCTGCTGCAGCTGGCTGCGGACCGGGCCGCGGCGGCGGTGCAGTCCAGGGCGGCCAACGCCGATCGTGTCGCGGTGGAGGCGCTGCAGCGCAGCCTGGTCCCGTCGGCGCTGCCGGCTGTGGCCGGGGCAGAGATGGCCGCGCGTTACATTCCTGGCAGCGGGGTGGCAACATCAGCCACGTTAGGTTCCCTTCCCGAGCCAGTCCGTTATTCCGCACGCGTTCCCGTGTGCTCAGACCTTCCGCCAGCGGGCCTCGCGCAGCCCGTACACACCGAAGACCGCGAGGCCGAGGGCGGCGAGCATCATCAGGAACTCGCCGAACGGCTGGTTTCGCAGCGTGAGCAGCGCCTTGTCGATGCCGCCGGATTCGGACGCCTTGTGGGTGATCGCCGCGTCGATCACCAGCACGCCGGCCAGGGCGAAGACCAGTCCCCGCGCGATCGTCCCGGTCATGCCGAACAGTTCGACCACCCGGCGCATCCTGGCGCTCATCTGCGCTGTCCGCAGGTACTTCATGAACTTCCTGCGGGCGCCCTCGGCGACCAGGACGAGGCCGCAGATGACGATGATCAGCCCGGCGAGGCCGACCGCCCCCTCCCCGCCCTGCTCTAGCAGCTGGGCCGAGATCGCCGACTCCGGCGCCGCTGACGGCATGGTCCTGCTTGCTGCACGAATCCGAGCCGACCAGGCCTGACGCTGCCCAGTTGACGTCCTTCTTGGCAACGGCCTTGCTCCGTCTCTGGCATGGGGGTGCGGACGGGCTCGTCTGCGCACCAGAGCCTGGCTTCGGGGTGCTGACGGTCAAGGCGCTGCCGGACATGCGGCGGTATGTGGCGATGAGGAAGATGTGAATCGCGTCCGCAGATCGCGGGGCTACGTCTTCCGCCGTGCGTCTGCCGGGGCATTGGCGCCCCCGGCGGAACGCCAGGTGGTGTCCAGGCTCGCCGTTGGTCGTGCCCCCGCAGGCCTAGTCGCTTTCAACCGGTCCGGCGCAGCCAGCGGAAGCCGTACCGGCCGAGTGTGATCTCCTGGCCTGGGCTGTACGGCGGGTCGGCGTCGCCGAGCACCTGCCGCATCCTTTCTCCCTCGGTCGGCTTGTCCGGGTCATCGGGCAGGTGAACCTTGGCGGGCTCGGCGGACAGGTTGTGCAGGGTGATCATCTGGTCATCGCGCCAGCGGGTCTCGATGGCCAGCACGCGCGGGTCACCGACGTCGAGTATGCGCCACTCGCCCCAGCCGAGTTCCGGGCTCTCGCGGCGCACCCGGATGGCCTGGGCCACCCAGGAGTACAGCGAACCTGGCTCATGGCGCTGGTCGGCCACGTTGACCGCGCGGTAGCCGGAGGGTCCATCCGCGTGGACCGGCCGGTACAGCTTGTCGCCGGCGGAGAAGCCGCCGGCATGCCCGGGCGACCACTGCATCGGATTGCGCACCGCGAGCCGTCCGGGCAGTGACAGGTCTTCGCCCATGCCGATCTCGTCTCCGTACAGCAGGACCGGCGTGCCCGGCAGCGCCATGGTCAGGGCAAGGGCGAGCCGGATCCGCTGCTGGTCGTGGCCGAGCATCGGGGCCAGGCGCCGGCGGATGCCCCGCCCGTAGACCCGGTGCTCCGGCTCGGGCGCGAACGCGGCGAAGACCTCCTCGCGCTCGCTGTCACTGAGCAGGCCCAGGTTCAGCTCGTCATGGTGCCGGCAGAAGTTGGCGAACTGAGCCTGCTCGGGATGGCGGGGGCGGCTGTTCAGGGCGTCGATCAGCGGTCCGGTGCTGCCGCGGGCGTGCGCGAGCCACTGGGCGGCGCAGGTGCGGAAGTCGAACAGCATCTGCACGCCGTCGCCGTCGTCCACGGCGAAGTAGCGCTGCTGCTCCTGCGGGCTGACGTTGGCCTCGCCCAGGAAGATGGCATCGCCGCGGCGCCGCTCGAGAAACTCGACCAGCGAGCGCAGGTAGGTGATCGGCTGGTCCTCGGCGCTGGTGCCGATCGTCTCGATCATGAACGGCAGCGAGTCCACCCGGAAGCCGGAGATGCCAAGTTCCAGCCAGAAGCCGAGGACCTTGTGCATCTCGTCCAGGACGTCCGGGTCGGTGATGTTCAGGTCGGGCATGAAGTCGTAGTACCGGTGCATGTACCACTGCCCGGCCACGTCGTCGTAGGTCCACGTGCTCGTCTGCTCACCGGGAAACGCCACCTCGCTGGGTTCATTCTGCTTCGTGTCGCTCCACCGGTAGTAGTCCCGGTACCGGGAGCCGCGGTCGCGGCGGGACCGCTGGAACCAGGGATGCTGGTTGCTTGTGTGACTCATCACCAGGTCGATCAGCACCCGGATGCCCAGGTTGTCCGCCGTGCGGATCATCTCGACGAAGTCGCCGAGCGAGCCGAAGCGGGAGTCGACAGTGTAATAGTCGGTGATGTCATAGCCGTCGTCCCCCAGCGGGGACGGGTGCACGACAGCTTTGTTGGGGATGATCTTGACCGGGCCGTGAGCTTTGCGGTTCTGAGTCGCGTTGTCTGTCAGACGGCGGCGCGTAGCCCGCGGTCCGGGCCGGGAGCGCCGGGCGCGACGAAGTCGTTCCACCGGCCGCTGGCGTGCTGGCAGCGTAGGTGGATGATGTCCTCGGCTCCTTCGACGGTCCAGTGCATGCCGGACTGTTTCGCGCGCTGGACGACGATCGCTTTGATTCCGCCTTCGATGGCACCCGAGCCGATGAACATGCCCAGGTCGGCGAAGTGCTGGTAGCGCATCCGGTGGATGTTGCGCTCGAAGTAGCCGAGCTTCTTGTCCAGGTCGCTGGCCTTGATGCCGTCGAGCGGGTAGGCGCGGGCGGCGCGGATGAGCGCCTCGATGTCGCCGGCGTCGAGTTCTTCGTTGCGGTCGGCGAGCCACTGCGCCGGGTCGGGAGTGATGAACGCCAGGTGGTTCGCCAGGTCGGTGAGGTGCTCGCGGGCGTGGTATATGTCCACGATGTGGGTGGCGTGGGGATAGAGCTTCCCGGCCATCGTCCAGATCCAGGCGGCGCCGTCGCCGAGGGCGACGACCTGGCGGAAGTGCTCGCCGCCGCGGCGCAGGTACTCGGCCTCGACTAGTCCGGCGAGGGCGTCCTTGCCGCCGAAGGTGGCCACGTAGGTGGAGGAATCCGGGTCCATCACCGGCCTGCCGTCCTCATCCAGGTGCGACACGGTGAAGAACCGGGCGAGCTTGACCTCTCTTGTCCCGGCCTTGCCATCCTCGCCCTTGCCCGGCCGTCCTTCGGTTTCGCTGGCGCGGACCGGCACGCCGGTCCCGTCGGTCTCCGCGTAGAGCATGTCGGGGACCGGCTCGGCAGGCGGCAGCGGGATGATCGTGCGGGCCACGATGGCGGCGGCCTCGGTTTCAGCCGCGGCGCGGGCAGTCGCGCCGGTGGCCTCAGCGGACCGCTCGATCGTCCGCGGACTGACGGTGATCCCGGCCAGCCCGGCCAGCAGCCCGGCCCCGCGGGCGAAGGAAACCTCCGCGCCGGCCAGGGCCATCATCTCGGCCAGGCCCGGTGACGCCGCCGGGCGGCCCACTCCGAGCTGCCGGTCGCGGGGCGCGAACCCGTGCTTGCATCCGGCACAGTGATACCAGGCCCGGCTGACGCGGACCGGGCCGAGCACGGTAGTGATGGTCTTGTCCCGCGCGCCCGCGTAAACAGCCTGCCCGCCGCAGTTGCTGCAGACAGCCCGCGGCCCGCAGTACCCGTCGCCGTCGCTGGCCAGCACCGCCTCCAGCAGCCGGGTCCCGGAGCTGGTGAGCGCGGCGCGCATCGCCTGCTCCAGCACGCCCAGCCCGGCGCCCGAGCCGAGCATGCCCGCGGCCAGGCCGGCCAGCCTGCCTACCTCGGCGGCGGCGATCTCCTCGATCCGCGCCGCGAGCCCCCCCTTTCCCCTCCGGCCGGAGGGGAAGCCGCGCTGGTGACCGGTCTGGCCGCGCAGATCGCCTCGCTCACGGCGCTCACCTCCTCCACCAGGCCGGCGAACCGCTGATGCTCGGCGACCTCCCGCTCCGCCTTCTCCAGCTCCGGCCCCGGTTTCAGGTGCACGTTCACCGTCTTCCCGCCGATCCGCCGGGTCAGGTTGTGCTGCGGCCCGTGCCCGCGGTGCCCGGGCTGCGCGCAGGCGCAGTTCGGCTTGCCGCACTTGCGCCAGACCACGTTCAGCGCGCCGCGCCGGAAATCGCCGACCTGGGAGATCAGCGCGAAGAGCTCGGCTCGGCGGCGTTCCAGCCAGGCCAGGTCACGTCCGGAGAAGTCGGCCACCTGTGCCTCCACAGTCTGAGTGTTAACATCACTCAGACTAGTCGCGCAACCTGCGCTAACCAAGCACCATCACGATTCAGTCGTGCACCCAGCGGGGACGGGTAGAACGGCATCAGCCACAGCGTGTTGACGCCGAGCCCCCACAGGTAGTCGAGCCGCCGGGTCAGGCCCGCGAGGTCGCCTATCCCGTCGCCGTCGGAATCCAGCCAGGTCGCCACGTCGGCGCAGTAGATGACGGCGTTCTTCCACCACAGATCGCTCGTGGCCTTATCAGTCATACGAGGCCACCTTCCCGCGCGGGCGGCCACGTAACGCCCTGCGGCTCAGAACACGATGATCAGCTCACGACTGCTCTGGAGTCGCCACAATTCTAGGCGCTCCGATTCGGCAGGCGCTGGACAGGACGCCTACTGGTTACGGCTCCGTGGCAGGCGCCGCTACCGGGCTGCCGCCCATGGCCTAAGCGCTTCGCCACCCGTACCGCCACCTTCACCACCCCGCCGCGGCCACCTCCTGACCACTCGCCTGCCTCCTTCGGGAGGCGTCCTGTACTGGCCCGGGAATAGCAGCACTGCATCCGCGGCCATGTGTTCATGCCTCCGCCCGCAGCATCGGCGATTCCTATCGCAGGTTACGGCCGAAGAGCGCGGGAAACAGGAGGCTGTCGAGGATATCGGTCGGGTGATGCTCACCCCGTTACATGCGGGAAAGGGCGACGAGAACGGGCAAGGCGATGAAGACGACCGGCCGCCAGTGCCGGACGACCGCGAGGAACACCACGCAAGTGGCGAGCGTGACGATGAGGATCGCCTGGTCGCCCCCAGCGTGCTGAAGGCGACCGCACGAGAACTCCAGCGTCATCGGCTGGCATCTTGGCCATCAAGCCGACGTTGCCCACTCCATGATCCACGACCTCACTGCGGTCGAGCCCAGCCCCGACCCGCACCTCATAATCGCAAGCTCTGCCGACAGAGGTGCACGCTCGGCAGGCCGATGTTGCAGGACGCGAGCGGCGTTTCCGCCATGCGGCGGGAGCCCAAGACCCCGTTGACCTGTATGCGGCATAGCGGTATGGGGTAATGGGTCGTGGGTCACCGAAAGAACTCGCTGACCTGTGGTTCTAGCAGGTTTCCGGTGTGCTGATCCCGCGCTAAGCGGGCTGATCTCCCGGCTGGGTGCGTGGCTGGGGGTGTAGTGGCCCGGGCTGGCCGGCGAGCTGGATGGAGATGGCTTCGAGTTCGGTGATGAGCTGGCGCAGGTGGCGGTGGGCGTCGAAGTAGGGGCGGAGCCGTTCGGCGTCTTCGGGGGTGAGGGTCCTGGTGATGGTCCGGCCGCTGATCTTGCGGGTCCAGGTCGGGTAGGGGCCGTGCAGTTGCGGGGGGTCGGCGTGGCAGTGGCATCCGGCGCGCTGGCAGCGGGTGGTGCGGTCGGTGAGCGAGCCGGGCAGGACC
>Ga0310038_10000878_pt1 | contig 23759 bp, 23 predicted proteins | sample Sb_taG_6_FD_200461 | JGI IMG/M metagenome (GOLD analysis project Ga0310038, IMG submission 200461) | Peat soil microbial communities from Weissenstadt, Germany - Sb_50d_4_PS metaG (v2) (version 2) | ecosystem: Environmental > Terrestrial > Soil > Wetlands > Peat | place: Germany: Weissenstadt... | reverse complement strand
CTCCCGTGCTCCCCAATCTGAACCCGACCGAGGCCATCCGCGAGCTCGTGGCCCGACGAGTGTCCCGGCTGCCCGAGGACGTGATCTACCTCTTACAGGCGGCCGCCGTGGCGGGAACGGAGTGCGAGGCCGGCATCGTTGGCGAGGCGGCCGGGCTCACGCCCAGCGAGCGGCTCGATGCCTTCGACCGCGCCGAGGAGTCCCGCCTGCTGCGCCGCGTCGGAGAGAAGGTCCATGACCGCTATGCCTTCACCCACGCCCTGGTACGCGACGCGATCTACGGCGAGCTCCTGCGCGGCCGCCGCGTGCGCTACCACCACCAGATCGCCGTCGCCATGGAACGGGCGCATGCCGACGCTCTCGACACGTACGTCAACGAACTGGCCCTTCACTTCTCCATGGGGGCAGTGTTGGGTGACACCGACAAGGCCATCCACTACTGCATGGCGGCGGGGGAGCGAGCACTTCGTCTGCTCGCCTTCGAGGAGGCGGTCGGCCACTTCACCCGTGGCCTCGAGGTGGCCGAGCAGTTCGGCTCCCACGACAGGGGTTCGCGTTGCGACGCGCTGATTGCCCTGGCGGAGGCGCAGAACAGGGCCGGCGACGCGGCGCATGCCGACCAGAACTTCGAGAAGGCAGCCTCCCTGGCGCGTGCCATGGGCGACGCCGAACGCCTGGCCACCACCGCCCTGCGCGCCGGACCGCTGAGCTACCTCGGGATCGTGGGCGCAAGCGAGGACCAGATCCACCTGCTCGAGGAAGCAAGCGCCGTGCTCCCGCAAGAGGACTCCCACCTCCGCGCCATGGTGACGGCGCGGCTGGGGCTGGTCACCGTCTACTCGGCTGGCGCGCCTGCGCCGGACGTGGTCGAGCGTTCACTCGCACTCAGCACAGCGGCGGTGGCCATGGCCCGGCTCCTCGGCGACCGCGGCGCGCTCGGGTACGCGCTCAATGCGCGGATGCACGTGCTGTGGGGCATTGAACCCGCGCCCGAACGCCTGGCCATCGGTACGGAGCTCGGGGAGATCGCGGATGATGTCGGAGACGAACTGCTGGCGCTCCACGGGCACATGTGGCGCGTTCGTGAGCTGTTGGCGCAGGGCGACGTTGACGCCGTCAACGACGAGATCGCGCGGTTCGGGGCGCGCCACGTGGGACCGATCCATCCTCTCGAGACCTCCTACGCCTACAACGTCGCCGCCATGATGGCCCTCGTCGCCGGTGACTTCGAGACAGGGGACTCCCTGGGACAGAGGGCCTTGGAGGTGGCCGACGGGGACAACGAGCTGGCGCCCAGCTTCTACGGGGCGCTGATGACGTGGACCTGGTGGCAGCGCGACCAACTCGGCCCCGTGAGGGACATCTTTGCAGCTGTCATCGCGCAGGACCAGGCGGACTACCCGACCGTAAGGGCCGGACTGGCCCTGGTCCATGCCGAAGTGGGTGACACGGAGGGGGCGCTTGCCCAACTGCACTCGCTCTCGAAGCTCGGATGGGAGAGCGTCGCCCGCGACCCGAGCGAGGGTGTCTCAGCGGCGCTTGTGGCCGCCGCGTGCGGCACCCTCGGGATCGCGGCGCGGGACATCGCCCTGCGCGTCTACGAGGAAATGCGCCCGTATGCGGGCACCGCCATCGTGATCCGCCCTCCGGCCGCGGCGTGTTTCGGGCCGGCCGACCACTACCTCGGTCTGCTCGCCGCCGCCGCCGGTGACCTGGCGCTGGCGGAGGTGCACTTCGAGGCTGCTGTGCGACTCAGCTTCCGGATGCGGTCGGCGCCCTTCGTCGCGGCGGCCGAGGTGGAGCTGGCCCGGACGCTGCGCCAGCGCGGCCGGGATGAGGGTGAGCGGGTCGCCGTGCTGCTCCGGAGCGCCGAGGAGTCCGCGCTGCGCCTGGGGTTGCATCGCCTGGCGCGCATGGCGGCGGAGCCGGACTGACGCCCGAGAGTCAGGAGGCGGAGGTGCCGTCCCCGGTCCAACGCTCGGCCTCGGTCTCGCGATCCTGGTAGGCCGCCAGCCGGTCGTCCGCCTCACGGATCCGGCGGCTCATGCCGGTCAGCAGAGCGTTGCGGAAACCGGGGATCTCCATCATCGATTCAAACTCGCGGGGTCCGATGACAAGGACGTCGAGATCGGTCGTGGCGGTCACCGTGGCGCTGCGCGGCACGGCCTCGATCGCGGCCAACTCACCGAAGTAGTCGCCCCCGCGCCGGACGTTGACGACACGCCCCGCACGGGTCACCGTCGCCGTGCCCTCGAGGATGACGAAGAGCTCGCGGCCGAGCCGACCCTCCCGCAGGATCACCTCGCCGGCCTGGATGTGGAGGCGCTCGGCGATCCGGGCGACCTCGCGCAGCTGCTCGTCCGTGCAGGCGGCGAACCAAGGGACACCCTGCAGATGGCCGGGCTCGGCCGGACTCTTGCCGTCGGTCTGTGCGCCCATCCCTGCCTCTCTGGCTCCACGCCGGTTGCGAATGTCGCCACCGTACGCGATCGGGGTACCGGATGGCGCGCCGTCAGTTGTGTGAGTCGCGGAAGAGGCCGAAGGTCACTCCGGACGAGGGGTCTCGGGGCCTGCGGCCGGCTCCCGATCGTCGAGTGCCGCCGCGAGCCGGGCGTCGACGGTGCGCAACCGCCTGGCCATGCTCCTCAACAGCGCGTCCCGGAACCCGGGGATGTCGGCCATCGCATCGAATTCGCGCGGCCCGATGATCAACACGTCGAGATCGGCGAGGGCCGTCACCGTCGCGTTGCGGGGTCCAGGGTTCATGGCGGCCAGTTCGCCGAAGAAGTCGCCGGGGCCGAGGGTGTTGACGCGCCGGCCCTTCTGGGTGACCCCGACCGTGCCGGAGAGGATGAGGAAGAACTCCCGGCCGATCCGCCCCTCCCGGGTGAGGATCTCTCCCTCGCCCACCTGGACCCGCTCGGCGAGACGCGCCACTTCCTGCAGTTGGGCCGTGGTGCAGTCGCGCAGCTCGTCGACCGCCTTCAGCCGGTCGACTGTCGCCTGTCTTCCAAGGGTGGACACCACTGCGTCTGTCCTTCTCCGTTGCGCTCGGCGGGATCACTGTGCGGTCCTCCGCGCCGCCGACCACTTTGCGCCGTGCTCCTTGCAGCGGCGTTGCAGGCCCGTGACACCGGTTGCGAGTCCCGGCTCCATGTTCACGGCGCCCCCCGATCCGTTGAACTGGGCAAACAGGTCCGTACACGGTCGCACTGACCTCCGAGAGGCGGCCGCCTTTCCTGGTGACGCCCACTCTGGACGTCCACCGTTCCCATTGCGCGTGGTTCGATCATCACGCGATCGCCGGTGGGTCCTTGGCTCCTCCGGGCTCGCGTACACTGACTCACCGTCGTCCGGCCGGTGCAACGGGATGTGCCGAGGCCTGGCGGTCGCGGATGCCTGGGTAGCTCAGTCGGTAGAGCAGCGCACTCGTAATGCGCAGGTCAGGAGTTCGAATCTCCTCTCAGGCTCCACTTCAGGGGATCCTTGCGCCCAGGTGGCCGGCCCCCGAGGACCCGTCACTGTCCCCGACCTGACACGGTTCACGCAATCTGCCTTACTCTCCTGCAATGCGTGTAGGCCTGCATCGCGCGCAAGGAGGCCAGGCCAGGTGGGGAATCGCTTCCGCGCTGCTGGCGGCTGTCATTCTGACTGGCTGCGGCCAGGCCGCCGGCCCGAGGACGAGCAGTGGGTCCAGTGCACCATCCACTGCACCCGATATCGGGCGCGTGCTCAAACCCTCGCCTGTCCGGACTGCGCAGATTTACGTTCCGTCGGGTCGGTCTGCCACCAAAGGCCCGATCGGGGCGAATCCGTCGTTGGAAAGCGGCGTGCCCTTGAACATCCTCGCTGGATTGGAACGCGATGAGCCGATCTACGACGGAGACTTCGCAGACCCGACCGCTCTCCCGGACGGGAGCACGCTGTACTTCTATGCGTCAAGCAGTCAGCCCTCCCGGTACGACCATGGTGCCAATGTGCCCGTGATCGCGCTGTCGCGGGGGGCCGGCTTCTCCGGTCGTTTCACCGGCGACGCTTTGTCTCACGTGCCCGCCTGGTCGGTGCCGGGGTATCAGTGGGGCCCAGACGTGTGGGCGCGCCCAGACGGCACGTACGTCCTCTACTACTCCACGCCCGCCACCGTGCCGCTGGGATGTCTCGCCAAGCCTCCGGCCAGCGGCTGCGTCAAGACCGTCGGAGGTTGGACCAACGCGGAGTGCGTCTCTCGCGCCACCGCGACCAACCCGACGGGTCCCTTCGTCGACAACTCGACCTCGGCGTTCATCTGCCCCACCGACGAGGGCGGAGCCATTGACCCGAGCGTGTTCGTCGATTCGAACGGGACACCGTGGCTCCTGTGGAAGAGCGACGGCGACTGCTGCAACGAGCCCACCTACATCTACTCACAGCAGTTATCACCCGATGGGCTCTCGACCGTCGGGCCGGCCCACCGGCTCCTGGGGGCCACACAGCCCTGGGAGGACCATCTCGTCGAGGCTCCGGCAATGATCGAGGACCACGACCACTTCTGGCTCTTCTATTCGGGCAGTCTCTGGGGGCACAAGACATACGGAATCGGGATCGCCCGTTGCGACTCGGTGGTCGGACCTTGCACTAAGCCGCTCGACCATGCCTGGGTGGCCTCCCGTGCCGACGGGGTGAGCGACCAGGGGCCTGGCGGTCAGGAGTTCTACCAGACCGGATCGATCGTCTGGATGGTCCACCACGGTCTGGCCCCCGGCCAGACGGGCAACAGCGCTCAGCGCCGGCTGTATGTCGACCTCATCGCCTTCCCACCCGGGGAGCTCCCGCACCTAGCCGCCCGAGAGCCGGCGGCGGCGCTCGCCGCAGCTGAGGTCTACTACGGGGACCCATCCCTCCCGAAGGACCCCCGGGCTGCCTACCTCAAAGTGCTGCACTTGGCGGGTGTGTCGGCGGCTGCCAACGACGCTGCTCTCATCGCATCGGCAGCAACGGCTTGCACGGCCCTTGCAAACAAGAAGCACTACGACCAGGTTATCGCCGCCCTCAAAGCGCGGAACCTCACCACGTATGAGGCCTACCTTGCGATCATCTTGGCTGCCCAATACCAGTGCCCGTCCCGCATCCCAGAAGCCACGCGAGTGATGATCGACGCGCTGAACCAGTTGCCCTCGACGTCCTGACCATTGCTCACACGCGAGCTGTGCGGACGAAGTCCGGTCGCCGGAGTCGCGAACGCCCTGGCTTGAAGGTCGTCACAATCGCGATCGCGATCTTTGGCGGTGTCGCGACAGGCAGCCGAAAATGGGTTCCGCAGGATTCGAGAGCCAGAGGGACAATCTCAGACTTGAGCCGGGGTTTCCATCTCGACGGGACGCAAGGCAGGTTCGGGAATCGCGACAAGCAAGCCGCGTCCCAACTCTGTCCCAACAATTGGGTTCGAGTCCGTCCCACGGAGTCCCACTCGGTGTCCGAGGGTGCGGGGGAACGCAGTCTGACCAAGACGGAGTGAGACCCTCCGGGATCTGGCCGGACCAGCTGATATCCCGTCGATCTGTCTCGTAATGAGCAGGTCAGGAGTTCGAATCTCCTCTCAGGTTCCAGTTGGCGATGTCGCGCGGCATCGGAGACAGATGTCCCAGCCACTGCCGACCCTGGCGCACCGGTGCCACCTGTGCCGTCTCGAGTCGCTCGGCGGACAGCTGACGGCTCTCAACCCCAGGTCATGCGTGTAACGGCGACAATTGCTTGTTCGCGTCCGAAAGTGTCCGATACCTAATCCCGAGGGCCGTCCTGGATGAGAGCGAGGAGGAATATGCGCGGGACCATGGGTCGGGCGGGAACCGGTGTCGGCGCGCTGCTCCTCCTGGGAGCGTCACTGACCGTTCCCCAGATCATCGGTCCGACGGGTGCCGCAGCGGCTGCCGCCGCGCATGTGGCCGTGAGCCCCAGCCCGAACCCGGCGTTCGGTCCGCCGGCCTGCGGCACCGGGACCCCCGCGTACAACTACGAGGGGAGCGGCGACGCGGCGGACCCCCAGGTGGTCTATTCCGGCGGCACGTACTACGCGTTCACGACGGGGAATGCCCTCGGGAACAACATCGCAGCGCTGGTCTCGTCGTCACCCAACTCCGGCTACGGGCCCTATACGCACAAGTGCTACGGATCGACGGCGCTGCCGAGCCCCTCGCCGTGGGAACAACCGAACACACAGACCTCGCCGGGAGTCTTTCAGTACGGCGGCCATTGGGTGATGTTCTACGACGCGGCGCAGTCGGGGCACGCGTCGGACAGCGGGTTCGACTGCCTCGCCGTGGCAACGGCGGCCTCCATCTCGGCCACGGACGCACAATTCGGCGACGTGTCCGACGGTCCGATCGAGTGTCAACCGACCGGATCCATCGACCCCGAGCCCTTCGTCGACCCCAGCACCGGCATCGCCTATCTCGTGTGGAAGCAGAACGACGGTGGGTCATCCGCACCGGCGTACATCTGGGCCGAGCAACTCAACTCGAGCGGAACCGGATTCGCCCCCGGCTCCTCGCCGAGCCTTCTGCTCACGAACAACACGGTGTCGTATCCCTGGGAGACCACGGTGGAGGACCCGTCGATGGAGGCAGCCGGTGGTGGCTTCTACCTCGCCTTCTCGGCCGGCGACTACACGAGCACCGGCTACTCCGAGGGGATCACCACCTGCAGCGGGCCTCTCGGTCCCTGCGGCCCGCAGAGCCAGGTGCTCACCACGTACGGCTCAGTGCTCGGTCCGGGCGGAGGTGCGCTCTTCTCCGACGCCGCCGGTAACTGGTGGCTCGACTATGCGGCATGGCATGGCGGTTCGCCCGGGTGTACCAGCTACGCGTGCGGCGCCGCCCGGCAGCTCTTTGTCGCCCCGATCAACCTGCCCAGTGGCAACGGACAAGTTCCCTGCAACGCGCCTGCATCGGCGTACGGGTACTACATGGTCGCCTCGGACGGCGGCATCTTCAACTACGGCGATCTCGCGTTCTGCGGCTCGGAGGGGGGGCGGTTCCTGAACAAGCCGGTGGTCGGGATAGCCGTCACCCGTGATGGCGGCGGGTATTGGCTGGTGGCCTCGGACGGGGGGATCTTCAACTACGGCGACGCCCCGTTCCACGGCTCGGCCGGCAGCATCGCCCTCAACAAGCCCATCGTGGGCATGGCGGCCACCCCCGACGGCGGCGGCTACTGGCTGGTGGCCTCCGACGGCGGCATCTTCAACTACGGCGACGCCGGCTTCTACGGCTCGGCGGGCTCCATTCACCTCAACAAGCCGATCGTGGGCATGGCCCCGACGGCCAGTGGCAAGGGCTACTGGCTGGTCGCGAGCGACGGAGGCATCTTCAACTACGGCGACGCCAGGTTCCACGGCTCGGCCGGCAGCGTCGCCCTCAACAAGCCCGTCGTGGGGATGGCCGCCACGGACGACGGCGGGGGCTACTGGCTGGTGGCCTCCGATGGAGGCATCTTCAACTACGGCGACGCCCCGTTCTACGGTTCGGCCGGCTCGCTCCCCCTGAACAAGCCCGTCGTGGGGATGGCCCTCACGCACGACGGCGGGGGCTACTGGCTGGTGGCGACCGACGGCGGGATCTTCAACTACGGCGATGCCCCGTTCTACGGTTCGGCCGGCTCGTTCCCCCTCGACCAGCCAGTGGTGGGGATGTCCGCCCCCTGAACCCTTGGCGGTGAGCCGGCTCTGTCCGCCGGTCAGCTCGCCGCAGGCTCCAGGACCAAGTCTTCGAGAACGCGCTGGTCCACCACTTCGCGCGCCGGGGCCTTGCCCCCGCGGGTCCACGAACAGGCTGCCCCGAGTAGGCACATGACGATGGCGAAGTTGAAGGCGGTATGCAGCCCGTCCTTGAACGAGTTCGTGATGAGACTGGGGAAGAAGCTCTCGCCCGTGATGGTGCCGCGCTGGGCCGGGGTGAGCTGGGTGAGCACATGAGGGCCGAGGAGGTGGCCGGCAGGGTCGTACGCCGGTGCATCGCCGTGCCCAGCGTGTGGCGAGACACGATCTCCGCGCCGCCGTGGGCATCGACGCGCGGGGCCGGGCTGGCGCAGGTCGCCCCTCTCCTGGCCGACATCGTGGGGCGGAGCAAGGAGGCAGGGACCCTGCGACCCGACGTCGAGGTGACCGACATCGTCGTCGTGCTCAAGGCGGCGCGCTCCATCGCCGACCTGTGCGACACGCCGGGCCAGAAGCCGTCGCTGCGCTTCTTGGAGCTGGCGCTGGACGGGCTGCGTCCGGGCCATGCGACGCCGGCCCACCCGCCGCTGAGCGTCGCGCAGTTGGGTAAGATCCTCGGGCGACGCTGAGGCCGCTCGGCCGCGGCGCGGAGGCTCAGGTGAACGGATCCATCTCCGCCAGCGCGGCCCGGAGGTCGGCGCGCAGCCGCTCGGCGGTGGACTCCCAGTAGAGGGGACCGGTCCCGTCCGCCAGGAGGCTCCTGATCCGGGCCACGCCGCGCACGTCGACGGGCCCCGACGCGACCAGGCGATCCACGACGGCATCGAGCTCGGTACGAGCACCACGGACCGCCGAACGGCACACGGGCATCTTGAGGCGTGACCGCCCCGACGTCTCGGACGCCGCGGCTATCCGCGTGAGGCTGCGGGCGAGAACGCGGCGCTGTGACGGTCCGCAGAGAAGCGCGGCGTGGAGCGCCAGGGCGATGCTCGACTCCGGGGACGCGCCGCCCGCCAGCTGGTCATCGAGCGCCGACGCCCTCAGACGGGCCAGCAGTCGGTCACGCATCCGTACCCGACGCAGGCCGAGCCCGGAATCCTCCTCGACCACGACGATCATCCCCGCCCCCGTCGCTGCCGAACCGTGACCATCAAAGTCATTGTGGACGTCACATCATGACTAGTCAAGTACTTTTACCGGTCACGCCCGCTAGGATGGTTTCATGGCCCTCCCCTCCTGGGTCCCCGATGACGAGACGAAGCCCGCGCCGATGCCGCTCCTGGTGGTGCAGTCCTTCGTGAACACCTGGGAAGCCGACTCCGGCGTCGACCTGCTCGCTGATCCGCTGGCGGCAAGTTTGTGGTTGCGCGACGCAGGGTTGATCGGCCCCGACGTCGAGGACGTGGACGCCGCCACGGCACGGGAGGTCAGGGAGAGCATTCGCGCCCTCCTCGTCCACAACGAGAGTGGTGAGGTCCCCGAGCCTTCGGCGCTGGGAGCTCTGGATGCGCTGGCCGAGAGGTGCCGGCTCCGGGCCGGCGTGCTCCCCGACGGGACCGTCGAGCTGCAGCCCGAGGTCGGCGGCTTCCCGGCGCTGGCCCGGCTCCTCCTCGTCATGCGTGACGCGCAACGAGACGGGACGTGGGGGCGCTTGAAGGCCTGCAGGAACCCGGACTGCAGGTGGGCCTATTACGACCGCTCTCATGCGGGTCGGGGCGCATGGTGCGACATGGCGGTCTGCGGGAACCGGATCAAGAACCGCAACCTCCGATCGCGTCGGTCGGGCGTCGGCGGGGCCACCCGTGAAGAGATCTCGGATCCCCGATGAGCGCCACCGTCCGCTTCAAGGTCGAGGACAAGGTCGGCACGCTCGCGCTGGACAACTTCGCCAAGCGGAACGCGTTGGGTGCCACGACGGTGCAGGAGATGCTGGATGCGCTGAGCGAGTTCGCGCGCCAGGGAGTCCGAGCGGTCGTCCTGAGGACCGTGGAGATGAGAGACGTGTGGTCTGCTGGCCACGACATCGACGAGCTCCCCGTCCGTGGGGTGGACCCGCTCCCGTTCGCCGATCCGCTCGAGGAGCTCCTGCGGGCGGTGCGCGGGTATCCGGGCGCGGTCATCGCGATGGTCCATGGGACGGTCTGGGGCGGCGCGTGCGACCTGGTGCTGAACTGCGACATGGTGGTCGGGGACGAGACCGCCGCCTTCGCCGTGACTCCGGCCCGGCTCGGGCTGCCCTACTCGGCTTCGGGGATCCAATACTTCCTGGCCCGCCTTCCCCTCAACGTGGTGAACGAGCTCATGATGACGGCCGATCTCATCACCGCCGAGCGTGCCTACGCCGTGGGGATCATGAATCGTCTGGTGAGCAGCGAGATGCTCCACGACTGCACGTACCAGCTCGCCCGAAAGGTGAGGAGCCGTTCAGGCGATTCCATCCGCGCCTACAAGCTGCAGGCCACCACGTTCGTGCGTGCCGTGGCGCTCTCCGCTCAGGATTCGCAGTGGATCAATCAGTTACGCCATGACGTCTACTCGGGCGACGACTACGCGGAGGGTATCAACGCCTTCCGGGAGAAGCGGGCGCCGGACTTCGAGTAGATCCGGTCCGCCCCGCCGGCACTCGCCCGCGTGGCCAGAAGCCTGCATGTTCGCCTCCGGGTCACCGAGTGTTCGCGAGAAGTTCACCGTCAGCTTCCGACTGCGGTTGCGGCTTCTATAAGGTCAGCTGCGCGACGAGAGCGGAGGTGAGGAGACGGGATGGCGCAGTCAGCCGGTCGACCGGCACACCCATGAAGCAGTGGTTCCGCTCACTCGTGGCATCGGTGTCGGGAGGCGACGTCGTCACCTGGCCCGCGGTGCTCGCCGCGGTGCTCGTGGGAACCGCGTCGTGCCTCGTCGGGCCCAACCGGGGTGACATCCGTGTCGACGTGGCGATGGCGAGTATGGCCGCGTTCCTGTTCGGGGTCCTGCTGGCGTTCACGATCGTGCGCACGCGTGAGCGCCTGGCTCTCGTCCAGAACCTGGTGGCGAAGGGCAACTCGTCGCTCTTCTCCATCCACCAGATGATGGCGGTCTTCGGGGACGCGGACCGCCGCCGGATCCGTGATCTGGTCGACGGCCACCTGACCGATCAGATCGACTATCGACTGGTTGACTACTACCTGGCCATGCCGTCGCTCCTGGCCCTCATCGACGCCGTCTACGCCCTCGATCCCGTGGGGCCCAGGCAGGAGGCGGTCTACAAGGAGATGGTCGCCCTCTGTATCAGCATGAACATCGACCGGTCGCTCATAGAGGCGGCGACCGGGCAAGCACTCTCGGCGATCGAATGGAGCGGCCTCCTGCTCCTGCTGCTCCTCCTGGTCGGGCTCATCGCCGTCCTGCCCGGCGGCACGGTCCTCGGCGCCTTGGTGGTCGGCGTCCTGACGGGGACGCTGGTCACCTTCATGATCCTCCTGCGCAAGCTCGACCGCCTGCGCTGGCACGAGAGGGTCACGATCTGGGAACCCACGGCGCGGCTCTTCCGCAGCATGGGGCGCGACCCCTACGTCCCCCGCGATGTCATCGAGTCTGGCCGCTTCCGGCCGACGGGCGGCGTCCGGGTCGTGGACCACCCGGACCCCTATCCGCTCCGCGCCACCAAGATCGTCAAGGCGGAAGACCTGGGCTCGGGGGCAGGGCCCGCGAGCGAGGCCGCATGGAGTGCCCGGGCGGTGGCACCTGCGGAATGATCTGAAACCGGGGTCGCAATGCTCCTAACGGATGACCTCCGCCAGTCCCAGCCCGAGAGGGGCCAGGAGCCACCCCCAGCGCACCGCCACCACCACGAGCTCCGACCGGTAGCCGTAGAGCACCGCCAGCTGGATCGGCTGGAACGAGGGCGCACTCAGACCGCTGAGGACCCCTACGACCGCGAGAGATGTCGAGGAGGTGAGGGACGCCGCGACCACGATCAGGGCGTAGTACGCGACGCGGACGGCGGTCAGCCAGGCCCAGCGGCGGACGGCGTGTACGGGCCGTGAGACCGCGAGGTTGTGAGGGTGGATCACCGAGCCCGTGAACAGGGCCGCTCCCGAGAAGGCCAGCAGGGGGCCGGCTAGGAGCAGGACGTCGGACGTCCAGGACGGCGCGGGGCCGACGAGGTGGAGGAGCAGGCCCACAAGCGACGCCAGGATGGGTGACTGGTCGACCCACGACGTGGCCCGGCGCTGCCTGACGGGGGCGTCGCGGCGCATCAGGTGGACGGCCACGGCCGACCAGGCCGTCGTGATCACGTTGGCGAGGACGGCGATCATCGCTCCGGTCGACCCGGCGAAGGCCGTGGCGGCCGGCACGACCCAGAAGCCGCTGTTGGGGCTGACGGCCCACGCCTCGAGCGAGCCCTCCCCGGCACTGCGCCGGCCCCGTGTGGCCAGCGCCGCTCCGAGCATGATCCACATGCCGGCGGCCAGCGCGAGGGGCCCCACCAGCTCGCCGGCCGATGTCAGCCGCCAGGCGGCGACCAGTGAGAGCGTGGCGGAGGTGACCAGGATCTGCACTCGCAGGACCACCGGCCAGACGCGCTGTACCCGGGCCCCTCCTTGCGCCGCGCCCCAGCCCAACAGCCCGCCCACCATGAAGCAGACCAGGCTGAGCACATCCCGATTGTGCCCCGCCCGAGCCGTCCCCCTCGCCCCGGGTGGCACGCGGCGGCAGAAGATAAGGTGCGCCATGCACACTCAACGGATCCACGAGGTGCTGGCGGAGGCGATTGTCGGGCGTCACTTGCTTGCGCACCCCTTCTACCGTCGCTGGGAAGCCGGCACTCTCTCCGAGGGCGAGGTGGCCGCCTACGCGGAGCAGTACCGGCACATCGAGCGCGAGCTCCCCGTGACCCTGGCGGCCATCGCAACCGCGCTGCCCGAGGGGCGGGCGCGGGAGCTCGTGGAGGCGAACCTCGCCGACGAGCTCGGGTCGCCGGAGCCCCACGCGGAGCTCTTCGAGTCCTTCGCGGAGGCGGCCGGCGCCGCGCCCGAGGCGGCCGCGACCCCCTCTACGGCCGCGCTGCTGGCGCTCATCCGCACGGCCGCGGCGAACGATCCCGCCGCCGCGCTGGCCATGGTCGCCGCCTACGAGGTTCAGGCGGCTGACATCGCCGGCTCGAAGTCCGACGGGCTGCGCCGCCACTACGGGTTCGACGAGGATGGCACCCGCTTCTGGGACGTGCACCGCACCCAGGAAGTGGATCACGCCGGATGGTCCCTGGAGGCCCTCTCCGAGCTTGGGGCCGACCCCGACGTCGTACAGGCTGCCGCGACCGTGTCGGCGGACTCGTGGTGGCTGTTCCTCAGCGAGCGCGAGGAGCTGGCACCGGTGGCCGCACGCTGCTGAGGCTGCTCAGCTGAGCGGCCCGCACCGGGCGGCGGCCTCCGCGAAGGCGGCGGACCGCTCCCGGTAGTCGCCGTAGCGCCCGAAGCTCGGGGCGGCCGGTGACAGCAGCACGACGGTGCCGGGTCCGGCCCAGCCGAACGCGGCCTCGACCGCGGCGTCGAGGCTGACGGCGTCGATCACCTCCACCGTGCCGTCGTTGGCCTCGCGCACCGCCGCGCCGATGCGCGGGCCGTTGTCCGGCATGGTGACCACGAGCGTCGGTGCGGCGCGGTCCGCGACTGTCCGGCCGAGCGGCGCGTAGTCGACTCCGCGGTCGTGACCGCCCACGAGCAGCGCGACAGGCCGCTCCGCGAAGGCCTGCAGCGCCGCCTGGGCCGGCAACACGTTCGTCGAGAGCCCGTCGTCGACGAACTCGATGTCCCCCACGCTGCCCAGTGAGTGGCACCGGCTGGGCAACCCGCCGAAGCCCTCCGCGGCGCGCGCGATCCGATCGTCGTCGGCTGCACCCGGGATCCCCATGCCGACGAGCACGGCACGGGCGACCGACGCGTTGCGCGCGTTGTGCAGGCCGGGCAGCCCCAGCGACGCGGACCAGGCAGCATCGTGCTGGACTTGGGGTGTCGTGACCCAGCGCAGGTGCGGGCCGAGCAGCGCGGCATGGGCGCGGAGCAGGTCGTCCGAGCCGTCGGCCAGGGCGAGCGTGACGCCCGGCTTGGTGCACAGCGAGAGCTTGTCGGCGTAGTAGCGCTCGACCGTGCCGTGCCAATCGAGGTGGTCGGGTGACAGGGAAGTCACGGCGACCACATGGGGCGCGGTGACGATGTCGGGCACCTGGAAGCTCGACGTCTCCATCACCCAGTAGTCGGGGCCGGGCTCGGGTGAGGGGTCCCAGGGCGGGTGACCGATGTTCCCGCCGGCGCGGGCGCGGTAGCCGAGGCCGTTGAGGAGGTGCACGGCCAGCGCCGTCGTCGTGCTCTTGCCCTTGGTCCCGGTGATGCAGGCCACGCGGGCCGGATCGGCCTCCGCCATGAACAGGCCGAGGCCCCCGCAGACCGTCACCCCCGCCGCCTCGAGCCGCGCCATCTCGGGTCGATAGCGGCTAATGCCCGGGCTCTTGACGACGACATCGCAGCTGAGCAGCGCGTCGAGGCCCCCCGACGCGCTGGCCAGGACCTCGAGCCCGTCCAGGGAGGGCGCGCCGGGCGCGTCGTCGACGAGGATGGGCACGCAGCCCATGGTGCGGAGGCGGCGGATGCTGGCCCGGCCCTCGACGCCCAGCCCCCAGACGCCGACCGACGCGTCAGCGAGCGCGGACCAGGAGATCGGCGGGTGCATAGCGATCCGGGATGTGATGAGGCCCACGCGGCTCGAGCAGCGCCGCACCGCCGGCGCCCGCCGCGGGAGTGCTGGCGGCCAGCTCGTCGTACAACCGGCGGAGGACCACGGTGCCGGCCCGGTCCTCGCGCCGCGCCGCGAGGAGCGCGGCGACCCGGCACTCGTCGGAGTCGCCCACGCACTCGAAGGGCTTCGAGTCGTCTCCCAGTCCGACCAGGGCCCGGAAGCGTTCCTCGTTGGCGGGGTTCTCGAGGGGTTCGTCGCCGGCGAACACGGCGGCGAGGTCGGACCGGTCCATGTAGGGGGCGAGCACGAGGTTGATGAAGCAGCACTTGTCGCAGCGCCCGCACCAGTGGTCGAGGCGCTGGGCCGGGTCCTGGTGGAAGGCGCGGTTGCAGCTGCGAAAGGCGCGGTGGTAGCCGGTGAGCCGGGCGAACCGCTGCGCGACCCACAGCTCCGTGCGCGGGCGCAGGTAGGAGAACACAGAGAGACCGGGGCCCAGCGCGCCGTCGATCACCTCGCCGAAGCCACGCTCGAACTCCTCACCCTTGGACCACTGGTGGTTGACCGGGTGCCCCTCGGCGACCAATGTGGGCACCGAGGCCGACCACTCGTTGGACAGCACGACCGCGTCGCGCCGTGCGAGCACCGCAGCGACGACGGCCGCCGCGGTGATGATCGCGGTGACGGGCACGTGCCCGTTGAGGAAGCCCAACTCGCCCGAACGACGCACGAGGGGATCGATCTCCCGGACGATGCGCGTCACGGGCAGCCCGGTCAGCGCCGCCGCGTCCTCAATGGCGGCGAACCGGTTCCCGGGCGGGTGGACGACGCACAGCGCAGCGCCCGGGTGGTCGCCGGAGAGCGACTCGACGGTCACGATGGAGTCGATGCCCCCGCCGAAGGGGATCAGCGGCCGCCCCGGTTCGGGCTCGTAGGGGACCGGCGCGGCGGGCGCGGCCTCAGGTCCCGTGACGGCCACGCCGTGCAGGGCGATGCCGTTGCGGTACGCGAACTCGGCGAGGCCGTGCACGTAGTAGCCGGTGAGGAAGGAGCGTTCCGCAGCCGTGGTGGGGAGGTCGCCGAGGTCGATCACCGGGGCGGCCGTCGTCTTGTAGTACGACACGCCGGCGACGAGGAACAGGACACGCACGGCGGCCCGGACCGCGGGGTCGTCCCAATCGCCACCAGCCCCGAAGGTGAAGCGCTCCGCGAAGGTGTGGTCGGCGGTCGAATAGGTGCAGGTCACGGCGGAGGCGGCCGGGTCGATCACGACGCCGTCGTAGTGGAATTGGTCGGGAGGCGGCATCACAGGTGTGAGGGTTGCCCGGCGGCCGGGCGTTCCCATGCTACGGCGCAGCCGGCACGGCGCCGGCCCTGTGCGAAGGATCAGCCGAGCAGCCGCGCCATCAGGCCGAACCTGCCGCAGGGCCGCTCGGCCCGGTCGCTGAAGAAGGCCTCATCGGCCGTCGTGACACCGCTCCCGGAGATGTGCCCGGGGCGGATGCCGCTCCCGAGCAGCTGCTGGAGGTTGGCCGCGACGAGGTCGACCAGCCAGTGGCCCGGAACGTCGGGTCGCGCCACCGCGAGGTCGAGGTCGGCCGGGCGCACGGCGTGCGCCAGCGCGCGCTGCACCTCGGTGTCGACCTGGTAGCGGTCCGGGGCCACCGCCGGCCCAAGGAAGGCCCTCACCCGCTCGGGCCGGGCGCCTCGGTCCGTCATGGCACGCAGCGCCGCGGGCACGGCGCCGGCCGCAGTGCCGCGCCAGCCGGCGTGGACGGCGGCGAGGACGCCTGCTGCCGGATCGACCAGGGCGAGGGGGACGCAGTCGGCTACCAGGATCACGAGCGTCACGCCGGGTGAGGTCGTCACCAGGATGTCGGTGTCGGGCACGGCGTCGTCCTCAACCGTGCTGCCGCGGCCACGGTCCCCGGGGCCCACGAGCGCGGCCGCCGTGCCGTGGACCTGACGGGCGAAGACCGTCGTCTCGAGGCCGACGCCGAACGCCGCGGCGGCCCGGGCCCGGTTGACGGCGACGTCGACGGGACGGTCGCCCACGTGCAGCCCGAGGTTGAGCGTGTCGTAGGGGGACTGCGACACCCCGCCGTGGCGCATTGTCACGGCCACCGCGCTCCCCAACGACGCCGCCTCCTCCCAGTGCAGCAGGGGGACCGCCGTGGGGTCGGGCACGGCTTGACCATATCGAGCAGCCGGTGCCGCGCCGCCAGCGCTGGACGGCTAGGACGCCTCACTCTCGTCCCACACGGTGGTGGGGACGACTGAGAGCAGTGGCCGCGCCCGGCCCCGGCGCGCTGACGCCGGTGCGGGCTGGAGCTCGGCGAAGCCGTAGAGCTCGGCCGTGTCCGCACCCGCCTCCGCACCCGGGCCGCTGTCTTCAGCCGCCGGTTCGGGAAGCCCGAGGACCGCGGCGAGCGTCTCGCCGGACCGGAGGGCACGGAAGAGCACACCGAGTGACTCGAGCGAGAAGCCGAGGTCCTGGAGCCGGAGGATCGCGGAGAGGCGAGTGAGGTGATCCGGCCCGTAGACGCCGGTGCGGCCCCGCAGCTCGGGGTGGTGGAGCAGGTCGAGGGTCTGGAACGAGCGAATGCGCCGCGTGGTGGTCCCTGCCAGCGCCGCCAGCTCGTCGATGGTCAGGTCCGCCCGTTCGCTCGTCTCCACTTGACAAGTATGACATAAATTCATGTAACATGAAATACCGTCTATATAGGACGAGAGACCAGAAGAACGAGAGACCAGAAGAGAGGTACTAGCGATGGGACTGAACCCCGATGCGGTGGGCGCCACGTCCGAGCCCTTCGAGAGGTCGTGGGACAGCAAGGACGCCCTGCTCTACGCCCTGGGCGTGGGGGCGGGCACGCTCGATCCGACGGGCTTCGAGCTCGACCTGACGACTGAGAACTCAGTCGGGGTCACGCAGAGGGTCCTCCCGACGTTCACCACCATCGTCGGGCAGGGCGGGGGCGCCATGACGTCCATCGGCGAGTTCGACCCGGCCATGCTCGTCCACGGCGAGCAGGCCATCCGGCTGCACGGCGAGATCCCGACCGAGGGGACCGTGTCGATCACGACGAAAGTGGCCGGCATGTACGACAAGGGGTCAGCGGGCCTCGTCGTGCTCGAGAGCGAGTCGCGCCACGCCGGCAGCGGGGAGCTCGCCTTCACCAACCGCACCGCGCTCTTCATCCGCGGCGCCGGAGGCTTCGGCGGCCCGCGCAACCCCGAGGGCGACGCGGAGAGCGCGCTGGCCGCCGAGCCGCTGCCGTCGCGCGAGCCCGACGAGGTGGTCTCCTACGCGACGCGCCCGGACCAGGCGCTGCTCTACCGGCTGAGTGGGGACCGAAACCCGCTGCACTCAGACCCGACGTTCGCCAAGCGGGCGGGGTTCGACCGCCCGATCCTGCACGGACTGTGCACCTACGGGTTTACCGGGCGAGCCCTGGTCCACACCGTGTGCGGGTCCGACCCGGCTCGCTTTGGCGCCATGCGGGCCCGCTTCTCCAAGCCGACCATGCCCGGCGACACGCTCACAGTCTCGGTGTGGGACATCGGCGACAGCATGCCGGGCGTCTACCGGTTCCGGACCGGGACACAGCGCGGCGAGACGGTGATCGACGCCGGGCTCTTCACGCTCGCCGGCTGATCCGCCAGCGGCTGACGGCCCGATCAGCCGCGGCAGTCCGCGCACACGCCGAAGATTTCGACGGTGTGGGTGACGTCGCTGTAGCCGAGGGCCGACGCGGTGGCATCGGCCCATCGCTCCAGGTCCGGGACTTCGACTTCGGAGCCGCGCCCGCAGCGTCGGCACACGACGTGGTGGTGGTGTGATTCGCTGTGGCAGCGGCGGTAGACGAGCTCGCCGTCGGCGGACTGGAGCGCATCGAGCCGTCCCTCGTCGGTGAGCAGGGCCAGGTGGCGGTAGACGGTGGTCAGCCCGACCGCCTCGCCCGAGGCCCGGAGCTCCGCGTGGATGTCCTGCGCGCTGCGGAAGTTGTCAGAGCCCAGGACGACGTTGAGCACCGCCTCACCCTGCCGGGTCCGGCGCGAGGTGCGGCCCGGGTGGTCGCTCACGTCAGCCACGGCCCAACTCTGCCATTTCCGGGCCGGCGGACTGGCGCCTCCGGCGTGAGGCCACGACGGGGCCGACGAGGCGGGCCGCCACGTAGAAGGCGAAGCTGATGGCCACGATCAGGACGCTGGGCTTGACCGTGGCGAACTGGAAGCTGAGCAACAGTCCGCCATCGGCGGCGATCACCGCCATGGCGATGGAGAGCACCGTGACCACGAAGGGGTTGGGGCTCAGCCGTTGGGCCGCCGCGGCCGGCGTGATGGCCAGACTGAGCACGAGCAGCGTGCCGACGATCTGCGCAGCCTCGGTGACCGTCACGGCGAGCACAAAGAGGAAGACGATGCCGAGCAGCCCCGTGCGCACGCCGCGGGCCCGCGCCACGTCGGGGTCGACCGAGGCGAACAGCAACGGCCGCCAGATGGCGGTCAGGACGGCGGCGACCGCGATCGCGATCGCGCCGAGCAGGAGGATCTGGCTCGAGCTGATGCCGAAGATGTTGCCGAAGAGGATGTTCAACGCCTCGCTCGCATAGCCGTGGTAGTAGCCGAGGAGGAAGACGCCGAGGCCGAGCCCGGCGGCCAGGATCACGCCGATGGTCGAGTCCCGCTCCGAGGCGCGCTGACCCAGGAGGCCGATCAGCGTGGCCACGACGAGGGCGCCGACGAGGGCGCCGACGAGCGGGTTGTTCGCGATGAGCAGCCCTGCGACAGCGCCGGTGAAGGCGAGCTCGCTGGTGCCGTGGACGGCGAAGGACATCGTGCGCGTGATGACGAAGGGGCCGATAAGGCCGCAGCTGACGGCGACGAGGAAGGCCGCCTCGAGCGCGTGCTGGGCGAAGGGGAACTGGAGGTAGTACCCGATGCTCATCAGTGCGCGTGGTCGTGGTGCGCGTGGGCACCGGGCTCGGTGGGCAGCTCGTCCTCGGCGCTGACCACGAGGTAACGGTCGCGTACCTTGACCACGTCGACCTCAATGCCGTAGAGGGCGCTGAGCCTCTCGCTGGTGAGGATTTCGGCGGGGGTGCCGATCGCCCACCGGCCGCGCACGAGGTAGAGGATGCGGTCCACGTAGGGCAGCACGGGATTGACCTCGTGGGTGACGAAGACCACGGGTGAACCGGCCTGGCGCCGGCGCTCGTCGATGAGCCGCGTCACGGCGCGCTGGCTCGCCATGTCGAGCGCCAGCAGAGGCTCGTCGCACAGGAGGACTGTGGGATCTCCCAGCAGCGCCTGGGCGATACGCAGCCGTTGCTGCTCGCCGCCCGACAGCAGTCCGACGGGGGCGTCGGCGTAGTCGGTGGCGCCCACGGCCTCGAGGCCAGCGTCGACCAGTCGCCTCGTGGCGCGGTTGTGGAGCGGCAGCCCCCACCGGTGGCCGTCCACGCCGAAGCGCACGAGGTCGCGGCCGCGGATGGGCAGGGTGCGGTCGAAGGCCTGTTGCTGGGGGACGTAACCCACCTCGGGGTTGCCGGCGTGGGGCGGGGCACCTTTGACCCGGACCGTTCCGGCGGACAGAGGGACGAGGCCGAGCAGGACCTTGAGCAGCGTGGTCTTGCCCGTGCCGTTGGGTCCGAGCACGGCGAGGAACTCACCCTCCGACAGGGCGAGGTCCAGCTCGGACCACAGCGTGCGCGTTCCCATGCGTACGGCGGCCCCCCGGAGCTCGACGAGCGGCGCGGTCACGGGCTCCGGCTCGACCCGAGCGCGTGGAGGAGGTTGGTGAGCTGCGACTGCTGCCATTGCTGGTAGGTGGCGACGTCGGCGGGCATGGTCTCGGACACGCCGACGACGGGGATGCCGTGCTGCTTGGCCAGCGCGCGTATCTGCGTCGTGACGGGTGTGACCGTCTGCACGTTGTAGAGGAGCACGTTGATGTCGTGGTCATCGATGAGCTGCTGCATGGCGAGGGTGTCCGCCGGGCCGGGGTCCTCGCCGTCCTCGATCGCCCGGGCGAAGCCGGGCGGGGTCTTGACGTCGAGGTCGGCGGCGGCCAGCGCGTAGCCGGGGACCCGCTCGGTGTAGGCGACGGACACGTTGTGGAAGCGCGTCTTGATGGTGGCCAGGGTGGCGTCAATGGGGGCGAGCGACGCATTGAAGCGCGCGAGGTTGGCCTTGAACGTCGACTTGTCCTGCGGTGCCGCCTTGGTCAGCGCGGCTGCGATGGCGGCGGCCACGGCGGGGACGCGCGGGATGTCGTACCAGAGGTGGGGATTCGGGTCGCTGCCGGTGGCGTGCAGGACCGAGGCCGCGTTGACGATCGTCGGGCTCCCGCTGTCGGCGCCGAGGAGGGAGCCCATCCAGGTGTCGTAGCCGGCGCCGTTCTCGATGACGACCCGGGCCTCGGCCAACTTGGCGGCATCGGCGGCGTCCGTCTCGAAGAGGTGCGGGTCGGCGTTGGGATTCGTGATCAACGAGGTCACCCGGACGTCGCGCCCACCGATCTGGCTCGTGATGTTGCCCCAGAAGTTCTCGGCGGCAACCACGTGGACGACCACCGCGGACCGGGCCGCTCCCGCCCCGCCGCCCACGCTGAGGACGCCCAGACCGACGGCACCGGCGAGGAGGGCGGGGAGGGGGCGCCACGTCCTGTTCATAACCGTAACGGTAATCATTTCGAATAAGTCTGGCAAGAGCGAGGGGTGCCGTGGGGCCAAGCTGCCCGGCTGGAGGTGGGCGGGCATGTCTTCAAGAACTCTCAACGGACGCGTTGATAGTTTTCAGAGCACCGCCCGGTGCCGCAGTCCCGACGGACCCCTCAGCCGCCGAAGAGGAGGGAGTAGTCGGCGCCCCGGCGGAGGTGGTGGCCGCCGTCGACGCCGAGGATCTCGCCGGTCACGAAGGACGACTCAGGTCCGATCAGGTAGCGGACGGCGGACGCCACCTCTCCGACCGTGCCGACCCGGCCGAGGGGCATCTGGGCCAGGTAGTCGTCGAGGAGGGGGCCGCCGGCGGTGATGAAGGCCATCAGCTCGTCGTCGATGATGCCGGGGGCGACCGCGTTCACCCGAATGCCGAGCGGGCCCAGCTCCTCGGCGGCCGTCTCGGCCAAGAAGCAGATCCCGGCCTTGGCGATCCCGTAGGCCCACAGGTGGGGATGGGGGAAGCGTCCGGCACCCGAGGACATGAGCACGATGGATCCCGGGCCGCCCTGGGCCTCCATGGCAGCGGCCCCTTGCTTGACGCAGATGACCGAGCCCGTCAGGTTGAGGTCGATGGTGGCGCGCACCGCGTCCACGTCGGCCGTCAGGACAGAGCCGAGGTGCAGCGACCCGCCGGCACAGGCGAAGAGGCCGTCGATGCGCCCCGTGGCGTTCGTGGTCGCCGCCACGGCCGCGGCCACCTGCTCCTCGACCGTGACGTCGGCCACCACGTAGCGCGCGGTGGCGCCGCGGGCAGCGGCCCCCGCGATGCGCGCGGTCGCGTCGGCGAGCTTCTGCTCGGTGCGCCCGCAGATGGTGACGTGCGCGCCGTCGACGGCGAGCCGCTCGGCGGTGGCCAGGCCGATACCGCTGCCACCGCCGGTGACCAGGATGGACCAGCCGTCGATGCCCGCTCGGCCTTGGGACTGCTCGGGCATCAGACGGGACCGGCCCCCACGGGCGCGCTGGGCGTGAACTCGACGGGCATCTGCTCTATTCCGGAGATGAAGTTGGCCGGCCGGCGCGGCAGCGACCCCCGGTCCACGGAGAGGTGCAGATCGGGCATCCGGGCCAGGACGCGCTCGACCATGACCTTGAGCTCCAGGCGGGCGAGCTGGTTGCCGAGGCAGAAGTGGGCGCCGAAGCCGAAGGCCATGTGCGGGTTGGGGTTGCGCGTGATGTCGAAGGTGTCGGGGTTCTCGAAGACGGCTTCGTCGCGGTTCGCCGAGGGGTACAGGAGGATCAGCTCCTGACCGGCACGGATGTGCGCACCGGCCAGTTCGACGTCGCGGGTGACCGTCCGGGCCATGTTCTTGATCGGCGTCACCCAGCGCAGCATCTCCTCGACCGCCCCCGGCATGAGCCCGGCGGGGTCGGCGGCCAGCCGTGCCAACTGGTCGGGGTGGGCCAGGAGCTCCTCCACGCCGCCGCTGATGACGTGGCGGGTCGTCTCGTCGCCACCGATCAGGATGAGGAGTGTCTCGTGGACGAGCGAGTCGTCATCGAGCGAATCACCGTCGATCTCGGCGTGGCACAACACGCCGACGAGGTCGTCGGTGTTGTGCGTGGCACGGCGGTCGTCGAAGACCGGGTGGATGTACTCGGAATACTCCACGAAGGCCGTCATCGCGTTGTTCATGAGCGCGGGGTCGGGCGCGCCCTGTCCCTTGAGCATGTCGTCGGACCAGCGCAGCAGGTCGTCGCGGTCCTCGGGCGCGACGCCGAGCATGTCGCCGATCATGATGATGGGGAGCGGGGCCGCCACGTCCTTGACGAAGTCGCAGCTGCCCTCCTCGCACACCCGGTCGATGAGGGCGTCACAGACCAACGTGAGCTTGTCCTCCAGGGCGCGCACCCGCTTGGGGGTGAACCCCTCGGAGACGAGACGACGACGGCGCACGTGCTCGGGAGCGTCGAAGTCGATCATCATCGGCAGCGGCGGGAACTTGGGCCGGATGCCGCCGGCGTTCGAGAACGACTCGGTGTCGACCGAGGCCTGCTTGACGGCGGCGTAGCTGGCCGCCGCCCAGAGGTCGTTGGGCGCGTCGTAGTAGACGGGGGCGTTGGCCCGCATCCAGGCGAAGGCGTCGTGGGGCTCCCGGCCGAAGAACACGCCGCTCATGAGGTCGATCCCGAAACCCTCGGGGGCGGTGGTCACGGCGGAGACGATATCGCCGGGTGGGTAGGGTGGGTCCATGGCAGATCAGGCGACCTTCACCGACGTCGCCATGGAGTTCATGCCGGGCCTCTACTCGGCCGCCCTCCGGATGACGCGCAACCCGGCCGACGCCGAGGACCTGGTGCAGGAGACCTACCTCAAGGCGTACCGGTCCTACGGCTCCTTCACCGAGGGGACCAACCTGCGGGCCTGGCTCTACCGGATCCTCACGAACACCTACATCAACTCGTACCGGGCCGCCCAGCGCCGCCCCGAGCTGTCCGACGTCGAGGACGTCGAGGAGCTCTACCTCTACAAGCGCCTGGCCAGCTCGGGGGGCAGCGATCCCGGGCGGTCGGCCGAGGACGAGGCGCTGGATCGCTTCACCGACGAGGACGTGAAGGCGGCGCTCGAGGCACTGCCCGAGGCGTTCCGCATGGCAGTGCTCCTGGCCGATGTCGAGGGTTTCAGCTACAAG
>Ga0310038_10000874_pt1 | contig 23807 bp, 13 predicted proteins | sample Sb_taG_6_FD_200461 | JGI IMG/M metagenome (GOLD analysis project Ga0310038, IMG submission 200461) | Peat soil microbial communities from Weissenstadt, Germany - Sb_50d_4_PS metaG (v2) (version 2) | ecosystem: Environmental > Terrestrial > Soil > Wetlands > Peat | place: Germany: Weissenstadt... | reverse complement strand
TCTGTCTGTAGTAGGAAACGCTCTGCGGCTGCGGCAGGCGCAACTTTAGTGTCAGCAGGGCATGGTGTGTCAGCTTCGCACACCTTTAGACGAAACTGCCCATGAAACTCTGGCTCGGCATCGATGCATGCGGGGCTGTTGCGAACCTGAAGCGCTCTTGGTCGCCGTCAGGAGTTCTTGATGAATCCTGTGGAGATTGTGGTTCCACGCTTGCCCGCTCCCTAGGTTTGTCCGCGACTCCCCCAACAGTGAAAGAGACGGTTACAGCACCGAAGTTGCGCGGAGATGGCGTAGAGACAGCGGAGTCTTTCAACGGCTAAGCTGGCTTGTCTCAAAGTGACACAGACCATCTGTAGATGTCGTTTTCATGGCGCGAGTAAGCGGCTCACAACGTGTGAGACGAGAAAGGACAGATGTACCGATGAAAGTCAAGTGCCGTCGGTCGTGTTGAAGGGTACGACCGCTGCAATTTCCACTTCAAAGCCGTTCGTTGACCGGGGATTTTTCACCCAGCGTGCAGGTTCCCGTCGCGGGAGTCGATCAATTCACTTGAACCCGAGGTGCTCGTTGCAGGGGGCGTGCTGGCAAGGTTCTCTTACCTCGCACGCCGTTCGTGATCTTAGGAAGCGGGGTGCGAGATGATGCCATCGGGCCCGATTATCCTCCGAATCGGAGCGTTGCTGAGCGTAGGATTGTTGCTCTGCGCCTCCCCCTCAAGAGCCCAGATGTCGATGACCGGCGGGGGACGCTCGCTAGGGGGCTATGGAACAGCGACGATCTCCTCGTACTATGGCGGAGGCGGCGGAGGTTATGTCCCATACAACGGTCGGGCCGGCGGCTTCGTCCCTTACAGCGGTGACTTTGGCGGGGGCATTGGTAGCAGGCCGATCCCCCGCCGGCTTCCCCAGACGCCGATTGGCGGGGCCATGATGGCCGAGACGCCGATCGGCGGGGCCACGCTCTCCGGCAGCATGGGTGCTCGTGGCGCGATGGGCATGGGGGGCCGATCGAGCGGCGCCCGCACCTTCTTGCCGTTCGGCTATGAAGGAGGGATCGGGAGTGGCGGCATGAGCCTGATGCCGTCTGCGGGGGCAGGCCGCATGCGTCGGTCAACCGCGGGCCCAGGTTTCGGGTATCCCTTCCGGATGCCGCCGAGCCTCCTGAGCGGCTCGTCCTCCATGGCCATGCCGTAGTACCAACCGTCTGAGCGGGTTCAGCGCGCATTGGGCAACTTGCCGTTCAGCGTCGCGTTGGGCCGTGAAGGCGGGACCTGTTTCATGTTCGGCCCCTCTACCGCCGGATCGGGGTTCGCGGGCGACGGACGGCGGAAGGGACTGGCAGCCCCTGCAGCCGGTGGTTGCGGCGCGGGGATGGGGATCGCTGTCGAATTCGGAGCTGTGGGTGGGGGTCCGGGTGGATGCTGGTTGAGCTGGACCCCAACGGCCCGCTCGAGCGATGCCAGCGCCTTGCCCAGCTCCGTCTCGACCTGGGCGATCTGAAGCTGAATCTGGAGCACCTCGCGCCAGGCCGTGATGAGGGTCACGTAATCGACGTTGCCCGCCTGGTAGTCGCTTGTCGCCGCCTTCAGCGCCTGCACGCTCTTGGGCAGGATGCTCGCACGGAACAGCTCGATGATGTCACTCTGTGTCTTCGCCTGCGTCAGCAGGTCCTTGATCTCGCGGTAGGTCGAGTCTCGCTCAGCGTCGTAGAGCTTGGCGTCGGCGATGGCGCGGGCTTCGGCCTCCGCGACGCCAGCCGCCAACTTCTTCTGGTAGACCGGCAGGTTGAAGCCGACGAACAGGCCGACGTTCGGCATGCCACTGGCCGTCCTCGGCGTGACGGCGTTCGTCTTCTCCATGTCCATATAGGACATCCCCAGCGTGACGTTCGGATAATATCGCTTGCGGGCCAACTCGACGGCCCTTTCATCGCGGGCGATGGCGGCTAGTCGGCCTTTCAGCTCAGGCCGGGCGGCGACGGCAAGGCGGTAAAGCCGTTCCAATTCGGCAGGGACACCAGCGATTGGCACGCTGGCGAGGGTCCGTAGGTCGGACTCGGGGTTGACGTGGAGTTGCTGGGCCAGGTCGGCGCGGGCTGTGGTCAGCCCCTGGCGGACGCGCAATAGCTCCCGGTCCAGATCGGTGACGACCACTTCGGCCCGCAGCACATCCTGCTGGCCGGTGTTACCTGTCGCGTAGCGGGCCTTGGCAATCGTGATAAAATCGACCGCCAGCTTCCGGTTATCCCCCAGGATCTTCCCGGCTTGCTCGTTGAAGTGGAGATCATAATACGCTCGCTTGACGTCGGCGACCACGGTCAGCTCGGCGGCCGCCAGCTCGGCCAGGGCGACTTTCACATCTTCTTCGGCCGCCTGCCCGCGGAGGCAGAGGGTGCCGAACCAGGGAAACTGCTGCGCGATGAGAACGTTGTAGGGGTTGTAGCCCATGAGCGAGTACTGAGGCGCAACGCTGGGGATTGGGTAGATGGTGTTCGAGACGATCGGGTCGTCGAGGGCGGTGACTTGCGGGATGCGAGCCTTCAGCGCCAGGAGGTTGAAGCGCGCGGCCTGGACGGTCCGGTTCTCACGCAGAGCCTGCCGGATATAGGCATCGACCGGCTGCGCGCCGAGGAGGTCGGGCGGCGTCGGGGCGGGGTCCAACACCGCGGCGTCGGGGTCCTCCGGGCGGACCGACTCCGGGGGCCGGTGTGCGGCGTAACGGAGGTTCTGCACGACCTCGGCGTATTCAGGCCGCGAGGCTGGCTGGACACAGCCGGCGACCCCGAGCAGGATGGGGGCCCACACACGAGCAATCCCACATCGCTTCATTACCTGTCTCCGGAGTCAAGATGCTGCACTGCGATCAGTGAGCGCGGCCGCGGCCAAGCCGCGTGATTGAGCCCGGGAGTTTAGATCGGCTTTTCGGATTCCTCGGCTTTTGTGGAAATTGCGGAAGGATCGTGAAAATCGTGGATGAACCGTTGAGTCCAAACCAGTGTGAGCCCCCCAGACCCACGTTGTAATAGCAGCCACAGTTCGCGGCAAGGCGGCCGGCACAGCACGGCGCCAGGCCGGTGGTGGGCCGGGATAAAGCCCGGTGAAAGAGCCCGAGGTTCGACATCGGGCTCTCGGCCGATTGTAATACGAGGAGTTCTTGCCCTCAGTCAACCGGGTACGAAGCATGATTCTGGCAATACGAGAATGAGGGTCATCATGGCGCTGGCGCGAGCAAAGTTGATCGCCTGGTTTGCAGGCCTGGCGGCAGCGGCGGCGGTCGGAAGTAGCCTTTGGTACACCCACAGCCGTGGCTGGTTGAAGCCGGCCGAGGACTGGTTGTATCGAACGGCCGAAAAGAGCGGGACGAACTGGCCCGAAGGCGGCCCCGTGGGAAACATGCCTGGGATGGACATGAAAGTGATGCAGGGGACAGTCGCGTCACCCGGTGTCAAAGGTTATGCAGACGTCGAGGTCGCCCCCGAGGTCCAACAGCGCATTGGGGTTACGGTCGGTGAGGTCGAGCGGGCTCCGCTCCACATGAGCGTCCGCACAGTTGGGATCGTCCGGCCCGACGAGACCAAGACGGCCCACATCCATGTCCGGGCCGAGGGCTGGGTCGAGAAACTATTCGTCAATTACACCGGTCAGAAGGTCCGCAAGGGAGAGCCTTTCCTGTCGATTTACAGCCCAGAGTTCTACAGGACCCAGCTCGATTACGTGACGGCGCGGCGATCGGAGCACGCCAGCACCTTGGCCCGGGGAGAGCGCACGCTCGCCGACCTGAGCTTACGGAAGTTGAAGCTCCTGGACGTCTCGGATCAAGAGCTTGAGGAGCTGGAGCGGACCGGCACGCCCCGTGAGTACATGACCCTGCGGAGCCCGGTGACCGGGACCGTGATCGAGAAGAATGTCCTGGAGCACGAGTACATCACCCCCGGGCGCGATCTCTACGTCGTCGCGGATCTGTCGACGGTCTGGGTCCAGGCCAAGGTCTACGAGTACGAGTTGCCCCACATCGAACTGGGCAAGCCGGCCGCTGTCACCGTCGCCGCCCTGCCGGGACGCCAGTTCTCGGGGAAAGTGGTCTTCATCCAACCGACCGTCGAGGAGGCCACGCGGACGATCCAGGTGCGGGTCGAGCTGCCGAACCCGGACGGGGCGCTCAAACCCGGCATGTTCGCCGACATCGTCATCACGCACCCGATGGGCGAAGGGCTGCTGGTGCCGACCTCGGCCGTCATTCGCACGGGTGAGCGTGACATCGCTTTCCGGGTCGAGTCGAAAAACCGGTTCGTGCCGGTGGAGGTCCAAATCGGCGAGGTGAAGTTCGGCGACCGCTTCCAAGTCCTCAAGGGGCTGCAGGAAGGCGATCGGGTAGTCACTTCGGCCAACTTCTTGATCGACTCGGAGAGCCGGTTGCAGGAGGGAGGCGGCGGCATGCCAGGCATGGACATGGGCGGCATGAAGGGCAAGGAGGGTCAAGGGGATATGGAAGGCATGGAGGGGATGGATCACTCTCACATGAAGCACTGAGCCGACCTCCCCACCACCGAGGCCGTGAACCATGATTGCACGCATCATTGAATTCAGCGCCCGCAACCCGTTCCTGATCGCCGTGCTGGTGGCCGCGATCCTGGCTGGCGGAGGTTGGGCCATCGTCCACACGCCGCTGGACGCCATCCCCGACCTGTCCGACGCCCAGGTGATCGTCTACACCCCGTGGGAGGACCGCAGCCCGGATATCATCGAGGACCAGGTCACCTACCCGATCGTCACCCAGTTGCTCTCGGCCCCGCGTGTCCGTGCGGTGCGCGCCAACTCGTTCTTCGGCTTCTCGCTGATCTACGTCATCTTCGACGACGGCACCGACCTCTACTGGGCCCGGAGCCGGGTCCTGGAATACATGAGCGGGATGGCCGGCAGGCTGCCGGCCGGCGTCGCGCCCCAGCTCGGGCCGGATGCGACCGGCGTCGGCTGGGGCCTGGAGTACGTCCTCATCGACCGGACCGGCCGGCACAACCTGGCTGAGCTGCGCACGCTCCAGGACTGGCACGTCCAGTACCAGCTCCGGGCCGTCCCCGGAGTGGCCGAGGTGGCCGCCGTCGGGGCCTACGTCAAGCAATATCAGGTGACGATCGACCCGGACAAACTGCTTGCCTACGACATCCCGATCAACCGCGTGGTCGAACGGATTCGGAGGAGCAACCAGGAGGTCGGCGGCCGCGTCCTCGAGTTTACCGGGCGCGAGTACATGGTGCGCGGGCGGGGCTACATCAAAGGGGTCCGCGACATCGAGGAGGTCAGCCTGGGGACCCAGAAGGACGGGACGCCAGTCCGCGTCCGCGACGTGGGCGACGTGCAGATCGGTCCCGACATCCGCCGGGGCGTTGTGGACTACAACGGCCTGGGCGACGCCGCCGGAGGCGTCGTCGTCGTCCGCTTTGGTGAGAGCGTCTACGACGTGCTCCAGCTGGTCCAGCGGACGATCCGCGAGACCGTCCGGCCCTCGCTCCCCGAGGGGGTGGAGCTGGTGGTCACCTACGACCGCTCCGCGCTGATCGAGCAGTCGGTGGCCACCCTGCGCGAGAAGCTGATCGAAGAGAGTCTCATCGTCAGCCTCGTCTGCGTCGTGTTCCTCTTTCACTTCCGCAGCGCGCTGGTCGCCGTGCTCACGTTGCCTCTGGCCGTGCTGCTGGCGTTGCTAGCGATGCGCGGGATCGGCCTGACCTCCAACATCATGAGCCTGGGCGGCATCGCCATCGCCATCGGCGCCATGATCGACGCGGCGATCGTGATGATCGAGAACGCGCTCAAGCACGTCGAGCACGAGCAGGCCAGGCCGGAGTCCGAGCGGCGCGACCGCAAGGAGGTGGTCATCGAGGCGGCCAAGGAAGTGGGGCCGACGCTCTTCTTCTCGCTCTTGATCATCACCGTCGGCTTCCTGCCGGTCTTCGCGCTTCAGGACCAGGAGGGACGACTGTTCAAGCCGCTGGCCTACACCAAAACGTTCTCCATGCTCTTCGCGGCCTTGCTGTCGATCACGGTGGCCCCTTTCCTGATGACGGTCTTGATTCGCGGCAAGATCTCGCCCGAGGAGAAGAACCCCGTCAACCGGTTCTTGATCTGGCTCTACCACCCCTTCGCCCGTCTGGCGTTGCGGCTGCGCTACCTCATGATCCTGCTGGCGGCCGTGGCCATCGCTTCCATCGTGCCGATCTACCGCAGCCTGGGCTCGGAGTTCATGCCGCCGCTATGGGAAGGGACGCTGCTGTACATGCCAGTGACCCTGCCGGGCGCGTCGATCGAGACGATGCGCGAGGCGATCCAGGACCAGGACCGCATCCTCATGACGTTCCCCGAAGTGGTCAGTGTTTTCGCCAAGGCCGGGCGGGCCGAGACGGCCACCGACCCCGCGCCCCTGGAGATGGTCGAGACGGTCGTCAACCTCAAGGCGCCCGAACAGTGGCGTCCGGGGATGACTCCCGATCGGCTGATCGCGGAGATGGACGCGGCGCTGAAGCGGAAGCTAGTCGGGTTCAGCACCAGCTGGACGATGCCGATCAAGGGCCGCATCGACATGCTCTCGACAGGCATCCGAACGCCGATCGGGATCAAGATTTTCGGGCCCAGCCTCGGAGAGATCGCCCGCCTGGGCCGCGAGATCGAATCCGCGCTCGGCATGGTCCCCGGCACCCGGAGCGCTTTCGCCGAACGCGTCTCGGAAGGGTATTACCTTGACTTCGCCGTCCGTCGCGCCAGCATCGCCCGCTACGGCCTGACGGTTGACGACGTGCAGGGGGTCATCCAGTCGGCTGTAGGCGGCGCGAACGTGACCACCACGATTGAGGGCCGCGAGCGGTTCCCGGTCAACGTCCGCTACGGGCGCGAGTTCCGCGACGACCTGGCAAAGCTCCAGCGGGTGCTGGTGGAGACGCCCATTGGCGCTCAAGTCCCCCTCGGAGAACTGGCCGACCTGAAAATCACCTCCGGGCCGACCTCGATCAAGAGCGAGGCGGCGCAGTTGGTCGGCTACGTCTACGTGGATATCGCGGATCGCGATGCCGGCAGTTACGTGCGGGACGCGCGGGCCATGGTGAGCAAGATGGTCAAGGTCCTTCCCGGCTACTCCCTCCAATGGAGCGGTTCGTTCGAGTCGATGGAACGAGCGAGCCGCCGGCTGACCTACGTGATCCCTTTGACGTTACTGATCATCGTTGTGCTGCTCTTCCTCAACACCGGCTCACTCGTCAAGGTGATCATCGTCTTGCTCGCCGTCCCGTTCTCGCTGGTCGGGGCGTTCCTGCTCCTGTACCTGCTGGGCTACCACCTGAGTGTGGCGGTTTGGGTCGGCATCATCGCACTGGCCGGTGTGGACGCCGAGACCGGCGTGGTGATGCTCCTCTACCTGGACGTAGCCTACGAGCACGAGCGGAAGGCCGGTAGGATGAACGGCATCAAGGACCTGGAACAAGCTGTCCTGGAGGGGGCGGTGCAGCGGGTCCGTCCCAAGATGATGACAGTGATGGCAATCCTGATGGGGCTCTTGCCCATCATGTGGTCCACTGGCTCGGGGGCCGATGTGATGAAGCGGATCGCTGCGCCGATGGTGGGCGGGATCATCACGTCCTTCATCCTGGAACTCCTGATCTACCCGGCGGTTTACACGATCTGGAGGTGGTGGGCGGAGGTGCGGCCGGCTCAAGACCGGACGCTCGCTCAGCCAATCCATTAAGAGGAGGGTACGATGAAGCGATGGAGTTGGGGCGCATCGGCACTCGGGACGCTGTCGGTCGCGGTGGCGATGGCCGTCGCGGCGCAGGAACCCCGACAGGATCAGGCCCAGGAGCCGCGCACGACTGACCAGCCCCAGATGAAGGGCATGATGACGCGGGGCATGCCCGTGCACGGCATGATGCCGATGATGATGGAGATGCACCGGCAGCACGCGGCGATGGAGAGTCAATGGGAGGCGACCGACGCGGGGATCTTCGTCCTGCGTCCCGGCCAACTGCTGAGGTGCGACGGGGACCTGAAGCTCGTCAAGACCGTGGACCTACCCAAGATGTCCCCGCCCATGATGCCCCACCACGGCGATGAGGCAGAATCAATCCCCTCGGGGGTTGCAGCCAGGAGGACGTTCACGGCCTCGTTGATGATGCCCCAGGAACTCCAGATGATAGCCGCCCCGATGAGGAGCGAGACCACGGGGTCCGCGACCGGGCTCCCCGTGGCGGCGACGAGAATCCCCGCGAGAACGACCCCCAACGCGGAGACGGCATCCCCCAGCATGTGGAGGTAGGCACTCCTCATGTTCAGGTCGCTCTTCGCCGCACCTCGGAGCCAAAGGCTAATCATCCCGTTCAGGACGACGGCCACGAGGGCGACCCAAATCATCGGGCCGCTATGGACCGGCTGCGGGTCGCGGAAGCGTTCGACCGCTTCCCAAATGATGACGGCCCCGATAGCGACGAGCATCAAGGCGTTTGCAAGGGCCGTAAGGATGCCGACCCGGTGAGAGCCGAAGGTCCGTTTCGACGATGCCGGCTGCTTCGCGGCCCGCAGGCCATACCACGAGAGGATGAGGGCCAAAGCATCACTGAAGTTGTGCCCGGCGTCCGACATCAGTGCAAGGCTATGAGCGAGGTAGCCGGCGATAGCCTCGCCGACCACGAAGGCGAGCGTCAGAGCGATGGAGAGCCCGAGACGCGGGTTGCTCGCCTCGGCACCATGGGGGTGATTGTGGGACATGTGGACTCCTCGGGCTCACGGCAAGACCCGCTGCCCTACCGCCGTGTTCAGCCGGAGCATGTTCCGGCGATGGCGGATAAGGGCGTCGCGGTACTGCCTGACGACCTCGTTGTAATCCCTCTGGGCATTCAAGTAACTGACGATGTTCTCCTGGCCTTGGGTGTAGAGGGTATACTTCTGGTCCCTGAGTCGCCTTGCCCGCGGGAGAATCCCTCGCTCAAGCCGCTCCGCTGCTGAACGAGTCGAGGCGTAGTCGAGGGACGCTCGCTCGACCTCGGAGAGGGCCTGCTTCTCCAGACCCGAGAGTTCGATTTGGGTCTGCATGACCGTGTGCTCGGCCCGGCGGATGTTGGGTAAAACCCAACTTCCCAGGGGACGGGGTGCCGGTTGCGTTCCCTGTGTAAGTATGTAACGAATAGCTGGACTTTACGCTGTCGTGGCCAATGAGGAAGTTGCTGACTCGTATCATAGTCGTCGTGACGTGGCTGGCGATGGCTAATCACTGCCGCATCGAAGACGCTTTCCACGCGAGATCTTGCGCGTCTGCCCATGGCATTCCCGGAGATTCCCACGAACACGGCAAACCCTGCTCGCTCTGTGCAGCGGTTTCCCCGAGCCAGGCGGAGTGCTCGGGTCGGAACTCAGTGGATATCCCGCTCGACGATGGATCTCCGCCAGCGATTTTTTGCTCCGCCGTCACACCTTCTCGATCAACACCGATTGTTGCAGCTGCGCTGTTCCATCGCATAGCGCGACCGAACGCGTTAGCGGTGCACTTATCTCCGACCGCCCCTCCAGCGCTGTAGCTCGCAGCCCTCCTCGCCTCGCGTGCGTTACGCACATTTTTCTCTTGATGTGGGTCTTTCATGAAATTTTGGATTCCTACCATTCTCCTATGCCTCCTTATCGCGCCTGGCAGGGCAGCTCTCGCGGAGCATAGACAGCAGGTCTCATACGATCAGATCCTCGCGCAGGCATTGACCGCAAGCCCCGCCATCGTACAGAGCGATGCTGAACTGGCGGCAATGCTTGCAGAGGGCATCGCAGTCGCAACACTGCCAAACCCGGAACTCCAAGCTGAGATACGCCCGGCGGTGGCATCGCGGGGAACAGCTGACAGGACTGAGCTTGCGGCTTCCATATCGCAGCCGCTCCGCCTCAGCTACTTCAGCCTCAGGGGAGAGGTTTCAAGGGCAATAGAACGTGCGGCGCGGGCCGATCAAAAGCTAGCCATTCTTCGCCTGACCCAAGAGATTCGTCTGGCGTACGGGAAGCTCTGGGCGCTTGACGAAAGACGCACAGAGCTTGACCAGGCAAAAGGGCGTGCCGCGCGAGTGGCGCGTTTCCTTGAAGAGGCTACCAAGAAGGGGCTCATGGGCGCCGCGGAAAGCGCGCTTTTTGTTGCCGAGCAACGACGTCTTGAAGCAGACCGCCTGGGACTTGAGGCCGACCGGGCACGCGCCGAAGGAGAGCTATTGCGGTTGAGTTCTTATCCTCTTCCGATCGGCCAGATAGCCCCTCTTCCTCTCCCCGATCTGCCGAAGGAGCTCGCGCCCGACTTGCAGCAGTCGCTTCCCGAGGTTGAGCGAGCGACACTCATGCTCGATCTCGCAAAGACGCAGGTCGACCTCGCGCGAAAAGACAGCTTCCCACGCTTTGCGCCCGTTATCGGGTACGAACGAACGGGAGAAGGCACGCAGTACGTGGGATTGGGCGTCACCTTTGAGCTTCCTCTTTTTGACAGGAACCAGGCGGAACGGCTGAAAAGAGAGGCGGAGCAGCGGGCGGCCGCTGCGAAGACTGCCTATCTGAAGAGTCATACCTTCGAGAGAGAAGCGGCCCTTGTCCTTGGGAGCGCGCGGGCCGTTGAAGCACAAGCCGCAGCGTATCGGCAGAACGTTATCCCCACGCTCCTCCATGCGGTTGAAAGCCATGAGAAGCTATTAAGAGCTGGACAAGGGGCGATGCTTCAACTTTGGCAAAGTCAAAAGGAGCTTTACGAGGCACAAGCGAAATACCTTGAGCTTTGGTCGGAGGCGCTCGCGAGAAGGGTTGAGCTAACGGTGATTTTAGGGAAGGAGATGTAAACACATGCGGCATAGATATTTGCACTTCTTTTTTCGCTCTCTCCTGGTACTTGGCGTACTGCTGAACGCGGCGCTGCCTTGGGTGGCTGCCGTCTCCGAAGAGCTGGAAGATGCGCATGGCAGCTACCACGAGGAAGACGCCTCCTTCGAATTTTCCGAGGAGGTGCTAGCGGACAGCGGCCTTTCGATAGCGACGGCCGCGAGTCAACGGATTCCGCAATACCTCTTGCTCAACGGGCGGCTGCTTCCCAATGAAAACCGAACCATCCACGTCGTTCCCCGCTTCCCCGGCGCGATTCGTGAAAGCCGCAAACATGTGGGAGATAGCGTGGAAAAAGGGGAGATTTTAGCCGTCATTGAGAGTAACCAGAGCCTTCAGCCCTATGAACTGCGATCGCCTTTATCTGGCACGGTGGTGAAGCGCCATGCGAGCGCCGGCGAATTCGCTGCCGAGGGAAAAGATCTGTTCCTTGTGACGGATCTCTCTGAGCTGTGGGCCGACTTTTTCCTGTTCCCCGGAGACTTCGGAACGGTCAAAAAAGGGCAACGGGTGCTTATCCTGATTGAACATCGGCCGGAACCGGTTACCTCAGAGGTGGCGTTCGTATCAGCGGTGCTCGACGAGGCCACGCAGTCTAAGGTGGTGCGGGCTGAGGTAAGAACCCCGAACGAGGATTTATATCCGGGTCAGTTCATTACGGGAAAAATCATCGCCTCCGAAGACGAGGTGCCGCTTGCGGTGGAGGCAGCTGCGATTCAAAAGCTTGACGGCAAATCGGTGGTGTTCGTGCCTGATGGGAACCGCGTTGCGCGCCGCGCGGTGGTGACCGGGAAGAGCGACGGCCGGTATACGGAGATCCTTTCAGGGCTGAGTGCAGACGCCCATTACTACACGGGCAACACCTTTATTCTCCGAGCCGAGGCGGAAAAAGGCACGGCAACGCACGAGGACTAGAGGCCATTTCATGATGAATTATATTGTCCCCTTTTCAATCCGGCATCGTTGGCTGCTGGTGCTCGCGGCGATCGGCATTGTAGGTCTTGGTCTTTGGAACTTCACGCTTCTCCCAATAGATGCTGTTCCTGACATCACGAACAAGCAGGTGCAGATAAACACCGCGGTTACCGGGCTCTCACCGGAAGAGATCGAGAAGCGCGTGACGTTTCCGATCGAATGGGCGATGCAGGGCATCCCTGGGGTGGAGGAGGTGCGCTCCGTCTCTTTCTACGGTGTCTCCCAAGTAAGCGTGGTCTTTCGAGACGACGTCGATATTTACCGCGCCCGGCAGCTCGTCAGTGAACGGCTCGCGGAGGCGAAGGAAAGCCTGCCGCAGGGTGTCGGGACACCTTTCCTCGGCCCCATATGGACGGGGTTAGGTGAAATTTACTTCTGGGCGGTCGAAGCCATAGGCCCCAAGCCGGATGGCTCCGAGTACTCTCTGACGGATCTCAGATCAATCCAAGATTGGATTGTGCGTCCCCAGCTTCGCGGCGTCCCTGGCGTCACGGAGATTAATCAGATCGGGGGCTACGAGCGTCAGTACCTGGTAAGGCCCGACCCGCTACGCCTCATATCGTACCACGTCAGCTTTCAGGACATCGTCGAGGCACTGGAAAAAAACAACTCGAATGTCGGCGGTGGCTACATAGAGCATCGCGGCGAGCAGCTCACGGTGCGCTCCACGGCACAGATTCAAACGCTCGAGGATATTGCGAACATCAAGCTTGGCACTCACGACGGGGTGCCTTTTTTCGTCAGAAACGTCGCTGAGGTTGTTTTGGGGAATGAGCTACGCACCGGAGCGGGCACCGTGGACGGCAAGGAGGCGGTCGTGGGCACTGCCATTCTTCTCTACGGGGAGAACAGTCGTGTCGTTGCAGAGCGTGTCCATGAGAAGCTTGACCGGGTGCAAAGCAGTCTTCCCGCGAACGTCCGGGTGAGAACGCTCTATAACCGCAGCTATCTGGTCAATGCGACGATTGAGACCGTGGAAAAGAACCTGGCGGAAGGTGCGGTGCTTGTCATGGTGGTGCTCTTCCTGCTCCTTGGAAACATACGGGCGGCCCTGATCGCGGCGCTTGCGATCCCCGTTTCAATGCTCTTCGCCGTGACCGGCATGGTACAAGGCGGAATCAGCGGCAATTTGATGAGCTTGGGCGCGATCGATTTCGGCATCATTGTCGACGGGGCGGTCGTGATGATTGAGAACATCATGCGCACACTAGGCCAGCAACGACATGTTCTTGGCCGAACACTCACCAGGCAGGAGCGCTTTGCCGGCATTAAGCAGGCTGCCGCCGAGATCGCCAGACCGACCACCTTCGGCGTTGGCATTATCATGATCGTCTATCTGCCCATCCTTACCCTGGGGGGGGTTGAGGGGAAAATGTTTAAGCCGATGGCGCAGGTCGTGCTGCTTGCGCTTGGGGGAGCTCTCCTTCTCACGTTTACCCTCGTACCCGCACTCGCGGCACTTCTTTTCCGGAACGGGATCTCGGAGCGGGAGTCATGGGTGATGCGGGCAGCGAAACGTCTCTATCTGCCGATACTGCGCGTGGCCATGCGGATGCGTATGTTGGTCGCGGCTTGTGCCGTCGCCGTGGTGTTCCTCGCGGGAGCCTTGGCGGCACGCATGGGTACGGAGTTCATCCCGAAACTGAGCGAGGGCGCGCTTGCGCTTCAACCCTCGCGTATACCGAGCATCTCCCTCTCGGCCAGCGTCAGAATGCAGCAGCAGGTAGAGCAGGCGCTGCTCAAGGCCTTCCCGGACGAAATAGAGAATATTTTTGCTCGTACCGGCACCTCAGAGGTGGTCACCGACGTATGCGGCCAGGAGGTCTCGGACACCTACATCGCGCTTAAACCCCGCGAGCAATGGAAAAAGGCTACGACACAGAACGAGCTGGCCGAGGCGATGGAGGCGGTGGTGCGTAAGCTTCCCGGCCAGAACTACGAGTTCAGTCAGCCGATCGAGCTTCGCATGAATGAGCTTATCTCGGGCGTGAGAAGCGATCTGGCCGTGAAGATTTACGGCGAGGATCTGCGTCTCATGACGGGTTATGCCGAGCTAATCGCCGATGAACTGCGGCGGGTACGGGGTGCCGAGGATGTGAAGATCGAGCAAACAAGCGGCCTGCCCATGGTAAGCATTGAGGTCGACCGGAGCGCGGTGGCGCGTTACGGCATTAACGCCAGTGACGTTCAAGACGTCGTCGCGGTAGCGCTCGCCGGCAAGGAGGCTGGACAGGTTATCGTGGGGGATCGGCGTTTCAAGCTGGTCGTGCGCCTGGCAGACGATCTTCGTAGCGACGTCGACGGAATTTCTCGGCTGCCTGTTCCCATTCATGGCGCGGAAGAGTGGGAGCGACCTACGCATGGGGATCTCGCTTTTGACGAGAGCCCAGCGTACGTGCCGCTTTCGAGTGTGGCACGGGTGACCCTTACGGAAGGCGCGAAACAGATTCGCCGTGAAGACGGGAAGCGACGCGTTGTGGTTACCGCGAATGTAAGAGCACGAGACCTTGGAAGTTTCGTGAGCGAGGCGCAAGAGAAGGTGGAGCAGCGCTTGGGGCGGCTCCCAGAAGGATATTGGCTTGGGTGGGGCGGACAGTTCGAGAATTTCATCGCTGCGAAAAAAAGACTCATGGTAGTGGTTCCGCTCGCGCTCGGCCTCATCTTCGTCTTGCTGTTTGCGACCTTCGGCTCGGTGCGGCGTGCGATTCTTGTCTTCACTGGGGTGCCGTTAGCGCTTACCGGCGGGGTTGCGGCGCTCTGGCTTCGCGGCGCGCACCTCTCAATTTCAGCAGGTGTCGGTTTTATTGCCCTCTCGGGAGTGGCCGTTCTAAATGGCCTGGTGCTTGTGTCATTCATCGCGGAGCTAATGAGGCAAGGTATCCCTTGTGATGAGGCCGTCGTCCAAGGATGTACGACTCGGCTACGTCCGGTTCTCATGACCGCGTTGGTCGCGTCGTTCGGCTTTGTTCCCATGGCGCTGGCGCAGGGAATGGGCGCCGAGGTGCAGCGGCCGCTTGCGACGGTCGTGGTCGGCGGTATTGTCAGTAGCACCATACTGACCTTGATTGTGCTTCCGGCTATTTACAGGTGGTTTGAACGATCTGATGAGGAGTAGATGTGGGTAAGGTGTGACTTAGGAGACTCTTACCTTCCCACCAAGGATATCCACCGAAACGTCCTGGATGCCTTCAAGCTTGCCGAGGGCCTTCGTGATGCTGTCGGCGCAGCTTGGGCAATCCATCCCCCCCACTTGAAACACGCACGCCTGGCGAGCGGTTGGGGCCGCTTCTGACGCCTGTCTGCTGAGTGGGATGTTTTGGGGCTCCTTGCTTAGGTTCATAGGGATCAGTCGGCTCAAACGGCGGTGAGTTTGTCAAAAGAACTCCCGTCGGAGCCGCCTCTCTTTTCCAGCGTGACGCAGCGCAAGACTAACCACATAAACGGCGATCACGGCAAGACTCTCTGCCCCACCGCTGTGTTCAGCCGGAGCATGCTCCGGCGATGGCGGATAAGGGCGTCGCGGTACTGCCTGACGACCTCGTTGTAATCCCTCTGGGCATTCAAGTAACTGACGATGTTCTCTTGGCCTTGGGTGTAGAGGGTATACTTCTGGTCCCTGAGTCGCCTTGCCCGCGGGAGAATCCCTCGCTCAAGCCGCTCCGCTGCTGAACGAGTCGAGGCGTAGTCGAGAGAGGCTCGCTCGACTTCGGAGAGGGCTTGCCGCTCAAGGCTCGTAAGTTCGATTTGGGTTTGTATGACGGTGTGCTCGGCTCGGCGGATATTTCCCTGGTTTCGGTTAAAGAGCGGGATGCTGACGAGTGCCCCGACGCTCCAGGACGTGGCACTCTTCTCGTCCACAGGGGCGTTGTTCCGGAACCCATACGGTGTGTAAAGAACAAAGACGTCGGGGAACCGCTCGGCCCTCTGAAGCGTAACGTCTGCCTGGGCACGGCGAATACCAAGCCGGTAGGAGACGATATCGGGCCTGACGCAAAGGGCAAGTTTCGCCAGCTCCTCCGGCGGTGGCGGTGGGGCCAGGTCATCTCGAAGTGAGCCTCGGACTTCAAGGCTGTCCGCCTGAGCCGGTGGGATGTCGAGTAAGACGGCAAGTGCTCGCTTGGCCTGCCTAAGTGCGGTCTCGGCCTGCTCAAGAAACACCTCGGCCGTGTCTCGCTGGATTGCGGCACTCTCGACCTCGGTCTGAGGAACGAGTTCTTTTCGGTATTGCTCCTCGGTGGTCTTGAGTACCCGGTTTAGGCCCGCAAGGCTTGCCCGTGCGAAGCGAACCGTTTCCCTTGCGTCCAGCACATCGACAAATGCGGTGTAGAGATTATCAATCTCAAGCCGAACGGCGTCCTGGTATTGAGCCTCCAAGACCTTCTTCGCCTGCTCGGCGACATGGACGCGGACAAGGCGTTTTCGGTTCACGTCGATCGGCTGGATGAGAACGACGCTGTAGCCGTTCTCTCCCGGCCGCCGCGGCGAGTAGCTCCCGTAGGGGACGCCGTCGGCACTGGCGAAGACGAGGGGATTTCCGCGGAGCCCTGCCGAAAGGATGTCCGCTTGGGCCTTGGGAATCTCCTGGAACTTGGTGCGAAGCCCATAGTTCACCTGGGCAAGCCGCCCAATCGCGGTGTCGAGCGTCAAGCCGTCCGGCGGACCTTCGTCGGAGACATCCGGTACTTCGAGCGGCCCGTATATCGGTATCTTCTGGCTCTGAATCCTCGCCGACGGAGCTATCCTCGCTGGTCTTACTTGGCTGATGCTCCTCCCGTCGGAACTTGCGGCCGAGAGCACGTCGCGTTGTTGCTTCGTGGAAGTAAACCCCGGACCTCCCGGCTGTTCGCCCAAGCGGGCCTCGCCCGCACCGGGGGTCACCCGAAACGGTGCTTCTCCCGCTCCGGGCGATGGTCCGAGATGCGTGTTGGTCCTGGCTCGCTCCTGCTCCCTCTGGCCCTTGGACAGGATGATGATGTCGTCTGCGAGCATCGCCTGAGCATCTGCCCTCTGGGCCCCAAGGCAAAGTGTCATCGCAGAAAGAACGCTCCCGAAGAAAACGCGGTGCGTCATCGCCTCGACTCCTTTCGAGGTCTGGGGCCTGCCTCAGATACTCGCTCGTGGCCGAACAATACAGCACCGTCGCCCGCGTGGGCGGTCTCTGCGGCTTCAAGCTGTTCGGGTCCCTCCCCGAACAGGAGATAGAGCACGGGGAGTGCGAGCATGGTGAGAAACGTATCGCAGACCATGCCGAAGAAAACGACGGTCGCAAGCGGCCTCTGAACTTCGGCCCCGATGCCGGTCGAGAGCATCATGGGGAGGAACCCCAGAGCGGCCACCGTCCCCGTCATGAGCACGGGGCGGAGCCTTGCAAGCCGTGCCTGCTCGATGGCTTCTCGCTTCGGCATGCCGTGGCCGATCCGGTCTCGGATGGCACTGACGAGCACCAAGCCTTCGAGCATCGACGCTCCTGCGAGGGCGACGAAGCCGACGCCTGCCGAGATGGTAAACGGCAGCCCCATGACCCAGAGCCCCAGGACACCGCCCACGCGGGCGAAGAGGACGCCGCTGAAAATCATCAGGGCGTCTCGGACCGAGTGAAACGTGAGGTAAAGGAGGCTCAGAATGAGGGCGAGTGCCAGCGGCACGACGATGAAAAGCCGCTTCTCGGCTCGCTGCATATTCTCGAACTGCCCACCCCAGTCGAGGTAGTAGCCGCTATCAAGCTTCACCTCTCGCCCAATCCGCTCCTGGGCTTCCTTCACGAATGAGCCCATGTCCCGGCCACGGATGTTCGCCTGGACGACGATTCGTCTCTGTCCCCACTCGCGTTGGATGGTCGAGGGGCCTTCGGTCTCCTCAAAGCGAGCGAGCCGGGTGAGCGGAAGCCTCTGTCCTGATGCCGTGGGGATGACAATCTTCTCAAGGGCCTTGGGGTCGTCTCGATAGGATTCGGGGAGCCTGACGGCGAGGGGAAATCGTCTTCCTGGCTCAAGAACTTCCCCGACCTTGATGCCTCCCGCCTCGGTGATGGTGTCAAGCACGTGCCGGGCGGGAACTCCGTAGCGAGAGAGCGCGTCCCTATCGACTTCGATCTTGAGAACCGGAAGTCCCGTGATCTGCTCGGTCGAGATGTCGGCCGCACCCTTGATGCTCTTCACGACACGCTCGATTTCCGCGGCCTTCTCCTTCAAGACCTCCAAGTCATCGCCGAAGAGCTTGATCCCGAGGTCGGCCCGGATGCCGGCCACCATCTCGTTGATGCGCATCTCGATGGGCTGGCTGTAGACAGCCCGCATGCCCGGGAGCGTCTCCGTCAGCTCGGCCATCGCAGAAACCAACTCGTCCTGCGTCTTCGCCTTCTTCCATTGCTCCCGCGGCTTGAGCGAGATGTAGACGTCTGTGACCTCGAAGCCCATCGGGTCGGTTGCAACTTCGGCGGTCCCGGTCCGGCTCCAGATATTCTCGATTTCGTCCGGGAACTCCTCTTTGAGCAGGGCCTCGATGTGGCTCCCGTATTCGAGAGACCCCTCAAGGCTGACACTTGCGAGCCGAATCGTGTTGATGACGATCGTCCCTTCGTTGAGCCGCGGGACGAACTCGGAGCCGAGACTAAAGCCAAGGATGGTTGTCGCGACGGTGATGGCCCCGACGAAGGCGAGCGTCGTCTTCGGGAAGCGAAGGCCAAGATGAAGAAGCGGCTGAAAGAACCTGTGGGCGAGCCTATCGATGAACGTTCCCTTGTCGGATGTCTTACGCTTGAGGCCGATGGAAGCGAGGGCTGGCATCAGCGTGAGCGAAAGGACCATGGACCCCAGGAGGGCAAAGACGACGGTCAAAGCCATCGGCCGAAAGAGCTTTCCCTCGATTCCCTGGAGAGTGAGAATCGGAAGATAAACAATCATGATGATGAGTTCGCCGAACATCGTCGGCTTTCTCACTTCAACCGCGGCGTCGCGGATGATGTCCAGCTTCTTCCGGTCGGTCCGGTCGTGGGCCAGGTGCCTCACACAGTTTTCGACCATGACCACCGAGCTATCAACCACTAGACCGAAGTCGATGGCCCCGAGGCTCATCAGGCTCCCGGCAATCCCGACTCGCTCCATCATCGTGACGGCAAAGAGCATGGAAAGCGGAATGGCCGATGCGACGATGAGTCCGGCCCGAAAGTTCCCTAAGAACGCGAAGAGAACCGCGATGACGAGAATCGCCCCCTCGAAGAGATTTCTCTCGACGGTTTTTAAGACCTGGTTGACAAGGTGCGTTCGCTCGTAAGCGACCGTCACATCGACGCCAGCGGGGAGGGCCTTCTTCACGTCCTGCATGGCCTTGTCCAAGGCCATCGTGACGTCCCGCGAATTCTCACCCATCCGCATGAAGGCAAGGCCCAAGACAACCTCGCCCTTGGCGTTTGCGGTAACGCCTCCTCGACGAATCACGTGGCCGATTCCGACTTCGGCCACGTCCTTGATGCGGGTGGGAACGCCGTCGCGGGCCGTGATGACAATCTTTCCGATCTCCTCGATGGAGCGAGCCCGGCCGACGCCCTGGATGAGGCTCGACTCATCGGCCCGGACGACGTAGCCTCCGCCGACGTTCTTGTTGTTCTCCCGGAGGGCAAGAATGACCTCGTCGAGCGTGAGCTTGTATTTCGCAAGCTTCGACGGCTCGGCTCGTACCTCGAACTGCTTGGCAAGGCCACCCCAGGCGTTGATCTCGGCGACCCCCGGCACACGGCGAAGCCGCGGCCGGACCACCCAATCTTGAAGCGAGCGGAGTTCGGTGAGGTCGTAGACCTGGCTCGAAAGAAAGTAGTGGTACACCTCTCCCAGGCCCGTTGCGACCGGACCCATGGTCGGCCGCTCGAAGCCTTCGGGAAGCTGGGCCTCGTTCAAGCGTTCGTTAATCTGTTGCCTGGCAAAGTAGATATCCGTCCCGTCCTCGAAGATGGCAACGACCTGCGAGAGCCCGAATTTCGAGATGGAGCGAACCTCTTGAAGCCCTTTAAGACCCCCAAGGGCCTGTTCGACGGGGAAGGTGATTTGTCGCTCGACCTCTTCGGGGGCAAGCTCGGGAGAGACGGTGTTGATTTGGACTTGAACCGGGGTCGTGTCGGGAAAGGCGTCGAGCGGAAGCCTCATGCCTGCCCGGACACCGAGGGTAATGAGAATGCCCGTGAGCAGGAGGATGACGAATCGGTTCTTGAGACTGATATTTATCAGACCATTGAGCATCGTGAAGGGCTCCCTTGGGGACGCGGTTGGTTACTTACAACAACCGGCACCAATCGCGCCCTTCATGATTTCCGTCTTGAGGAGGAACGCTCCCTTGCTCACGACCCGTTGGCCGGGCTGTAAGCCCCATGTCACCTCAAGGACGTCGCTCCGGTCGGTGGGCTTCGTCGTCACCCGCCGCGGCCGGTAAGTACCTTCCCCCTCGGGGAGGAACACTACGTCAACCTTGTCTTTCCGCTGGACGGCTTCTTTCGGGACCACCACGGCCTTGTGCTCGGTGCCGATTTGAATCGTGGCCTCGCCAAACTGATTGGCTCTGAGATTCCCGTCAGGGTTTGTAACCTCGGCCCGGACACGGGTGGTTCGGGTTTGTTCGTTGACCTCGGCCCCAATCCAAGTCACCTGCCCGACGGTCGCATAGCCCTCGTCGGGACTCGTTCCCGAGACAACGAAGCTCACGCTCTGTCCGGCCTTCAGCTTCTGAATGTCTGACTCATAGACATCAATCCAAACCCACACGCGGGAGGTGTCAGCAACGGCGAAAAGCTGGGTTGTTGCCTGGACGGCCTCGCCCTTCACCGCGTGCCTTGCGACCACCGTCCCATCAATCGGAGCGACAACGTTCAAAAGGTTCTTCGTGTCCTTGGTCTCAAGAATCTGGGCAAGCTCTGCGTCACCGAATCCGAGGTTACGGAGCTTCTGCTCGGCATCCATGGTGCTCGCCTGGGCCTGATTGAGAGCCGTCATCACCTCAAGCTCGGCCTTCCCGGCGACTGCACCCGATCGGGTGAGGGATTGCGTCCGGTCGGCGGTCGCCTGGGCGAGCTTGAGCGACGCCTGAGACGAGAGGTATTGAGTCTTTGCCGCACTCACCTCGGCCGAGTCGATCACGGCGAGAACTTCGCCATGCTTAACGGCCCTTCCGAGGTCAACGCGAACCTCTCTGATAAACCCTGCCACTCGCGGCGTGATGTCCGCGTAGTGGTTTGCGTCGTAGGCCGTCTCGGCGTTGGCGACGAGCCGGTGAGCGTGCTCCTCCTCGGTCACCTCCGTCGTCTGGATGCCGACTTGCTGGGCAAGTGTTGCCGAAGCGAGGCGAACGATGGGGAGAGGATCCCGACAGACCTTCGCCGTCCCGGTCTTCGTGACCGGAAGTGGCTGTCCTTTGGCCCGAAGCTCGGCGCATTCCTGGCAGAGGGCTTCGGGCTTACCGTGCGCCGCACACCAGCCATCATCGGGTTGGTCGAGCGATGCCGATGGTCCCTTGCCGCACTTGTAGCAGAACGATTCAGGGAGGCCGTGTTCCTTGCACATCTTGAGGTTGTATTTCTTCTCAACCTCGGGGTGACAGAGTGTGCATATGTCTTCGGGGATGTTCCCGTGCTCCTTGCAGAGCATGAGCTTGTCCTTAAGCTCCGGGTGACAGAGCGTGCAGAACTTCTCCGGCACGCCGTGCTCCTTGCAGTAGAGGCCCGCGTCCTCGGCCGGCGTGGCGGTCTTCGCGCCGAAGCGTGCCCAGGTGGGGAGCTTCTCGGGGTTGATGCGAGCCCACGCGGGCATCCACTGCGGGCGGGCGACCGCGACGGCGATGCCCGCGATGGCAACGACGAGAAGGGTTGTGAACGAAAGAATTAAGGTCCGTTTCATCGACCGGCCCCCGTTGCTGAGAGGGTGTGCGGACCCCACGCCTCGACGCATTGGGCGTTAGCCGCGAGCGCCGAAGGCGAAGGCGAATATGAGGGGGTTTTCAGGTGGCCCGGGGAGACGGGCGAATGCCCAAGGCACGGACGATGAGCGTCCTCGCCTCAAGCTTTTCGAAAAGGGCCCTAGCCTGAATCAGCAGCGGAAGTTTTGGAGGAGTGCTCGGACCGTGACGGAATCGCCCCAACTGGCTAACCCGGTCGGTGAACCGTCACTCGTGAGATGGGCGAGCGAATGGGCGGGCGAGTGGGCGAGGGTGCCGACTAGCCCATGGAGGGGGAGCGGAAGGCTAATAACGTCCGAATTTGGGACTCGGACATTGCTTGACTGAACGGCTCCTCGGCAGACGCAGTTGTCATTGTCTTCGGGGCAGTGAGCCGGTGCGGGGCCGTTCGACGGGCCACCCGCTGCGTGCTCTCGGTGCGTGAGGTGGCTCGCCTCGGCCGCCCCGCAGAGGAAAGGGCAAGCGAGGATGATGCCAGTCAGGAACAACGCGACGATTGTCCGCACCGTGAACGTCCAGAGACAGACGAACCCCGATCCTAAAATGATAGGGGCGTTGTCGCTCAGATCAAGCGGTCTGGGCTCATCATCCTAATCGGGTGGGTGGCGGCAGTTCTGTAGCCTGAGTGGAAATTCGTCCGAGAGTTCTCAGAATCCTGAGCGAACCTCAGTCCTCGTGACCTATCCTGTAACGCAGGATGAGTGTCCCAAAGACGGCCAGGCGTTCGAGATCGGTGGGCCGGACGTGGCGGACGGGACACCGCCAGGTTCATTAGCCGCGGGCTGTCGCGGGCCGCTACAGGATGCCCGGATTCACGCCCGTGTTGGATGGCGGACCGAACACCGCGCAATCCCACACGCGGCTTGCCGCTTCACAGATGCAACCCAGCAACAGCCGATTCACATCGGGGAGCCCCTTGTCGAACGGTTGCCCCTCATGGTCCGGGGCGTTACTCACCTGGGCGACCAGTCCGACCTGGACCTTGCTGCGCGTGGCGAACGCGAAGAGCGATGCGGCCTGCATTTCCACCGCCAGTGCTCCGGCGCGGGCGTGCCGCCCGATCTGCGCAGCCGTCTCTCGGTACGGGGCGTCGGTCGTCCACACCAAACCGCGTCGCACGTGCAAACCGGCACGGCTGATTTCGTCTTCCAACGCCTCGGCGAGTTCGTTCGGGGCCTGCACCACCTCACCAGGCGGCAGGTAATGGTACGACGTGCCTTCGTCGCGAATGGCGCTATCAGCCACGACCACGCTAGGAATCGGTAACGCCGGACTCACCCGCCCAGCCGATGCCAGCCCAATGATGACTTTCGCCCCGCAGACCACCATCTGCTCGGCGACCAGCACAGCGTAGGGGCCACCGATGGTGCGACTGACGATGCCGCAGGAAAGGTCGCCGCTCCGCCAGATCCACATCTCGGTGTGGAAGCACGGCCATGCGGCGCAGCGCTCGACCTCGCCTCGACGGATCAGCTCGTCGGTCAGGTCACCATCGAATTCCAGGACGCAGACCGGCGGGATCGCTTCGTTGTCCCTGCCGCGCTGAGCCCGGACGGCTTCGATTAGCTCGCGGGGCGTGAAGACGGTCGGCGCGTCCAGGGCGTGATCCAGCAGCGGCAGGATCGGTTGAACCCCCAGACTGACCGCTCTTGTCTTTGGAACCCGCCGTTTCTTGCTCACCTGACGATCTCCATCGTCTCGGTTTCGGCTTGAGGCCGCGACATCACCATGCCGTAGTGGTACGGGGGGAGGTCAATCAACTCTGGTCCGGCCAAGCGGAATCCCACCTGTTCGGCCCAGGCTCGGCATTGCTCGGGCCGAGGACGGGTGGCCATGCTGGGGCCGCGCGGTGTCGCAGGATCGTAGTTCCAGTGCATGATTCCCAATCGCCCGCCGGGGGACAGCACGCGCAGGGCTTCCCGCAGCAACGTCAAAGGGTCTTCGGCATGGAGAATGTTGAACAGCATGACGTAGTCGAAGCTGGCGTCCGTCAAACCAGTGCCATCGGCAACAAAGTCACGTTGCC
>Ga0310038_10000867_pt1 | contig 23948 bp, 35 predicted proteins | sample Sb_taG_6_FD_200461 | JGI IMG/M metagenome (GOLD analysis project Ga0310038, IMG submission 200461) | Peat soil microbial communities from Weissenstadt, Germany - Sb_50d_4_PS metaG (v2) (version 2) | ecosystem: Environmental > Terrestrial > Soil > Wetlands > Peat | place: Germany: Weissenstadt... | reverse complement strand
CCTCCGCCGGGCTGCTACACGATCCCGCATCGCGGGAAGATGTCCCGATCGAAGTGCGCTTGTCTCGGTCCGATCGATCCGGCATCGACGATCTTAAGAACCTGAAGTTGCCTGGGCCCTCGGGCGAGCAGGTCTCTCTCCGCGAGATCACGAACATCCGGGAGACCCCGATTGATCAGAGCGTTTATCGCAAGAACTTGCGACCGGTGGTGTATGTCACGGGCGACGTTGCCGGCGAGATCGAAAGTCCGGTCTACGCCATTCTCAAGATGAGCGATGCGATCAATAGAATCCAATTGCCTGAAGGCTACCAAGTAAAGCAATACTCCGGCACGACGCTGCCGGACCGCACCGACCGCTTCTCCATGAAATGGGACGGCGAGTGGCACATCACCGTCGAGGTGTTTCGCGACCTTGGCTTGGCCTTCGCCGCGGTGTTGGTGCTCATTTACGTTTTAGTTGTCGGCTGGTTCAAGTCTTTCAAGACGCCTCTCGTGATCATGGCGCCGATTCCACTGACACTGGTCGGCATCCTGCCGGCTCACGCTCTGATGGGGGCATTCTTCACCGCGACTTCGATGATTGGCTTCATCGCCGGTGCGGGCATCATTGTTCGAAACTCGATAATTTTGGTGGATTTTATCGAACTGCGCCGCGCGCATGGAATGTCGCTCGAGGAAGCCGTGGTCGATGCTGGAGCGGTGCGCTTCCGTCCCATGCTGCTGACGGCAGCCGCCGTGGTTGTCGGCGCAAGCGTGATTTTGTTTGATCCGATCTTTCAGGGGCTCGCGATTTCGCTGATGGCAGGGGAAGTTGCTTCGACAGTGCTTTCTCGAATGACCGTTCCGGTTCTCTATTACCTGAGTGAACGCGGCGGCGCGAGAGCTCTGCCACCCATCGGCGAGGATTTTTCACCTGCAATAGATTGAAAAGGAGGCAATATCATGACTGTGGAACGCTACGTCAGACTGATTGCAGGAGCTTTCGTCCTGGCTTCCCTCGCACTGGGATATTGGGTGAGCCCCTACTGGTTTCTCTTCACGGCTTTCGTAGGTTTAAACCTATTCCAATCAGCCTTTACGAACTGGTGTCCGATGATGACAATCCTTCGAAAAGCAGGCGTGAAGGTATAGGCTGAGTTAGTGAGCAAGAATTGGCGCCTTGAATATTGAACTGGTGTCCTGCGACGACGTTTCGAACGAATCGAGGATTAGGTTTAAGACCGCTTTGCGAGTGGAATTCTCGCGCTCCTGTAGCCGAATTGCGAGGCCTACAGGTCCACCACCTCCGCCCACGCAGTCGCTTGGGGGATGATGTCGAAGAGAATCTCATTACTCTCTGCGCGGGCTGTCACCGAGCCAGACATATTCGTCGTCGAATACAATAGTGCAAATCACGGGCGCGGTGGTGACCTGACCGGGGGTTTTTGTACCAGGTGGAATGAGAGAGAATTCACCTGAGGAGGAAGACCGGTCATGTCGATCAAGAGGTACAAGCCGGAGCAGATCGTGACGCTGCTGCGGCAGATCGAAGTGGAAATCGCGAACGGTAAGACCACCCCACAAGCCTGCAAAGAAGTCCAGATCACCATCCAGACCTACTACCGCTGGCGAAAGGAATACGGCGGGTTGAAGCTGGATCAAGCGAAACGACTGAAGGAGCTGGAGCGGGAGAACGCGAAACTGAAGCGGCTGGTGGCGGAGCTGTCGCTGGAGAAGCAAGTTCTCAAGGACGTGGCGGAGGGAAACTTCTAAGCCCTGAGCGGCGTCGTTGTGTGGTCGAGCGTGCGCGGGAGCAGTACGGGTTGAGTGAGCGGCATGCTTGCCAGCTGCTGGGGCAGGGACGCGGAACACAACGCTATGTGCCGATGGTGCGGATCGATGAGGATGCGCTGACGCGAGTGATCATCGCGCTGGCCAGTGAGTATGGCCGCTACGGCTACCGGAGAATCACGGCGCTGTTGCGGCTGGCGGGCTGGCAGGTGGGGAAGGATCGAGTGCAGCGCATCTGGCGCCGCGAGGGGCTGAAAGTGCCCACAAAACAGAGGGCGCGTAGACGTCTCTGGCTGAACGATGGATCGTGTGTACGGCTCAGGCCGGAGCGAGCGAACCACGTCTGGAGCTATGACTTCGTGAGCGCCATGACGCACGACGGAAGAACGCTGCGGCTGCTGACGCTGATCGACGAATACACTCGGGAGTGCCTGGCGATTCGGGTGGCTCGGAGATTGGGGAGCTACGAAGTAATCGAGACGCTTGCAGACGTGATGTTGTGGCGAGGAATCCCGGAGAACATGCGCTCGGACAACGGCCCGGAATTCGTGGCCAAGGAACTGCGGAAGTGGCTGGGGAATGTGGGGACCGGAACGTTGTACATCGAGCCAGGAAGCCCTTGGGAGAACGGGTACTGCGAGAGCTTCAACGGAAAGCTGCGGGATGAATGCTTGAACGGAGAAATCTTTTACTCGCTGAAGGAGGCGCAGATCGTGATCGAGAGGTGGCGGGTGGAATACAACACATGTCGGCCGCACTCGGCGCTGGGCTACAGGCCGCCGGCGCCGGCGGCCTGTAGCCCCCTGGTGCCACCAAATCCAAGTTCGCAGCCCATGGCTGTGATGTAGACTCTCTCACTCGCTGTGGTACAAAAACTCGGTCTGGTCAGTAGGCCTTTTGCAGTAAACACGAAAGTCTGTCGATCTGAATGGGATGCCTGTGACCATGATTCGCCGAATCCTAGTTCAAGTAGTAGGTTGTGTCGGCGTCTTAGTCATTTTCGCGTCTGCGGTGTCTGCCCAGCAGGCGAGTGTAGTCCGAAACGCAAACCTCCGTGCTGATCCGTCCACGAAGAACCCGGCACTTGAGCTCCTCTCCAAAGGTACCACTCTCACCATATTGGACCCGACACCGCAGGCAGGCTTCTACCACGTTTCGACGACCGGAGGCCGAGAAGGTTGGGTCTGGGCAAAAAACGTAACGGTTGTGAGTGCTTCAGCGACTTCAGTACCGACGTCCACAGAGTGCGACGACAGTCTCTGGGATCACGTTTACAACCCGCAGAGGCTAATAAAAAAGCAGGACTGCATCGCAGTGACGGGGACAATAGTTGATGCAACTAATGGCAAGAGGCCTGATGGAGTCCGGCACGAACCCGATGGGGACACGCACGGCTGGCTGAAATTGGACCCTCAATTCAAGAATCTATTAAATGCCGGGAATATGAGTGCTGAGGGCGGAAATCTCGTGTTCGAGATCGTCTGCATATTCAATGTGAGTCAGGCCGATGCCAAAGCGTCATGTCCGCCCAGCTTCCACAATAAGGTTCAGCTAGCAACTCTTGGTTCGCACGTGCGCATCGTCGGGACGTATGTCCAGGATACGAATCATTCTCGTTGGATGGAAATTCACCCAGTGACGAGCATCACCGCAACTCCATAGCTCACATTCGCAGCTGGCGAAGTCGCGATTTTCGCTCTCAAGTTGGACGGGCCAAGAAAAACCGAAACCTACCCCGAAAAACAGGAATCCTGCATATCTGGGCCGAATTCTGCGTAAAAGCCACTCTCAGCGCGTGTAATTAGCAGGAACGGCGGGTTTAATACTGGGGGTAACCGGGGATTTTGGGGGGTTGTGGATATCGAATACTAGCTGCATTCAATCCCGAACGAGGCTCTGAACTTCGGTCTGCGATGAGTCCCGTCCGCTGTTGCAGGAACGGCGATCCTTACTCGGCTGCGGGAGCGCACACTGGTTCGACAGTTATCGGTTGCGGGTTGGGAAAATAATGCCGTTGAAAGTAGAAGGCCACATTGACCAGCGCGACCATTACGGGCACCTCCACCAGCGGTCCGATGACGGCCGCAAACGCAGCTCCCGAGTTGATGCCAAATACCGAGACTGCAACGGCTATCGCCAGTTCAAAATTGTTGGAGGCGGCGGTAAATGCCAGCGTTGTCGTTTTGGAATAGTCCGCACCGAGCTTTTTTCCCATGTAAAAGGAAACCAAAAACATCAGCACGAAGTAAATCAACAGCGGCACGGCGATGCGCAGGACATCCAGCGGTAGGCGAACAATGTACCCACCCTTTAGGGAGAACATCACCACTATCGTGAACAGCAGCGCAATCAAGGTCAGCGGGCTTACGCGGGGGACGAAGTTCCGGTTGTACCAATCGTGCCCTTTCGAGCGAACCAGCGCCGTACGAGTCAGAAATCCGGCCAGAAACGGAATTCCCAGGTAAATAAAGACACTCTTTGCGATCTCTGAGATGGACACATTGACGACCGTACTGCGAAGGCCGAGCTTGGCGGGAAGGACGGTAATGAAAACCCATGCGTAGAGGGAGTAGAAAAAGACCTGGAAAAGAGAATTGAAGGCCACCAAGCCAGCCGCATATTCCGTATCGCCTCGGGCCAATTCGTTCCAAACAATGACCATGGCGATGCAACGTGCGAGACCAATCATGATGAGCCCCGCCATGTATTCCGGGTATCCGCGCAGAAATACGATTGCCAGAACAAACATCAAGATCGGTCCGACTACCCAGTTCTGTACGAGTGAAAGGCCGAGCACTCGCTTATTGCGAAAGACCTCATGCAGGTTCTCGTATCGCACCTTCGTGAAAGGTGGATACATCATCAAGATCAATCCCGCCGCAATCGGAATGGAAGTAGTACCGATGTTGAAGCGATTCAGAAACGGTACGACTCCGGGAACAAGCCATCCCAGTACTACGCCCGCGACCATAGCCGCAAAGATCCACGCAGTCAGATAGCGGTCCAAAAAGCTGAGACGGCCAGTTGCCTTCATCTGTAAACCCCTACATACCCACTCGAAACGTCTCGAACAGAATCACTTTATGGGCTACTTCGTCGCAAAGCACGCATTCATTCGCGTGCAGCGATTTCATTGATGGCCGATGCGGTCGATTTCCTTTTTAATTGCCAACTTGTCGAGGCTCGACAGGGGCAAACACAAGAACAGGCTGATCCTGCGATCGAGGATCATGAATGCCTCTCGGAACGCCTTCTCTATCTGTTCGGGGGTGCCCGCCACTGCGGCCGGATCAGGCACGCCCCAGTGGGCGGTCATCGGCTGACCGGGCCAGATCGGGCAAACTTCCTTCGCCGCGTTATCGCAGACTGTGAACACAAAATCGAGTTCCGGCGCACCGGGCGCAGCGAATTCATCCCAATTCTTGCTGCGTGCACCGTCCGTGGGCAAATGCGCGATTTCGAGTTGTTTTATTGCTTGGGGGTGAACACGACCCGTGGCATGACTTCCCGCGCTATATGCAGTGAAGTGTGGTCGCCCCTTACGGTTCATGATTGCCTCGGCCATGATGGAGCGAGCGGAGTTGCCCGTGCAGAGGAATAAAACGTTGTAATGTCCTTTCATAGTCTATCGCCTAGCTGCAGCAGGTCGGTCCGCAACATTCCTTTGTTCGAGTGTCTGCGGGCTTGACGGCACGGACAAAGGCACTCATGAACTTGCCGTCCACGTCTGGTGCAATCGCGTCCACATCGATGCCTGCCGCCGAAAGAAACTCACGTGCATCCGCAGCGCGATAGACCCGTGTCGGCTCGATGTCAATTTGCTCAAAACCTGCAGCGGAGAGTTTCTTGCGATATTCGTCATCTCCGAGCGCTCCCGCCACGCAGCCGACCCACAGAAGTACGCTCTGGCGAATTTCTGGAGTTACTTCGCCTTGGGTCACAACATCGGAAACCGCGAAGCGCCCGCCCGGCTTCAGCACACGAAACGCTTCTCGCAGCACGCGATCTTTGTCCGCGGAAAGGTTGATCACGCAATTCGAGATAATCACGTCTACCGAGTTGTCCGGCAGAGGGATATGTTCAATCTCGCCCTTCAGGAACTCGACATTCTCAGCGCCGGCTTTGCGCTTGTTCTCGTTGGCGAGTGCGAGCATCTCGTCGGTCATGTCGAGACCGTAGGCCTTGCCGGTTGGCCCAACTCGCTTTGCGGAGAGCAGCACATCAATCCCGCCACCCGAGCCCAGATCGAGAACTACTTCCCCGGGTTTCAATTTCGCCAATGCCGTTGGATTCCCGCACCCTAGCGAGGCGAGCATGGCCTCCTCAGGGACTTGTCCCGTCTGGGAGGAGTCGTACAGATTAGAAGTGATCGGGTCGCAACCCGAGCCGCTTGCTGCAGCCGCCCCGCAGCAACCGCTTCCACCACTCTTCACTCGCAAGGCTGCCTGGCCATACTTTTCTTTGACCACGTTCTTTATGTCGGCGCTGCTCATTGCGGTCCTTCTCCTATTTACAAAGCTGGACGATATCTTGTGGTTTCACTGCCTTGTTTCGAGTGCAGCACTCGGCGTATAGGAATTGCAGCAACTCCTGGAGTGCTTCCGCGTTGGCCGTGTACCGCAAGAAGGTGCTTTCACGGTGCACGTTCACAAGCTCTTCATTTTTCAGTTTCTCTAGGTGGAACGAAAGCGTGGAGTTTGGAATGTCCAGCTCCGACTGGATATCGCCTACGACCAAGCCGTCAGGATGCGCGGACAACAACAATCGCATGATTCGAAGTCGTGGCTCAGTTCCCAGTGCAGAAAGCATGTCGGCGAACTTCGCCACATGCTCTGTACCTTTCCTGCTTGAGGCGATTGTCATATTTCCATAATTGCAGAACTATGGGCGGAATGTCAAGCAGATTCCCTTTACTCCTCAAACGCTGTTTAACTATAATCGCTTGGGCGAATATAGTGAGGAAAGCAGAAAACCAAGTCAACCTGATGTTCCGGGCGTTCTCAGACCGTACGCGCTTACGGATTCTGCATCTCTTGCTCGATCGGGAACTCTGCGTGGGGGACATCATAACTGTCATCCAAGTTCCCCAACCCACCGCGTCACGTCACTTGGCCTATCTTCGAAAGGCTGGCTTGGTTCGGACCCGAAAGAATGGCCTGTGGAACCACTACCGAATAGCTCCCGCCGAGACAGCGTTTCAGCGGGACCTAATCGAGTGCCTTCGGAGCTGTTTTCAGGATGTGCCGGAATTAGCAGCTGACGAAAAGCGGGCCGAACAACTCCGCAAGAAGGGCGGTTGCTGCCCGCATTAGAAAATTTTTTGACTAAGTATATTCGCATATGCAGATGCAGTTCAGGGCGATTAAAAAAATCAAAGACGGTTTAAGGGGAGATGACTGTCATGCAAGGGCGCTATAACGTTCTGTTCCTCTGCACCGGAAACTCTGCTCGCTCCATCATGGCTGAAGCGATTCTCAATCGTAAGGGCTTTCCCAACTTTACGGCGTACAGCGCTGGCAGCCATGCGAAGGGAGTTGTCCATCCCGCCGCCCTTCGGCAGATCGAAATTGCACGCCTGCCAACTATCGGCCTGCGTAGCAAGAATTGGGACGAATTCGCGAAACCCAATGCCCCACTTTTGGATTTCGTTTTCACCGTGTGCGATAAAGCCGCGCAAGAGATGTGCCCTGTGTGGCCGGGCCAGCCCATGACGGCCCATTGGGGCATTCCTGATCCCGCCGCTGTTGACGGGTCGGAGGAACGGATCGAACGGGCCTTTCGCGAGGCGTTCATGATTCTGGACCGCAGAATCAGCCTTCTCTTGTGCTTGCCTCTATCTAGTCTCGACAAATTAGCGATTAAGAAGGAAATCGACCGCATCGGGCAGCAATGAAGATCGAAACTCGCTCCCGAATTGCTCACCGCGCACTCAGCGGCGAGACTGCGGAAGCACGGGCGATTCGCCGATGGGCCGTTGCGCGGCTGATACTCGGTGTTCTGCAAATGGTCGGGGCCGTGTTTTCTTTGGGCCTTTTCTTCGAAAGCGGCATCACGCCGCTAACACTCGCTTCCGTGTTGGTCACAGGAATGTTTACCGGCATCAGTATGTTGCTCTTCCAGGTGTTGAAACGAGGCCAACAGACCGACAAGAATTCTACGGGACGAAATCCCAGTTCATGAACCCAAGAATGCCGATGCGCTGTGAAAACGGACGCTGCCAACGCGTGAAGTCGTGAAGAAATCGAACTGCGTCCGCAACCCACTGTGGCTCGCTTTATCTGCGGGAGCGCTTGCGGTCTTAACTCTCTCTTGCGCGTGCGCCGACAAGGCCGATCCCGATTACTATGTCAAGGACAGAGTGAATTCCGTCAGAGAACTTACCGTCCCTTCCGATAGCACTGTCACGAATAATCCCGGGCCGATTCTAGGCGCATACTCGGCAACAGCTCGATGGGAGTTTGAGACGACCGAGGCGAGGAAAGTCTACCTGTCCTGGGTCAGCCAACAACTTGAACGGGATGACTTCAAATTGGAATCCTTCGACGCGTCGAGCCTCGATTTCACTGAGATTTTTCGGGGCGAAGCGCAGTATGTCAAAATCCAGGCCAAGCCTTCGAACGGAAAGCTACATGTCCAGGTCGCCTACGCCATCGATTCCGACTAGGAGAGCCTTTCGACTGATCTCCGGCCTAATCAACTGGCTGATTGACGCGGTAGCCGGACATTGGCGACACGAAAAGGGCAGTTTCGTTCCCTCCTATCTCCTATCCCCCGTTCGCGCTGACACCTTTGCCCGCAGCCTCTAAACTGCAAGAGTTCTCAGTCGTTGGAGCCTTCACCAAGACTGCAGTAAATCTGCAGTAGTTCTATGCTCAAAACGGGTCTAAACGAATCAGAACCGATCAAGACCGGAGTTCCGTAAGAGGTTGACACGACAGATATAATCGAAGATTTTCAAATCCAATCAAAACAGGCCACTGTTTTCCTAAACCGCGTGTCCGGAGTTCGACTCTCCCCAGGCCCTCCACTCTTACTGTTTCAGTTTCATCGAGTTCCACGATTCCGTCGATCAAGTGGAATGCACCAAAATGGTGCAAGTGTCATAAACGTGTCATACTTTTTGCCGCATTCGGCGAGAAAAGCCGAGGAGGTTGTTTCGGGGTGCCGTGGCGTAGGTTGGGTCGGTTTTCGATTCGCCAATCAGCACCGGAGTTTCGCTATCAGCGCCGGTGCGCGTCCTCATGCATGAGGTGCAGCCTATTGAAAGCTCCGGTAACAATCGGCTCCTATTATTGACAAACCCTGGAGGGTGGTATTGAATGCGTCCGATATTCGGATCGCCGAAGCAGAAAATCAGCATGATTTCTAAAAGCAGAGCATACGTGCGGTAAATGTGAGTGTTCCGGTAAGGAGGATTCCATGATCGAGCAATATATGGCCCTGGCCCTTCAGCCGATTATGCGAGGCTGCAAAAAACGCTCCGAAATAATTGTCAATCTTCGTCATATATCCGAGCTGATCGACGCTGCTGTCTGGCTGAGCGCGATTGATTTGCCCGTACGCCTGGTCACCATTCCCGAAGGATGCTTGCAAGGATTTACCGACGAGGTTTTCGATTGGGACCACACCAAGTATGTAAAGGAAATGGCCATTGATATTCCCGGCGACGAGACAGACTTTCTGGGACGCAAGGCCAAGCAGATGGACACTTTCATCATCGGCCAGGCCAAAGCGAAGCATCCGGAATTTCCGGAGCGCTTCTTCAACTGTGGATTCGTGATTGCACCTTCCGGTGAGGTGATCCACAAGCACTATAAGCTGCAAGTGTTCGCGCGCGAACACTCCACGGTTCCTCATGACGTCTGGGATCGCTGGATCGAGTTGTACGGCGACAATCTGGACGCATTTTTCCCCGTCGTGGACACCGAAATCGGCCGCATCGGAATCGTGATCTGCATGGAAGGTTCGTTCCCGGAAACGGCTCGAGGAGTGGCCATGAACGGCGCGGAAGTTATCTACCGACCCGCGTATCCCGAACCGTACGTGGCCAATGATATCTGGGAAATTCAAAACCGGGCGCGGGCTCTGGACAATACCTGTTACGTTGTCGCGCCGAATCCTGCCACGTATTACTTGACCCAGGAATCCATCAACCCGATCGACACGTTCGGCGGAAAATCCATGATAATCGATTACCAGGGCCGTATACTCTCCAAGCATGACTACGGCTCCGGCGCTTCTTATGCCGGCGCCATTATCGATATCGAAGCGCTCCGGCAATATCGCAGCCGCTCGCTTTGGGGCAATTGGATGCGCGATCTGCGTACCGAGCAGTTCCGCTGCATCTACGAGCAACCTATCTATCCGAAAAACCTGTGCCTGAAGGAACCGCCGGGCCATCACGACGACCATGATCAAATTCGGCGCGGCGTGATGAAGAACATGATGGAGAAGGGCCTCTACAAGGCGCCTGCGCACGCGAATGCCGGGACGAAAGCCGTCAACAAAGATACGGAAAAAGTCCCAACACATTAGTCAACGCTGAAACCTATATTCTGAGTGTTCTTGGGTGATCATTTGAAGCCACAGGAAAGGGTTCTCGGCGGGCGCATGGCGAAAACAGACAACCAAAAATTGGAGAGAAAGAATGTAGAAGTAACCGTACCGAGTTTTTGGATCACGGCGAATGAGAAAGTCTACGTCACAGCCATCGGCTGCGAGATTGGATTTGGTGGCACTAGGGGGCTACGGGCCGCCGAGACTTGAATTCCGTGATCTCGATTGAATTTCAATTCTTCACCCCCAAAATCCCCGGTTACCCCCAGTAATAAACCCGCCGTTCCTGCTAATTGCACGGCCTGAGAGTGGCTCTTACGCAGAATTCGGTCCCAATATGCGGGAAACCTGATTTTGGCGGAAGGTTTCGGTTTTTCTTGGCCCCTGGATCTTGGGCGGGTAAATCGGTCGCTGAAAGCCCTCTTAAAAATGGCCGAATGTCATACTTTTTCGCCGCGCCAGGCGTGAAGAGCGGAAGACATCTTTTAGTCCCAGGAATGACGCAGCTGAGGCCAGTCTCTCGTCGGAGCGTCACATAGGCGGCGGTGTAACAGCAACGAGTTAGTTCCTTGCTGCTGGGATGCCACTGCTTTCTTCACGCCTGTGTGACCTGCGTCACTGGGGCGGGTGATCGCGGTCATATTTGCCTTCCTTGGACGGCGATAGCTTGTCGCCCCGGAGGGACAATGGCAGGAGTAACAACGCAGGCTTCCGCGAAAAGTGCGGCTCCATTACAGCGACGGCGTGCAGGGCTCGCAGCCAGACTTCGGCCATCCCCGCAGCGTTGCCGACACATGCCCCAACTCCAGTTCTGCCTGCGGTTCAGCTTCTAGGAGAAGGCAGAGGCGCTTTTTCGCGGCGCGGCAGCCTTGCCGCCGCCCATTCTCGGCAGGAGGGTGCAATGGGAATGTCGGGAGTCAAGGAATTCTGCAGGCCACAGACCGCTCGTGATGTGGTGGAGTTGCTCGAAAAGTACGGCGACCGGGCAGTGCTTCTCGCAGGCGGCACCTTTTTGCACGGACTGTTTGCGACGGGGCTGAGTTCGGGCGCTAAGGTCCTCGTCGATTTACAGAAAGCCGGTCTTTCTTATGTGAAGGCCAGGAACGGCGGCCTCGCCCTCGGCGCGATGACCACATTCCGGGAACTCGCGGAGAGCGAGCCGGTTCAGAAGAGGCCCGAATTCGCGGCAATCCGCGATGCTCTGCAGTATCCTCCACCGCAGATACGCAACCAGGCAACGGTCGGCGGATGCGTGGCGGCTGCTCTTCCTTTGTTTGATCTGCCCGTGGCTTTGATGGCCGTCGATGGTTCGGTCACGGCGCTGGGCCCGCGCGGATCCAGGGAGGTCAGGCTGGATAAGTTTTTCGTCGACTACTTCGAGAACGCACTCGAAACAAGTGAGTTCCTCACCGACGTGCTCCTACCAAAGCTTCCTCCTCGATCGGCTAGCGCCTTTCTCAAGCTGGAGACAAACGCGAACGACCTAGCCTTGCTCAATGTGGGCACCCACGTCACTCTGGATGAATCGGGAATCTGCCGCGAGGCTCGCGTAGTGATCGGCGGCGGCGTAGGCAAAGTTCCCGTCCGGATGGTTTCCGCCGAAAGCGTGTTGAAAGGGCAGCGGCCCAGCGCGAAACTTTTGGAGGAAGCTTCGCAGGCCGTCTCCGCGGACCTGCACCCGGTTTCCGACCATAGGGCCTCAGCGCAATATAGGAGCGCGGTGGCCAAGGTCTACGTGCGCAGGACGCTGAAGCGGGCCATCGGACAGCTAGGCATCGAACTCGACTGACCGGCGATTGGGATCGAACAGCCGGCGGCGATAGCACCCATAAGGTGGGAGTCAGGCGATGAAACATTTGATTAGCCTCGAAATCAACGGTGAACTTCACGAAATCGCCCTCGAGCCCTATGCCACATTGCTCCAAGTGCTCAGAGAGGAGCTCGGCCTGCTAGGAACAAAGAAAGGGTGCGATTCTGGAGGATGTGGGTGCTGCACGGTCTTGTTGGACGGCTTGGCGGTCTATTCCTGCATGGTTTTCGCTGCCGCCGCGCAAGGAAGGAAGATCACCAGCATCGAGGGAATCTCGGAGAACGGCAAGCTGGATCCCCTGCAAGAATCGTTCATTCAGTCTGGCGCCGTACAGTGCGGTTTCTGCACTTGCGGAATGATCCTGGCGGCCAAGGCGTTCCTGTCGACCGCGCGCTCGCCCAGCGATCAGGACATTCGGCAGTCCATCTCTGGAAACCTGTGCCGGTGCACGGGCTACCACAAAATTGTGGATGCCATCCGCATGGCTTCCGTCAATCGTTGATTGCTCAGCGAAGAAGGATAGGGGTCATGTCGAAAATGAATGTGGTTGGGAACAGGGTCCTTAGGACCGATGCCCATGACAAGGTGACCGGGGGCAAAGGCTACACCGTGAACGTCCGCCTCCCTGGCATGCTCCAAGGGAAGCTGCTGCGGAGTCCCTACCCGCACGCGCGCATCCTCCGCATTGACGGGTCCAGAGCGGAGAAGCTGCCCGGCGTGAAAGCGGTATTGACGACGCCGGATGTGCCGCAAATCAAATACCACCCAGTTTACTTTGCACCGAGCACCGCCGCGAGCATGATTAAGGACATGCTGATTCTGAGCGATACCGTGCGTTTTGCCGGTGAGCCAGTGGCCGCGGTTGCCGCGACCCACGCGGAGATTGCCGAGGAAGCGCTCGATCTGATCCACGTGGAGTACGAGCCGCTCCCCGCCGTCTTCAGCCCCGAGGAGGCCATGAAGCCCGGCGCGACGCAAATCTATGAGCACGCCACGAACAATGTGGCCATGAATCCGGCGTTCAGCTTCGGGGATCTGCAGCGGGGTTTCGCAGAAGCTGATTACGTCTTTGAAAACACATACGAGACACAGAGGGTGCACACTTGCTACATGGAGCCGCGCGTCTGCGTGGTGGACAGCGATGGCCAAGGCAACTTGACGGTCTGGTCTTCGACGCAGCACATTTTCGGTCTGCGCGAAAAACTGGCCTTCGCCCTCGGAATTCCCGTCAGCAACGTACGCGTGGTGAAGCCAACTTATATCGGCGGCGGTTTCGGCGGAAAGCTCGACATGGGTTATATCGAGCCGATCGCGGCACTGCTGAGCATCAAGGCGGGCCGGCCCGTGCGCATCGAGCAAACCCGCTATGAGGACTTCATCACCACGGCCAGAAACCCCGTCAAGATGCATCTCAAAACCGGCGTCAAAAAGGACGGGACATTTATCGCCCGTTATGCGAAGAGCATCCTGGACACGGGAGCGCATACCACGCACGGCGCCGTGGTGCTCATGGTTCACGGTTTCTTCGGTTTCCTGCTTCCGTACCGCTGCCCGAATTCAAAGTGGGAAGGCATGACCGTTTACACCAACAACATAATCGGCGGCGGCTTTCGCGGGTACGGTGCACCCCAGGCGGCGTTCGCCGTGGAATCACAGATCGACGAAATCTGCGAGCAGCTCAAGTTCGATCCCATCGAGTTCCGCCTTAAAAATGCCCACACCGAAGGAGAACAACACCCCTTCGATCCCAACTTCAAGCTTTCCAGCTACCGCTTCGAAGAGTGCCTGACGAGAGGCGCGGAAGAGTTCGGCTGGTCCAAGCGCCGTTCCGCCGGGTCCGCCAATGGAACGAAGAAGCGCGGCATCGGATTTGCCTGCCAGCCGCTATGGGTCAGCGGCTGCGTCGGCTTTCCGGACATCTATGAACATTCCGGCGCCATCGTCAAACTGAACGTGGACGGGACAGTAAATCTGGCCATCGCCACCGTGGACATGGGCTGCGGGCAGAATACTGTCCTCAGCCAGATCGCGGCGGAGGAGCTAGGCGTGCCGCTGAGCGCGGTCAAGGTCAGCTATGCAGATACCGACACAGTTCCTTTCGACGCTCCCAGCCACGCCAGCCGGGTGACCTACTCGACAGGGAACGCGGTGAAAGCCGCCGCCGGGTCGGCCAAGAAAAGGGTCTTCGAAGTGGCCGGTGGCCTTCTCAATGCCGCTCCTGGTGACTTGGAACTCCTGAACAGCCGCGTCCAGGTAAAAGGTTCGCCGGAGAACGGACTTTCTCTTCAAGACGTGGTGAAACGCGCCGAATCGCCCTGCGTCAACATGGTGCCCGACGGCATGCAGCGTACTCCGCTCGAAGAGAAAGGCACGATCATGGGCTTCGCGTCGCTGGCGCCGACTTCCAATCCCTCGCCCGCGGCAGTGCAATTCGTCGAGGTCGAGGTTGATACCGAGACCGGCGAAGTGAAGGTTCTGCGCGTTGTCTATGCCCATGATATCGGAAAGGTGATCAACCCGCCGGGGGCGGAAGGACAGGTGGAAGGCGGCTTCCAACAGGGACTCGGCTACGCTCTGATGGAGAATCTCGTCTTTGACCAATCCAGCGGAGCCTGTCTGTCCGCCGATTTTTTGAACTACAAAATGCCCACCGCGATGGAGATGCCTGCGGATATCAAGTGCGTGTTCGTTGAATCGGAGGAACCCAGCGGACCCTTTGGCGCTAAGTCGCTCGCCGAACCCTGCCTGATCGTCCCGGCACCGGCCATCGCCAATGCAATTTATAACGCCATCGGGGTCCGCGTGCGGGAATTGCCGATTACACCAGAGAAGATTCTGGCAGGTCTTGGGAAGCTCTAGTTGGTTTCCGCCATCGAGACTGCTCACGCTTCGTTTTCGCCGGCCCCGCGACTGGTTCGTCAGTCAGCTCTTTTTCGGCTCTAGCCCGGTCCTCGACATCCTTTCCGCGTTCGCCGCCGCGTTTCAGATACAGCTCATGAGCCCGGAGAGCGATCTCTTCTTCCGATGGTTCTTTGTGTCCAAACATGGCAACCTCCTTGTTTGATTGCGGGGGCCGGAGCACCGGCCTCCGCTTACGAGATAGGGATTACTTGCCGTTTGCTGAGACGCTGATCTTGATCTGCTTTGGCTTAGACTCCTCAAGCTTCGTCATATGCAAGGTCAAGACCCCATTGCGATACTCGGCCCGAATTTTCTCGGAACCTACCAACAAGATCGTCCAACTCGCCTTGCAACAGAAAGACTGAACAACGCCGATTTGCATCGCCGTCTTGGCGGCTCGCCACTTAGCTAATAGAATTAGCTAACATGTATACCGTTCATCAAGCCAAGACAAATCTTTCTCGCCTTATCGAAGAGGCCTGCAAGGGCACCGACGTGATCATTGCTCGCGGCAAACTACCTGTCGTACGGCTCGTTCCTTTGGCGACGTCTCGCAAAAAGCGCGTCCCCGGCAGGCTCAAAGGAAAGATTCGTATCTCTCGGGCATTCTTCAAGCCCATGTCCAAAGCGGAATTAGCTGAGTGGGGCATTGAGTAAAGGTCTTGCTCGATACCCATGTTCTGCTCTGTTGGCTCGAAGGGGGAACCAAACTGTCCCGTCGCGCTCGCAATGTCATTCAAAACCAAGAAACGACTGTCCTCGTTTCGGCCGTGTCTGCATGGGAGATCGCGATCAAGAGCGAGGCAGGCAAGCTCGAAGCGGGCCCTCTGGTGATAGATTTTCACAAGGAACTGGAGGGTGAGGGATTCGCCGAGTTGCCAATTTCCGCGCATCACGCCATTCGCGCCGGAATTCTCAAGGGACCTCACCGAGACCCGTTTGATCGCATGCTTATCGCCCAGGGTCAGGCCGAGAGCTTGCCGGTCATCAGCCAGGACAAAGTGTTTGATGACTATGGTGTTCGGCGAATCTGGTGAGTAAGAGCCGTCCCGCGGCGAGGTGACCTGTGCGGACTTTCGTGCGGGAATCAACCTCGCGAGTCGAAATTCAAAGGCACTGCGCTCCTCCTAGGAGTGGCTTGTGGAATTCCTTCCGCGTTAAGTGATCTGCGCGGATTTTCTTGCTGGAGCGAGCTTAGAAACCGGCAACCAGGATGCTCTTCTGTCGGCCCTCACTCGGCTGGTACTCGGTCTTCCGATGCCGCAACGGGAACAACTCCTCGAGACCGTTCAGGTAGTCCCTTGACTGGAATTCGATCCAAACGGCCACGCTTGAAGCTCGAGCCAGAAGCGTATTGCCAGCTCTGCCATGAAGTCCTCGAGTGGGACGGTTGGCGTTGCCAATCGTGCGGCCAAATCGGAGACCTTCAAGTCCATCACATTCTGCCGCGGAGCCGCCTCGGCGATGACACGGCCGAGAATCTGATAGCTCTTTGCGTCATCTGTCACCAGAAAGCTCACCGACTACAGCAGGACACCGAGTGAGCCTCTTGAACGCACTAATGAGACGAAGCCATTTTCAACAGGGTCGATCGCCCACTCGAAGCGGAGGGCGAGAAGATGAGAGTGAAGATGGCCTTGGCAAGCTGCGGTGGCGGTCGCTCAAATTCAACTGATGCGACGAGAAACCTAGGTCTGGATAAGGACAGCTCTTACTGATCTCTTAGCACAGCACAAGTCCTGAGCGCAGAAGTCTTGGTCCGCGCTCAGTGCACGCGCCAGAGCGGCCGCTTCGCGACGCGCATCAACCTGCGCAAGGCCGTATTGACAGATCGGTCGTCGGGGAAATGCTCAGCCTCGTCCGCCGAGAGGAGCACAAGGTTAGTGCCAGCATTATAGTGGGCGGTGTACTTGCCGCGAATGCCGCCCTTCAGCTTAGACAGATCGTATTCTCGACGTAATTCGTCACGCAGTTTCCGTTTCTCAGTTTTCTTTTTCTATTGCTTTCACTCGCGCAGTGTCGTCTTCCGAGCGCTTATGATCCTGATGTTCTCGCCGCGGTCAGCATGGGCCACAATTAAAAGCTGACCGGCGATTAGAGCTTCAGGACGAAGGGAATGTCGCATGGAACTCACCAATCAGGACGCCCGGCGCGCCTCAAGACCGTTGCAGGCCCCGGAAATCCCATCTAGCGCAGATGGCGCCCATGATTTTACCGAAGCAAAGAGGAGAGTATTCGAAAAAAACTCGGCGGGAGTAGTGATGCGCACACCAGTCCGCTTGGCGACCGCCCGAGTAAAATGTTTGGTGTTGTGCGTCAGCAGCCAATCCGGCTTGCTCGTCATCGCGGAAAGAAGTACTGGAACATCTGGCGCATGCCGGATCAAGTGACGGTTTGACCGAACGAGTGCCTCGTCAGGGCACCATATTCAATGCTGGTCTTGAGTATGGTACAATGAGACATGATGAAGACAGCGCGTAAGATCACCGTGGAGGTGCCACAGGATCTTCTCGAGAAGGCGCAACGAGCCAGCGCTACCGGTATTACCCAGACCGTCCGTACCGGGCTGCAGCTAGTTGCGGCATCTCGGACTTACGCTCGTCTACGCCAATTCCGAGGCAAAGTTCGCTTCACGCGCACCTTGGCAGAGCTCAAGGCCGACCGATGATCGCGGCTGATACAAGCACCTGGGTTGCCTTTCTAGAAGGCGGCGCAGGCCAGGACGTACAGCTGCTCGATAAGGCCTTGGAAGACCGCCAGGTGATGATGGTGCCCGTTGTCCTCACTGAACTGTTAAGCGACTCGAAGCTCCCTTCGGGCGTTGCCGAAACGCTCTCAGAAGTACCTCTGATCGAGATCGGATCTGGCTATTGGCAACGGGCAGGAGGGTTGCGAGCAAAGGTGCTGGCAAAGCGCCGCAAGGCGCGCCTCGGCGACGCCCTCATCGCCCAGAGCTGTGTCGACGGAGGCGTTCCTCTCCTCACGCGAGACCGGGACTTCCGAGCGTTTGCCGAAGCTGCGGGCCTTGATCTTGTGCTTGGGTCCGCCACGGCTTAATTTTCTTCTACACTGAATTCCAGTTGCGCGTCTGCGCAGGTTGTCATCGAGCCAGACATCTTCATCGCCACACGCGATAGGGCAAACCCGGAGGGCGCGCTGCAATGTTTTTGGGATTTTTCGCGCCGTAGCGCTCACTCAGATATCGCTTCACGTATAACGTATTGCGTATGATTCAGAGCTTTGGCTCAAAGGAAACGGAGGAGCTTTTTCGTTACCAGCACAGTAAGCGTTTTCGCGCTATCGGGCTGGTCGCCTTACGGAAATTGCTCCAGCTTCACGCCGCCACAGAGCTGCGCATTTTGGCTTCGCCGCCTGGAACTCAACTGGAAGCACTGGGAGGCGGTCGGAAAGGGCAGCACTCGATTCGCGTCAATGAGCAATGGCGAATCTGTTCTGTTTGGCGTGATGGCCATTGCTATGATGTGGAAATCGTCGATTATCACTAGGAGAGGAGCAGTAAAAAATGTGAGCAAGCCGGAAGCATTAGTGCCTCCTGTCCATCCCGGTGAAATCCTCCGGGAGGACTTTATGAAGCCGCTTGGCTTGACTGTTAACAAGCTCGCGCTTGAACTGCACGTACCTGCTACGCGCATCGGTGAAATTGTGCACGAACGCCGTCGGGTTACAGCGGAGACAGCGCTACGCCTAGCGCGATACTTCAATACGAACGCTGAGTTCTGGCTTAATCTGCAGAACTTCTACGATCTAGAAGTATCAAGGCGCTCTGGCGAGGTCTCTGAAATAGAGCGCCAGGTGCATCCTACTGCCAGTGTCTGAATGCACTCAGATAAAAGCGGCGCGCTCGAAGAGATTCGAAGCTCCGACCCTCTGCGTCGCAAATGTGATAGAGCGTTAGATGATGCGTGGCCTGCTTTGCTCTTCTGTCCGAGTACGCTCGAATCCCATACAGAGGTGTGCTTCGCTATTTCTCCCACATCTGTAGGCCGCCCCGAAACGCGTTTCCGTTGCTGCCCAGTCGCGTGCCGGGAGGTAGCTTCTTCAGTTTCTTACTGTTTCCACCGCCTAGAATCACATAATCGGCTTCCAGTGCGGTCCTGAGTCTCTTCGAAATTTCAACCACACGCTGGCGCCACTTTTTCTTGCCTGAGCGTTCCAGCCCGCGAGAGCCAAGATAGTCTTCGTAGGTTTTTCCTTTTTTGTACGTGAGGTGCGCCAATTCCATAGGCTCGAGAATTCCGTCCACAATCATTGCCGAGCCCAGGCCCGTACCCAGCCCGAGAAACAACATGCAGCCCCCTTTATAACTGCCAAGCGCCTGCATGGCGGCATCGTTGATGATTCTTACGGGACAACCAAAGGCTTTAGAGAAGTTGAATCCCATCCAGCCGCCTCCCAGATTGTGAGGCTCGCGAAGAGGATGCCCATGGATGACGGGCCCGGGATATCCCATCGCCACACAGTTGAATTTCCAATCTCGGACCGCCTTTTTGACCAAGCGGACCATCTTGCCCGCCGTCATGGTAGGGCCAGACGGAATCTTGCGCGGCTCTTTTTCGCCCGTCGCCAGCAGCTTAATGTTTGTGCCGCCGACGTCGATGACAAGGACTCTTGGAGATTTTACGATTTGTGGAGTTTTCATGGGTACTCCTACTATGGTTGGATGAGACCATTGTCTTTTTCGAGGCCAACAGAATTCTAGGGTCAACTGTTGAGTCAGCGAAGAGAATTCGCGGCTATATCGAGTGCTCGATACATCTTCGTTGATGCTCGGAACGGATAGATCGCGCGGCAGGTGCTCGGAAATGATCTGCGCGGACTTTTTGGCGGGAGCGAGCCTGGAAGCTGGCGCGGAGAATATGTTGTTCTTGGCGCTCGCTCGGCTCATCGGCGCTCTCCCCGTGGCGCAGAGACTGCAGTTGCTGGAAATTGCGAGGAACGGCCTTGAACCGATCCAAACGGAAGTCGCTGCGACTTAGGCTTGAGCCCGAGGCGTATCGTCGGCTTGCGCGCGCGGTGCTCGCACGGGATGGATGGCGCTGCCAAGACTGCCGCGCAGTCTTAGATCTGCAGGTCACGCTCGCACGCTCACTCATCCGTGCGCAATTGGCGCGGCAGCGGAGTGGGACGTGTATACTTGCGCGTCACGAAAGGAGCCTGCTGCGGGCCCAATGCGTTACATCAAGCAAGCTGCCGTATGGACGGCGCTGAAAAAGTTGGCCATGGGGCTCGGTTTGATCGCGATGTTCTCGGCGATACTGCTGCTTTCCGATTTGGGCCATCGGAAGGCTACCTCTGCAGCTTCGGCGCTGGCTCGCGCTCAGGCCGGGACCGCCGGCCGCTCCGTTAAAGCCGCAATCGTCTATTTCGCCCGCGATGTCGGCACAGACATGTGTGTCCAAGGTTTACTCGACGGCTTAAAGGCCAGCGGCTTCGAGCAGGGCAGAAATCTCGACGTGCGCATCGCCGATTCGCAGGGCGAGATGATCAATATTCCCGCCATCCTTCAGAATTACGACAATTCCGACGTCGACCTCATCATGACCATCACCACTCCGTGCCTCTCCGGAGCGTGCAGCAAGGTGAAACACAAGCCGGTGGTTTTTACCTGTGTGACCGACCCCATCGCCGCCGGAGCGGGTAAGAGCATGACGGATCACTTGCCGTTCGTTACCGGCGTCGGCAGTTTTCCTCCCGTGGCCCACTCGTTGGACATGATGCAGAAGCTGATTCCCGGATTGCGCGCCGTGGGCACGATGTACAACCCGGCGGAGGCCAACTCGGTGAAGGAACTCACGGTCGCGCGCGAAATTTATCGCAGTCGCGGCGTGAGGCTCGAAGAGGTCGCCATCGCTGGCTCGAATGAAGTCCTGCAGGCCGTACAAATTTTGGCGGGCCGCGAAATCCAGGCGATTTGGGTGCCGGGAGACAACACTGCGATCGAAGGATATGAAGGCGCGGTGAAGGGCGCCCGGGATGCGCGGCTGCCGCTGATTACCGATGACTGCGATTCCCTCCCGCGCGGCGGCCTGGCCTGTCTCGGAGTCGGCTTTCAAGCCGCCGGGACGGCTGCCGGAAAGCTGGCCGGAAAAATCTTACTGGGCGCTAACGCACAGGACATTCCTCTCGAGGAAGTGGTCGTCGAGAAAATGTCGATCAGCCGCGGCGAAGCGGCGCAGTTGGGCATCGCCATTCCTTCGCAATTCTCGCAGAAGCTAAGTCCCTAGGGGCCCGCCACGGAAATCATCACACAACAAACTGGAGATGTTCTCGAAGTTAAGGTACGAGGCCGCCTGGACAATTATTGGACCGAGCACCTGCGCCGCAACCTAGATGGAGTGATCCGCGAAGGCGCGCACGGCGTTCGCCTCAATATGTCCGAGATATCTTTTCTCAGTTCTGCCGGCGTTGGTTTGCTGGTGGCCTTTCACAAGAAGCTGAAGGCGATCGGCGGAAGTTTTGCGGTCACCAGTCCGTCGGACCGGGTGAAAGAGATTTTGGATCTCTGCAAGCTTTCTCCCATTTTGCTTTCCGCCGGAAAGCCCGCAGTCGCTCCCGTGCAGAAAATCGAAGTACGCCGTTTTTCCACTCCGGCTGCGTCGTTTGAAGTGATGGACCTCGCTTCGAAGAAGCCCTTGGTGTGCCACCGAATCGGTGATCCGGAATTGCTTAAGGGTTGCCGCTTTGCTCCGGCGGATTGCCGCAAGGTCGCGTTTCCGGAGGCTACTTTCGGATTTGGGCTCGGCGCGTTCGGCGATGGATTCGAGGATTCGCAGACGCGCTTCGGAGAATTTTTGGCGGTGGATGGCTCGGCGGCTTATCTGCCGACCGATGGAACCAATGTGCCGGATTTCATGGTTTCGAGCGGAGACCTGGTGCCGGAAATGAACGTCCTCTATGGGCTGCGATGGGAGGGCGGATTTACCCACCTGCTGCGATTCGAAACTTCGGGCGCGGAAAATCCGCTGGCGCTCGCGGAATTAGCACGGACCGCATTGGAGATTTCCGGCGCGCCGGTAATCGGAATGGTGATCGTTGCGGAGTCGGCGGGACTGGTTGGCGCCGCTCTTCGCCGTTCTCCCGCTGCGGTTGCGGGAACCGAACACGCCCCGTTTCAATATCCTGAAGTGCGTTCGTGGCTTTCATTTTCCACCGAGCGGCTCTACTCGCGATCGCTGGCGCTGGTTTCGGGAGTAGCGGCTGGTTCCGCGTGCGCGCCGTTGGCTTCCTTGCTTCGGCCGATGGGAGCCGCAGCGTGGCCCGTGGGGCACTTTCATGCGGCGGCGTTTTCGTATTGTCCTCTCAAAAAAGGCAGCATCGACCTGAAAGATACCGTCAGCACTTTATTCGAGACGGAGACATTGCAAGGTGTGCTGCACCTGCTCACCGATCATCGCGAAGCGGCGGGACCGCAGCAGAGCGAGTTCGTTCGCGGCGCTTGTTGGATCGGCGCGGCGTCGGAGATCCGATGAGATTGGAATCCAGATGAATCTGCTGATTGGCACATTCACGATTGGGTTCATTTTGTCGCTGCTGGCGCTGGGCGTGTTCATCAGCTTTCGGATATTCGCGTTTCCGGATATCACGGCGGACGGATCGATTACGCTTGGAGCGGCTGTAGCCGCGACGCTGATGGTGCACGGCACAAGCCCGGCGCTGGCATCGCTCGCCGGCTTCGCCGCCGGAATGGTTGCGGGAGCTTGCACCGGCACGCTCTACACGCGCTTCAAAATAAATCCGCTGCTTTCCGGAATTCTGGTGATGACGGCGCTTTATTCCATCAACCTGCACATCATGGGAAAAAGCAATGTTCCGCTTTTGACGGTGACAACGCTTGCGACGCAGTCCGAGCGCATTGGCGTGAAACTGATGCGCGGAGCCACCACATTCGGATTGTTTGGCTGGGAAGTCAGCGTGCGCGACGCTTCGGTGCTCGTCGCGGTCGCGTTGGTCGTGGTGCTCACAGGCCTGCTGCTCTACTTATTCTTTCGCACCGATATCGGCATGGCCATGCGCGCGACCGGGGACAACGTGCAGATGATACGTGCGCTGGGAGTGAACGACGCGAACATGATCGTGTTCGGCGTGGCCATTTCGAACGGCTTCGTGGCGCTTTCCGGCGCTTTGTTGGCGCAGTATCAGGGATTCGCGGACGTTGGCATGGGCATCGGGATGGTGGTGTGGGGACTCGCCAGCGTCATCATTGGCGAAGCGCTGGTTGGAACGAATCAGTTGGGGTTGACGATTGTCGGCGCGGTGATGGGATCGGTGCTCTTCCGGTTGCTGGTGGCGGTGGCTTTGCGGTGGGGACTCAGTCCCAACGATTTGAAACTGATCACCGCCGTATTTGTCTTCTGCGCTCTCATCGTCCCGCAATTCCTGCGCAAAAAGCGTCTGCGGAGCGCGAATGCTTGAACTGCGATCGATCAGCAAAACCTTTCATCCGGGGACGCTGAATGAAGTTCGTTCCCTCCGCGGCGTCAACCTCGAGCTCGAAGCTGGTTCGTGGGTAATCATCATCGGAACCAATGGCTCGGGAAAATCCACTTTGCTGAATGCTGTCGCCGGAACGTTTCTGGTGGATGAAGGGACCATCCAGTTGGCGGGACGCGACGTGACGCGCTGGCCCGAGCATGCACGGGCTTCGCTGATCGGGCGCGTGTTTCAGAATCCATTCAGCGGCACATCGCCGGGTCTCACCATTCAGGAGAATCTCAGTCTTGCCGCGCGCCGCGGCGTTGGCCGAGGTCTCGGCTGGGGATTAAAATCATCGCTGGTAACCAGGATGCGCGAGGAGGTCAGCCGGTTGGGCATGGGGCTTGAAGACCGCCTGGAAAATGCCATCGGGAGTCTGTCCGGAGGACAGCGCCAGGCGCTTACGCTGCTGATGG
>Ga0310038_10000864_pt1 | contig 24005 bp, 9 predicted proteins | sample Sb_taG_6_FD_200461 | JGI IMG/M metagenome (GOLD analysis project Ga0310038, IMG submission 200461) | Peat soil microbial communities from Weissenstadt, Germany - Sb_50d_4_PS metaG (v2) (version 2) | ecosystem: Environmental > Terrestrial > Soil > Wetlands > Peat | place: Germany: Weissenstadt... | reverse complement strand
CCGCATCGGCGGGACTCCCGAGCCGCAGCATCCCTGCCTGCCGACGAAGATTAGCAATTCGGTCTGTCAAAATGGAGAAAAAGATGCAATGAACGAAGATCTTCCACCGATAAAGAGAGGCGAGGAGGCAAGCGAGGTGGAATAGGCGGCACTCGGAAGACGACGGGAAATGGATGGAAAGCCTCGCAATACGAAAGATTTGCCGGTTGGATAATAAAATTGCACCGAGAGAAGGAAAGCATTTCCCAGCAATGATTTACAACTTGGGTGACAAAAGGATTCGCGTTGACACGGTTTGCTAGGCAGTTATAATCCCTAGCTGTGGCATCTTGGTAACCCTCCCTTCTTGATTTCTGCAACATCCGGAACAGGAGTGGGCTGAGTACCACCCGAGAGGATTGCACAACTGCCCGACGACAGAGCTACCAGGGCTACTGGATTGCTCGACGGTAGAGCAAGAGGCAAATCAAGGATGATTTTGGTCCCTGCACGTCTTACGGAGAGACGCCGCCAGGGCCATACGGTGCGACTGGCCATTGGTCAGTCAGGGGTGGATGAACGCATGAAGACCGTTTTCACGACCGGCGAAGCCGCCAAAATCTGCAAGGTCAGCCAACAAACCATTATCCGTTGTTTCGACAACGGGCAACTGAAGGGGTTCCGGGTCCCGGGTTCCCGGTTCCGCCGCATCCCCCGGGAAGCTCTCTACAAGTTCATGAAGGACAACGGCATTCCTACGGACGCCTTGGAAAGTGGGAAGCGCAAGGTTTTGCTCGTTGACGATGACGTTGAATTGGTCGAATTGATGACGAAGGTCCTGGAAGAAGACGGGCGCTTTGAAGTCCGCGTGGCGACCACCGGCTTCGATGCAGGCATGATGGTCAAGGAATACCGGCCCGACCTGATCGTGCTGGATGTCATGTTGCCCGACATTAACGGTAAAGAGGTATGCCATCGCGTTCGCGCCGATTCCACGCTTGAAGACGTTCGTATTCTCTGCATCAGCGGCATGATCGAAGACGACAAGATTCAAGAGCTGAAGTTGTCGGGCGCTGATGACTTCCTGCACAAGCCCTTCGATATTGAAGAACTAATCGATCACATGTGCGGCTTGCTCGAGATTGAACCGGTACCGACCACGGCCTAAACCAAGGACCAGGGGAAAAGGAAAAAGGGAAAAGGGCGGTCCGATCCAATTCTCCGCTTTTTGACTTTTTCCTTTTCACTTTGACCTTGCCTCTTGGCCGCGATCGAAGGAGCGATCGAGGTGAGAGTTCCGGCACTGGGCGATGCTGCCACCCATCTGCCTTGGTTGTCTCCCTGCGCTGCCTCGCTGCTGGCGTTGGCACGTCCGCGCGCCGCAGAGAGCTGGGACGAGGTGCGCAACGACCCCGGGGCCGTCCTGCTCCTAGCTCGGCAGACGGTCCGAAACCCGGCCTCTTGCCAGCGGCCGCTCGTTTCCATCAGCTTGCAGGATCCCGCCGTCCTGGATGTTGCCATCCGCTATTTAGCAAGTGATTCAGGGCCCGGCGCCAGTCCCGGAGGCCACGGCCTACCTCCCGTTTCTGAAGCGGGCAGCGCCGGTTCCGGCTTTGTCGATTGGACAAGGTCTTCCATCCAGCCGATCTACCATGCATGCCTGACCTATGCGCGCTTGGCTTCTGCCCTCGCTGCAAGCTCCGGCCGTTGCGATAAAGAGTCTGCCTGGGTGGCCGGCTTGCTGGCCCCCCTGGGCTGGTTGGCGGTCTGCGCCGTCGACCCCGACCAGGCCGCGGCTTGTCTGGGTGATCCAGCCCTACCGCAGAATCCGATCGCGGTGCAACAACACCATTGGGGCTACGATCAAGCTGCCATCGCCCGGCGGCTGATATGGCGATGGCGCCTGCCGCGCTGGCTGGGGGTCGTGATCGGCCACCTGGGTCTGCCTCTCGAAATTGCCCAGGGCCTTGGCGCGGACGTCGATCTCTTTCGTATCGTCCAGTTGGCAATCGGGATGGGCCAGCAGCAGGGTCTTGGACTTCACCTCGTTGTCGGCGCGGATCCCTCTGAACATTGCTCAGCGCTCGGCATCGCCTCGCTCGATCGAGATGGGCTGCTCCATGAGCTGACCGCCCCGGTCGAGCTGCCCTGGCCCAAGTCCGGATGGAAGTCGCCGCATAGCATTCCTCTTTTGAGCGATCTCCTGTCCCTGGCGGCGGATAATCAACGCTTACAGTCGGTGCCCGCCATCGAGCAACTCGAGCGCGATCAAGATTATCTACACCAGGCGCTGGAAGAGCAGCGGACCGGCGAAACCCAGCGTCTCCGAGAACTCAAACTGGAAGCTCTTGCCGAATTTGCCGGCGGCGCGGCTCACGAGATCAACAACCCGCTGGCCGTGATTTCCGGGCAAGCACAATACCTCCTTGGGAGAGACGAAGATCCCTCTCGGCAGCGCGCGCTCCAGACGATCATTGGCCAGTCGCAGCGCATCCACCAGGTCCTCAATGAGCTGATGCAGTTTGCCCGCCCGCCGAAACCCAGAAAACAAGTCGTCGATGTGCGGATTCTGCTCCGCGAAGTGATCCTTGCCCTCAGCGACCTGGCTGGGCAAAAGCACATTCAGTTGCGCTGTACCGACCCCGACCAGTCCATCCATTTACACGTCGATCCCGAGCAGGTGCGCACCGCGCTGCAGTGCCTGTTGCGCAACGCCATCGAGGCCGCCCCGTCCGGAGGCTGGGCGAGCCTGTGCATCGAGACACCTGCCAAGGACTCCTTGGACTTCATCATTGAAGACAATGGCGGTGGCCCCACTCCCGCTCAACGCGATCATTTATTCGATCCGTTCTACTCAGGACGGCAAGCGGGGCGGGGCAGGGGACTTGGCTTGCCGACGGCCTGGCGGCTGGCCCGCGAAAATGGGGGCTCCGTGCGCTTCGACGGCCTATCGGACGGGCCGACCCGATTCATCTTGAGCCTAGCCCGCGAAGCAGATATTGACGCACGCTTGGCAGCCGTCGCTCATCCAGAAATCCAAGAACCGGAATCCCGGCCGGAGACTGCTAACGGCCGGCATTTGCCCATCCTCTCGAACTCTTGAAGGCAGTGCGCGGCAAGGGAAGCTGCATATTGCCTTCGTGCATCCTCAGCCCTCTTGTGGAGGCAAGTCGCATGACCGCAGGTTCGGATAAGAATCGACCGCCGTCGCTGGAAGAGCGTTTGGAACGTGGGGAAGTTGAGTATTTTCCCGTCTGCCCGTTCCCAATGCCCCAGGGCGAGGACCACGAGTTTCTCCTGGAACAGCGCCTGGCGAGCCGTGCACATAAAAACATCAGCTACGACCCCCACACCGGCAAGGCCAACGGTTATGCAGGGCATTCTTCAGCTCAGGCGGAGCGGTTGCGCAGTCTGCTCAAGAACTTTGCCCAAACTGCTACCAGTTGGCTGTCGAATGCGTTGCCGCGTTACGCGCGGCACTGGCAGCTCGACCGTGTCAGCTATCGGCCCGAAGAAGAGGCGACCCGGCGGTTGCGCCAGAAAGCGCGCAACGATTTGATTCACGTGGATGCTTTCCCGAGCCGGCCGACGAACGGGCACCGCATCTTGCGACTTTTCGTGAACATCAATCCTTCCGAACCGCGCATCTGGGTCACCTCGGATCCCTTTGGAAGACTGCTGGAACGCTTTGGCGCCGAAGTCGGCCTGCCGTCTCGGCAAGACCTGGCATGGAGCCGGCAACTGCAACAAAGGTTTCTCGCCATTTTCTCACCCGGACGAGCGCAGCGTTCGGTCTACGACGCGTTCATGCTCCGCTTCCACGACTTCTTGAAGGCGAACGATCAATTCCAGGAGCATGGCCCGAAACGCTTCTGGTCGTTCGCACCCGGATCGGCGTGGGTCGTGCTCACCGACGTTGCCAGCCACGCCGTCCTGCGCGGCCGGTTTGCGCTGGAGCATTCGTACTTCGTTGCCCCCGAGAGTCTCGCCCTGCCCGCGGAATCACCTCCAGCCGCTCTCCAGCGTGCCTGCGGGCTTTCGGTGCTCAAGCGCGCGGCCTAACCGATAGTCGAACAAACTTTGCGTTTCGCGCCCGCCCACGGATGCCGCACGCTCCGCCTCTGTGCCCTCGCGTGCGAAACGCAAACCACATTTTCTTTGCGATCCTATTGCTGGCCAGGCAGAACCTAGAGCATACAAATGTCATGAGCGTGACATTTTGACAGCGCTCTAGCATTTTTCCATCTTGGCAGCCGATGGCCGACTTCGGGCTCGCTCGCTGGCAAAACCTGGCCCGGGAATTGCAACATGGACTGCTCCAACTGCTCTTCCCGCGCGTGTGCTGCTTTTGCAACGTTCCCTTGCCGTCCGGACTCGGATGGTTTTGCGACCTCTGTCGGACAAGCTTGTCGACAGATCCCTATTCAGTCTGCCCGCGCTGCGGCAGCACGGTCGGGCCATACGTTTCTCTCGAAGCCGGGTGCATGCGCTGCCGCGGCCATTCGTTTCATTTCGAACGGGTGCTGCGGCTTGGGCCCTACGAGGGACTGCTGCGCGAGGCCATCCTGCGCTTGAAGCGCTCCGCCGGTGAGACGCTCGCGGAAGCCGTCGGAGAGTGGTGGGCCGACCAGCACGCTGCCGAGCTCCGTGACATTGCTGCAGACTGGATCGTGCCCATACCGCTGCACTGGAAACGCCGCTGGGCCCGGGGCTACAACCAGAGTGAGATACTCGCCCATGCCCTGGCTGACCGTCTCCGCATTCCATGCCGTCCGCGCTGGCTACGGCGCAGACGCGACACTCCCAGTCAAGTTCAGCAGACCCCCGCCATGCGCCGGGCCAACGTTCGCGGCGCCTTTTACGCCCGTCCGCGCCGCGAACTCGCGGGCAATACCGTCCTGCTGGTAGATGACGTGTTGACCACGGGCAGCACGGCAAGTGAAGCCGCCCGTGCCATCCGCGCCGCCGGCGCGGCCCGCGTTGTCGTTGCGGTGCTTGCACACAGCCAGGCATGAGATACGCAATTCACGGGGACTTGCACGCTTATGAGCATTGCAAGGAATACGAGCGACTTTGGCGAAAAGGAGCTAGACTCTGTACGTATCTCCCCCCTTTCGCAGGTGGACTTTCATTTCTCGCTTGCCCCGTTTGACAGGGATTGTTCCCTCTGCAAATAATAGAAGCGAGAGTGATCGCCAACCACCTTTCACGTCTTTGGCGCACGGCGCTAAGGCGATCACCGGAGCAGCAGGAAAGGCACTTCACCATGTTTCGTTGGAGTTTGGCGTTGTTCGTAGGTCTTTGGTTGGCCGCGTCCGCCTCGGCAGGTTCCTGGGCCGACGCCATGTTCGAGGATCTTGCGAAAGACTTTGGTTCGGTGCCGCGCGGGCCGGCCGTGACGCACCCGTTCCGGTTGACCAACAGCACCGGACAAACCGTCCATATTTCCGGGGTGCGCGTGTCGTGCGGCTGCACCAGCGCTCAGGTTCTGAGAGATACCCTGGCGCCGGGGGAGTCCACAGCCATCCAGGCAACCATGGACACGCACCGGTTCGTGGGTATCAAGAATGTCACCATCTATGTCACGTTCGACCAGCCGCAATGGGAGGAGGTGCGTCTCTGGGTGCAGGCTAACGGCCGCGATGACATCACGGTCTCCCCCGAGGCGTTTGCGCTCGGCAGGGCCAAGCGCGGCAGCAGCCCGTCTGCATCCGTAACCATCGCCTTCCTCGACGGGCAATCGCAGATTCTCGATGTCCAGCGCGAGAGCAATTATGTGCAAACGACGTTGAAGGAAGTTCGACGCGAGGCCGGCAATGTCGCTTACCAGCTCACGGCTACCGTCCGGCCCGACGCTCCCGTGGGCAAATGGTTCAGCGACGTTTGGCTAAAGACCAACAACCCCGCGATGCCCCGGGTCCGCGTGCCGCTGAATGTGGAGATCGAATCGGGACTGAATGTGAGTCCGCCCGCGGTCACGCTCGGAGACGTCAAGCCTGGCGGCGAGGCGGCACGCAAGGTAATCGTCCGGGGCACAAACCCGTTCCGGATCACCAAGGTACAGGGCACGGATGATCAGCTGAGCGTGCGGGATAATACCCCCGAGAGCAAGACAGTTCATGTCTTGACGGTGACCTTCAAGCCCAAGGCTGCGGGGGACTTGACGCGCAAATTGAAGGTGTTCACGGATCTGAAGGAAGACGGTGAGATCGAGTTCGAGGCGAAGGCCCTCGTCAGCAAATAGCCAAATTGCGCTAAGACTTTGTGCCCGAGTTGTCCTCGCACCAACTGCCATTTTTGATTTTCGGCCCCTCCGGGGGTAAGTGGGAAAAAAGCGGCGGAAAAGCGCCGCAGTCCAAAAGTGATTTCTTTGGACTGCGGCGCTATTCCGCCGCTTTTGTTTTTCCTTCCTCAACAATTCACTCCGCCAGCCCTTCAAAATCTGCGAAACTCGAACTTAGAGCCTCTTGCGGAATTTGAGCGTGCTGAGCAAGAACATCCCTCCCGCCATGGCCCACAACACGACAGCGTGTAAGCGCAGCTCGTGCCAGCCCGCGCCGCGCAGGATGACTCCGCGCGCCGCATCGATCATCCAGGTCGTGGGTATGAGCTGGGCAAGATACCAGAAAACGGCCGGCATCGAGTCCAGAGGGAACACGTAGCCGGAAAGGAAGATCGATGGGATGACCGTGCCCATGGAAACCTGCATGGCCGCGTCGCGCGTGCTTGCGCGCGTCGACACCCAAAGACCCAATCCCAGCATGGCCAGGACAAAGGGCAAGGCGACACCGAGCAGCGTGAGGAAGTGCCCGTGGATCGGCACGCCAAACACCGTGCGCATTAGAAACGCGATGCTGCAGAACTCCACGAAATCAAGGACGAGATAAGGGAGCAATTTGCCGAGGATCAATTCCCCCGGCCGCACCGGCGTCATGAACAGCTGCTCGAGCGTGCCGTTCTCCTTCTCGCGGACGATGGACGTTGCCGAAAGCATGACCGCCATCATCTGGCACATGACCACCAGAAGTCCGGGAATGAAGAAGTTGGCCGAGCGTGTATCCGGATTGAAGAGGACCTGCGGGTGCGATTCGACTGGCAGCGCTTTGCCGGCCAGGGCCAATTTCAGGGACTCTTGCAAGGCGATCGCGTTGCCGACGTTGACCGCCTCCGCAGCGACGCTTGATTCCGAGCCGTCGACCAGCACCAAGACCTGGGCGGTCTCGCCGGCGAAAAGTCGGCGCGAGTAATCCTCCGGAATCTTGATCCCGACGCGCGCCTTGCCGGCGACGATGGTGCTGTAGAGCGCCTCGTCGGTGAACACGTATTGCGAAATCTTGATGTCCCCGGAGTTGTCGAACTCGCGCAGGAGTGCTCGGCTCTCCTGCGTGCGCGCCTGATCGTAGACGACGGTGCGCACGTTGCGCACGTTGGTATCGATCGCATAGCCGAGCATGAACATCTCGCAGATGGGAATGAACAAGGTGAAGAATAACGTCATGGGGTCGCGCAGGATATGGATGAATTCCTTGCGGGCGACGGAAGCGAGGCGCTGGAATCGAGCAGGATGTGGCATGAGAAAAACTCCGCGACGGTTGTGCTTTTATTGATTGCCGCGCAACCAATGCCTCATGCTTCGAAAGCCCCTCGCCCCCGTACTCGGGGGAGAGGGGTTTGGGGTGAGGGGGTTGAGCGAACCTTCAATAAGTCTAAAACCCTCACCCCCGGCCCCTCTCCCTTGAGTACAAGGAGCCTGCTGAAAAAGGGGTCTGACCCCCTACGAAGCTTCACTGATTTCCCGCCATCCTGGGGATCTGTCGCCCTTCGTGGAAGGGGTCAGACCCCTTTTTCAGCAGGCTCACAAGGGAGAGGGGAGAAAGCAGGCTCCTTACATTGTGTGCGAAGTCCTCAAAATAGAGGAAGCGCCGCGCCGCGCGCAGCGGCGCAAACAGGCGGCACACCGATAAAGCCACAAAAGAGGGTGCACACGAGGCAGACAAATACAAAAAAATTTGTGTTTCCAGGACTTAACCGGATCTTTCCAAAAAACAACCGAAAAAGGCCAACTTTTCATTTGCAATTTCCCGAAACGTACGTAGATTAAGAATCCATTACACAAAGACAGCCGCGGTTAACAAGCGATTGACTCGAGCTTGATGGCCACGGCAAGGGTCTTGTGCGATTCCTAATGGAATCATCCTACGGAAGGATCCGGCTGCGTGTCCCGAGGAGCGCATCACGACCTGAATTACCACTGGGGCAAACTTCCCCCTGCTTGCCCCAGTGACGGAAAAAAGCAGCTCCCGACCCGTTGAAAAACGGTGTCGGGCTGCTTTGCAGAACATCGGAGAGAGCTCATTCACTTTTGCACTCGCAACAGGGGGAATCAATCCATGCGGATCGAGTTCATCGTGAACATTCGATTCTAGAGCAATTTCATTCCCCCTTGTGATGGTGTGCGACAGGACGGCCTGATGGCGGCGCGCTTCGACTGCGCGCGCCCCCGGACGGATATTGTTCGTCGGAACTGCGGTCGAGGTGTTCTTGGGACCTTATTTCAATCCTAAATCATAGAGAGGTTCGTCCCATGCGGTTTAGCGGCTGGCGCGATTGGCTCAAACGGCTTCCCAGGTCCTCCAAGGCTCGTGCTCCGCGACGATGGTCGGCGGCCGGCGCGCTCCAGGTCGAGAGCCTCGAGCAGCGGTTGACTCCCACCGTCCGCACCTGGAGCGGGGCCGGTCCGGATAACCTCTGGACGGACGCCAATAACTGGGTCGGGAACGTGGCGCCAGTTGCAGGTGACGACCTTGTTTTTGCTGCCGGCGCGGGCAAGTTGACCAACGCCAACAACTTTGCTTCCAACACTGATTTTCATTCGATCACGTTCCAGGGTACGGGTTACTCCATCACGGGAAACGGAATCACCCTGGGCGACAAGTTTGGCATAGGATCCATCACGGATAATTCCGGCGGGACGCTGAACTCGCTGAATATTGCCATCCAGTTCTCCACCAGTGGCGTCAACAAGGGAACCGAGACCTTCACCGCCGCCAATGGCACGCTCCTGACGATCACGGGCAACATTAGCGGTGTCGCCGGCGTGCAAATCAGCAAAGTCAACACAGGCACCATCGCCTTGGCTGGCGACGATAGCGGCTTCCTTGGGCCGATCACCATCAACCAAGGGGCCCTCGAAGCCGAGAATGCCACCGCCCTCGGCGCGACGAACAGCGTGAATGCATTGTCGGGCGCGACCTTGCAGGTTGCCAATCTCCAGGCTCCCCTCTCGAACACCCTCGTGCTCAGTGGCTCCGGTGCCTCGGGCGGCGGTGCCCTCGAGAGTGTCTCCGGCAACAACACGATTGCAGGCAACGTCACCTTCAGCAGCAACGTCTCGTTCGGTGTGGACGCCGGCGCGCTCACCATGTCGGGCACACTAGGTGACAATCTCATTGGCTATACCTTCACAAAGGTCGGACCCGGGACACTTATCCTCAGTCATGCCAACACCTATGCCGGGCCGACCCTCATCAATGCCGGCATCCTCAACGTGCAGAATGCCTTGGCACTGGGTGGGACCACCAACGGCGTGACCGTCAGCCCGACGACTGGGAACACCGCTGCCCTGCAGATTCAAGGAGTCAGCGTAAGCAACAAGACACTTTCTCTAAACGGCCCCGGCGTGAACAACTTGGGCGCGCTTGAGAATGTCAGTGGGAACGACACGTGGACGGGCACGGTAACCCTGTCGTCGAGTGCTTCCATTGGCGCGGACACCGGCAGTCAGCTGACTCTCAACACCTTCATTCGCCAAGGTGCGTCCGCTTCCAATCTGACCAAGGAAGGCACTGGAGCTCTCGTTCTCACGCAGGCCGACAACTACACCGGGACAACCACGGTCGATCAGGGCGTATTGAATATCCAAAATCCGCTCGCGGTTGGTGGTTCAGCTTCGCAAGGCGTTATTGTCAACGGCCGAGCTTCCCTGCAAGTTCAAGTGAGCGTGGTCAATGAACGATTAACGCTCAACGGTCCCGGGTTCAACAATACGGGAGCGATCGACGACACCGCCGGCCTCGACACTTGGTCCGGTCCCGTCACCTTGGCAACCGATGCCTCCCTTGGTGCGGAGTCTGGAACCCAACTTACCGTCAATGGGGGCATCAGCGGTCCCGGCGGATTCACCAAGTATGGCCCCGGCCAATTGGTCCTCCCCACGGGCAATACCTACCTGGGCACGACGATCATCAGCAATGGCGTGGTCACGGTCGAAAACAATCAATCTTTGGGCGTGCCTCCCCCAAGCTCCACTCTGCAAGCTTCAACCATCGTGCAGTCCGGCGGCGCTCTGGCCCTCGACGCTCAGGGACTCGCGCTCAATTTGACCAATCCCCTCTCGCTGGCAGGTACCGGCATCAACAATACGGGGGCCGTGCACAACGTCACCGGGACAAACCTGATTTCCGGCAACGTCATCTTGATTGGCAATGCGACAATTGGCGTGGATTCCGGTCCCGGCTTCCCAAGCGGCAGTCAGCTGACCCTGAGCGGCAACATCAGCGAAAGCGGCGGCAGCTATGGCCTGGCCAAGGTCGGGCCCGACCGCCTCATACTGTCCGGGTACAATTATTATTCGGGTCCGGTAACCATCGCCCAGGGCACGCTCACGGCCCTGAGCGACACCGCGCTTGGGACTACCAAGTCCGGCACCTCGGTCACCAGCGGAGCGGTACTGGAAATAGAAGGCGGCATCGAAATCGGGAATGAGTCGCTTACGCTGAACGGCTTCGGCATCAGCAACGGCGGCGCACTCGTCAACGTTTCCGGGGATAACCGCTTTGATGGCCCCATTACTTTTGCCAGCAACGTGGGCATAGGCACAAACCTCAACAGCCGGCTTACCCTGAACGGGGTAATCTCCGACAACAGTAGTGGTTTGAGCCTCACGAAGTCCGGACCGGGTAATCTGGTTCTTGCCGGTGCCAATACCTACAGCGGCGGCACGAACGTCAACGCGGGCATCATCAACGTTCAGAACAATTCCGCCCTCGGCTCGAACGTGGGCGCCGTCTCCGTGGCGTCCGGAGCTAGCCTGGAGCTTCAGACAGGCGTCACGATCTCCGATCACCAGCTTACCACCCGGGGCGCGGGCCCAACCGTTGCTGAGACTGTGCCGCTACAATGGTTCCCCATCGGTCCCGCGCCTGTGGCGAACGAGCCAGGTTCGAACGGTCTGGCGGCCAACAATGAGTCGTATAGCGGCCGCATCGCGGCCATTGCGACGGACCCCAGCAACCCGAACATCTTCTATGTCGCCCCTGCGGGCGGTGGCGTCTGGAAGACTACTGATGGCGGCATCAACTGGGTTCCGTTGCTGGATAACGTTCCGGGTGCCACCTACCAGAATATGTTCATGGGAGCACTGGCCGTCTCCCAAACGAATCCCAACCTCATCCTGGCCGGTACAGGGGAAGGCAACTTCTCCGGCGACTCATTTTATGGGCGCGGCATCTGGCGCTCCACGGACGGCGGAGCAACCTGGCACCTCTACGGTAATAGCGTCTTCGATCGAATGGCGATATCGAAGATCGCTATCGACCCCACCAATTCCAATATCGTCTTTGCCACGACCGAGAGTGAGGCCAGCAACGGCACGCCCTGGCTTTCCCCGACCGACACCGGAGTGCTCGAGTCGACGGACGGCGGCATGACTTGGAGCTACGCACTGAGCGGCTTCACCCTCGCTCTCGCGTTCCCAGACCTTGCTGACGGGTCTCCTCCTCAGTTCACGGACGTGCTCATCAATTCTTCAGATCCGAGCATCATTCTCGCCGCAGTCGGGACGCCCGCCGATAACGGCCAAGCGACTGACCCGTTCAATGGCATCTATATTTCGACGGATGACGGGGCAACTTGGGCCCAAACAGGCTACGGGGACAAGAACGGCGTGATCCGTTTGGCCAGCTCCCCGGCAGACCCATTTATCGTCTATGCTTCCGCGGAGAATGCCACGGGAGGCCTGAACAATATCGAAATTAGCGTCGACGGCGGTTTTACCTGGGCACCGACGAAAGCACAGCCTGCCAACTACCTCGGACAGCAGGGGTTCTACGATCAGGCTCTGGCGGTGAGTCCAACCAATCCATTGGTTGTCTACGCCGCTGGGCAGGTCAACCTCCCCATTTCGACGGGTTTCGTGGAATCTACGAACGGAGGGAATTCGTGGAGCGAAATCGGCCTTGGTGTAGATGGAAGTGCCCCGCACACCGATCACCATGCCCTTGCTTTTACCGCCAATGGAAAGCTGCTGGCCGGCAGCGACGGCGGCATTTTCGAATTACAAAACCCCAACCCGGGAGCTCAGACCTGGCTCGATCTCAATTCAGATCTGCAGACTATCCAGTTCTATGGCATTGGCATCGACATGCAAAACCCCTCGATTGCCTGGGGTGGCTCCCAAGATAATGGGACCATGGAATACACCGGCAGCCAAGTATGGAACGAGGAACTCGGCGGGGATGGAACCACGGTCCAGGTCGATCCGACCAATGGAAACGTCGTGTATGCCACTATTGGTTTCGGACTGGGTGGGCTGGTGCGCACGACCGATGGCGGGAAGACCTTCTTCTTTATCACTAACGGCATCAATCTAGGTGACCCGACCAATGCCATTGCGCCGTTCGTCCTCGACGCTTCTAGCCCCGACCGCCTCGTCGCCGGCACAAACGTTCTCTACGAAACTCTCAATCAGGGAAATAGCTGGACTGCGATATCGGCTCCGTTCACCAATAACTGGAACAGCGATCAGCCGATCAGCGCGATTGGGTTGGCGTACAACGATCCGCAGGTCATTTATGCGGCCACGGACGATGGCAAGGTCTTCGTGACAACCGATCACGGCACGACCGCCTGGCAGGAGAACGACTTCCCCGTGAACGCCAACGGCAATGTTGACTTTCCGCCAATCTCCAGCCTCAAGGTCGATCCCAACAGTCCGAACATCGCCTATGCAACGGTCGCCGGCTTCACGGGTGGCGGCGATCACGTCTTCCGGACGACCGATTACGGCCAACATTGGGTCGACATCTCCACGACGCTACCGGATATTCCTGTCTGGACCCTTTTGATCGATCCACGTCCGAACCCCAACATCCTTTACATCGGCACGGACAACGGCGTTTACTATTCCACGAACCTGGGGCAGACCTGGAGTCAGTTCGGCACCGGGATGCCGAACACTCAGGTCGTGTCCTTGGCTCTCGATCCTCTGCACGACTACATCGCCGCGGGGACCCACGGCCGCGGCATGTTCGAGATTTATCTGGACCCCGCTCAGGCAAATGCAGGCGCGGTGCGCGCGATCACAGGAAACGACACTTGGTCCGGCAATATCACCATCTCCGGGAATGCGACGATAGGCGCGGACGTCACGACCTCGCTTTTGCTGAGCGGATCGATCGTCGATGGCGGCACGGGTTCCAGCTTGACCAAGATCGGCGCGGGCAAAGTCACGCTGGCAAGCGCGGACAGCTATGGCGGGCCCACTACCGTCGTCCAGGGCATTTTGGATGTGCAAAACTCCCAATCCCTGGGAACGAACCCGAGCGTGACCGTGGACGACGGCGCCACCTTGACGTTGGAAGGCGACGGACTGGTCTTCACCGAAACCCTCACCCTCGGCGGCCCAGGTGTTGGCAACACCGGCGCTCTCTATAACACGTTCGGCAACAACACCTGGACGGGTCCTGTCGTGTTGGCCGACAACACGAGCATCTTCTCCGATGCTAATAGTACTCTTACCATTTCCGGATCCATCTCGGACAATAGCTCGGGCGGCGGCCCCAAGTTGGGATTCATCAAGGGCGGGCCGGGCACGTTGGTGCTCTCGGGGACTAACTCCTACTCCGGGAATACGACCATCGCCGCGGGCGACATCGACTTGCAGAACGTCTCCGGTTTGGGGTCCGGTCTGGGGACAACCATCGTCGATAACCTGGCCACCCTTTCTTTGGATTTCCCGACGACGGGCGGGCCTTACACGATCACCGGAGAGGGACTGGTCCTCAACGGCCCCGGTTTCGCGAATGACGGAGCTTTGAAGGACGTCAGCGGCTCGGACGTCTGGGCTGGGAATGTCAGTTTGGCCACCAGCTCCTCGCTAGGCGCGTCCGATCCCGCCAGTCCCATGACGATCAGCGGCGTTATCGCCGACAACAGCGCCCAGTCCATCCTTACCAAAGAAGGCATCGGCACCGTCGTCCTTGCCGGCACCAATTCTTATTCGGCCGGTACCGTCGTCGTTCAAGGCGTGCTGGAACTCCAAAATTCCTCGGCACTAGGATTGTCGGGATCGACTACGATCGTCGACCAGGGGGCTACCGTACAACTTGATGCGTCGATCACGGGGCAGACTCTTCACTTGAACGGGACTGGAGTGAATGGCGAAGGAGCCTTGTTCGATGGCATCGGCAACGATACTTGGAACGGGGCGATCATTCTCGACACGACAACCGGCATTGGCGCCGGTGTCGATGCCGGCAATAACCCGTTGCAGCTCACCGTTACGGACGTCATCAATTTCGTCGCCGGGCAGGGAATTACCGGCCAGGTGACGTCCGTGCTCGAAAAACTCGGCCCCGGAACCGTGATTTTCCCCACCGCCAACAACTACCAGGGCCAGACGCTGGTCACCACCGGCATCCTGGAGATAGAAAACGCCCAAGCGCTTGGCGCGTCCGGCGGCAGCGGCACCTTCGTGACAGACGGCGCCACGTTACAACTCGCCGGCAACTTGACCATCACGGGCAAGACCCTGGGGCTCACGGGCAGCGGCGTCAACGGCAAGGGAGCACTCGAAAACCTCTCGGGCAGCAATACCTGGCAAGGCTCGATCCTCCTCATCGGCGACTCGACGATCGGCGTTGATAATCTGGGCGACACCTTCACGGAAAACCAGATCATCAGCCAGGCCCTTGCAGGCAGCAGCCTGACCAAGGTGGGCGCCGGCTCCATGCTGCTGTCGGGTGGCATTGGAACGGACAATACCTACTTCGGATCCACCTTCGTGGACGGCGGCACTCTGCTGCTCGACAAGACCGGAGCCGTCCCCATCCAGGGAGACCTGATCATCGGAGCAGGCACCGGCGCGGCAGATTCCACGGTCGTCCGCTGGCTGGCGAACAATCAGCTCAGCTCGACCACGACCGTCACGGTCAACAGCGACGGCCTGATGGACTTGAACGGACATATGGAATCGGTTGCAGGCCTGACGATCAACGACGGCACAGCCACCACGAACACGGGAGGCGTCCTCACCATCAACGGCAACCTGGCCATGGTGGGTGGGACGCTGCAGTCCGTCGGACTGCCGAGCGAGATTGTCCTGGGCACGGCGGCAGCGGTTTCCGCCGTCGCGGATGCAAGCCAGGCGCCGGCCTCGATCGACGGCGACCTGTCGCTCGGCGGCACAACGCGAACGTTTTCGACGACCGGAGCTGGAGCTGTCATCGATCTCGACGTGAATGCCGTCATCCATGGATCGGCAAGCGAGGGTTTGACGGTCACCGGCACGGGCATCCTCGATCTCAAGGGCATCAATGCTTACACCGGCCCAACGACAGTGAGTTCCGGCACCCTGCTCGTCGACGGCCAGGTCGGCGCTGTGATCGTCACCGGCGGCGAACTTGGCGGCGAAGGCACCGTTGCCAGCATCACTGCTTCGGGCGGCAGTGTCAGCCCGGGCAGCCCCCCAGCGACCAATCCGGGCCCCCATCCTCTTGTCGTCACGGGAAGCGGTTCTCTGGCTTCCGCCTCAGGCTATGTTGTCCAGTTGAACGGCGTCGGGCCGGTCGGCACTGCATCCAACGTGCTCAGCGTCAACGGCACTCTCAACCTCGATAGCGATAACGGCCTGGGTAGCTCGCTGACCGGACATCTTCAGCTCGGCTACAATCCCCCCGTACATACGCAGTTCACGATCATCCAGGCGGCGGGCGGTATCCTGGGAACTTTCAACGGTCTACCCAATAACGCGACCGTGTACTTCGACGGCGTACCGTTCCAGGTAAACTACACCACCAACACGGTCGTCATCATGCGCCTCAAGGCCGACTCCACGGTGGGGCTCGTGTCCTCGTCGCCCACCGTGGTCTATAGCGCCCCGTTGACCTTCACGGCGACTGTAACCGGCAATCCCGCCAGCATCATCGTCCCAACGGGGAATGTCCTCTTCACTCTTACGGGTGCGGGCGGGGTCAATATCCAGCAGTCGGTGCCGCTCGCTGCCAACGGAGTGGCATCGTGGAACGTGCAGATCAGCCCGCCACAGTTGGCTCCAGGCACCTATACCGTCTTCGTCACCTACAGCGGGGATTCGTCCTTCAATCCGAGTAGTTCTTCGAACCTGACAGAGACAGTCACGAAGGACAACTCGGTACCGACACTGACTTCCTCCTCGCCGACGAGCGTCTACGGGCAGCCGGTGACCTTCACGGTGACGCTCACGCCACAGACGCCCGGCACAGCAACGCCAACCGGCTCCGTCATTTTCACCCTGGACGGAACCCAGACCCTCCCCATCACCCTCGTCAGTGGCGTCGCGACGTTGACGCCCCCTACAACCCTGTCCGTCGGAACGCACACCCTCACCGTCTCTTACAGCGGGGATAGCAACTTCAACCCGAGTTCTTCCTCGAGCCCCTTCGTGCAGTCCGTCGTCCCGGACAACACCAATATCACGAACGTTGCCTCGAGCGCCCCCACGGCGGTTTACGGGCAGGCGATCACCTTTACAACCACCGTCACGGCCGCGGCGCCTGGGGCAGGCTCGCCCACCGGCGTTGTCACCTATTTCGACGGCGCCAACGTCATTGGCATTGCTCCGGTTATTGGCGGCAGTGCCGCGCTCACGACGACGGCGCTGTCCGTGGGCAGCCATCAGATCAGCGCGACCTACAGCGGGGATGGCAATTTCAATCCCGTGACCACCTCCACGACCACGCTGGAAACGATTACCAAGGATACCAGCGTGTCGACTTCCGTGAGTTCGTCCATCAGCCCCTCGGTCTTCGGTCAGTCCGTCACGCTTAGCGTTACCGTCACCGCATCAGCGCCGGGCAGCGGCATCCCCACGGGCTCGGTCACGTTCTTCGATGGCGGCTTGACCATCGGCACGGCCGCCTTGGGGAACGGCACAGCCAGCTTCACGACCTCGAGTCTAGCTATCGGCACGCACTCGATCACGACGTTCTACCAAGGCGACGGTAATTTCCTGGGGAGTTCGAGCGCTTCACCGGCCTTCCCGCAACAGGTGAACGCGGATGCCACGATCGCCACGATCTCATCCTCCGTGAACCCGTCCGCGTTCGGCCAAACGGTTATCTTCACCGCGAACGTGAGCAGCGCCGCCCCAGGCTCCGGAACACCCACGGGCGTGGTGTTCTTCTACCTCGACGGAGTCCAGCAGCCGGGCGAGACCTTGAACGCGGGTAGCGCAACGTTCAGCTCAGCGACCACGCTCTCGAGCGGCCAGCACAGCGTCAGCGTTACCTACGTCGGCAACGCCGACTATCTGACGAGCAGCTCGCTCACCCTTACGCAGATCGTGAACAAGGTCAGCACGTTGACCTCCGCCGTCACCGCCTCGGTGAATCCATCGACCTTTGGTCAATCCGTCACGTTCACCGCCACGGTAACGCCGACGGCCCTTGGAGCCGCCTTGCCGACGGGACTTGTCACCTTCCTCGACGGCACGAACCAGCTCGGCACCGCGTCACTCGTGGGATCGACGGCCACCCTCGTCATCTCCACGCTGAGTGGCGGTTCGCACTCCATCACGGCTTCTTACGCCGGGGACAATAACTTCACTGCCAGCACCTCCGGAAGCCCCCTTACGCAGACTGTCAACCTCGCCTCCACCACGACCTCGGTGGTCAGCTCCTCCGCCAATCCGTCGATCGTCGGCGAACCGGTCACCCTTACCGCTTCGGTAAGCACCACGGTAAGTCCCACGATCGGCGTGCCGTCCGGAAGCATTTCCTTCTTCGATGGCAGCAAGTTGCTGGGTACCAGCCCGATCAGCAGCGGCGCGGCGTCTTTCATCACGACCGCGCTCAGTGCGGGCACCCATTTCATCACCGCTTCCTACAGTGGCGATGGCAGCTTCAACTCGAGCAGCTCCCTCACCGCCCTGACGCAGACCGTCAACACGGACGGAAGCGTGCTCACCGTCACCTCGACCAACCCCACGGTGTTCGGCCAAGCGGTGACCTTCACTGTGACCGTGACCGGCCAGACCTTCCACACGGTCGTCCCGACCGGAACAGTCGTCTTCACCCTGGACGGCACTGCCCAACCCTCCGTGACCTTGGCCAATGGGCAGGCCAGCTTTACCCCTCCGACTCTCTCGGTCGGTTCCCATACGCTCATCGTTGCCTACAACGGTGACAGCAACTTCAGTCCAGGAACCTCGGGAACGTACACCCAGGTCGTCAACAAGGCTTCGAGCTCCGTGACGGTTACGCAGCCGATCGCCTCTCCGGTCTATGGTCAGCCGCTCATCTTCAACGCTCTAGTCGCCGCAGTCCTGCCCGGCACCGGCACTCCTACGGGAACCATCACTCTGACAATCGACGGCTCGACCGTTGGCGCACCGGTCGGCCTAAGCTCCGGGGCGGCGAATTTCCCGGTCATTACGTCGCTGACTGCGGGCTCGCACAACATCACCGTAACCTACAGCGGCGACGGTAATTTCCTGGGTACGACCTCGACCACTTTCACCCAGGTTATCAATCAGGACAGCACGAGCACGGCGGTCGTCAGCGCTTCGCCAAGCGCTCCGGTGACTGGCCAGCCCATCACGTTCACGGCCTCGGTCACGGCCAACGCTCCGGGCGGCAACATCCCGACGGGCACCGTCACCTTCTTCGACTCGGGAGTTCAAATCGGCGTGAGCAACCTCAGCGGCGGATCGGCCATCATTACCCTCGGCCTGACAGCCGGCAACCACGCCATCACGGCCACGTACAGCGGCGATCCTAATTTCATCGCCAGCGGGCCTTCCAGCGCGTTCACGGAAGTCGTCGGCAAGGCGGCCACCACCTCGGCAACCGTGGTGTCTCTCAATAATCCGTCGATCCTGGGCCAGGCCGTGACGTTCACGTTGCAAGTGACAGCCACCTCACCCGGAGCCGGAATCCCCACAGGCACGGTGACATTCTTCGATGGGACCGCGACATTGGGGACTTCGACGCTCGGTGCCGGTCAGGCTAGCTTCACGACTACTTCGCCCCTGGCTCCGGGTAACCACTCGATCACGGCGGCCTACGCTGGCGATGCCAACTTCAACCCGAGCACGACCTCGACGACCCTCGTCCAGGTTGTCAACCGCCTGAGCGATACCATTGCCCTGAGTTCCTCGACCAACCCGTCCTTCTACGGGCAATCTGTGGTCACGGCGACCGTGACCCCCGGCGGCTCCGGCTTCGGCAATCCGACCGGGACGGTGACCTTCTCCGTAGACGGCGTCTCCCTTACTCCTGTCGCCGTGGATTCCACGGGCAAGGCAACTTTGAGCGGAACGGCGATCCTGCCCGGCACGCACTCGATCACCGCCACCTACAGCGGCGACACCAATTTCACCCCGAGTTCGACGACTTCGTCGCTGTCGCAAACAGTTCAGAAGGTCAACACGAGCACCGTGTTGAGCGGGCCGGCCACCTCTGTGTTCGGCCAAAGCGTGACCTTCACGGCAGCGGTGAGTGTTCTGCCTCCAGGTTCCGCGCCGCTCACGGGAAATGTCGTATTCACCGTCGACGGCAACACGACCGCGGTGGCCGTGGATGGCACAGGCCACGCGAGCTTGACCATTTCCTCGCTGAGCGTGGGCGGTCACAACATCAGCGCTGCGTATGCCGGCGATAGCCTCACCAGCACCAGTACTTCTCCTACCTCAGGCTTGAGCGTCAGCCCAGCGCAGACGGCTGTGGGCGTCGTTTCCAGCAGCAATCCGGTCGGCTTCGGAACCGGGGTCACGTTCACGGCGACCGTCAGCGTGCTTTCGCCCGGCAACGGCACCCCCACCGGCACCGTGACCTTCTTCGATGCCAGCACAGCGCTCGGCTCGGCCTCGCTGTCCGGGACCACGGCGACTTTCAGCACGACCCTCAGCGTTGGGACCCATGCAATCACGGCCAGCTACAATGGCAATGGCAGCTTTGCGACCAGCAGTTCCTCGACGCTAAGCCAAATCGTCAGCCAGGCGAGCGTGTCGCTGGCAGCCGTTGTTTCTCAAAATCCCGTGATCGCGGGTCGGAACATCACCGTCACCGTCACGGTCACGCCGCAAGTGGCAACGGTCACGCCCACCGGCACCGTTACCGTAACTGACAATGGTTCCCCGCTAGCCGTGGGCACGTTGAGCGGCGGCCAGGCAGTGATCACAGTCAGCCTCACGAACGCCGGTGCTCAGTCGATCGGCGTCGGCTACGGTGGCGACGGCAACTACTCAGCGGCCAGCAACGCCTCGCTTGTTCAAGAAACCGTGATCACGGGCAATCAGGCGTATGTGGCCCAGGTGTATCTCGACCTGCTGCACCGGACAGTCGACTCCGGCGGTTTGGCCTACTGGACAGGCCTGCTCAGCGCCGGTGCGACGCGCACCCAGGTCGCCCTGGGCATCGAGGGCAGCCTGGAGTACAAGGACGTGGTCGTCCAGCAGCTCTACCAGGAATTCCTGCATCGCAACGCCGATCCGGGTGGACTCAGCAACTTTGCCAACCAGCTGCTCAGCGGTGTAACCGTTGAGCAGGTCGAGGCTGCCCTCATAGGCTCACAGGAATATTTCCAGGACGCCGGCAGTACCAACGCCGGTTTCGTCAGTGCCATGTACCGCGACGTCCTGCATCGGGCCGTCGATCCGACCGGGCAGCAATACTTCTTGCTGTTGCTCCAGGAATTCACGCCTCGGTCTGCGGTCGCCGCCACGATCCTCAAGAGCGGCGAGGCAATGCAGGATGTAGTCGCCAACTGGTACGAAACCTACCTCCATCGCCCTGCGGATTCGGGCGGCCTGGGCGCCTTCACGAATGAATTGCAGCACGGCTTCACGGACGAGCAGGTCATCGCGGCTCTGGTGGGCTCGGCCGAGTACTTCGCGAATTTGTAAGGTCTGCCTGCAAGGACCGATGGGCGCAAATGCAATAGCGGAGTGCAGATCGGATGAAACCGATCGGCACTCCGCCTTTCTTTTTTGCCCTGATGGGTCCCTGTTTGCGGTCTCCGGCGAAGGTCTCAAAACGCGCCAATTGCCCAAATCCCATAAAATTGGCGCAATCCATATAAAGCCTTCTCCCTGGAAATGCCGATCAGACAAGCGTAGACCCTTGTACTTGTTCTCTTTGTGCGCCAATTTAACGGAAGTTCGAACCGGGGAGTGTGCGGGTTGACCCGCGTGCCTGCGGAATAGGAGTCGAGCCGTGAGAAAGGGATTTCTTGCATCCACAGCGGCCCTGCTGGCATGGGCCGGTTTGTCGCTCGCGCAATACTCTTCAACGGGGCAGGGGGTTGCCTCGGACGCCTCCGCCGGGCCGGGCGCTGCTCCGCCGCCGGCCGCCGGCTCTACCGGTGGCGCGGCCGCAGGAGCTGCTTCCACACCTCCATCGACCACGGCTCCAGCCGCCCCGTCGGTTTTCTCTCTGCCGGGACTGCCCGTGTTGACAGGCCATGGCCCGGATGACATCGCTCTCCCGGTCACTGATGACGAAACGGAGTATGGCCCTGGACCAACCCCCTATCGCTTGTGGGCGAGCGGCGAGTACCTCCTCTGGTGGGTGAAGCCGGGCGTTCAGCCAGCCCCCTTGGCCACGACGGGACCCGCTTCGTCGAACGGTATCCTGGGGCAACCAGGCGTCACTACGCTGATTGGCAGCTCGGAACTGGAATTCCCCTCGTTTTCCGGCGGCCGAATAACCCTAGGCGGCTGGCTGGACAAAGGCGGCCACATCGGCATCGAAGCGTCCGGCTTCATTCTCGAACACAATGGGGTCGACTATTCCGCGGCGTCCGACGTGAACGGCAACCCGCTCATTGGCAGGCCCGTGGTCAACGCGTTGACGGGGCTCGAAGCTGTCAGCCTGGTCGCTGCGCCGGGCCAGCTCGCGGGCGCCATCAACGTCACCTCCTCGGAACAGTTCTACAGTGCGGAAACGAACTTGATCGGCAGTCTCTACCGCGGCAAGGAGTTCACCGCCGACATGCTCGTTGGCTTCCGTTACGCCGGCCTGCAGGAAGACTTCAGCACTTCCACCACGTCGACCGTTCTGGCGGGAGGAGCGGCTGCCTTCAATGGAGCGCTGGTCGGGCCGGGCAACACCCTTGCCATCCTGGACCACTTCGAAACGCGGAATGACTTCTATGGCGGCCAGATCGGCGCCAAGACCCAGTTCCGCTTCAATCGGCTGTTCGTGGACATCGCGGGCAAGTTGGGGGTGGGCAACAACCATGAGGTCGTTAAGGCTGACGGCTCCACCACCCTCATCGGCCCTGGCGGTTCGGTTGCCACGCTGCCGGGCGGCCTGCTAGCGGTCTCCAGCAACAGTGGCATCTTCAGCCGGGATGAATTCACCTTCCTTCCGGAAGCGTCCATCAAGCTTGGTGTCCACCTCACCAACTATGCCACCGCCTACGTCGGCTACACGTTCATCTACTGGTACGATGTAGCTCGCGCAGCCGACCAGATCGACCGGACCGTCAATCCTACCCTGGTGCCTTCGAACCTATCATTCGGGACGGGCGGCGGTCCAAACCTCCCTTCCGTACCCTTCAATCGCACCGATTTCTGGGCACAGGGAATCAACTTTGGAGTGGAACTCCGCTACTAAAACTTCTCCCACGAACCGCGGATGAACACCGGCGGCGCGGATCAGCACGGAGGATATCCGAGCTGATCCGCGCCACTGGCGTTTGCCCGCGGTTGATCCGCCCCGCGTGACAGGGCAACGAACACGTCCTCCAGCGTCGGCTCGGCGGGGTGAACTTCCATGCCTGCCAAGCCAAGCTCAGCCAGCGAGCGGTCTGCATCCACGAGTGCGTAGACGGCCTGGCCAAATATGGTCGCCTGTTGCACCCCCGGCCGATCGCGCAGCCGGTGGAGCATGCCGGCCATGTCCGGAGTGAGGATCTCCAGTCGACGCGTGCCAGGCGGCGAGACGCCCGGCAAGCATTTGAGTTCGTGAGGCGTGCCGACCGCGAGCAAATGCGAGAGGTAGATGTAGCCGACGCGGGCACAGCGCTCCGCCTCGTCCATATAATGGGTCGTGACGAAGAGAGTGATCCCTTCCGCGGCCAGCCGAAAGAGCAGGTCCCAAAGGTCGCGGCGCGCAACCGGGTCGATGCCGGCGGTGGGCTCGTCCAAAAAGACCAAGCGCGGTCGATGCAAGAGTGCGCACACCAGTGCCAACCGTTGCTTCCAGCCGCCGGAAAGCCGGCCGCCGCGGCGATCGAGATAAGGCTCCAGCCCGGTCAACTCGATTAGCTCGGCCTTGCGCGCGCGGGCCGACGCAGCCGACAGCCCGTAGATGCCCGCATAAAAATCCATGTTCTCACGCGCGGTCAGATCTTCGTAGAGAGCGAACTTCTGCGACATGTAGCCGATCGATGCCCTGATATCTTCTGACTCCACGGCAACGTCATGCCCCAAAACCCGCGCTGATCCCGTCGCCAGAGGGATCAGTCCACAGAGTGCGCGGATCAATGTCGTTTTGCCGGAGCCGTTGGGTCCAAGCAAGCCAAAGACCTCGCCCCGGCCGACATGCAGGCTCACCCTGTCCACTGCCGTAAAACTGCCGAAGCGAATCGTGGCGTCGTGGACGACGATGACTGGTTCGGCGGCAGTGGGAGATAGGGAAGCGGTTGGTGGGATCAAATCAGTGCTCGCATCGATCGCGATTCTAGGGGAACAACTTACCCTGGCGGCGCCTGGGGCCGGGTAAAGCATAGCAGAGCTCTCAGGGAAATTCGTGGCGAATGATAGG
>Ga0310038_10000859_pt1 | contig 24133 bp, 12 predicted proteins | sample Sb_taG_6_FD_200461 | JGI IMG/M metagenome (GOLD analysis project Ga0310038, IMG submission 200461) | Peat soil microbial communities from Weissenstadt, Germany - Sb_50d_4_PS metaG (v2) (version 2) | ecosystem: Environmental > Terrestrial > Soil > Wetlands > Peat | place: Germany: Weissenstadt... | reverse complement strand
CGTATTGAGTATCGACTTGGTTGAGCACGTTGTCGCTGGCCACGCTGGAAGCGTTGGCCCACGACGTGCCACTAGCGCCGTCGGTCGTGTAGCGCTCGATCTCCCGGCCGGCGCCGTCAAATTGGGTCTTGGTCACCAGTCCACCCGGGTCGGATTCCTCGATCACGTCTCCGCGATGATCGTACCAAGAATTGGTGTTCAAACTATAGGTGGAGATCGTGCCGGCGCTCTGGTCCACACTGAAGGTGTGCGTGGCGTACGGCCGCTGCTGTTCATCGTACTGCGTGGTGCTGTACTCACGCAGCAAGCTGGCGGAGGGCTTGTTGGGCACGCCGTTGGTAAAGGTGATCGTCACGCCGTCGCCGTCGTAGTGACTGACGGCCGTCACCTCGCCCAGGTTATCGAGGTCGTTGTAGATGATCGGCCGATGCGTGGTCGTGTCTTCGCTCGATTGCACGCCTTGTTTGCTGGCTACCTGCCGATCACGCCAATCGTAATAATACTGCGTCACGCGCGCCGCCGCCGAGCCGCCCGGATTGTCCGTCACCTGGCAGAAACCTGATCTGACACCGATTTCCCAGAGCAGACCGCGTCCCCTTTAATCTATCTCGGCCGTGCTTTTGTCACATTCAGGTGGATTAAGAGCGCGCCCAAAGGAAAAACCCCGCAACTTAGGCTTCGTCGCTTTGACGGCTTTGACCACGTTTTCCGAAACAAACCACAGTGGCATCAATCCCAGGCCGTTTTCCAGTGCGAAGGCACCAACCTCTACATCGACATTCATCTGCATGGGCTTGAACCGGTAGCGCGCATCTTTTAAGTGACCGCATACCTTACATTCAGGTTGAATGAGGAAGTTCGGGTCACCCTTGTGAGGAATGAGTAGCTTCCTTGGCAAAGCGACGAAATAGTCTGGTACACTCGGCACTTCATAGTAATCAATGGCGGTGGCAGTGATGTCTTCTAAGAGCTGTCGAGTTCGGACATTAACAAGATACATACAGTCGCGTGAACCAAATAGGTCTCGCGTCGTGGTGAATATGACGTCGTCCGAGACTCCACGCTCCAGTGCCTTCTTCACATCCACTTTTCCACAGCCCGGACAAAGAAGATCTTTGTATTCCGGTCGGATCACGCGTTTTCCCAAGGAATCGAATGTCCAAAACACAAGCAACTCAAAGGGTACATCTTGGGGCGTTAGATCGATGTAGATTGTCATGGGACAAGTTTCCCTTGTTGGAGCGTCTGGACAAGTTCCGAAACAAACTGCGGGAAATACGCGCCATTCTTGTATTGCTTGTAGAATTTCACCAAAGCGCCGATGCGCTCGCCCTTGGAGAACATGACTTGAATCCTCGCGCCCGAGTTCACGCTTGATGGCATCATGCCTAATGGCTTCAGGAACGCTCTTAGGGCGGCATGAATCCCCGTGTGGTCAGCTGCGTTGAGAAACGTCAGAAGCTTACTTCCGTTTGGCACCAAACTGCCCATAAACTTCGGGACGAAGTGGTGCAGGCCAGAACATTCATTATGCGCCCAAACGGAGAAGCCCCACTCACGGCTGCCGACAAAGTACGTATGGTAATCGGCAATCCGCACGTTGTAAACAGTCGCCTCCCTCGCGTAGTGGAAAGTCTCCTGCAGAGGTACCAACTTCCCATCGTGGCTGCGCAGTAAATCACCCTGCTGCAGCTCCTTCGCGGCCGTCCAACCTTTGCCCTGGACCCAGAACGGGTGCTCGGCCGTCGTCTGAATCATCTGGCCGCCCAGATGAATCTGCAGCGTGCCCTCATTGTCGGTGGCTTCGCGCATGGGCAACAGCTGCCCGTCCTCGGTGCGCACTAATTCGTCAATTTCCACGTCCTCGGCAGCTACCTGACCCTCACCTTCCACCCAAAGCAAGGTTTCTCGCGTGGTTCGGAGGACGCGTCCGCCCACGTGGAGATGCCACAAGGTGAGTCGATTGACGAAGATTTCCTCAACTTGCTTGGCTTCCAGAGGCGCGGTGGGATCGTCCTCCGGCGCTGTGAGAATCCAATCACCAGGCTTGAATTGCTCAATCGGCTTGTCGCCCGTTGGCGTTAATAGCGGCGTCCCGGCCGCAAAGCATGGTCCGAGAAAACGAAATAGGCCTCCCAATGCACCCAGGCCTTCCAAGCTCCCCTCAACGTAGTTGCCACTGGAAAAGGCATCCCGGGCGTTAAGGAGGCTGCCCAGCCCTCCAATAGCGCCGAGTCCCCTGAGGCCTGTTCCCGCGAGGCCACCTACAGCACACGGATTGTACATCGAGACCACTATGCCGAGGACTTGGCCTGCCGCGTTTCCGACTCTATAGGAGCCCGAGTCGTAGTTAACCCCGTCGTCGTACGCAGCAGATTGCCGCAAGCGCTTGGTTAGATTTCCGGAGATCGCATCGGCCGCTCCGGCGGAAATGTCGCTCGGACTTGGCAGACTTTCATACGGCGGGACAGGCGGATTCCTCAGCGGGATATCTTCGATCCCTCCGCCCGTAAACACGTTAATTGTATTGGTGATTTGTTTCCGCGTGTCGCTGATAAAGTTGCCAAGAAGACTTCCCCTTCCTCCGTCTAATCCAGTCGGGTCGGTCGCGTCGATCGGAGCATTATATACGAAGTCGTACAGATTCCCGCCACTTCCCAAGAAACCGGCGGGGTCCACTTGCATCCATCGGCCCAACGCCGGCGAGTCATAGCGATTACGGAAGTCGATCAGCGTACTCGTCGAGTCATACCGCCCGCCCTGGAACAGATAGACCCACCCAAACGAACTCCCGCCTGAGCGCACCGTCCATGTCGGCGTCAGCACCGTCACCGCACCGTAGGGGTCGTAGATGTAGCGCTCCTGCACATTACCCGACGTATCGATCACGGACGTCACGTCGCCGTTGGCATCATGCTCGACGTAGAGTCGTTGCGTGGTCGTATCGCGTTCGACCATCGAATCGACGCCGAGTGGGTTCCAAACATATTGCTGCACCATGCTGCCGCTTTGCTGTTCTTCGACCACTTGCCAGGATGAGTTGTAGTACAGCGAGGTGAGCGTCCCGAAGTTCACGGTGGCTTGCCGGCCCAGAGCATCGTACGTCCAAGCTACCAGCGTGGTCGAGCCTGATTTGTAGGCTACCAAGCGGTTCCAGGCGTCGTAAACCAAGGTCTTGCCGGCTTGATCCGTTGTCGTGTTGCCATTGAGATCGTAACCCGGCGTCGTCAGGCCGCTGATCGATGTGATCTCGTTCTGCTGGTTGGCGGTGCGCGTCTGGGCGGTGCCGTTGAGCGTGACGCTGGGCCAGTTGCCTACGGCATCCAAACTCCAGCTCTCGGTTTCCGACGGGCTGTTGATTGTATCGAGCGTGCTGCCGGAAGCACTCAGCACGCCACGGGCGAAGTTCGTCAGCCGATTCAAGTTGTCGTAACCATTGCTCGAGCCGTTGGCGTGGTATAGCTCGCCGAAGGACGTGTTCACCAGATTGTTGCGATAGAGCACGTTGCTGTCTTGATCGTAGCCGTATTGAAAGCGGTCGGTGGCCGCGCCCGTCGAGGTCACGATCCAGCGCTGATCGACCACGCGCCCGAAACGATCCAGGCCTGTGTACTGGTCGCCGGCATCGCCGTTCGATTCGCCGCTCAGCTTGACGTAAGTGAGCTCTACACCCGGCTGGGGATAGGACTCAATAACTACCGTACTCAGGCCGAGGTAGCTGTAACTCACGAGCGTTGCGGACGTGTCCGAAATGGAGGACAAGCGGCTGATGTTGCTATCGAGACCCGTATTGTAGTTGTAATTGAGCACCCGGCCGTTGGGGTAAGTCATGCTCGTCAACCGGCTGTTGTTCGCGCCCCCGGCCATCAGGTTGTAGGAATACTGCGTCTTCGGCGACGTGCCGGTGTTCACGGCGCCGGAAGTCGCCTGATACTCGGTAATAAGCTGGCTCAGCCCGTTGTAGACATCTTGCACCTGGTTGACGATGCTGCCGCCGGTGGCAGCGTTGTAACTCGTGAAGAGGTAGGGCCTGTCCCCCGTGTCGTAGGCAATCGTCAGCCGCCGCACCGATCCATCCACGCCGCTGCCGAGCGTCGGCACGGCGTCGGCCGTCAGACGGCCGAGCACATCGTAGGTGTAGCTGTGCCCGTTGGCGTTGCGGTCGGCCATCGTGAGCCTCTGACCCAGCGCGTTCACCGTGTACGCCTCTGGGTGGGAGCTATCGGGATTGCCCGTGCTCGTGTTCGGATAATAGATCGCCGCCAGCATGTCGTTGGAGTTGATGTTGCTGCCGCCGGCCGTGGTCACGCCATAGACATACTGGGTAGTTTGATAAGCGCCTCCCGGCAGGTCCACTTTCACGGTTAGCGTGTTGCCGTCGCCGTCATAGGTATACTCGGCCGTCTGGTTGGAATTGGCGGTCGGGGTGCCATTGGTGTAGTCGTCGATGGTCTTGATCGTGCGGCCCAGATTGTCGTAGGAGATCTGCGTGACAATGCCCCGCGGATCGGTCAGCGTGGCCACCCAGCCCGCGGCATTATAAGCCGTACTTGTTACCAGCACTGTGGCCGAGGGGGTAGGCGGGCTGGCCGGGCGCGTGTACGCCGTGCCGCCGTTGGTGCCCACGTCCACCGTCGCAGTCAGCCGGTTAGCCGCATCATAGTAGTCGGCCACGTAGGAGACGCGGGCCAGCGGCGCCGTGGTTGGGTTTCCCAATGCGCCCAGGGTAGTCTCATTATGGAAACGGTCGCGGTTGATGGTCAGGATGACGTTGCCGTCTGCGTCGTATTGAGTATCGACTTGGTTGAGCACGTTGTCGCTGGCCACGCTGGAAGCGTTGGCCCACGACGTGCCACTAGCGCCGTCGGTCGTGTAGCGCTCGATCTCCCGGCCGGCGCCGTCATATTGGGTCTTGGTCACCAGTCCACCCGGGTCGGATTCCTCGATCAGGTCTCCGCGATGATCGTACCAAAAATTGGTGTTCAAACTGTAGGTGGAGATCGTGCCGGCGCTCTGGTCCACACTGAAGGTGTGGGTGGCGTACGGCCGCTGCTGTTCATCGTACTGCGTGGTGGAGTAGGCACGCAGCAAGCTGGCGGAGGGCTTGTTGGGCACGCCGTTGGTGAAGGTGATCGTCACGCCGTCGCCGTCGTAGTGACTGACGGCGGTCACTTCGCCCAGGTTATCGAGGTCGTTGTAGATGATCGGCCGATGCGTGGTCGTGTCTTCGCTCGACTGCACGCCTTGCTTGCTGGCAACCTCCCGATCTCGCCAATCGTAATAATACTTCGTCACGCGCCCCGCCGCCGAGCCTCCCGGATTGTCCGTCACCTGGGTCAGGTTGCTGTCGCCAACGCCGCCGCCGTCGTAAACATTGTCCTGGACGTCGACCATGTTGGCGGGCGACGTGTTGTTCGTGGGCGACCACTGGCCGCTGGCCGGCGTGTCGTTGGTGCCGACCCAGGTGCTGACGACGCGCCCCAGGTTGTCGTAAACGGTGCGCGTAATCGTGCCTGTGGGGGCCTGGACGCGCGTCTGCCGCCCATCGACATCGTAGTCGGTCAGCGTCGTGTAATAATTGGTATTCTGGCTGCCGATGTAGGGCGTGGTCGCGTACGTCACGCCGCTGAGGTTGAAATAGTCATCCGTACGGACGTCCTGTCCACCGCTGTTCATGTAATCGCGCGACAGCGTCTGCAGATTGCTGATCGCCTCGGTGCCGTCGGGCACGCCTCCGGTCACGTGCGGCGTGGCGGACATCGTGAAAGTCTCGATGTAGCTGTTCGCTAGATCCTCGCGCGTGACCTGCGTGGGGCCGGTGGTCGTATCGGAGCTCGACTGCCAGCCAGGGTAGACGCGCACTTCGTGGGAGGTATCGAGGAACACGATGTAGGTGACGTTGCCGTTCGGGTCGGTCTCCATCGTGGTTCGGCCCAGGGCATCCACCTGCATTTGCGTGATCAGGTTCAAGCCGCCGCCCGTCGGCGTGCTCCAGCCGCTGGGCAGGTTCTGGAACTCGCTCGTATCGGCAGTATTCACGTCAGTGATGGACGTGATCGCGGACCCGGTGGCCTGGTCGTAGGCGGTGTAGTCGATGAAGCCGTCGGGGTCCTTGGTCCAGATAGGCCGGCCATAAATGTCGAAATAGGTCGTGGACACGTCGGCCGTGCCCGGACCGTTCTCCGCGGCGGTAACCACTGGATCGCTGTCGGCCTCGGATTGGACCTGGTTGGTGCCGGTGAACCAGCTGTAACTGGTGCTGGTGGTCTCGCCGCCGGTGCCGTCGGTGTTGCGGTAGACGGTGTCGGTGGCGATGGGGTCGACGGTGGCACTGCCGGCCGTGTGCGTGAAGTACTGAGTGGTCTCCTGCAAGATGGCAGTGCCCAGCTCGCCTTGCTGGACCTTGGTGTCCTCGACGTAGCCGGTTACCCCGCCGGCGGTCGTCGAAGTGGCGGTCGTGCTCGTGTAGTAGTCGGTGATGTTGAGGAGGCCGCTATTGTCGCTCATGTACTGGTAGTTGCCGCTGACGCTGTGCAGCAAGTCGGAATAACTTTCGCTGTAGCCGGTCAGGGCTGAAGGTTGGGCGGTCAGGATGGCCCGGCCGGAGCTGTCGTACTTGGTGAAGGTCTCCCAGTTGTTGCCGCTCACCGGGTCGTGGAAGACGTCGAGCATCACCTCGCCAGCGTAGTTGGCGTAGATGGTGTGCGTGCTGCCGTCGGGCAGTGTTTCGATGGTCTTGTACGTCCAGCTGTTGTACCCGGCAGTGTTAGCGGACGGCAGGTAATACTGGTACGTGTAGGTGCCGAGTCCGCCGCCGCCATTGAGCGATGAGCCGGCCCCCTGGATTACTTCTTGTGTGACTTGCTGGGCCGAGTTGTATTGGTAGTAATTGTCGGCATAGGGGGCTACCTGGGCATCGGTGGCGCTGGTGGGCGTTGAGAAGGCCGTCACCAGTCGGTTGTAGGCTGCCGTGTCAAAGAAGTACTTGAGCCCGTGCACATAGCCGCCGCTCTCACCCGTGTAGTAGCGGTAATATTCGGTGTCGAGGACATTCCCGGAGCCGTCCTCGACATTGGCCAGCTCCAAATCGCCGGCATTGCCATGCGCCTGCGTGCCGTCGTAGTACGTGTACGCGACCTCGCGAACGGTGCTCCAGGCGCCGCCGTTGACCTGGCGGCGCAAGGTCACGTTGGAGATCAATCCGGCATTCACGCCCGAGGCCACGTAGGTGTAGAGGTAAGACTCGGTTATCGTGGTGCTGCCCGTGGTGTTGCTGCGCTGCACTTCTTGAGGGGTTCCTGCCGTTGTGTGGTTCGTGACGGAAGTGACGTTGCCATACGGATCGGTAAAGCTCTGGAATTGTCCTTGTTCGCCAGTGGGATAGCTTGCGTCAAAATCCGCAAAACGGATCAGGTCACCAGCGGTATCGGTGAGATCGAATTGTTTGTTGGTGACGTCGTGGGTCAGTGACTCTTGCAAGTAAAACCCCGGCGTGTAGGTGCTGCCGCTCTGGTAGAAATAGCGAGCATTGACGCCGTTGGTGATGACAATGATCTGGTTCCCGGCCGCATTTTGCCTCAAGAAGGGCAACTGGACGACGACGGTGCCGTTGCCGTTCAGGTCCGTGGTCGAATAGCTGGAATTGTTCGTCCAGGCCAACGTGTGGCCCCAATCCGTGCCGAAGCCATAGGACGCCAGGTCGTTCACCGCGAATTGCAAGGTGCCGTCAAAGGCACGAACGTCGCCTTCCATGGGGTCCGCATTCGGCCCGCCGCTGCTGACGCCGGGGGCCGTCTGTATCAATTCCGGTGCGCCGCTGGGACTGTTGCCGCTGCCCCCGCCGCCATCCACTGGAGGGGTGGCCGTTGGCAAAGGCGGAGTGCCGGTTGCCGAGGGATCCCCCGCCCCAACCTGGATCGTGCCTGAACTCATGGCAGAGGCGCCGCCGTCGTCTGTGACCGTGATCGTAAACGTGAAAGTTCCGGTCGATGTGTAGGTATGGCCGGCCTGCACGTTGCCGTTGGCGGCCACGCCTGAGCCATTGTGTCCGTCTCCCCAGACCACGGAGGCGGTGAACGTGGCAGTCGGATCCTGCGCCGCCGCGGAGTCGACATAGGTCCCAATCAGGTCGTAAAACGGTTGGTTAACAGTGGCGCTGCCGCTCAAGGCAGTGGCGGAAATGGACGCATCCGCGACAGTGGCTGTGCCGGTGCCGTGGTTCATCGAACCATCCGTGGTGTCGTGCACCGTCACGGTCATTGTGTAACTGCCTTCATCCGCGTAGGTATGTGACCCCGAGACGTAGCAGGTGAGGTTGGTGTGACTGATCCTTCCCGCGGTTGGCTGTGTACCGTCTCCCCAGTCGATCGTAGCCGAGTACCCGTCGAAGCCGTTAGCGAAGCTGGCCACCGTTCCGGAGAACTGAGCGCCCTCCGTCGCATTGACCGGGCCGACAGTGATCGTGCCGACCATGTCCGCGGGTCTGATGAACGGCGGGGAAAGGGACGAAGAATTTCCCGTCTGCGGGCTCACAACGGCCAAGTTTTGCCCTGACCCTATAGCCGCGCCTGCATTGTCGTTCGAGGCCGTTGCGAGAGCGGGCGCCGCGGAAGGCGAGAGGAGGGGCAACAGATCTGGGAGGCCCGCCGGCGCCTCGCGGCTTTCCAATTGTTCCAATAACAAGGACAAACGATTACGCGTGGAACGCCCCGAAGCGCGCCCAACGATTGGCCGGATTTTCCGCGCTCGCAGCCAGAAAGACCATGGTCTCGTTCCCTGTGCCCTGGGAAATTGAACTTCCATTGCAATTCCTCTCCGAGAAGCAGGTGATGTGGTTCCAAGTGAATCAGGCCCTTGGCCGCGCGCACCCGCCAACGGGCCGCGATCAGCAGCTACTCATCTAGTCCAGGATGAGCGCGAAAAATCGGCAGTTCGATGAAGAAGCAGAGTACTCGGAGCGTATTAGGGCGCTTCTTCGAGCCCGTTTCTCAAGAGCAGATCAGAACCAGGCGAGGAAATGTTGGGCCGCGCCTGACAACGTCTAAGAAGAATGGGTAGACCTTAATGAGTCGACGCGACGATTGCAAGTCTTTTTCCAGGGAATTAATCTTTTTAGCCGGGGAAAAGGAATAAATTCACACTTTCCACATCTTCGGTTAACCTTTTTGATATCTGGACGTCCTCGATTATTCCGGGCCCTGCCAAAGGCTTGCGATCCAGGCGGCACCTCTTTAGAAGCATTGACATCTCGCTGTGATTTTCTCGGGGGCAATACGAATAACAGTGTAGACGGGTCATCGAAGGATTCGACCCGCTGAACAAAGCGCTCATCCTTCTCTACCTGGACGATAACAGCTACGAGGAAATTGCAGAAATCCTGGGCATCACCGAAACCAACGTGGCAGCCTGAACTACGGAGTCATTTTTGGGCAACTTCATACGACCTTGCGAGCGTGCGTTTCTCGCACACGCGAACCATCGCGCTTCCGACGCGGCGACGGCACCCCCTGGATTCTCGTGAGGCGTCATCCTCTTCTACCGTCGTCCAGCGCCGGCCCCGAGTTCTTCGAGATGTTGCCGGCGCTCTTGCAGGGCGTCGGGACTCAGCTCGTGGATGAGCTGCTTGCTGTCGAGTTCCATGCCGAGCAGTAATTCGATTCGAAGGCGCACCTGCTCCACGGAGTCCTCCAGCGGTTGCGGCAGATCCCAAATGGAGATGACACCATCCAGACTTCCCGTGGCGAGTTTCCGACCATTCGGACAGAAAGCGATCGAATAAGTTCGGTCACGGCCCAGCGCGGGACCAAGCGTTCTTCCGGTGGCCACATCCCACAGGCGCGGAACCTGATTGGCTCCTGCGATCAAGATACTTCGACCGTCGGGACTGAAGGTCCCAAATACCATCCCTCCTTCCGGGTGGAACGGTGGCGGCTCATTGAACTGCTCCTTGTCGAGGTCCCAAACCTGGGCAAACCCACCGGTCACCAGCAATACCTTTTTCCCGTCCGGGTAGAACACAGCAGTGGTCGAGTCTAGCGGCGTCCTCCACTCATGCAAAACCAACCGCGTTCGCCAATCCCAAAGCACTATCCCGCCGGCGCTGGCAGAAATGATTTTCTGCCCGTCAGGGCTGAACGCTACGCACCAGACAGGCCCTAAATTTGGCTTGAGGTCGCCGAGAGCCTTGCCGGTGGCTGCCTCCCACATGGATGCCGAGCCGTTATGACCGCCGAGCACGACGCTCCGCCCGTCGGGACTGATGGCGGCAGAACAGACCCAGTCGGTGCGCATGACCGGGCCCTGAGGTCGTAAGGTAGCGCGATCCCATAGCCGGGCTACGCCGTCCTCGCTGCCCGTCAGCAAGGTGCGCCCGTCCGGACTGAAGGCGGTGGCTACGACGGCTCCTTCGTGTGCCAGTGGTGGATCGATCAATGTGCCCGTGGTCAGGTCCCAGAGCCGGCCGGTGCGATCGCGGGAACCTGCGAGTAAAGCCTGACCATCCGGGCTCAAGGACAGAGCCAGGATTTCGCCCTTGTGCACTATAGATTTGGCAAATGCCGATTCCGGAGGCAGATCCCAGAGCCGGGCGGCTGCGTAGCCATATCCCCCAGCACTGGCCGTCAGGGCACATTTGCCGTCTGGGCTAAAGGTCACGGCTCGGACGGTGCCCTCGTGTTTGAGCGGTGAGCCGACCGGTGCCCCCGTGGCTGTGAGAAACAAGCGAGCGCCGCCGTCTTCGCAGCCGGTCAAAAGCGTACTGCCTCCAGGCCCGAAGGCTACAGACCAAACAGGAGCTGGATGAAAGAGCGCAGAACCCAGCGGCCGAGCCGTAGCCACCTTCCACAACTGGGCTTCTCCTGCGGCTCTGTCCCGGGTTTCGGGGTCGGGATCCTCTACCAGGCCGCCAGTGGCCGCGAGCGCGCCATCCGGGCTAAAGGCGACGGACTTGATCCGGCCATGGTGCCACAGCGTTTGACCGCGGCGCGCGCCGCTACTCACATCCCAGAACTGGGCGCCGCCGTCCACACTCCCGAAAGGAGGGTTCGGCCGTCCGGGCTGAAGGCGAGTGCCAGCACGGGGCCGGTGGCAAGCAGAGGCTGGCCCAAGGGTTTTGCCGTGCCGGCGTCCCAAAGTCGAACCGTGCCGTCCTCACCCCCGGTGGCGACAATCTTGCCGCTCGAGCTAAAGACGCCTGTCAACTTCGGGGTGGCACGCCGGTTCGTCTGTTCCGGCTTGGGATGTTTGAGTGGCGCGCCGACCAGCCTGGCATTCGCCGTGCTCCACAATCGTGCCTCTTCGTTGCAGACCGTCAGAAAGGTGAGGCCGTCCGGGCTGAACGCGACATTGGTTACGCGCCCTGGGTGAAGAAGAGGTGCGCATAGGGGTTGGCCCGTGACGGCGTTCCAGAGGCGGGCTTCCCCAGCGTGTTGGTCATTGTCGCCACTACCGGTGAGGATGATCTTGCCATCGGGGCTGAAGGCCACCTCCCATATGGGGTAGGTGTGCACGAGTGGTTCACCCAGAGCCCGACCGGTGCCGACATCCCAGCGCCGCGCCGTTCGGTCCTCACTGCCGGTTAGCGCCGTGCGTCCGTCCGGGCTGAAGGCGACGGCCCAGACCCAGCTGGTGTGGGGGAAACTTGCCCGCTGCCGTATGAAAAACGGCTGCCAACTTGCCAGATTATATCTGGCTGCACGCATAACACCTTCATCGCCGGAATGGGTAGCCAGCTCGAGCGCGCGGACAAGCCAGAGCAGACCACGACCTACTTCCCCGGATCCGCATAAAGAAGATCCCTGATCGAGCATCATTCCGGCCGAGAGTCGCTCGAATTGCTGCCTGGCCGCGGCCTCCGCGATTGCCTTGGACTCGGCCCGCCGCCACTGCCATGCGACCAGACTGAAGCCGAGAGCGGATACGAGCACGATTGCCAGCAACAGAGCGGTCACCATGGGCCGCCGTTTGGCCCACTTCCAGGTAGGCGTCGGGCGGGCCAGGATTGGTTCGTTGTTCAGGAAACGTCGGAGATCTTCGGCCAGGAGTTCCGCGCTGCCGTAGCGTTTCCCCAGCTCCTTCTCGAGACACTTGAGGCAAATCGTCTCCAGGTCGCGGGGGGTGTGCCGCTGCAACCTGCCCGGTGGAAGTGGCTCCTGGCTTCGAACCTGCTCCAGTGTGGACAGCGGTGTCGTGCCTTTGAACGGCGGGCGACCCGTCAGCAGTTCGTACAGGATCGCTCCCAGCGCGTACACATCCGTTGCCGGTGTCACGACCGCGGCGCCACCCTGCGCCTGCTCCGGCGCCATGTAGCTCGGCGTCCCCACGATCGCCCCGAACTGCGTCGGCCCCTCCTCCTGCTCCACCAACTTGGCCAGGCCAAAGTCGGTGATCTTGGGAGTAGACAGTAGACAGTATTCAGTAGACAGCAGTGGGGAATCGGGGCATTGCGCTTTGGCACTTCCGCTGTCTACTGAATGCTGTCTACTGTCTACTGCCAACAGAATATTCGCCGGCTTGAGGTCGCGGTGCACAATGCCGTGGTCGTGGGCATAGTGGACGGCACGGGCCACGGTCTCGAGCAGCATGGCCGAGCTTCGAGGGTCTTGAGGCGTGCTCGCGATCGCCTGCTCGAGGCTGCCGCCCGGGACGTATTCCAGCGCCAGGTAGCCCATGCCCTCGTGCTCGCCGACCTCGAAGACCTGTACGATATTGGGGTGTTGCAGGCGGGCTGCCGCCTCGGACTCGGCACGGAAACGAGCTACCGACTCATGGTCGCCAAGGTGATCGGCGCGGAGCACTTTAAGAGCCACGATACGGTTGAGACTTACTTGGCGCGCCTTGTAGACCACGCCCATGCCGCCGTGGCCTAGCTCGCCCAAGATCACGTAACCTGGCATAATTCGGCCGTCGCCGCCAAGACGTGATTTCAATCCGCCATAATCATGAGTGGCAGTTCGATCGAAGGCAAATGCCTGGACCTCGGGTTGTAGCGCCTGGTGAAGATCCAACTGCCGCTTGAGCTGCGCGGCAAACTGGGGAAACCGCTGTAAGTATTCTTCCAGTGCGGGAGTTTCACCGAGCGACTCGCGCAAGACGAACTCGCCGTACACTAGCTCGAACGCGGATGCACTGTCGCTTTGCAAAATCGGGTTTCGCGCCAGGTATTCCTCAGCGGAGACGCGTTCGCCTCCGTGCCAGCGCTGCACTTGGTCGGCGCATACCTCCTCTAGAAGGCTGGCCAGTCCTTGCTCGGCCTCTGTGGCAACGTCAGCCCGGTCGTGCCCGCTTCGCTCTTCGTCGTGGGGCTCCCGTTCAACTTCCGGATTGCTCGCCGCCACACCTTCACCTTTATTCCGAAGGAAAACGCCTGCTGCCATCTTTCGGTCCGGCCCTATCTCTTTAATGGCCATCGAAGTGCGGACCGGACAACAAAGTGTATCAACGAATGGCGGTGTCGAGGCCCATCTCGCTGCCGATGCGCTCAACGGCCCGGGCCAGCTGTTTCCGGCGGCTTTCCGCAGTTCCGCCCAGCTCCGTCGCGACGGCTGACCAGTCGAGGCCCGAAGCCCTCATCTCAGTAATCCGTCTTTCTTCCGCAGACAGACGCGCACGGAACTTTTCAAGGAGCTCACGGCTGGCTACGACTTGGCTCGGCGTGTCCTCAGCGGTCGCCCCGAAGCCTGCTTCCGGTTCGGCGCTCGTGCGGCGTACATCCCGGCACTGCCGCTGGTGAAATTTGACGTGTTCGGAGAGTTTGTTCCGCGCCATGCCAACCAGCAACCGGATGAGCTGCCCTGGCTCGTCCAGATCGAAGTCGCCGACCGCGGCGCGCACGAAGAAGCTGGCGAGAACGGACTGACAGATGTCCATCGAGTCGAAGACGCGGCGTAAGCGCGGATCGCGTACCCGCAACCAGACACGAATCTCCAGTCGAATCTCGGTCTCGTACCGGCGGACGAGTTCCTCGGCGGCTCGTTCGTCTCCAGCCCGCACCCGGCGGATGAAATCCGCATACTCGTCACGTTCGGCTGGCTCGGCCATGGTCGCCCTCGGGTTGAGAGTAATTCTAACGAAATCGTCTGTGGACGACGGAACTTGCATCCAGGCCAGGCTATTTTTTGGAAATTGTTGGAATTCATTTGCGAATCCTGTCCGGTCCCTTCCCGGTTGGCCATGAACTTGGTGAGGACGAGGCCTGCCAGCTTTCCCGAGAACAAGCCTGAGGCCTCGGCCGTGCCGCCGCCGTGGCGGCCGTATTCCCTCCGCTATCGCTGAAGCTGAGGGCGCCAACAAGGTCGTGGGATTGTCCCTCGGTCCGCGCCCCATCACCCTATCCTTCGCCAATAAGGAGTCTGCGGCATGAACCGCCATCTCAACCTGCGTGCAGCCGGGGAGTCCTACCGAGGTCGAAACATGACTGGATCCCGGCCGCGCCGTGCAAGGCTGAACGTGGAGATGCTGGAGGACCGGGTCGTGCCGGCGACCTTCAACGTCAATAGTTTGGCCGACGTGCTGAACCCGACTGCCGGCGTCATTACGTTGCGCTCGGCGATGCAGGCTGCCAACACCACGCCAGGCAGCAACACCATCGACCTCACTATTCCGGGGACCTACCGCATCAACCTGCCAGGGAGGCCAGGAGAAGCCGACAATGCTGCCGGCGAACTCGCCCTGACTGGGACCGGCAACTACACCCTCCAAAACACCAGCGGCGGCACCGTCGTCATCAACGGCGGCGGACGAACCCGCGTCTTCGACATCAACCCGGCCGCCGAAAACACCACGCCCTTCACCGTCACCTTCCAGGGAATCACCATCACCGACGGCAACGCCTCCCCAGGCGATTCCGACCAGGGCTCGGGCGGCGGCATACGTGCCCAAGGGGCGGCCAGTGTCGTGCTCGACAACGTCGTACTCACCGGCAACACAGCCACCGCCGACGGCGGCGGCATCTCCCTGGAAAGCCTGCACAACGACAGCATCGGCACCTTGACCGTCAACGCCAGCACTGTCAGTCACAACCATGCCGGCGACGCCGGCGGCGGCATCGAGACGGATGGCACCGGCCTGGTCACCGTCAACGCCGGCACTGTCATTGATTTCAACACCTGCGTCAACCAAGGAGCTGGCATCTGGCTCGATGCCGGCGGCGCTGCCTTGACTGTCACGGGAAGCATCATCAGCAACAACAACGCCCTGACCATGCTGGCCGGCGGCATCGGCAATGCCGGCGCGGGCAACGTCACGATCACCAACAGTCTCATCCAGAACAATTTCTCGGGAGGCACCGGCGGCGGCTTCGGCGACGCAGCCAACATGGGCAACTTGACCGTCCAGGACAGCTTCTTCATCAATAACACTGCTGTAGGAGATGGCGGCGGCATCCAGGAGGGTGGGCCGCAAACCACCATCACGGGCTTGACCTTCGAGGGCAATGTCTCCGGTGGCAATGGCGGCGGTTTGTTTGTCAACGGCCAAACGGTCAATATCACGGACACAGTGTTTCGCCAAAATGTGGCCGTCAGCGGCGGCGGCGTGGAGGACGAGGCGCTTGCATTTGCGGTGTCGACCAGCACCTTCGACACCAATCTGGCCCAGAGCACCAACGGGGGGAACGGCAACAATGCGGGCAACGGCGGCAACGGCGGCGCCATCGACGTGCCCAGCGCCGCCACCAGCGTTGCCGTCAGCAACTGTCTGTTCCTCGATAACACTACCAACGGCAACGGCCAAGGTGGCGCCATCAACGACGATATCGGCACGCTCGCCGTGACCACAAGCCAGTTCGCCGGCAACGTCTGCGCCCTGGACGGTGGCGCCATCTTCGACACGGGGACCACGTGCAACATCACGCAAAGTACCTTCAACGGCAATAGCGCCGTTTTTGGGGGCGCCGTGCAAGACGGGGCCGCCGGCACCTTCGCAAACGACACCTTCACGGCCAACTATGCCTCCAATAGCTCTGGTGCCATTTCGTTCGGCAACGGGCAAGCGGCGCTGACTCTTCTTGACGATACCTTCAACAACAATACTGCGGCAAACCATGGTGGCGCCATCGAGATGCCGGATCTCGGGCCGGCCATGCTCACGATCCAGAACACGATTTTTGCCGGCGACTCGCCGTCCGAAATCTTCAGTGTCGCCACCACCCCAATTACCGACGGGGGCGGCAACCTGATCAGCAGCACGAGCGGCGTGACCGGATTCGGCGCCGGCACGCAGGTGGGGGTCAATCCGAAGCTCGGTCAACTGGAAAACAATGGAGGCCAGTACGCCGGCGCCTTTGGCGACCAGCAAATCGTTCAGACCGAGGCGCTCTTGCCAGGTAGTCCCGCCATTGGCACGGGCGTTGCCAGCGGCGCGCCGACGACCGACCAGCGTGGCTTCCACCGTCCCGGCGGCGGCGGTACCAATCCTTCCATCGGCGCGTATGAACCTCAGTTCGCAGCCAACGCCAGCGCCAACCAGGTGTTCGTTGAAAACGTCTACGAAGTCCTCCTCAACCGCACTGCGGACGCCGGCGGGCTCGCTGCCTGGACCAATCTCCTCAACAACGGCACCACCCCCACTGCCGTCGTCCTGGCCATCGAAGGCTCTACCGAGTACCGCATCGACGAAGTGCAGACCCTTTATCAACGCTACCTGCACCGCCAGGCTGACCCGGGCGGCCTGAACTTCTGGGTAAACGGCCTGGCTCACGGCAGCACCATCGAACAGATCGCCGCCGGCATTGCCGGCTCCTCGGAATACTTCCAACTGCATGGGGGCAACAACCTTGCCTTCCTCGACGCGCTCTATGAGGACGCCTTGGGCCGCTTGCCCGATCCCTTCGGACTCGACAGCTTCAGTCAGGCATTGGCCGGCGGCGCCACTCCGGCTGCCGTGGCCGCCCTGGTCTTTGGCTCGCCAGAGTATCAGCAGAACCTGGTCGAAACCGGGTACCAAGCGATCCTGGGCCGACAAGCCGACCCGGGCGGTTTGGCCTTCTTTGAGCAGGCGCTGGCCAATGGCACAACCGATCAAATGCTCCTCGCGGACCTTCTCGGCTCCGGCGAATCCTTTGGCGAACGAACCTGAACGAGATCGCCAAGGCAGAGGCCCCGTAGCTAGCGGGGCCTTTGCTTCTTGGCCGTCCGTCGACAGTGAAGAGCCTGGCTCTTTGATGAGAGCCCAAGACGGGACTCTCAACATCCAAGTGACCGGCAAAGTATTAGGGCACGAATAGGACGCAAATAGGACGCATCTTTCTGTTCGTTGCCGCCACCAGGATGTTGTCCCCTCGGTCCTCTATTACCAGCTCGATCCCAAAAGGCAGCTGCGCGAGGGTCTCCGGACCCCGCACCCGGATGGACCGCAGGTCTCGCAGCTGTGCGAGGGTCTCCGGACCCCGCACCCGGATGGACCGCAGGTCTCCCCGAATCTGGAGGAGACCTGCGGTCAGCGGTTTCGGCGAGGTCCGGAGACCTGCGCCGAGCGCAGCTTCGACGTCGTCAAGATCCGGCCATGGCCCGTTGGCGCCAGTGAGAGTCCGCGCCGGATGGGCACCCTGGGCCAGATAGTTGTAGGCCCCCGAACTCGCGTCCATCTGGTCGGAGTATGTGCTCATCGGGAATAGACAGAGTTCGTCGATATATTCCTGGTTCCAGGAACCGTGGACCAGGTAAACGTTTCCTGCCTCGCACTGGGCAGCGAACGGCTCCGCACGCGCTTCCTTGTTGCCCGTGGGCAGGAGCGTGCGAATCGAAAAGCCTTCGAACAGTCTCGCGGTCGCCCAGACGCTGTCCTTGCCCGAAGACCCGCCCTCGCGTTCGACGACAATTTCCGGCTGCATGTCGCCGTATCTGGCTCGATCCGCCCAGGCGGTGCGGAGCATGATTTGATCGCGTTGCCAGCTACTCCATTGCCCCCGGACCACGTCCTCGACGTAGTAGCATCCGTCGTTGCTCCGGGCCAAAAGCACACCGCAGGTATAGCAGCCGCCGCCTGCGGTAGCGGCACGGTCCCAGTAGCGCACGCGCTCGATGGGAGCGGGTGCTGCCGCAACGATCTGCGTGAACCAGGCGTGCTGAAACATGCCGCCTTCCCGTGGGACAGGCCGCTGCTGGAGCTGGCCCGCCGCCCCGTAAGAACCCATGGACTTCTCCATGGCGCGCACCTGCTCCTCATCCAGGAGGCGGGGACAAAGCAACTGCCCTTCTTGGGCCCTGGGGTCTTTCCAACTCAGGCTGGTCGTTTGCGTGCGGCCGTGCTCGTAGCGCATGGGCAGACAGAGATGTTCCCAGCCGCCCTCCGCCATAACGTGAGCAGATAGGTCGCCGGCATGCAGGCGCTGCATGATCAGGACGCGGCGGGCGTTGCGGGCCACGCCACGCGCGCTCATCGTCAAATCCCACCACTGCAGCACCACCTGCCGCTCGGCGGGACTTTCCGCGCGCTGCACGTTGTGCGGATCATCGCAGACGATGCGATCGGGGTGTTCCCCCGAGCCGTGACCCTCGACCGAGGTGGCCAGGCGATAGCCGCCCTGGTCGGTCTCGTAGTAGGTCTTCTGATTTTGATCTCCGGTGAGCCAGAACTTCCGGGCGCAGCGTGACTGGTACCAACGGCTGCCGAGCAACGCCCGGCATCTCATCGAGTCGCGGGTGCTGAGCCGGGAGTCATAGGAAGCAAAGAACCAGCGTACCCTGGCATCGTTGGCCCACTCCCAGGCGGGCCAGAAGACGCAGGCGAGCAGACTCTTGCCGGTGCCCGGTGGGATGTTGATCAAGAGCTTTGGGATTTGGCCAGCCGTCACCGCTTGCAAATGTTCGCAGAGGGCGCCGATGTGCCAACTATCGACGAACGGAGCCGCTTCGACCAGGGGCCAGCCCTGCCGGACAAATTCATACAGGCTGTTGCGGGCCATCCGTCTCTGATACAGCTCCTCGGCCGCCTGCCGGGAGTAGTCGTCCCCGTCCACGGGCGATGATGGTGACCAGTTCCTCATCGGTTAGCTCCTTGACGTCGGTCAATTGGTGATTTTGAGCCACTCGGTCGCTGGGCTCGCCGCGCGCCAGGCGTTCGAGCTTCGCGGCCCCGAGCACGACACCCACGAGGTCGCGCGGCTTCAGTTCCTCGGGCCGGAGCTGGCGCAAACGCTCGATCGCCTTGTCTTGGAACAGGAGTGCTGTCTGGGCATGACGCTCGTTCATTTCCGTGGCGGCGGCCCTCCGCTCTGCTGCTTGGACCTGTTCCTGCTCCTCGTCCAACGCCTCCGCCCGTGCGCGCCAGTTCCAGCGCTGGGCCCAGCCGCGGATGCTTCCGGAGGATCTGGACCCGGACCTCTGTTGATCGCCGGCCGAGTCCTGACGATTGCTGCCGTGATAGCGGCGACTGGCTTCGTCGAGGCTTCGCCGTGTTCCCAGGTCCCGGTACAGACAAAAGGCTGCGAATGCCTTGGCGGATTCGCCAGGCAATCGGTCCCAGGGGTGTGCCATCGAATCCTCACTTCGTTTTCGGGCAGAGCGCGCGTCGGCACGGGCCAGTCTTAGGGTTTGTGGCACAAGCTGTCAGCTTGTGCTACGCCACAATAGGGCTCGCCGTCCCAGGTCGGGCCGGCGGCAAACGCGCAACAAGGTTGCCCTGGGTTACTCGGGCGCAAGGAGGTAGAAACCGCGCCCAAACGCCATGCCGAGGTTGGAACTGCAATGCCCTAGATTGTCGTGCCTGGTTTCGCCTTAGGTAGTTGAAACCACCGATCACCAGAAGGACCGGCAGATGATGACGCCGGCCATCCCGATAACTCGATTCTAGATTCGACAAGGCGCGATAGGAATCGCAATCGATGAGAATTGTCCTACGAAAATCGACTCGGTGACAGGATAAATGCCGACGACGGGAGGGGTTTCCCCCGCTTCATAGATTAGGTGGCACGCCGCACGAAGGTGCTGCCGCTGAACCTGACTCGGCTGTCAGGTGGCACCCGGTGGCCGCGCTAGATGACTGCCCTATTACAGGAAACTGAGGGCGGCCAACCCGTGTGAACCCTCGAAAGCCTGGTGCGGCCGTGGCTTCCCGGTTGCGGCGAGATCCGGAGTCCTGCTTCGAGCGCACTAGCTGGAGCAGGGGCAACCGATTGGATATACTAAAGCAACCATTGGCTATCACTCCACCGGGCTCGGTTTTCATGAGTCTGCAAACGTTAGCATCTCAGAACCTGCAAGCGATTTGGGAACGTGTCCTCCTACCGGACAGGACCCAGATCTCGCCGGAGCAAGCCCGGTATTTCTTGCGTTTGAAGTTCCCCAACAGCAATGTCCGGCGCATGCGCGCCTTGTCCGCCAAGGGCAAACGGGGGACACTCACCTGCGAAGAAGATGAGGCCCTGGAGAACTACATTCGGGTTGGCCACTTACTTGGCATCCTGCAATCCCGTGCTCGCCAGGTGCTGAGGACTGACCGCGGCGTTTCCTGACGCGAATGGACCAAAAAACACTCGCTGACGAAGTGTGGCGGCGGGCACGTGAGGTGATTACGACCATGTCCAGGGTGGCCGCGCTGTCTTTAGAGCGCCTCAGCGGCGGTTCCTGCATCAGCTGCCGCAGGAAACGTAGAAAATGCCATGGTTTGCACGCGTGGGAGAGACTTCACCCGTCCCAAGCACCAAGATCCCCTAGTATCCTTCGGCCACACTCGGCAGCGGGGCTTGGCGCGTGCCTATCCCGCGGCGAAGGTTGCTTTTGGGGGCGATCTGAACTCCCACCCAATAGCCGCGAAACGCACCAGCCTCCTGAATGGAGATTTCCCGGACTTGTTGACCCAAGACACGCGCTGCCTCCAGCAGTTTGCCGTCGAACTTGCCACGCTCCACCTGGCCAACCGGTGGGCCGGCAGATAAAGCAGGCAGCAAGAACGCTGGCTGTTCCGCGGCCGCTTCCGGGTCCATGCCGAAATCGAGCACACTCGTCAGCACCTGGAGGGTCTTCTGGTGCAGGCCGCCGCCGATCGCACTGGAAGCGAGAACAGGCTTGCCGTCCTTGAGCACGATGAGCGGACACATGGGGTCTGGGAGCCGTTTGCCCGCCCCCGCCCCTTGAATCGCGGCCTGCTGAAATACGGCAGCATCGGGGATGGAGATACCCCCCACGAAGAGAGCTGTGTCTCCCCAAAGCGTAGTGTTGATTGAATGCGTTACCGCTGCCACGTTCCCCCATCGATCCGCCACCACGATACCGTCGGAATGGTTCGGCGGTGAATTGCCTTCCATGCGGAACTTCGACGCGAAAGTCCATTTCCCGTCTTGCATCCGTCGCCAGATGCCGGCGGCGGTTTCTCTCTTCATCCGCGAGGCCGGGGTCAGGTCCAGCCCATCGAAGTTTTTCAGTGTCTTCGCGGGCAGGAAGTCGAGTACCTGACAATGGCTGATCTGCATGAGCCAGAACAAACTTGCCGGTGTCGTCGCGTAATGCCCCTGCTTGGGCAGGTCGGCCAGCTCGAGTAAGTGCAAGGCTTCGATCAGCGTCACGCCGCCCCGTGAGGAAAACCCCGGCACGTAGACCTTGTGGCCACGGTAGGTCGTTTGGAGCGGCTCTTCCCAAATGGCTCGATATGATTTCATGTCCTCCAGCGTGATCTTGCCGCCTTCCCTCTGAACGGCGTCGACGAATTGGTAGGCCCACGCGCCCGTGTACATGAAGGCCGCACCTTGGTCGGCGACATGGCGCAGTGTTTTGGCGAGTTCGGACTGACGGAAGTGCTCCCCTTCGGCGTAGAAGGTGCCGCCCTCTTTCGTAAAGATGCGCCGCGTCTCCGGAAGCCGGCTCAGCACTGCCTTCCTTGCCTGCAGGAACCGAGCAAGCATGGGACTCACTTTGAATCCCTGCTCGGCTAACTGGATTGCCGGTGCGAACACCTCTTGGCGGGAAAGTTTGCCGAAGCGGTCGTGGGCTGCTTGGACCCCCGACATGAACCCGGGGATTAGCGCGGTCCGGCCACTGGGTTTCCCTCCGCTGGGAATAGTGAGCGGGTCTTTTTCCTCCAGCAGAGTGTTGAAGCCAGCATTGAGATAATGGACCTTGCCGGTGTCCGCCTCGTAGTAAACCATGCTCAGAATCCCGGCATGGCTGACATAAGACCCACCGCACTCGACTACCTGGGCCAACGCCGTGGCCAGTGATGCGTCCGCTGCGCTGCCGCCCTTCTTCAGCGTCTGTAGCCCGGCATGTATCGCCAATGGACCCGTCGTGCCGACAATCACCCCGTTGCGCCCCTCGGAAAGGGCTGCCGGCAACTGATCCTTGGGAGACGATTTCTTCTCGTCCGTGACTCCGGCCATCAACACGCCGCTGAAAAATACTGAGATCAATGCGCTGCACTTCATGACACGCACGGCGACACTCCTTCGGCTCGGCGATTCGGGTGGGGACGAGCGCCATGAGCGCATTATATTCCCGCCACGGCCTGGAAGTGTTTCACTACGGCGCTTGTGTCTGTGCCGGTCAACGCCGCCTTGGCGAGGGATTCGGCATCCGTGAACGCGTGAAGGCAGTAGGCGTTGGCTCTAGCGCCTGGTCAGACTCCTTAGTGACGATGTTGGGCCACCGCTCCTTCCTCTGTATTGGACTAAGTCTTATTGACGCGACTGGCGACGTTCCACACGTGCCCCGACGGATCAATAATCCGGCCGACGCGATCGCCCCAAGCTTGGTTGCTCGCCGGGATTAGAACGCGCGCCCCGGCAAGCACCGCACGCTCGATCATGCTGTCCACGTTTTCGACATAAATGTAGATAACCACCGACGAACTGCCGTCCGACTGCGGGGCGCGGCTCCCTAGGGTTGGGAACTCTCCATGGATCATGACCATAGCTTCGCCGATCGTCAGCGTAGCATGCACCACGGTCCCGTCCGGACTCAGTCGACGCGACAGTTCCACGGCATCAAACGTGGTTTTGCAGAAATCGATCTCAGACGCACCGTCTCGGCACACCAACATCGGTATCAGCATTCGGACACCGTCGGGGATGGGGTTCGCGTTGCTCATGATTGTGTGCACTCCGAATTCAGAATGTTCAGCTGCCTATTGATCTTCAGGAAACCAGGTTCTTGGCGAAGAACGACAGCTTGGACCCGGCCCAGAGCGACCGAAATGAACTGACACCGTGACGCCGTTGGGCGTAATGCCCCTGCTTGGGCAGGTCGGCTAGCTCGCGTAAGTGCAAGGCTTCGATCAGCGTGAGGCCACCCCGCGAGGAAAACCCCGGCACGCAGACCTTGTTGCCACGGTGGGTCGTTTGGAGCGGTTCTTCCCAAATGGCTCGATATGCTGTATTTGATTAGCGCATGGTATCAGCGCGTAGGGGATGGCCAAAGAGTCGTTCGAGCTGCGTGGGTTTGCGCGAGGTAGGTCACGGGGGCAAGGCCAGTGGTAACCGCTTAGCCAGTTGGTGGGAGCACCAGTGCCGCGCAAACACCCGTGCGCCGCATGGCGGTTCTCCATGAGGGGTTTCTTCTCTCTCCGCTCACTTACCGGGCCTTCACCGCGCGAAAGGCCAGACTGTCCATCGGCCAGCCCGACTCCTTAACTCGGCCATTGAAGGCGATCACGTAGCTCTTGTCATCGGGCGCGTGGGAGGACGTCCACCAGTACACCACGGGCGAATGCACATGCCAAAGGGGCGATTCCTTGTCCGGCATCACCCGATAGCTCGCCTGGCGACCTTGAGAATTCCACTCCCCTCCGGCGTTGCGTCCGTTTCGCGTTAAAGACCGCACCGCCTCGTCAATCGTTGGTAAACGCCAGATGTTTTGCAGAGTCGAAGCACAGGACAAACCGTCTTCCGTCAAATGGGCAGCGATCCGCTCGGCCTCGGCGAAGCTGACGGGTCCTCGGTCTGGCCAGCCGGGACCGGCCGGTGCCCACATCAGTTCGACCCCGTTGCCGGAAACCCGGCGGGCGGAGGTGATCCCGTCATCCACGCGGTGGCTGATACGCCACACCGGCTCCGCCGCACAAGCGACGAAGACCGCTAGGGGCATCCCCAGCTGTCACCCGACATAAGGTTTTGCCGACTAATCCCGACGCCAGTTTTGCCGGTTAATTCGGACAGCGCTTTTGCCGCCTAATGCCGTCAGCTGGTTTTGCCGCAGCTGCACACATC
>Ga0310038_10000857_pt1 | contig 24155 bp, 21 predicted proteins | sample Sb_taG_6_FD_200461 | JGI IMG/M metagenome (GOLD analysis project Ga0310038, IMG submission 200461) | Peat soil microbial communities from Weissenstadt, Germany - Sb_50d_4_PS metaG (v2) (version 2) | ecosystem: Environmental > Terrestrial > Soil > Wetlands > Peat | place: Germany: Weissenstadt... | reverse complement strand
CGGTAGGAACTGCTGAAACATCACAGTTAGCTCAGTTAACGGGGCCTGCGATGCGCCATGCACTGGCCAGACCCCGCCCAGCGGAACCGCATCGCCGAGATCCGCGACAACCTCACCGCCCGCATCGCCGAAGCCGACCGCGAAGGCTGGCTCGGAGAAGCCGAAGGACTCAAGATCAGCCTCGCCGGAGCCCAAGACAAGCTCGCCCAGATCGACCGCCGCACCCGCACCCCCGCCCCAGTCGGACTGGGAATGCCCGCCCTCAGCCGCACCCCCACCCCGAACTGAACACCCCCGACCAGCCCAGACTTCATGATCATTTTCTAGTTCAGAGAATGCCGAAATGAGGGCGTCGCCCGGGTGCATATCTATGTACGAAGTGGAATACTCACTCACGCGCTCTCGACCCTGCCGACGATCGTCGTAGAGCCTTTTCCATCGTTCCGATAGGAAATCAGATCGCCGATTTAGTACGGATGCCAACTCGTTCGTTGGAGGGCCCAGCTTGGCTCAGATCTCCCGGTTCTGCGAGATTCGGTTGTTGCGCTTCAGCTGTTACCTCTTCGCGCCTTTCTGGATTGACCCGATAGCCGGCTCTCTCAGTTTCCCAGGTGCAGGTTGTCGTTAGCGCAGCGGCTTGAACGCCGCCCGGATCTCGGTCGCGAACAGCTCGGGTTCTTCCCAGGCGGCGAAGTGACCGCCCCTGTCAGCCTCGTGGAAGTAGCTGAGGGTGGGGTACCCGAGCTCGACCCAGCTGCGCGGGGCGCGGAAGGACTCGCCGGGGAATACTGTGAAGCCGACCGGGAGCTTGACCGGCGGGGGAGCCTGCCCGGCCGCGGGGGCTCGTCCGTGCTCCCAGTACGACCGGGCCGCCGAGGCCCCGGTGCCGGTCAGCCAGTACACGGTGATGTTGTCCAGGATGTGGTCGCGGGTGAGACCCCCGGACGGCTGTCCGTCGGTGAAGGCGCGGGAGATCTTGTAGTAGGCGTCGGTGTCGTGGTCGAGCATCCAGGCCGCCAGGGCGAGGGGTGAATCCAGCAGGGCGTAGCCGATCGTCTGCGGCCGCGTGGCCTGCTCAAGGAAGTAGCCGAAGCCGCTGGTCATGAATTCCTTGCGCGCGTCGGCCGCGGCGCGTTCCTGCTCGGTTCCGGTCGGCAGCGTGGCGCCGTCCGTCGTCACGAGCAGGTTCATGTGGATGCCGGCTAGCCCTTCGGGTGCCTGACGGCCCATGGCGTCGGTGACCCAGGCGCCCTGGTCGCCGCCCTGGGCGACGTAGCGGGCATAGCCCAGGCGGCGCATCAGCTCCGCCCACGCTTGCGCGATGCGGCCGGGGTCCCAGCCGGCCTCGGCCGGCGCGGCGGAGAAGCCGTAGCCGGGCAGGGACGGCACCACGAGGTCGAACGCGTCGTCGGCGGAGCCGTCATGCGCGGCCGGGTCGGTGAGCGGGCCGATGACCCCGAGCAGCTCGATGACCGAGCCGGGCCAGCCGTGCGTGATGATCAGCGGCAGCGCGCCCGCGTGCCGCGACTTCACGTGGATGAAGTAGATGTCCACCCCGTCGATCTCGGTGGTGAACTGCGGCAGCGCGTTCAGTCTGGCCTCGCACGCGCGCCAGTCGTAATCGGCCGCCCAGTAGCGGGCGAGCTCCTGGATCGTGGCCAGCTGCACACCCTGCGACCGGTCGGCCACGACTTCCTTAGTGGGCCAGCGGGTCGCGGCGATGCGCCGCCGGAGGTCGGCGATCGCCTCATCAGGCATATCGACCCGGAACGGACGGATCTCGGTTTCGCTGGACATAAGTCCTCACCTTCCTGGACCGGCTGACGACGGCGGACGGCCGGACCGGCCGGCTCCGGCCCACGTTCCGGGCCAACGGCATTCCTGCCGCGCCAGCGGAATAGTCGGTACTGCCTCATGATCGTCCCTCGGGCGGGCACGTCACGCTAGTGACATCACTGGGCGTTTACCCTGGTCGCTTACCCTGGCCTGCGATTGGGTGCGCATCAAGGCCGCAGCGCGTTCTTCGCGGCGGTGGTGACCGGTCGCAGGTCGATGGCCTGGGCCGTGGCTTCGTCATAGACGCGGGCCGGTAACAGCCACCGAGATCGGCGCAGTCCCGCCAGCACTTGGAATGGATCGCCTCGTCTAGCCAACGGGCCCGCGCCCGCGCATGCTCGCAACGTTCGTGGGGAGCTATCATCGGCCAACATCAAGTTCGGTAGCGGGTCTGCGCGAGTGTTGCGGTGCCGACGGCGGGTATTGACTACCGCCGTTGCTGCTGGCTGCCCGGGTTGCGGCGGTTGCCGTCCTCGGCATGCCCCGGCCTGTTGCCAGCAGCGCAAGGCGGAGAGATGCTGGCGGTGAGTCCGGCGATTGCCGAGCCTTGATCCGCAAGTGACCGTCCGGTGTCGCAGGGGCCGGATCGGAGTCGTCAGCAGCTACGCGGTCTCAGAGTGGATTGTCTGTCCGGCGTCCCGCGGCGAAAGCCCGCAAGGTCTCGGGAAAGGGGATGCTCATGAGCTCATCTGCTGCCACGACCCCGGAAGGCCCTGGCTCGGTCTCCGGGGTACCGCACCTCCCGGAAGGGTTCACCGGCACGTTCACCAGCCGGTACGTCGACACCGGGGATCTGCGCCAGCACGTGGTCACCGGCGGCGACGGCCCGCCGCTGCTGCTGGTGCACGGCTGGCCGCAGACCTGGTACGCCTGGCGGCTGGTGATGCCCGCGCTGGCCCGGGACTTCTCCGTCGTGGCGCCCGACCAGCGCGGCACCGGGCTGTCCGGCAGGCCCGAGGGCGGCTACGACACCGGCACCCTGGCCGCCGATCTAGTGGCGCTGATGGACGCGCTCGGGCACCGGCGGTTCGCCGTGGCCGGCCACGACACCGGGATGTGGATCGGCTACGCCCTGGCCGCCGACCACCCCGGCCGGATCGATCGGCTGGCGGTCGCCGAGACCCCGCTCCCCGGCGTGTCCCCGTCCCCGCCGCTGTTCGCCAGCGCGCACCTGAACAACGCGCTATGGCACTTCGCCTTCAACCGGCTCGCCGAAGTCAACGACCAGCTCGCCACCGGGCGGGAAGAGATCTACTTCGGCTGGCAGTTCGCCACCAAGGCCGCCAGGAAGCTGCCCGAGTACGCCGTCCGCTACTACGTCGACACCCTCACCGATCCCGAAGCCCTGCACGCCAGCTTCGCGATCTACCGCGCGCTGGATGCCACCATCGCGCAAAACCAGCGGCGCAAGGAACGCCGGCTGACCCTGCCCATCCTGGCCATCGGCGGCCAGTACAGCCTGGGCGAACAGATCGCGGACACGATGAAGCTAGCCGCCGACGACGTGCAGGCACTGGTCGTCCCCGGCTGCGCCCACTGGGTCGCCGAGGAAACTCCGGAGGAAACGCTCGCCGCGCTGACCGCGTTCCTGGCCCCGTACCGGGGCTGACCGGCCGCGGCGCACAACCCCCGGGATGCATGATGCCCCGCAGCAGCCGCTCGCGGCCGTGAACGACGCACCGGCCGGCCCGGACCTGATCCACTGGCCAGCGCCACCGCCGTGCGCAGGGCACGGCTATGGTTTCACGAAAGGAACTGCTCATGTCCATCGAGGGCAAGACGCTCGCCGGGGGAGGCACGCCGGCATATGTCACCCGCTTCGACGGCGTCCGCGTCCCGGCCGCCGACTACCATCCGGTCTGGCTGGACAGCCTGGCCGACGACGTCACCATAGAGGGCTCGGCGATGAACGGCGCCGCGCAGGGCGCCGAGGCCGTCCGGTCCATCGTGACCTGCATCCGCGCGCTCTATGACTCCCAGGAGTTCACCTTCGCCGGCCCTTACGGCGAGAACGGCTTCCTGGAGGATTACACCGCCCAGGTCCGCGGTGGCGGGCAGATCGGCAACGTCGTCCTGGTCACCCGCAACGCCGCCGGGCAGGCGCAGCGCATCGTGGCCAACTACCGGCCCCGGACCGCACTGCTGCGCTTGTCCCGGCTGATCGGCGAGCAGCTCGCTGGCACCCCCTACGGCGAGCACTTCGCTACCAGCGCCCCCGAGTGAGGGTTCGATGGTGCACTTGGTTGTTCCCTGTTCTGCCCGTCTTCCTCGTGGGCGCCGGCCCCTGGCGAGTCGACGCCGTGGCCATGCCCGGAGAACTACAGATCACCTCGTTCTGCGCGCCTGCGGCACTGTTGCGGGATGTGCCACAGCACCGTGGTACCGGTCAAAGCCCGATCCCTTCCGTTGCCGGATCACCCATGCCGGAACAGCTTCGATGACCTCGTGCTGCCCGGTCAGCGCTACGCGAGCCGGCCCCGACGAACACTTGTATCGCAACGAGTCGACCGATCCGGACGGTGATGAAGTCGGTGTTGCGGTACCGTTCGCCGCTTTCCAGCTCGTATCCGTACATGACGAACACACCGGCCTGGCCGGCCTTGACCAGCTGCAGGATCTGCTAACGCCCGCAAGACCACCGGTGCAAGCCTAGATTCATGGCGTTACCCGACCCGGAAACCTCCTCAGTCGTGGCCGAGGCCATTGCGGCCGCATGCGCCCGATCGCGAAAGGCCGGGCGCACCTAATCATCGTTATTGTGCGAGCTGCGACTGCCAGGAGAGGCACCCGATAACCGTACCTAACGGCGGGTCGGGGCGCGGTTATTCGGCCGTTGGCGGGCCTCTCGGCAGTCCCGGTATGGCCTATTGGATGGTCGCTTGTTCTGTATATTTATACATCGCCATCCTTGGGGCGAATGTCCGCATCTGCCGCGATGAGGTGCGGGATCGAGTTGTTGGCTGACAAGATCTTTGGTGAGTCAGATGGTCAGGTCGGCATCCGTACAGCCGCTTTGCCGGGCCGTGCTCGTCGAACAGGCCCATGGTGATGGCCCGCGCGGCGATGCCCGGGTCGCGGGCCAGTTGTCCGGCCGCGTCCATAAGCAGTGTCGCGCCCCGCCGCTGGAATGGCCCGGCCACCGCGACCTGGTGAACCAGCGGAATGCCGCGGTGCCGGAATCCGGCATAGCCGGACTCCCGCGCGACCCAACGTAACCAATTACGTCGGCACCGTACGTGGCGATCAGGCTCGCGTCGTCTGGCTCCGCATGATCGGCCAGATACCTCCGCATCTCGTCCTGGCGGTCACTCACCCACTTGATGAGAACCGGGCGGCCGACTCGGGGATTGCCCTGGTCGACGGGCTGGACGGCGATGCCGGGAATGCCGTAGCACAACGCTTGCGTACGCAGAGCGGCCTGCCCTGGTGCTGCTCTGAGTGAGACCTTGGACGTGTCTGCGTTTTCCGCGCTGGTGCTGACCTCGGCGACCAGGCGTGACAGCGGTCAGCCCGGGCGCAGCGGGCGTGACGCTGACACCTCTGAGGTTAGGCTGAGGCAGTGAGTAACCTGGACCGGTCCCCTCCGGCCGAGCTCATGTGCGGACCGGATCAGGATGCTCCGGCCGGGCCTGTCGTGCTGCCTTTGGATCGCACTTCCCGAAGCGGACCGGTTCGCCGCTCCCGGGTTCGCGCACTATGAGCCGCCGGTCACCGACGTCGACGGAGCGCAGGTCGTGGTCTTCCTCGGCAGCCTGTTCGGGCAGACGTCGCCGGTGCCGGCCTATTCGGCTCTGGCCGGGGCGGAGGTGACCCTGCCGGCCGGGCAGTCCCTTGACGTCCAGCTCGACGCGGGCCACGAGCACGGATTCTTGTGTGACACCGGCAGCCTGGCCGTGGGCGGCGCCATGGCCCGGCCGGGTGAGATCGTGTTCCAGCCCGCGGGCGCCTCGGCGATCACGCTCAAGGCGAGCCCGTCGGAGCCCACCCGTGTCCTGGTCCTGGGGGGTGGCTCTGTAGGTGAGTTCTGACGCCACTTATCGATCAATCGCAGATCCAGTTGTTGATCAACTGGATGCGTTTTGTCGGTGAGATCCGACTCCGCTTCTCGCGCGCGGGCCCTTCCTCGGAGCCGCGATGATGGCCGCCCTCCGTCACGTGTCAAGGTCGTTCGGCCACAGGCTCCGCCTGCGGGCGCTCCACCTTGACACGCTCCTCCGGACGGCGGATTCGGCACCTGCGAGGAAGAGCCGGGTCTGATTGTCAGCCGGTGGAGTCAAGATTCACCGATACCGCCCCTTCCCGAAAACCGGTGGATCCAGAGCTGACCAACAAGCGGAGTCAGGACTCACGTATAAAACCATGGGGGGTAAGCCGTTCGGTGAGCAGATCGTCATGTGGTGGAACTTCATCGGCCGCAGCCACCAGGAGGTAGCCGCCTTCCGCGAGGAATGGCAGCGCCAGCGCGTCGACCGGACGCCCGGCGCTCCCGGGCGTTACGGCGCGTTCCCGGACGCGTCGCAGCACACGCTTCCCGCACCCGAGCTGCCCGAGGGTGAAGGCCCGGGCGGGGCCGGGCCTGGGATTCGGTACTCGCTGATGTGTCGGCGCGTTCTTCTCAGCCGTTTGTCGTTTTCTTCGCGGCAGGCCGCCGAACTGCGCCAGCAGGGTGGACGTCGCGCCGGCGGAGCTGTTGTAGGAGTCGCTTTAACGCTCGGTCGGCCGCATCGGTGTGGTGGGCGCGGCGCGGCGGACACGCTGGCAGCCGATGTCGCGGCTCGAGGCGGTGAAACTGGCCCTTGACGCGCGACGGTGATGGGTCGGAATGCTGTCGTTGGGCATGCAGATCGTATTGAATCGGTTCGACGGTCGCGGTCCTGCGAAGCGTTCTGGTCCAGACAGAAGGGAGCCGTCCGGTGACTGTGGCCCCCGCGCTGCCGGCGATGAGAGTGCTTGTCAAGGAGAAGATCGGCGGCACCGGCGAGGCGCTGCTGCGCGCGTCCGGGGTCGAGGTCGTGCGCGGCTTCGACTGGGACGACGACGAGCTGTCGCGCCGTATCGGCGAGTTCGAGGGGATCCTGATCCGCTCGGCGACCCAGCTGGACGCCGGGTTGCTGTCGAAGGGGACCCGGCTGCGCGTCGTTGCTCGCGCGGGGGTCGGCGTGGACAACGTCGACGTCGACGCTGCTACCCGTCTCGGCATTGTGGTCGCCAACGCGCCCCAGTCGAATGTGATCACCGCGGCCGAGCACACGATGGCGCTGCTGCTGGCGATGGCCCGCAAGGTGCCGCAGGCGCATGCCTCGCTCGTCGCCGGTTCGTGGGACCGTGCCCGGTTCACCGGTGTCGAGCTGCATTCGAAGACGCTCGGCATCCTCGGCTTCGGCCGGGTCGGCCAGCTGGTCGCGGCGCGGGCCCGCGGCTTCGGCATGCGGGTGATCGCCTTCGACGCCTTCGTCGGCGAGCAACGCTTCCGCGAGCTCGGCGCCGAGCGCGCCCTTGCGGCTGAGCAGGTGTATGCCACGGCTGACTTCATCTCTGTGCACCTGCCGAGCACGCCGGACACTGAGGACTGGCTCGACGCCGCGGCTTTCGCGAAGATGAAAGACGGGGTGCGGATTCTCAACGTCGCGCGCGGCGCGCTGATCGTCGACGCGGCGCTCAAGGACGCGCTCGACTCCGGCAAGGTCGCCGCCGCGGCACTGGACGTGTTCCGCCACGAGCCGGTCACCGACCATCCGCTGTTCGGCTATCCCAACGTCGTCGTCACCCCGCACCTCGGCGCGTCGACCGCCGAGGCAACCGACCGCGCCGGCTATCAGGCCGCCGAACAGGTCATCGCCGCGCTGCGCGGCGGCGCCGTCACCAGCGCGGTCAACCTGCCGACGATAGCCGCCGAGGACCTGGAGGCGCTGCAGCCGTTCCTGGGGCTGTGCGCCCGGCTAGGCCGGATCGCCGCCGCGCTCGCGCCGGGCGCGTTCATCGACGTGATCGAGGTCGAATTTCTCGGAAGAGTCGCCGAGCGTGACGACCGACTGCTGATCATCCAAGTGGTGAAGGGCGTCCTTACCGGGCACACCGAGGAGGCCGTCAACGACGTCAACGCGCTCCCGCTGGCCGAGGAACGCGGCATCTCCGTCGCGCAGACCAGCCGGCCGCACGCGCGTGACTTCACCGACCTCGTGCGCGTGATCGTGCGATGCGGCGACCAGGCGACGCGGGTGGTCGGCACCGTGCTGGGCCGGCGCCACCGTCCGCACCTGCTGGAGGCCTGGGGCTCACGCTTCAACGTCCAGCTCGAGCACCAACTCGCGATCTTCCGCTACCGCGACCAGCCCGGGATGCTCGGCCGGGTCGGCACCGTACTGGGCGACGCCGGCGTGAACATCGTCTCCGCCGCGGTCGGCCGGCGCCCGGACGGCAATGGCGACGACAGCGGAGCGGTCCTGGTCGTCACGGCCGACTCCCCCATCCCGTCCGCCGTGCTGAAGCACTTGGTCGCCGCGGAGGACTTCTTCGACGCTCGCACCGTCAATCCCTGAGCTCGAGCAGCCCCGCGACAGTGGCGGCGGCATGCCAGATAAGACGAGCACCGACACATCGACGAGAAACCGAAAGATCCATAGGAGCATTACTGGCTGCCAACGACCACCGTCGTCCAGCCACACCAAGCCACACCAAGCCCTGTAATACCTTGTGGGGTTCCAGAACCGGCCACCAGTCCTGACCTGGACTTTTAAGCAGCTCGCTCGTATTCGCTGATAAGGCCACCAAGAACGGGCCGACGCTGGATTCGCTCCTGGGAGAGGCCGGCGGGAGGGTGGTCGGGCTGGGGCGGGCGGAGCTGGCGGCTGCGATGGGGACGACGTCCGTTGTAATGGGCCTCGTACTGGGCCAGGATCGTCCGCAGATGACGCTGGCCGAAGATCAGCATCCGGTCGGTGACCTCCGTCCGGGCCGTGAGCACGAACCTTTCCGCATAGGCATTCGCGCGAGGGCTCCGGGGCGGGATTTTCACGGCCTCGATGCCGACGCTAGCCAAGAGCGCGTCGGAGGACCCGGTGAACTGCCCGGCCCGATCCCGGAGCAGGAACGGGAAGTCCGCAGCGCCACCGCCGAAATCCATCAAGAGGTTGCGGATCTGCTGTGTGGCCCACGGCCCGTCCGGGTTCGCGGTCACGCCGAAGATATGCACATACCGGGAGCCGACCTCGATTACGAAGAAGCAGTACAGGCGCTGCAAGGTCACCGCGCAGTCCACGTGGAAGAAGTCGGCCGCGAGCATCGTCGCGGCTTGCGCGCGCAGGAACTTCCGCCGCGTCGTGTCGGCGCGCCGCTTAGGCGCCGGAGGGATCTTCAGCGCCTTGAGGACCCGGCGGATCGTCGACGCGCTGACCCGGTGGCCGACCTTGAGCAGCTCACCTTGGATCCTCTTGTACCCCCAGCCGTTGTTCTCGGCAGCGAGCCGCTCGATGAGCACGGCAACCTCGGCGCTGACTGGCGGCCGTCCCGTCCGATTCGGATAGATCCACTTCCGGGTGACCAGGCAATGCCGTTGCTTGTGTGCCGCAAAACAGTTCATGGTGACGTTGCGGTGGTGCGGTCGTTGGAATCGGCATGCATCCGTGGGTGGGCTTGTCCGATCATGTGCGGCTGGGGGCGGTGGCCCGGTGGGTGACCCCAGAGCTTGTCGCGGAGGCGCTTGACGATTGCGGCGTCAGGGACAAGAAGCCAGGCGCGCTCCCTGCCGGGTTCATGGCCTGCTTCACCCTCGCCCTGGCCCTGTTCCAGCAGGACTCCTACGATGACGTCGCAGAGTACAAGGTGGGCGGCGTCCCGGAGCTGGGCGGGAGCATCCCGAACAGGTCCTCGTTCACCCGGGCTCGCCAGCGCCTGGGAGTACCGGCCATCGAGAAGGTCTTCCGCAAGCTGGCCGGGCCACTGGCCCCCGCAGGCCTGGAGGGATCCTTCTACCGCGGGATGCGGCTCGCCGCCGTGGACGGGTTCGTCCTGGACGCTCCGGAGACGGAGGCGAACCGGCGGCGGCCCGGCGGGCCGAGGACGCGCGCGGGCAGGCGGCCGGGTTCCCTCAGGTGCGGGTGGTGACGCTGACCGAGACTGGAACTCACGCGCAGACCGGCGCGGCCGTGGACGGGGCCTGCTGCGGCGAGCCGGAGCTGGCGATCAGGCTCGCTCCCTCGGCCGCGGGAATGCTCGTGATCATGGACAGGGGCTTCCCCGGAGTCGCCCTGTGGCGCGCGTATACCGGGGCCGGGGCACATCTGCTGATCCGGGCGCGGTCCTGCGTGGCCGCCCGGCCGATCGAGTACCTGCCGGACGGGACCTACCTGGCCCGGATGAACCTGGCCGGACAGAAGCGGGCGGCACCGGGGCATGTTGTCCTGCGCGTGATCGAGTATCAGGTTGACGGCGGCGAAGTGATCCGGCTGCTGACCGATCTGCTCGACCACGAGGCATATCCGGCTGCCGAACTCGCGGCCCTCTACCGCGAAAGATGGGAAGCGGAATCGTCATACCGCCAGGTCAAGACGTTCCAGCGCGGGTCGCAGCTGGTCCTGCGCTCCGCCAGCCCCGAGCTGGCCTGCCAGGAGGCATGGGCGCACCTGGTCGTCCACCACTGCCTGATCAGGATCATCATGGAGCTGGCCGCGGGCGCCCGAACCGACCCGGACCGCATCTCTTTCCTCAAGGTCCTCAAGCACGTGCGGCGCAGCGTGATCGCCCGGACCGTCACCACCGCCGCCAAGATGACGGACTTCATGGACACGCTGGCATCCAAAGTGGGCCACAAGCCCGGCAGCGGACCCCGGCGTCCGCGCGTCGCCGACCGGCTGCTGAAACGACAGAACTCGAAGTATTCCTATCGTGGCAAGGGCCAGCTGCTCAGGCCCACCCGCAGCGCTCCGGCCAGGACTATCACTCTGCATCCAGCATTACTTCAGTTACTCAAGCAACGGCATTGGGCGATGGCCCGCTCGTGTCAAGCATGACTGCGCCCGGGCGGCTGGACCTCAGTGACCGGGTGATTCGCGGAGCCGTCACAGCCCGACAGGCACCAAGCCTGCAATGGTGATCTGGGCGTTGCTGCAGGCAATGATCGAGACCAAGCCTTCCTGTCGGCTCGTGCTGCCGCCAGACCGCCCTCTTCTGCCGATGTGAGGACGGTCGCCAAAGCGTCTGGCCCTTAGACGCCGCCCACCGACCCGCAGCGCTCGGGCAGCCAGTGGCCTCTGTTGGCGAGCCGTAGCGGCTCGGCCCCGTCGGGCCTGCTTGGCGTAGTCGGCTTCGCATTGCGCCGACCGAGGGCAAATCAATTCTGCAGGTGCCCTGCCGAATCCCGGTACCGCTGTCTGTCAATGTTCGTCGTAGTGGCCTTCGTGGGCGGCGTGCCGGTGTCCATCGTGGACGTAGTCCAGATGGTCGCCGTGGAGGACGGGGGCGTGGCCACATCCCTCACCATGCACGTGGATGTGCTCCTCGGCAGGCTGATGCACCGATGACGCACATTCGTCGTAATGGTCGTCGTGGGGGCGGTGGACGTGCTCATCATGGAGGTAGTCAACATGGTCGTCGTGGCGTACCTGGACGTGCCCGCAGTGCTCGCCGTGTGTATGGTCGTGGGGTTCGGAACGCATGTGGCTAGCGACAACGCACTCGTCGTAGTGCCCATCGTGGGCATGGTGCAGGTGCCCGCCGTCGAGGTAGTCGACGTGGCCGGCATGTTCCACCGCGCTATGCCCGCAGTCCGGCCCATGGATGTGGAGGTGCTGCTCGTGGATCGAGTGCGTGGTTTCCGCCGTCATTTCTGATCCTCGCTTGGTACCCGGGTCGGCGCGGGTCTACCCGCCACCCACCAACGGGTCATTCGTACGTCGGACGCTCCTACGAACGTAGCACTGATCCGCAGCAATGATCCGCCCACGGAAGCCGAAGAAGTGCGATGCCTGGGCAGCCGGGCGCGCCGGATCAAGCCGGCCCTTGCTCGGCTTACACCGCCCGCTCATGCCGCGGAGAGGTCAAGCATCCCGGACCCCGGCGTGAGGCCGCCTGAAGGCGGCTGCGCATCGAGGCCCGGCGCGAGGTAGGCGCAGGGAACGCGGCCAGGCGCCAGGCGCGGCCGGTCAGGCGCGGTAGCAACGTCTTGCCGGCGGGCAGTACGCCGATGTTCTAGATCTTGGATCGCCGCTGACTACCCGCCCGGGTGACTGACTGCTGGGAATTAGGGTCGGGCCAGCACGATCACGTGCACCAGCCAGGTCTCGGCTGGGATGGTCAGGGTCGCCCGGCCCGGCTGCCACGCGCGGAACTCGGCGAACGGCCCTTGCCCCGGGGTGCCGAGCGGACCGAGCACGGCCGGGTCGCTGGAGCGGGCCGGCTGGGCGGTGCTGGGGTCCTCACCGGGGAACAGGCCCGGGGGGGCCAGCACGTCACCGACGTGCATGGTGATCGTCTGGCCGCTGTCGAGGATGCCGAGCGTGATGAGGGTCCCGGTCGGCGGCCCGGAACTCTCGCCCGGTGTGGTGTTGCCGGTGCCCGGGAGGTACAGGCCTGCCGGGGCGTGAACCAGGACAGCCGGGAGGTTGTGGGTGACGCTGGCGGCCTGCAGGTCCACGGTGGCCGGCCGTGGCGGGCCGCACTGCGCCGCGACGGGGCCGTAGGCGAGCACCCGCACCAGGGCGGTGCCAGGGATGACGCCGACGAGGGAGTCGTGGAAGTCGCAGGGCGGCACGGAGGCGGTCAGCACCGCGGAGAACCGGTCCGGGTTGCGGCGGTCCAGCGTCCACGGCACCGAGGTTTCCTCGATCGGCACCGCCACGCCGGCCGGGACGACGCCGGTCCCGCCGCAGGGGGCCGGCTGGGTCTCGTCGTAGATGAGGGCGTCACCGCCGGTGGCCGCGTCGATGAGGAACACCTCGTAGCCATAACCGGTGTACGCCGGTTGTCCTGGCGCCGGTGCGGGCGTGGCTGGCGGGGTGGTGACGGCAACAGCCGGGCAGGAGGCGGTCAGCTGGGTGCGGAATACGACGACCCAGGCCAGCCGGTTCCGGTAGGAGGCCGGCCCGGGCATGGCCTGGCCGTAGCTCTGCCAGGAGCTTGAGTCAGCCGGCAGCCCGGGCGAGACGGTCACCATCGCGTAGCCGACGGCCAGCCCCCATTCCTCGGCCGCGACGTCCAGTGCGCCGCCGTTGCTGCCGATCGCGGCGAGCGCCTCGCACTCGGCAAGCGTGCGCGGCACGCGCGGCACAGCGCCCGGCGGCGGCGGCTCGACGGACAGCAGCCCGCCGTCGACTGAGAAGCCATGGGACGCCGCGCCGCCGCGCAGCGCAGTGACGGCCGGGCCGGTCAGCCGGTCCCCTGGCGGCACCCGGTCAGGCTGCGCCGGCAGGTCACAGGCGTGCGCCGCCGTGCTCGCGGGGGTGATCAGCCCGCCGGCTACGGCAGCCCAAACGCAGCCGCTCACCGCCGCTACCGTCGCGACGACCAAGGCCGCCGCGACCGATCCGCGCGTCCATCGCATGCGGTTCAGACGCTCGTCCCGGCACCGGGGTTCCCTGCGCCGGGCGGAAAGGATCTGCTCGCTCCGCGGGCGCCCGCTGGTCCTGGTGTGTTGTTTGCCGATGGTGCGGCGCGAGCGCGCCAGCCGTCACCGGCCCGGCCCGGGCCTGGATTAACGTTGCCATCAAACCCATGAAAGGCCAGAGCTGAAGTGGCCCAATTCAGATCTTCATCGCCTTGATACGCGCACCCGCACCTTTTCTCGCATGCAGCCGCGACCGCATCGCACCTAAATAGTCTCTTCATACCTATAGGGAAAGGAGCAGTACCCGGGGAAAGCATCCATACCTGGGCCGTCTCTCATGCCGCATATCGCGCGCCAGCTCCAGCGTGTCCGACCGGGGCTGGGTCGAAGTTTGGCCTCTAACGATCTTCAATGGCGGGGGTTACCGGGTCGGGCCTGCTGTTACTGGAGAGGTTCAGCCGATGCCGCCCGGAGCCGGGCTAGCGATCCGGCCGCTGACAGGGCCCGGCCGGCGGCGATCTTTGGCCTGCGCCGCTGCACGGCCCGGGCCGCCACCAGGACATAGGTCACGGTGCTGAAGGTTTCGCTGGCGATCGCGTGCGCTGTCAGCTGCCGCGGGTGGCGCAGGCCCGACCGCACGCCGAAGACGACGCCGACGACGATCTGTGCAGGGATAAGGGCGGCCAGGGCGTTCTGCGATCGCTGGCTGAGGTGTGTTTGCGTCCCGGCGGTAGCCGGCGCCTCCGGGGGCAGGCGTGTGCCGGACTTGCGCAGCAGGTCCCGGTGCGGCTGGGTGTTCTTGACCATCTCGGCCCGGGTCGGCGCTTCGTGCCCAGGCCCCACACCGCCAGCCCGGAGCCGGCCGCGCTGGCCCACGCGGCCAGGGCCCGCTGCCGGCGGCCGGCGGCCCAGTGCCCGGCCCCGACGGCGGCCTGGGTCACCACCGGGGCGGCAGCGGACACCCATGCGAGGGTCCCGGAGGGCCTGGTCCCGTCCAGGGCCAGAAGAACCAGCTGCAGCTGCAACCGGGCCTTGCTGTTATCGCGAGCCATCCTGGGATTGTCGCCCCGGCGGCGGGAGTACGCCAAGCTCCCGGGCTGCCGCCACCCGGACGCTGCCGCCCCGCGGGGCCAGGGCGCCAGTACTCAGGTCCAGCGCTGGCGGCGGGCGGGAGGCACGGGCTTCCAACGGGCAGGCGGAGCGAAGGGCAAGCTCACCGAGGCGCAGGCCGCCGAGCTGGAAGAAGTCCTGGCCAGGGAGGGCTTCCTCGCCAAGCCCAGACCCGACCGCACGCCCCTTCAGTAACTACCACAATTGAAGACGCTCCTATGTCAAGCTGCGTGCGGGGCGGGCTGGTCGAGGCGCCAGGCGTCGGCGTTCAGGGCGCGGTAGATGACGTCGGATAGGTGGCGCTTGAGGACGCGGAGGCTGGCTTTCCGGGTCTCGTGCTTGTCCTGGCCGCGGCGCTCCAGCAGGGCGGCGGCGCCGGGATGGCAGCGGGCCTGGACCACGGCGATGCGGTGGAGGGCGGCGTTGAGCTGCCGGTTGCCGCCCCTGTTGAGGCGCTGGGGGCCGCCTGTGCCGGTGCCGCTGGAAGCGGGGACGGGGGCGGTGCCGTTGTGCCGGGCGAAGGCAGCCGGGCTGCGGAACCGGCGGATATCGCCGGCCTCGCCGATGATCTTGGCGGCGGTGATCACGGCGACCCCCGGGATGGCCAGCAGCTCCGGGACCAGGACGGTGACCAGGCCGGCCAGGTCCTTCTCCAGGCCCGTGATCTCGGCGGACAGGGCCGTGACGCGGGCCAGCTGGGACAGCGCGACCGCCCGCCCGGCGCCGGCGGGCAGGGCCCGCAGCCCCGCCTCCAGCTTGGCGCGGGTCCGGCCAGATCCCAGCGACCGCGGCGGCGGGGCCAGCTCCGGATCCAGGTCGTGGACCAGCCAGCGCAGCCTGTTCACGACCCGGGTCCGCTCGGCGACCAGGTCATCGCGGTAGTCAGTCAGCCGCCGCACCTCCAGGACCTGCTCATCGAGGCGGGCAGCGGGCAGGCCCGCGCCCTCGCGCAGCGCCAGCCGCGCGATGGCCAGCGCGTCAATCGGGTCGGACTTGCCCCGCTCCCGCCCGCCGCGCCGCTCCCCGGCCATCAGCTTCGGCGGCACGAACACGACCTGCTCCCCTGCCGCCAGCAGCTCCCGGATCAGCCCGCCGGCCACGTGCCGCACGTCCTCCACCGCCCACAGCCGCCCCGCCGGAGCGATCTCCCGGGCCCAGGCGATCAGCTCCCGGTGCCCGTCGCGCCGCGCCCGGACCGTCTTCTGGGCCTTCTTGCGGCCCAGTTCATCGGCCACGACCGCGGTGTGCGACTGCTTGTGCGGGTCAATCCCGATTACCATCATCAGTGTCTCCAGATCCCAGATCGACGCGGAGGCACCCGGGTCCCGGCACGGCGGGCATATCTCAGTTGAGGAAGCGTCCAGGCTCCTATCAAGCCACGCCGCCCCGGGACCCGGGCACACCGGGCCGCCACGGACAAGTCTTTAACAAGCCACCACCGAACAGGCAGATCGTTAGTGAGTCACCGGCAGCCCACGCCTACCACTAGCAGCAGGCGCCACCCAGAATGACACTGAGATCGTTAGGTGATGCCGATCACCAGTGTGACGCTGAGTGAGGGGCACGGTACGGGAGAACGCTCACCGAGCCGCCGTTCTGGTCGGCCTGGCGGCTGTTCAACATGAACGTGAAAAGGCACGCAGAACAAGGCGTTATGGGCCGGGAAGGACGAAGGTGCTTACCCATGTGGGCGTCCCGTAGGCTCTGCTGACTTTGCGTTCAAGGGCAGACCCTTTGGTATGCCAGGTTCGGCACGTATTGTGCCCACTGGGCGCGAGTGAGGGACCGTCCGACCAGGGCGCACACATACTGCACCAGGTGCGTTACGTCGGCTAGGTTCTGGCTGGGTTTGGCCATATTCCACAACCGCACGGTGAGGTCGTAGCTGCCGCTGGCCAGGGTCTTGCCGTCCGGGCTGAACGCCACCGAGGTGACCGAGCCGCCGTGGCCGGTGAGGGGGCTGCCGATCGGCAGGCGGGTGGCTACGTTCCACAGCCGGACGGTGTCGTCTCCGTCGCCGGCGGCCAGGGTCTTGCCGTCCGGGCTGAACGCCACCGAGTTGATCGAGCCGCCTTGGCCGTCGATGAGGGGGAGGCCGATCGGCTGGCGGGTGGTCATGTCCCACAATTGCGCCGTGTCATCATTGGCGCCGCTGGCCAGGGTCTTGCCGTCCGGGCTGAACGCGACCGAGTTAATCGGGCCACCTTGGCCGGTGCTTGGCTGACGGAGCTGGAGCTGGTGGCGGGTGGCCATGTCCCACAACCGCACTTTGCCATCGGCGCTGCCGGTGGCCAGGGTCTTGGCGTCCGGGCCGAGCGCCATCGAGGTGACCTGGCCTGCATCAACGGTGAAGGGGGCGCCGATCGGCTGGAGGGCGGCTACGTTCCACAGCCGGATGGTGTCGTCGGCGTCGCCGGCGGCCAGGGTCTTGCCGTCTGAGCTGAACGCCACCCAGATAACGCTGGCGTGGGCGTTGCTGAGGGGGATGCCGATCGGCAGGCCGGTGGCCACGGACCACAACCGGACGGTGCCGACGGCGTCGCCGGTGGCCAGGGTCTTGCCGTCCGGGCTGAACGCCACCGAATTATCCGGGGCGCCTTGGCCGATAAGGGGGACGCCGATCGGCTGGCGGGCGGCTACGGCCCACAACTGGACGGCGCCGCCGGTATCGCCGGTGGCCAGGGTCTTGCCGTCTGGGCTGAACGCCACCGAAACTACCGGTTCGCTGTAGCCGCCGAGGATCGCGATGCCCGGACGCGCCGCGGCGGCCAGCATGGCCGAGCGGGCGGCGCTGGAGGGGTTGATCCGCCATGCCGCGACGCTGAGCAGCTTGGAGAGGGCGGGGTCGGCGTCGCCCACGAGCCGGCTTTCGTTGATCAACAGCCCGGAGCTGACGACGTGAAGTTGGCGCGTTGCCTGCTGCCCGGCGTGGACGGCCACCACCGTGGCCGAGGCGAACCCGATGACCAGGACGGCGAGGAGCGCGATGAGGCCCTGCCGTCGGCGGACCCGGCGCCGGTGCGCATGGTCGCTGCCGTGCAGGAAGTCACGTTCGGTCTGGCTGAGCGGCGGGTGGCGGGCCGGGTCGGCGGCGATCCGGGCGGCGGTGTCGGCGGCTGCCTGCAGCAGGCTGCCGCTGTAGAGGTAGGACGGGTCGCGGGCGTGCCGGGCCCACTCGGTTGCGCTGTTGTGCAGCCGGGTGCGGACGATCCGGTCCGCGTGGGAGTCGGCGAGCCAGGTATCACGCAGCAGCGGCCAGGCGGTCAGCAGCGCCTCGTGGCTGATCTCCACGGTGTCGGCCGCCAGCGTGATGAGCCGCTCGGCGGCGAAGGCCTCGAGCACCGCCTCCACGTCCTGGGCCTGGGCCGCGCTGGTGCCGTCGGTCAGTTCCGCCCTGGTGGCACGCGCGGCAGTGTCCGTGCCGTCGCTGCTGGTCGCGGTCAGCCGCAGGAAGACCTGCCGGGCGGCGGCCTGCTGGGCCGGGGTGAGATGGTCATAGGCGCGTTGCGCGCTGCTTGCGACGGCCCCCTCGATGCCGCCGGCCCGTTCATAGTCGGCCACGGTGACCGCTTCCCCGGCCCGGCACCGCCAGGCCTGGTCCAGCGCGTGGGACAGCAGCGGCAGCACCCCGGCGCCGAAGGCCCCGGGATGGCCATCGCTGACCTCGGTCAGCAGGAGGCTGGTCAAGTCCTCGTCGACCTTCGAGCCTGCCATCTTGGCCGGCTCGGTGATCGCCGCCCGCAGCTGCCGCTCGGTCATCGACGTCACCAGATACCGGTCCTGGACTGGGCCGGCCAGCTGCGGGTAATCCGCGCACCGGGCCTCGAAGTCGGCCCGCACGCCCAAGATGACCAGCGCCGCCGGCGCCTGGTCCGGGCCATGCCCGGCGCTGCCGGCCGCGTGCAGCGCCGTGATGAACGCCCGCCGCTGCCCCTCATCGGCGCACTGGGTGAACAGTTCCTCGAACTGGTCCACCACCAGCAGCAACCGCTGCTGCTGCCGCGGTGGCCGATCCAGCCTGGCCGCAGGGCCATCTATTTCCCCCGCTCGCCCGGGTGGCCGCGCCAGGGCGGCCTGCCGCGCGGTGAGCGCGAACCAGGCCGGAGCGGCCTCCAGCCCCTGCCGCACTGCCGCGGCGTCCGCCGCTGCCAGCGCTGCGACCCGCAGCGCCAGCTCGTCCAGCGGCGCGCGGGTGGGGGTGAATACCAGGCACGGCCACGACGCCGCCTCCGGCTCGGCCGCCAGCCCCGCCTCCCGGATCCGTGGCAGCACCCCCGCCCGCAGCAGCGAGGACTTCCCCGCGCCCGAGACACCGGACACCACCAGCAGACCCGGGCCCTCCAAACGCCGCGACATCCGGTCCAGCACTGCCGTGGCGGCCGCTTCCCGGCCGAAGAAGAACGCCGCATCCTGCTCCTCGAACACGTTCAACCCGCGATACGGGGAGGCGATCACCGGCCCCTGCGGCCCCGCGCCGCGGACACCCGCCAGCGCCTCGGCGGCCGGGGCCTTGCCGCGCGCCGCCGCGACGAACAGCTCTGCCGCCGGCCCGGCCAGGCCCAGGGCCCCGGCCAGCAACACGGCCGTGTCCTTGCGGGCGGTGCGGCTGATCCCCCGCTCCAGGTCACTGACTGACCGCGGGGAAAGGCTCGCCGCCTCCGCCAGCTCCTCCTGGGTCAGCTTCGCCTCGGCCCGCAGCTGCCGCAGCAGCCCGGCGAAACTCAGACCCGGCTGCTCCGCCACGGCCTCAACGCCCCTCGCCAGCCCACAGCCCGCCGCCCAACCGCACCCGCTGAACGCACAGAGGACCCGCGCCAACAGTACGCCGGCTCGCACCCCCGGCGCCATCTCCCGCCACCCGGTACCAGCCGGGCTGAGCCAGCGGGTCCGCCCGCATCCGGCCCCGCCGCGATCCGTCCATCCCGGCGTGCGCTCCGAGCCGCGCCTGCCAAGCCCGCGCCCAGTCCCACAGCCATGACCAGGGCCTGTGACGCGGAGCAATCCTGTGGATGTTCCCACGGGTGTTCCCGTGGGCGGTCCCGTGTGGTGGACCCGCTGGTCAGGGCCGACAGTACAAGTCAGCCGCGACGGTCGGTCAGGTCACCACAGGAACACCCGGGACGCTGCCTAGCCACCTCGCTGGCGAATTGCCCGCCCAGATAAGGAGCTGCCATCATGCTTGACCACCTCACCGCACACTGGCCGCCGGCGATCAGGCATCGACCGGCCCGCACGCGGCACTGCGCTATCGGCGCAGCCATCGTGACCCCCCTTCTGCTCATCGGCGTGCTCAGCTGCGCCCACCCGGGCGCACCAGCCGACAGCGCCCGGCCGGGTGCACCAGCGGACAGCGGTCTTGCCGGATGCACCTCGCTGTCGGCCACGCACCACGTCACCGCCGCCGATTACCCGAAGATCCGGGCCCAGTTCGCGGGCTCGCGCTGGCCGGACCTGCGCACCGCCGGGACCGCTTACGTCGACCTGGCCGTGCAGCTACGCACCGCACGCGGCACCGATGGATACCAGACCGTCTGGTTCAGCCAGCGGCTGTCCGCCGCCTGCGCCAGGCACGGACAGACGCTGAACGGCGGCACCTGACAAACGGTCAGGCGCGATCTCGACGAAGCTTCCCAGCCTCGTCCCGAGCGGCAGGTGACAGCCATGCACACGCATCCCCATCTCGCCCCTGAACGGCAGCGCGGCATGCTGGCCCAGGCGCACCAGGGCCTGCGCCGGTTCCGCGACCTCGCCAGCGCCCCGGCGCTGCGGGGGCCTTCGCCGCGCGGCCCGGACACGCACCCGGAAGGACGCGACCTCGATGCGCGATGACCTGGTAGTCACCGGCCTGGTGACCCGCGCCAGAGGCGGCGAGGAGCAGGCCTGGGCCGCCCTTGTCGAGCGGTACGCCCCGTTGATCTGGTCCATCTGCCGCAGGCACCGCCTCTGCGACGCGGACGCCGACGATGTCGGCCAGCGCGTCTGGCTGCAGCTAGTAGACCACCTGGACAAGGTCCGGGATCCGGCCGCGCTACCCGGGTGGCTGGCCACCACGACCCGGCGGGAATGCGCACGAGTCCAGCGCGCGGCGCGCGAAGCACACGCTGCCGGTCAGACGCTAGACACCGAGACCATCCCGGACCATCAAGCCCAGACGGTCGAGCAGCAGCTGCTCGACGCGGAGCGCCACGCAGCGCTGCGGGAGGCATTCACCCGCCTCCCCGCATGCTGCCAGCGGCTGATCACCCTGCTCATCCAGGACCCGCCGCTGCCATACGCCACCATCAGCGCCAGGCTGAACATCCCGGTCGGCAGCATCGGGCCGAAACGCCGCCGCTGCCTGGACAGGCTCCGCCGCGACCCGGCCATCGCAGCACTGATCAGCACCGCAGCCGAAAACGCGGGAAGTGACTGCCCGGCAAGCGGCACCAACCTCACGACGAGCAGTCAATGGCCTCTTAGCTTGTTATTTAACCCTTCTGCCTGCGGGTTTTCTTCTTGTTCTCGTCTCGCTTGACGGTCTTGCCCACGTCATGGCGGGTGGCCGGGCGCCGGTTCTTCGAGCCGGGCGGGCGGCCGGGGCCGGGCTTGCCGGGTTTCGGCGCGCTGGCCAGGGCGGGCAGCGCCTGGCGGATGTCGCGGAACCCGCGGCGGACCCGGGCGGGGGTCAGGCGGCCCGGCGGGCAGGGCCGCTGCCAGGGCAGCCGGAGGTCGGCGGCGAGGTGGCGGGCGAGGCGGAGCTGGGCGTAGCAGGCCAGGATGAGCCAGGTCCACCGGTCGGCGGCGGCGGGGTCGCGTAGCTTCGGCCGGGTCCAGCCGAGGACCTGTTTCAGGAACCTGAACGTGTGTTCGATATCGAAGCGGCGCAGGAACGATTGCCAGGCGCGGTCCACCTCGGCGGCGGTGGTCCCGCCGCGCGAGGACCACAGCCATAGTGGTTCAGGGCTGCGGTCACCGGGCAGGTGATCGACGGCCAGCCGGATGAGGGTGCCCTCGACGATGGGCAGCTCACCGTCGTGGTCCTCCCAGCCGGCGCGGCTGGCCAGCTGCTGGTGCAGCCGGGCCCAGGCCGCGGCCCGGGCTGTGCCGTACCTGGTGGTCTCGGTGACGGTGGCCTCCGCCGGGGCGGGCCAGGACCGCTGATCGGCGAGCTTGAATGCGGCCCCGTGCCGGGGCGGGCGGCCGTTGGTCCCGGGCAGCCGGGACGGGGCGGGGAAGTACATCACCCGGTCGCTGCGCAGCCGGCCGAGCACCTCGACCGGGAGATCACGCAGCAGCCAGGCCAGCCTGGTCAGGTCATAGCCGGCGTCAAAGACCACCAGGATGTCCGGGTCGCCGCCGCGCCAGTGCCCGGCGGCGATGATCCGCTCCGCGACCTGGCGGACCTGCATCGCGGTCACCTCGGTCGCGTCGTCAGCCGGGCCGAGCCGGACCGCATCCAGCGGCAGGGTCCAGGAGGTGCGACCCGGCTCCAGTGCCGCGATCACCGAGTAGGGCCAGCCCGGGATCAGCTGCGCGTTCCCCTTGCCCCGCGCGTAGCAGTGGCAGAACAACCGCTGTGCGCTGGTTGCCGCGTCCGGCCGCAGCCAGTTGCTCACGTCGGCAACCAGCCGGATCCGCCCGTCCGGCCAGGCCGGCAGCGGCAGCGCGGCCAGCGCCCGGCGCAGCCGCGCGATGTGCACCTGCCCGGCGTTGACCGCGTCATAGACCGCGCCGTGCCCGCGACGGCACTCCGGCTCCAGCGACAGCTCTGCCAGCATGTGCACCCGCCCCGGCCGGCACAGCACCGCATCACACGCCTCGAACAGCGCATCCCCGCGCCTGGCGAAGCACCGGTACAGCTCGCCACGGAACCCCGCGAGCATGCTGCGGGCCTGTTCGTCACCAGACCTGCCCTGGCCCGCGTCCTCCGGCCAGGCCATACTGAACGCCACGGCCACCGCCTCCACCGCCTAGTTCTGTCGACAAGAACCGACGGTGTCGCGGTGGCCGCCTGCTGTCACGCCGACACGCCAGGCAACACGGACAAACCGGTGAACATAAACCTCAGAGGTTAAATAACAAGCTTAGAGCCTGTTTGGAAACTCCTGGTGTAGCCGGCGGGTTGTGACCGGATCGTAGCGTCATGCGGCGTGTCGTTACGCGAGCATGCGGGCGCGGGTCTCCATGATCCCGATTTGTGACGATCAAGAACCCTGGAGGACCCGCGCATGCCCAGGTTACGCGCCTGGACCGGCTCGTGGTGGTCTGCCGCTGCTGCCCGGGCGGCGTCAGCCGCAGGAGCCGGGTACGCCGCTATCCGTCGGACATGAGCGATGCCGAATGGGCGGTCATCGAGCCTGCGCTGCCCGCCCCGGCGTGGCAGGCAGGCAAGGGCGGCCGCCCGGCCGGGCGGTGCCGCCGCGACTACGTGGACGCGATCCGTTACCTGGTCAAAGAAGGCATCCAGTGGCGCGCGATGCCCGCGGACCTGCCGCACTGGCGCACCGTCTACGACGTAGCCGACGGCTGGCAGAAGTCCGGCGCGACCGAGGCAATGCACCATGAGCTGCGCCGCCAGTGCCGCATCGCCGCAGGCCGCGAGCCCGAGCCCACGGCGGCGGTCATCGACTCCCAATCGGTCAAGGCCGCCGAGGAGGTCTGCCGGGCGAGCCGCGGCTACGACGCGGGTAAGAAGGTCAACGGCCGCAAGCGGCACATCGCCGTGGACACGATCGGGCTGCTGCTGACCGTGCTGGTCACCGCGGCCGGGGTCCAGGACCGCGACGGCGCCAGGCCCTTGCTGTGGAACCTGCGCAAGGCATTCCCCAAGATCAAGCTCGCCTGGGCCGACGGCGCGTATGCCGGCAAGCTCGTCACCTGGGCCAAGACCAAGCTCAAGCCGAAGCTGACGCTGCAGATCGTGAAACGGCCCGATGACCTGCACACGTTCCAGGTGCTGCCCCGCCGCTGGGTCGTCGAGCGCACCCTGGCCTGGATCACCCGGCACCGCCGGACCATCCGGGATTACGAGCGGCTGACCGCCCACCACGAGACCATCGTCTACTGGGCCATGATCATCACCATGAGCCGCCGCCTGGCCCGGCGCTCCCGGCCAGCCCTCGCCTTAGCACCACCGCACGGCCTGGCACAGGCCCTGCCTGGCGGGTAGCTTGCCTGCCATGACCCACGCGCATGAAGTGGTCGCAGCCTACTGGGCCGCGGCCGAGGCCCGGGACTGGGATGCGTTCGGCACGCTGCTCGCCGACGACGTGATCTACCGCGGCCCCCAGACCAGGGAGCAGGTCCGCGGCCGGGACGCCTACATCCGGTTCAACGTGGAGGGCTTCCCCTACGACTGGCACCTCACCGTGCAGCGGATCGTCGGCGAGGGCCAGCACGCCGCCAGCTGGACCGAGTTCACCGGGCCAGAAGGCACCCAGCCCGGCCTGTGCTTCTTCGATCTCGCCGACGACGGCAAGATCGCCCTGATCACCGACTTCTGGCCCGATCCCTACGAACTTCCAGCCAGCCGCGCTCACCTGGTCGAACGCTACTGAGTTTCCAAACAGGCTCTTAGCTTATGTTTTAACCTCCAGGTTTCCCGCTGCACGCCTGGGGTTATGCAAGGCGCTTTGGGCGTGCTTGCCTGCCTGTCTGCTGTGAGCGGTTGACCTGCGACGACGCGTGACTG
>Ga0310038_10000831_pt1 | contig 24659 bp, 10 predicted proteins | sample Sb_taG_6_FD_200461 | JGI IMG/M metagenome (GOLD analysis project Ga0310038, IMG submission 200461) | Peat soil microbial communities from Weissenstadt, Germany - Sb_50d_4_PS metaG (v2) (version 2) | ecosystem: Environmental > Terrestrial > Soil > Wetlands > Peat | place: Germany: Weissenstadt... | reverse complement strand
TCCAGCTCCGGGTCGAGCATGTCCTGCGGGTACCCGGTCTTCTCGGCGACCAGGTCGAGCACCGCCTGACGCACCACCTCCCGGTCCGGTCCGGGCGCCGCCTCCGCAGCGGCCGGCTCCGGCGCGGCCACAGCGGGCGCGGGCACGACCACCGGGACGGCAGGGGCAACCGGTGCATGGCCGGATGCCGTGCTGGTCCTCGTTACGGCGCGATCCATGACGAATCCGATGACGTGGTTGATGGTCGGGAAGTCACGCAGCTTCAGTGACTCGTCGCGCTGGATCCCGTAGGTGTCCCGGATCACCGCGAAGATCTCCGCCTGCTTCACCGTGTCCACCCCCAGGTCCGCCTCCATGTCCAGCTCCGGGTCGAGCATGTCCTGCGGGTACCCGGTCTTCTCGGCGACCAGGTCGAGCACCGCCTGACGCACCACCTCCCGGTCCGGTCCGGGCGCCGCCTCCGCAGCGGCCGGCTCCGGCGCGGTGGCGACCGGCTCCGGCACGACGACCGGTGCGGCCTCTGCGGTCCGTGGAACCTCCGGGATCCGCGGCGCCGGCGACGTCTCCTGCTGCACCCGAAGCGTGCGCTTGACCACCTCCAGCTCGGGATCCGGGCGGCCGCTGATACTGGTCAGCCACCGGTTCCACGTGATGCGGTCGGCCACGCGATAGGCGTAGCCAAGCTGGTCGGGCTCACGACGGATCCCGTCTGGCGCCGGAGTCCACCGCATCAGGGTCATGGCAATCTGCGATCCGAACCCGGCTGCCAGTCGCAGGGCGTAGCGGATCGGATACGAGCCTCCCTGCGACAGATGCAGCGTCCCGAGCTCCGGGTCGACCTCCTTGTAGTTCGGCACCGGTGGCACGATGCCGGTCTCCAGTGCCTTGACCGCGACGACATCCTCGATCCCCACACCCATCGGGTGCCCGGTGAAGCCCTTGGTGTTGGCCACCAGCACGGCATTCGCAGCGTCGCCGAAGACGGCGCGCAGCGACTCGACTTCGGCGGCCGCGCTGCCGCCACGCGCCGGCGTGTAGGTCTCATGCGACATGAACATCAGCTCGGGAGCGATCTCCTGACGCGAGATGCCCCAGTCACGCTCGGCGTTCGAGATGAGTTTCTCCATCACCTCGGTGATGTGGGAGACGTCGAGTCGCGTGCCGTGGAAGGCACTGTTCGCGGTCACGACACTGAGCACTTCACAGATCGGCGCAATGCCCCGCTCCCGGGCGGCGGCAGCGGACTCCACGACCATGGCCGCGGCACCCATGCCGATCAGCATGCCGTGACGGCGCCGGTCGAACGGGAGCGCCGCCTCCTCGACGACTGCGTCGGTGGCCGCCGCCCCGGAGGCGAGGAAGCCCGCAGCCACCCACTCGAGCATGTTGTCCGACGTGACATCGTCGGCAGCGACGATCACGACACGGCGGCAACGCCCGGTGCGGATCCAGTCCTCGGCGACCGCCACCGCCTGTGTCGTGCTCGCGCAGGCTGCGTTCAGCTGGGTGTTTGGGCCGCGCGCGCCGATCAGCTCGGCGAGTTGCGAGTGACCCATGGACAGGACGCGGAACAGGAACCGGCGGTCGAACTCGTAGGGAGTGCTCGCGATCGCGGCCGTCAGCGAGTGAATGCGGTGGTCGATCTCCGTGAGCGCGTCTGCTCCGGCGGTTTCCGCAACGTGGAGCCGCAGCGACTCGAGCTGCTCCAACTGCTCGCGCCGCGCACGGTCGCGCTCGTAGGCGGTGATCATGCCCACCAGAGCGTCACCCCCCGGAAACGCTGAGGCGAAGATGATTCCGGTGTCGTCGCGCATGTCTTCGGCGAGCTGGTAGCGATCGGGCAGCTGTGTCCCCAGGCTCGTTGTGCGAAAGTGCATGACCAGCGGAATCCCCGCGTCGCGCAGGGCGTCGATCCCGGCGGCGATCGCCAGTACCGTCGTGCGATCGAGCGCCCCGATCCGCTCGGGGCTGACGCCGTACTCCTCGACGAGGTCGACCGCACCACCGCGGCCGGCGAGCTTGATCACGTCCGCGGCGTTGTCGATGACCTCGAAGGTCGGCGTGCCGTTCTCGCGCTTCACCAGCCGTGTGATGTGCTTGTCGAGGATCGCCTCACGGATATGGGTGGGGATGACATCGATGAACTGCTCTCCGTCGAGAATGCGAGCCAGGTTGCCGTCGTCGAAGGGATGGGGACATGGCAGCCCGAGCGCGGCGCCGGTGATCACGACGGGCTCAGCTGCGACCGGCTTCTGGTCCTGCTGTGCGGGTGCGGTCTTCGGCTCGTTGATGAGCCGGTCACTCTCGTCGGTGAGGTGGGGTGGAGTGGTCATGGTTGACGCTGTCTCCGTGGTGTCGTCGGTGGACTCAATTGTCGAAAGGGCAGCCACGTCGTTGGCACCGGCGCCACTGCCGAGACCCGCGGCGTACAGGCCGCACAATGCCTGGTTGAAGGAGACGATGTCTCCGATCTTGGGATGGTTCGTGAAAAGGCTGACGACATCGTCGCCGAGAACATCTTCGGCGAAACCCTGCAACGCCTTCTTCGGGCCAACTTCGACCATAACGCGCGCGCCCTCGCGATAGAGGGTGTGCAAACCGGCGACGAATTGGACCGGTGAGGAGACCTGTCGTGCCAGGAGGTCGAGGACCTCGGGCCCAGCCTGGTCGCCGGTCGGATAGAGGTCGCCCGTCACGTTGGTGACGATCGGCAGCGACGGCGGCCGCAGCCCCAAACGCGTCAGCGCAGCCCGTAGCGGAACGCTGGCCGGTGCGACGATGCTGGTGTGAAACGCGTGGCTGACCGGCAACTCCACGACGGTGCGGCCGGCAGCGACGAGTTGATCCATGACAGCGTGCACCGCATCGGTCGCCCCGCCGATCACCGCCTGATTGGTGCTGTTGACGTTGGCGACGATGCATCCATCGACGCCGGCCACAGCCGCTTCGACCTCGGCAAGCGGGGCCAGCACCGCCGCCATGACGCCGCGGTCCTCGACCTCGAGGTGGCTCATCTCCCGACCGCGGGCACTCACCGCCTCGAGTGTGTGCTCGAAGGTGAGGCAGCCGGCCGCCATCAGCGCGCCGTACTCGCCGAGGCTGTGACCCATGACGATGTCCGGCGCAACGCCGTAGGCGGCGAGGAGCCGGGTCAAGGCGAGGTCCGCGGCCATGATCGCCGGTTGGGTGATCTCGGTCTCACGAAGCGACTGCTCCGCGCGCTCGATCGCTAACGTGTCCGCGGCATCGACGAAGATGTAGTCGCTGAGGGGCCGCCCCAGCAGGGGGGTCATGATCCGATCGGCCTCCGCGAATGTTTCGGCCACGATCGGCTCGATCTCGCGAAGCGACGCCAGCATGTTCGCGTACTGGGATCCCTGGCCGGTGTACAGGAAGGCGACCTTCGCGGCCGCTGCACGGCCACGATAGATACCGCGGGCACGCAGTGCTTTCCACATCCCGGATGCGTCGGCATGCTCCTCCAGGGAGAGCGCCCGAAGCGCGAGGGTGATCTTGTCTGCCAGTTCATGGGCGTCGCCGTAGTCGATGGCGACGCGCTCCGGAGCGCGCAGATCACTCTCGAGGGGCGGCGCCGGTTGTTCCGCAACGCCGTCGCCGGCGACGCGCAGTCGCTCGGCAAGCTTTCCCGGCGTTGCGGCGCCGACGACGAGTGCTCCACGCAGCGGCGCCTTGACCGCGCTCGATGTCGCGGCAGGCACGGCCGCAGAGACTGGCGCCGGGACTTCGAGAGAGGCGCCTGCAGGTGCGGACACGGCAAAGCTCCGGCTGCCGTTGCCGTTCAATCGCCCAGGGATGTGCTCCTCGAGCACCGCATGGAAGTTGGTACCACCGAAGCCGAAGGCACTCACCCCGGCGCGACGGACGCCGTCACCGCCCGGGATCGGCCACTCCGCCAGGTCGTGATTCACACGGAGGGGGGAATGAGCGAAGTCGATGCCCGGATTGGGAACCAGGGCGTTGATGCTCGGCGGCAGCACCTTCTCATGCAGGGCAAGCACGGTCTTGAGGAGACCGGCCGCTCCCGCGGCTGCCTTGAGATGTCCGATATTCGACTTCACCGATCCGAGCGCGATCGACGAGGTGGCTGCGCCCGCCGCGCCGAACACCTCTGACATCACCTGCGCCTCGACGAGGTCGCCGACAGCGGTGGAGGTGCCATGGCCCTCGATCAGCGTGGCGGTTGCCGGTGACAGCCCGGCGGCGAGCCACGCGCGCTCGATGGCAAGGCGCTGACCGATCGGATTCGGTGCGGTGATGCCCTTGCCCTTCCCGTCGCTCGAGCCGGCGATGCCCCGGATGACCGCGTAGATGCGGTCGCCGTCGCGCTCCGCATCCGCCAGCCGTTTCAGCAGGAGCAGCGCGGAGCCTTCGCCCGGCACGAATCCGTCGGCGCCGTTCGCATAGGGGCGAGTGCCCGTGGCCGAGAGGGCTCGGATCTTGCAGAACTTCACGTACGTCGTTGCGGACAGGTTCCCGTCGGCCCCGCCCGCGAGGACGGCGTCGAACTGACCGTTGACCAGCCCCTCGACCCCGGAGTTCACCGCGGCCAGTGCGGACGCACACGCTGCGTCGCAGATGTAGTTGGGGCCTTTGAGGTTGAGCGCGTTCGCAATCCTGCCGGCGACGATGTTTGCCAGCTCGCCGGGCATGGTGTCCTCGGTGATCTCCGGGTAGTGGCCGCACATGGCCTCATGAGCCTCGGCGATGATCGCCTCCTGGGCATCGCCGGGGAGCGCCTTGAAGCGCCGGCTCTGCTCGAGCTCGCGAACGAACTCCGGGAACGAGACCCGCAGCGACGTGCGTGCTTGCTTCTCGCCGCCCATCGCGTTACCGAGGATGACCGCGGTGCGCTCGAGGTCAAGCGACCGTGCGGGCCAGCCGAAGTCGACCATGGCGGCGCGGGCACAGTTCAGGGCCCACTTCTGCACGTCATCCATCTGATCGGCTACCCGGGGCGGCAGGGGCAGATGCCAGGCGGCGGGATCCCATTCCCACTCACGCACCCACCCGCCGATCTTGCTGTACGTCTTGTCGGGCGCCTGCGGATCCGGGTCGTAGTACAGCTCGGGATCCCACCGGGCGGGATCGACCTCGCTGATGCTGTATCGGCCGGACTTGACGTTATCCCAGAAGCGGACGGCGTCGGGAGCGTCCGGAAGGATGGCGCCGACTCCGACGACGGCGACGGCGATGCGCGGCGTCTCGGTCATGCCGGCTGCCTCACTCCCGCAGCCAGCAGGACAGGTTCGCGCTGACATGACGGCGTGCGGCCGTAGAGGATGTCCGCAACACCGTCCATGTCGGCAAGCAACCCTGCCTGGGCACGATGCGCGTCGGTGAGACGGAGTTGCTCTTCCACGATGCGAAGACCATTCGCGTCGCCCTCGGTGCCGCCACTCCCCCACACCCAGCGCAGCCCTTGCTGGGCGACGAGAAGCGCAGTGTCTCGAGCGTAGACGCGGCTCAGGCACGCCAGGGCATCGGCGGAGAAACGATGATCGGCCTTGGCTGACAAGCCACCCGCGGCGGCGGCCGCAGCGCGTCGCACCAGGGCTCCGGCACCCTCGACCGTGGCGATGAGCTCGCCGAGCCGGAAGAGGATGTGCTGGTTGCGCGTGAGGTGGCCCTCGCGGCAGCGTTCGAGCACCGCGGCCAGGGCGTGGGTTGCGGTGGCGGCGACATCGGCGCCGACTTCGGGACGCTCCACGTGCAGCGTTTCGAGGAGCCGTGCCTGATCACGGTAGTGCTCGCCTCGGGTCTTGATGTGGAGCTGCCAGCGGTCGCGCGCGATGGTCATCTCCATGATCTCCGACGTGCCCTCGTAGATCGTGGTGATGCGAACGTCCCGCTTGATCTTCTCGACCATGTAGTCATGGGTGTACCCGTAGCCGCCAAGAGCCTGGATGGCGGCATCCGCCGCCAGATTGCCGGCCTCGGTGGCGAGGTACTTGGCGATCGCACCCTCGGTGTTGAGGCTGCCCTCGCCGTCATCGATGCGGGTCGCGGTCTCCTCGATGCAGGCGCGCGCCGCCTCGAGCCGGACCGCATGAGGAACGATGAGCTTGTGCGTGTAGCCCTGCTTCTCCGCCAGGGGCGAGCCGGCCTGCACGCGATCCCGCGAGTACGCGATGGCACGGTCCAGCGCCGCCCACCCGGCACCGAGACCGAAGGCCGCAACCATGAGGCGGGTGAAGCCGAACACCTGCTGCGCCTGGAGCAAGCCCTGTCCCTCGACACCGCCCACCAGCGCATCCGCGTCGACCAGGACATCGTCGAGCATGAGGGCGGCGGTGTTGCTCGCTCGGATGCCGTGCTTGTCCTCCTGCTTGCCGTGCTCGAAGCCCGGAGTGCCGGCTTCGACGACGAACCAGCTCGCTCCGTCCGGGGCATTGGCAAGGATCGAGTAGAGATCGGCCACCCCGCCGTTGCTGATCCACTGCTTTCGACCGGTGATCCGGTAGCCGGTGATCCGGCCGCCCTCCTCGACCCGCACGGCCGTGGTGCGCAGGGCGCCGAGGTCGCTCCCCGCCTCGGGCTCGGTGGCGCCGTAGGCCATGAGCGCACCCTTCTCTGCGATGCGGCCGAGCCAGCGGCGCTTCTGCTCCACCGTCCCACCGAAGACGACCGGGTCGCTTCCCAGAAACGTCGCCAGGACGCCGGTGGCGACTCCGAGATCGATGTTGGCCATCTGCTCGCAGACGCGGTAGACATCGAATGCGCCGCCACCCATGCCGCCATAGGCGTCCTCGATGAACAGCAGCTGGATCCCGAGCCCCTCGCCGCACATCGCGCGAACGATCTCCATCGGAAACTCGTCACGTTCGTCGAAGCCGCGCAGGATCTCGTCGCTCAGGCGAGCGTGCGCGAAATCCCTGATGGAATCGAGTGCCAGTATCAGGCTTTCGCTGTCAAGACCCTGTCGCATTGGAGCGCCTCGTGTTGATGGACTCTGATGGCATCCTGGGCCGCCGGCGGGTGAAGCACCAGAGCCGGAAGTCAATGAACCGGCGATGACGTTCGACCCTCATTGGTGTGACAAAGTCACGCTCCCGGCTGCGGCACTCTGGAGCAGCCGGACGGTGGCCTCGCCCCCGACGCCGGGGAGCTCGATCGAACGGTAGCCCTCGAGGCGGATGAGCACGGTGCCGGTTTCATCCACAACCATCACGTCGAACGAGCCGTCGTCCTTCGCCTGGGCTCGCGCCACCGGCGTTCCGAAGGGCGCCGTGCCCGGCGGTGCGGCCACAACGCGGTCGATTCGGAGCGGGAGCGCGAAGCGCCCCGCGGTCGCCAGATCCCAGATCCCGGCGGTCTGCAGGGCAAGCTCGATCAGGCGAGGTGTCATCAGCATTGGCGACGCCGGGGCATGATCGTCGGGCAACCCGGTGGCCATGACACCGATCGCTTCCATACCGGCCACATACTCCTTCGCGAGCACCCGGTAGCAGGGGCCGTGAAAGAGCACCTGGTAGATCGCCTCGGCCGGGATCGCCGGGCCAAGCAGGGGGGGGACGGGCATGGTCTCAACCCCAACCGGCGCGCGGCGCATTCGAACAAGCCCGGTGAAGTGCGTGGTCACCTGCGGGGCCAGGCCGGCGCGAAGCTCGTGGGTGCCGATGAGACGGCAGTCCGCAACGAGATCCTCCCCCTCCTGCCGATAGCTCGCGCGCAGCGTGAGGGTGCGAGGGGCTGCGCGGTAGAACTTGAACGGGACGTTGAAGTGCACGTCCTCGACCGCCGCCACCGACCAGCCGGGCAGCGGGAGCGAGGCCAGCTCCGCGAAGGCCTCGACGCCCATCACCCCCGGGAGCAATGGGGTTCCTTCCATCGCGTGATCGTGGAGAAATCCCTGCTTGGCCGGATCGAGTTCCGTCTCGACGGTCAGCCCGCCGTGGACCCCCATCCGGATGTCCGACCCGATCATCGGGCCGCGAGCGCCGACGGCCGAAGGATCCACGCCACCGGTCTCGTGCCACTCGCTCAGCAGGGCGCCGAGCCGGTCGGCGATGAGCACCTCTCCCCGCGTGCCCCCAACGGTGAGCTCGCGGCGCACCACGGGAACGCCCGCCTCCGGGGGCAGGACATCGATGCCCGCCAGCTCCATCATCTTCGGGATCGACCCTCGAGTTGCCATGCCGATGCCCGTCCATGCCGTCCAGTCGATGGCGATCCCGCGCGTGGCCGGCCGGGTCGTGCGGAGATTCGACGTGAGCTTGCAGAGCAGGTCGTTCGCCGCGCTGTAGTCGGTCTGCCCGCCGTTGCCGAACCGCCCCGCGACGGAGGTGAACGCCACCGTGGCGCCGACGGGCATGTCTACGATGCCGCGCATGAGGTTGAACCACCCGTCGCTCTTCACATCGAACACGAGGTCGAACTCTCGAGGCGACTTGTCGGGCAGGAGATGGCTGATCTCGATGCCGGCGGCATGGATGAGCACGTCGATGCGCCCGTGCTGGGATCTGATGCTCTCGATCACCGCGGCGACCGCGTCGGTGTCGGTGAGGTCGACACGGTGGTACCAGACGGTGCCCCCCGACGCGCGCACCGCTGCCATCGCCGACAGCGCCGCGTGCTGCCGCTCCAGACCGCCCAGCTCGCGCTCCACGATGACTGGGGTGGGGTGCTCGCCTCGCGCCTTGAGCCGTTCGACCAGATCGCGCTTCAGACCGTCGCGCTCGGCGGCGAACTTGATCATGTCGGGGTTGTTCGGGTCGGGCTCCGGGGCGAGGTCGAGAAGGTGGAAGAGACCGCCCGAGGCTGCGGCCAGGTCGGCCACGATCGCCGAGACGATGCCCCCGGCCGCGCCGCTGACAAGGAACACCGTCTGCGGCGTGAGGGAGAGACCGGCCGCTCCGTCGGCCGCGGGCCGCCCCTCGAGCGCGACGGTCCAGCGGAGCCCGGCGCGGTGTCCGATCTCGACGACACCCGGGTCACGCAGGGTCTCATCGATGAGGATCTCGGCAACATGCTCCGCATCTGCGGTGGTCTCGACGTCGACCGCCTTGACCAGGGCGTCCAGTCGTTCGCGCTTGTATGCCTTCGTGAACCCTGTGACGGCTCCGCCCAGGGGCGCGCACGCCCCGGCGTCGTCGTAGCCATGCTGGCCTCCCAGACGCACCGCGCTGACCAGGAAGCTTCCGACCCCGGCGACCGACTCGTAGAGCGCCCGCATCGTCGTCGACAGCAGCTTCACGCGAATCCGCAGCGCTTCGCGCCACGTGACCAGGTCCATCACGCTCAAAGCGCCCTCAGGGTCAAGCGCGGGAAGCCAGTACACCCCCTGGATGGGGCCCTCGTCGAGCCAGACGCGCAGCCGGTCCTCAACGCCGGCGGCGTCGAGGCTTGCGTCGAGTGCGAGCGTCATGACGCCTCGGGCGGTGAGCATCGCTGTCAATGCGGCGGTCACGCCAGAACTGTCAGGCATCACCACGACGCGGCTGCCGGCGCCGAGCACCACGCCGGTTGCGGCGCATCGCGCCAGGGGTGGCCGCAACGCCGGCACCGGCACTCGGCGGGGAACGGCATCGGCCGCCTTGAAATCGGGCAGCGCAACACGGTCCGGCACGGTATCCACCCTCGGCGCCGCGACTGTCGCTGAAGGGGTGCCCGAGCCGAGCCCAGCGGCATACAGCCCGCACAGGGCATGGTTGAAAGAGGCGATACCACCGATCTTCGGATGGTTGGTGAACAGCGCCACAACGTCGGGGTGGTCGCCCAGGACGTCGAGGACGAATCCATGCAGAGCACTCTTCGGGCCGACCTCGATGAACGCACGCGCGCCGGCGTCGTAGAGCGCGTGCAGGGCCTTGACGAATTGCACCGGTGAGGTCAGCTGCTGGACGAGGCTATCGACCAGCTCCGGCACCGTGTCCGGCGCCTGCGAGTAGAAGTCGCCGGTTCGACTGGACACGATCGGCAGCGACGGTGGACGGAGGTTGAGGCGGCTCAGAGCCAGTCGCAAGACCGGCGCGGCGGGAGCCACGAGCGAGGTGTGGTACGCGTGGCTGATGCTCAGCGGCACCACCGAGAAACCCTGCTGCTCCAGCGCGTCGCTGGATCGCTCAACGGCATCGGAGGTGCCGGCGATCACCGACTGTCCTGTGCTGTTGAAGTTGACGATGCTCACGCCACCTCCGGTGGTTGCCACCGCCCGCTCGATAGCCTCCCGCGGGGCCAGGACGGCCGCCATCCTCCCGGCGTCAGGGACCCGGACGTCTGCAACCGCGCGACCTCGTGCGCTCACCGCCAGCAGCGCGTCCGGGAAGTCCAGGGCTCCGGCGGCGACGAGCGCGGCGTACTCACCCATGCTGTGGCCCATCACCACGTCCGGAACCACCCCGTAGGTCGCGAGGAGCCGCGCCAACGCCACCTCCACGGTGAGCACCGCCGGCTGCGTGACGGCGGTCTTGGCGAGGCGTGCATCCGCCTCTGCGCCGGCACCGCCTCGGTCGCTGAAGATGAATTCGGTGAGCGGCGCACCGAGGAGCGGGGTCATGATCCCGTCCGCCTCGTCAAAGGTCCTGGCGACGACCGGCTCGGCTCGCATCTCTCTCAACATGTCCACGTACTGCGAGCCCTGGCCTGTGAAGAGAAAAGCGAGCTTGGAGGCGGGACCACGGCCGTGGAACACGCCCTGGCTCGCCAGGGCTCGCCACGCCGCGGGGTTTCCCGACTGGAGTGCGTGCATTGCCCGCCCAGCCTTGTCGGCGAGATCCGAGGCGTCGGCGAAGTCGATCGCAACTCGGTGCGCTGCACCGAGGTCGGCAGCGGCGGGTTGGCAGGGCTTCGGCGCCTGCCCCCCGCTTGCCGCGGTCTGCACCTGCATGAGCCGCTCAACCAGACCCCGCTCATCGGCTGCACCGAGCACCAGCGCGCCGCGCAGGGGCAGCGGTGACGCCGTGTCATGCACGGCGACGGAAACCGCCGGCGCGCGCGATTGGGTGACATCGGGGAGTGCCGGGACCGCGATCGCAACCGGGCGGCCCCCCTCCACCGAGCCGGGAACGTACTCGTCCAGGACCGCGTGAAAATTCGCTCCGCCGAAGCCGAATGCGCTGACGCCGGCCCGGCGGACGGCGCCGGCCGGGACTGCCCAGTCTTGAAGCTCGCCGTTGACGCGGAACGGTGAGTGGGCGAAGTCGATGTCGGGGTTGGGTCTGACGAAATGGAGGCTTGGCGGCAGCGCCTTGTGGTGCAGGGCAAGGATGGTCTTCAGCAACCCGGTCGCGCCCGCCGCGGCTTTGAGATGGCCGAAATTCGATTTCACGGAGCCGAGCGGCACCGAGCCCTGGGCGAGCCCGGCTTCTCCGAAAACAGCGTGGAGGCTCTGCATCTCGACGACGTCGCCGACCCTGGTCGACGTGCCGTGGCCCTCGAGGAAGTTGACGGTGCCGGGCGACAATCCGGCCTGCTCCCAGGCACGTTGAATGGCAAGGCGCTGGCCGATCGGGTTGGGTGCGGTGATCCCCTTGCCCTTGCCGTCGCTCGAGCCGGCGACGCCTCGGATGACGGCGTACACGGCATCGCCGTCGCGCTCCGCGTCGGCCAGGCGCTTGAGCAGGAAGACGGCCGCGCCTTCACCCATGACGAATCCGTCCGCTCCTTCCGCGTACGGCCGCGTGCCGGTGGCCGAAAGGGCACCGATCTTGCAGAACTTCACGTAGAGGTTGGCACCCATGTTCCGGTCGACACCGCCACCAACCACCGCGTCGACGTCACCGGACGCCAGCAATGCCACCGCCGCCTTCAGCGCCGCGAGGCCTGAGGCGCATGCCGCGTCGACGGTGAAGCCCGGGCCTCGGAAGTTGAACAGGTTGGCGACCCGGCCGGCGAGGATGTTGCCGAGCTCGCCCGGCATGGTGTCCTCAGTGACGTCCGGGAAGCGCAGGCGAGCGCCGGCCAACGTCTCGTCCAGAACCGCCTTCTGCACGTCCGCCGGCAGCGCTCGGAAATGCGGCGCCGCTCGAATCACCTCGGCGTACTCAGGGAAGTAGATGCGGAGCGAGCTGAGGTAGTGGTGCTCGCCACCGATTGCGCTCCCCAAGATCACCGCGGTCCGCTCCGGTTCGAGCGGGCGCGACGGATATCCGTAGTCATCCAGGGCAGCCTTGGTGCAAGCGATCGCCCACTTCTGTCCATCGTCGAGCTCGTCGCCGACCCGGGGTGGGATGGGCAGTCGCCAGCCAAACGGATCCCATGTCCAGTCCCGAACCCAACCGCCGATCTTCGAATAGGTCTTGTCAGGAGCATTCGGGTCGGGGTCGTAATACAGCTTGGGATCCCACCGGTCGGGCGGCACTTCCGAGATGCTGTACCGCCCAGTCTCGAGGTTCTTCCAGAAGGCGCCGACGTCGGGTGCGTCGGGGAGAATGCATCCCAGCCCGACCACGGCGACCGCGCAACCATTGCCGTTCCGGCCAGTCGGAGTGCTCAATTCACTTATTGTCATTCTTGTCTCAATTTCGAGGGTCGCGCTGGAACAACGTGTCGGCGAGCTCATCCATGTCGTCGAGTAGGCCCTGCTGCGCGGCGTGGATGTCTTCACATCGAAGCGCCGCCTCCAACGTCTCCAGCTCTTGCGTTGCGGCCCCATCTCCGGAGAGCAGCCATCGCACCCCTTCCTCCGCCACGATCAGCGCCGCCTCGCGGGCGAAGATCCGCGCCATGACCGCCTGCGCCGCGGGCGCGAATCGGTCATCGGCCTTGGGATGCTGTTGACCGTCAGCCGCGCGCTTCGCGCGTCGTGAGAGGCTGGCGGCGCATTCCGCATACGCGATCAACCTGCCGAGGCGAAACAGCACGTGCTGATGACGCGTCAGCCGGCCGATCCTGGCCCGCTCCATGACCTCGGCCAGCGCGTGATATGCAAGAGCGGCCACGCCCGCCCCGACGTCCGGGGTGATTGCGTTCAGCGCCTCCAACGCAGCAGCCTCGTCGAGGTAGTGACGACCGCCGCTCTTGAGATGCTGTTGCCAGCGGTCGCGGGCGATGGTCATCTCCATGATCTCGGAGGTGCCCTCGAAGATCCTGGTGATGCGAACGTCTCGCGCGATCTTCTCGACCATGTAGTCCTTCGTGTAGCCGTAGCCTCCGAGGGCCTGGATCGATGCGTCGGCGGCGGCGTGGCCGGCCTCCGTGGCCATGAGCTTGGCAATCGCACCCTCGGTGTTCAGCGCTCCCGCCCCCGAGTCGATGGACTCGGCAGCCTCCTCGAGGAGAGCCCGGGCGGCCTCCAGGCGCACGGCGTGCGGGACAATCAGCTTGTGCGTGTAGCCGCGCTTCTCGGAGAGCGGGCCCCCCGCTTGAATCCGTGTCGCGGCGTACGCAAGAGCGCGGTCGAGGGCCGCCCATCCTGCGCCCAGGCCGAGCGCCGCCACCATCAGGCGGCTGTATCCGAAGACGCTCTGGGCGACGATCAGCCCCTGTCCCTCCGTCGCCCCCACGCGACGATCCGCGGCCACGTAGACGTCATCGAGGAACAACGCGGCGGTGTTCGATGTGCGCAGGCCGTGCTTGTTCTCCGGCTTGCCATGTTCGAAGCCGGTAAGGCCCGCGTCCACGACGAACCAGGTCGGGCCGCCGGGCGCGTTTGCGAGCACCGAATAGGCGTCCGCGATCCCACCATTTGAGATCCACTGCTTCTTCCCGGTGATGCGATAGCCGGTGACGGTCCCGTCCTGCACGACAGGCTCCGCCGCGGTCTTGAGCGCTGCGAGGTCCGATCCGGCTTCCGGCTCTGTGGCGGCGTAGGCCATCAGCAAGCCCTCGGCGGCGATCCGCGAGAGCCATGCATCCCGCTGCCGGTCAGTGCCGCCGCGGGCGATCACATCGCTCCCCAACGAACCAACCGACACCCCAACTGCCACCCCGACATCAACCCCTGCCAGCTGCGCACACACCCGGTAGATGTCGAACGCACCACCACCCATCCCCCCGTACTCCACCGGGAGAAAGAGCAGGTGGATGCCGAGCTCGTCGCTGTACATCGCGCGGAGGTCCTCAACCGGAGCTTCGTCCACCCGGTCGAGCTCGCGTAGCCGAAGATCGGGGAAATGGCCGGTGGTGAATTCACGGAGTGCCTCCAGGGTCAGGCGCAACGTGTCCGGATCGAGGCCCTGACGCCGGGAGGGCTGGGCGCCAGTGAGGTTGGGAACCGTGCCTTGGTCAGCGACGGCCTTGTCCAACTGGGAGAGCTCCGCCTGGCTCACCGCTACCGTCGCCTCCCACAGATTGATCGGCTCATACGATCCGTAGCCTGGGCGCGGTCAGGAGCGGTTCCAAGTGCCGTAGGTCACAACCTTGGGTGGGTCCCGGCACACGCGGTCAGGCAACACCTGCGGCCGTCAGTCCCGGACGAGTTCCGACCTCTGTGGCGACCCTCCACGACTGTGCTCACGAACGGGTCGGTGGCTGGCCATAAGTCCCTTGAAATTGGCGACATTCGGCACTGGCCATCCCCCGCGGCCAGGACGACGCTGCCGGCATGGAACCTGATCGACTGTTGCTGATGCTCGACCCCGCGACGGACCAGATCATCTCGGCGTGCGAAGGGCCAAGCGAAGAGGGCCGCTGCCCCCGCACGGACACGCCTCCGTACCTCTGTCAGGGATTGCACCTCGTCGGCGCAAGCGACACGCCGGAGTACTGGCTCTCCTTCACCGTCGACAAGATGGTGCCCGGTCGGTGCCCCCTGGCTTGGATTGACGAGGCAGCTCCCCACGTCGACGAGCCTCCGGGCAACGTGGCCCAGCACCTGTGACCGCCGCCCTTCGAACGGCCCGTCCCAACCGGGCGGACCTGGTCGGTCCCCTGTGGCAGGCGCACTCGGACAACATCTAACATCGTGTTCACGGGGGGCCGCTCAGCGACGACGCCGATCATTGGGATCCGTCACGCGGATGCAATATCGGAGGGGAGGTTGAGTTGTAGCTTGTCGGCACCCACAGCGCGTCAGCACGAGGTGGTCGATCATGAGCGATGGCGAAATCCTTGAGTGTCCGGAGTGCAGATCAAACGAAGTGGTCGTGCACGTGCCCAGTGCCACGGCCCTTGGCGCCACAGCACGCACGGTCGTTTCCGGCTACGAGTGTGTCGAGTGCGGTCGCCGATGGGCGCCCGACGTGGAGTTGACGGGGCAGCCGCTCCGACCGATAGGGCGCTATTCCTGACCCTGTCGGTGGGTGCGTCGCCGCCGCCAGAGGGCACACCTTCGCGAGAGGTCTCACCTAGGCCGCGGCGGAAGTCGATCTCTATTGCGGCGGTCTGGCGAAGCGCGCATGATGACTTACGTCCAGTTCAGATACCGGGCGACCAGGTGACATGAAGAAGGAAGACTGGCTGACACGGCTGGAGGGGAGCGACCGCTTCTTCGCCCTGGAGGACGACCGGTCACCCCACCACCAAGTGTTCGCACCATTTCTGTGTGCGGTCGCGGTGCCTGACGCTGTCAGCTCCAGCCATGGAGCTCTCCCGCTCATCCCGGGCGCGCTTCCGCGCGACCGCCATGAGTGGCGACGCGGTGCCTTCTTCCGCTCAAACTGAGGCGTCGGCTCGCTGCAGATAACTCCGCAGCGGTTGACCGCTCCCGGGGCCGGTTATCGAGCCCACTCGGCCGCGAGCCCTGGATTGGACGCCTCCGCGATCCCCTCCCCCCAGGTGCTCAGGTACTGCTCGGCATCGTGGTCGGCACGCTGCTGCAGGTACTCGTGCATCGCGGTCGCCGCCCTGCGGCCCGCACCCATGGCGAGGATCACGGTCGCGGCGCCCGTCACGATGTCGCCGCCGGCGTAGACACCCTCGCAGCTCGTGGCGCCGGTCTGCGGGTCGGCGATGATGCGGCCATGGCTGTCGACCTCGAGTCCGTAGGTCGTCCGCGGGACGAGCGGGTTCGGGTTGGTGCCGAGGGCAATGACGACGAGGTCGGTTTCCATGGTGAACTCCGAGTTGGGCACCGGAACCGGGCGGCCGCGGCCCGATGCGTCGGGCTCGCCGAGCTCCGTGCGGATGCACTCAACGCCGCGGACCCATCCGTGATCGTCGCCGAGGAAGCGCTTCGGGAGCGTGAGCCAGTCGAAGATCACGCCCTCATCGCGCGCCCGCTCAAAGTCCTCCGCACGTGCACCCTTCTCCTTCTCGGAGCGGCGGTAGACGATGTGAGCCTCCTCTGCGCCGAGACGGATCGAGCAGCGCACCGCATCCATGGCGGTGTCGCCGGCTCCGATCACCACCGCCCGCTTCGGCCGCCGCACGGGTGTGTCGTACTCGGGGAACAAGTACGCCCGCATCAGGTTGACGCGAGTGAGGAACTCGTTGGCCGAGTAGATGCCCTTGAGGTTCTCCCCGGGAATGTTCATGAAGACCGGCGAGCCCGCGCCGGTGCCGACGAACACAGCCGAGTAGCCGAACTCGTCCATGAGCTGGCTGATGGTGATCGTCTTGCCGATGAACACGTCGCGCACGAACTCCACACCGAGTGCCTTGAGGTGCTCGACGTTCTCGTCGACGATCTCCTTCGGCAGGCGGTACTGGGGGATGCCGTAGCGCAGGACGCCGCCGAACGCGTGCAGTGCCTCGAAGATCGTCACGGGGTAGCCGAGCTGCGCGAGGTCGCTGGCCACCGTGAGGCCCGCCGGGCCGGAGCCGACGATCGCAATCTTTTGATCGCGCCACACCTCGGGCGCAGCGGTCCCATTGGCGTTGCCGTGCTGACGCTCCCAGTCCGCGACGAATCGCTCCAGCCGGCCGATGCCGACCGGGTCCTGACGCGGGGCGAGGATGCAGCGCGATTCGCACTGGTGCTCGACCGGGCAGACACGGCCGCAGATCGCGGGCAGCAGGTTGCGGCGGCGGATCGCGCGAGCCGCGCCATCGAAGTCCCCCATCGCGACGCGGCGCACAAAGTCGCGGATCGGCACGCCGACGGGGCAGCCCTGCTCGCACACGGGGTCCTGGCAACTCAGGCAGCGGCGTGCCTCGGCGACGGCGCGCTCCACGGTGTATCCCTCGGCAACCTCGCCCCAGTTCTGGCGGCGCTCCTCCGGGTCCAGGCAGGGCATCGCGGTCTTACGCGGATACACGATCGGCATGGCGCTTACCTCCCGACTCCTGCCAGCTCGCAGGCCAGGTTCTCCTGCTCTTTGTAAGTCGTCAAGCGGGCATCCGCGTCGTCGAAGTCCACCTGGTGCGCGTCGAAGAACGGGCCGTCCATGCAGGCGAAGAGCGACTTGCCACCGACGCTCACACGGCAGCCGCCGCACATCCCGGTTCCGTCAACCATGAGCGGGTCGAGAGAAACCATGGTGGGCAGGCCGCGACGTCGGGTCGTCTCGGCGACGGCGCGCATCATCGGCATCGGGCCCACGGCGAAGCAGTGCGTGAACCCGGCGCCGGCGTCCATGAGCTCCTCAAGGCGGCCGGTGACCACGCCGCGGTGGCCGAGGGAGCCGTCGTCGGTGCACACGTGCACCTCGTCGCTCTCCGTTGCCAGCAGGTCGGCGAGGATCACCAGATCGCGGGTCCGGGCGCCGATGATGGACGAGACCCGCACGCCGCGTGAGCGCATCTCACGCGCCAGTGGGAACACCGCGCCTGTGCCGAAACCGCCGCCGATCAGCACCGCGTGTCCCTCTTCGGGGAGCGACACCTCCACACCGAGCGGGCCCACGAAGTCGAGAAAAGTGTCGCCAACCTGTGCCGCGCCGACCAGCGCACTCGTGCGTCCAACCTCCTGGACGACGATCGTGATCGTGCCTTCGGCTCGGTTGAAGTCGGTGATGCTGATCGGGATCCGCTCGCCGGTCTCTACGACCCGCAGGATCACGAAATGGCCGGGTGCCGCGTTGTGCGCCACAAGCGGAGCGTGGACGACGAAGAGCTTGGTGATGTCCGTCAGGTCACGCTTCTCGATGATGCGCGCGGTGGTGTCCATGGTCGTTCTCACAGCAGTTCTCACAGCAGTGGATGCTCGTGCTTCGCCTTGAGGCGCAGCCAGCGGCGCTCCACCTCGGCCTCGATTGATGCGAGCGTCGCCGCGTTCTCGGGCTTGCAGAGGTGCTTCGTCTTGCCCATCAGCTTCAGCCAGTCGCCGACCGGAATGCGCCGCCCGATCGGCTCCGGGTCGTACGTGATGTGGGTGATGCCGTCCTCGATCTCGTACAGCGGGAAGAAGCAGGAGTCGACCGCGGCCTGCACGACGTCGACACCCACGCGGTCCTCGGTCTTCCAGTTCAGCGGACAGGAGATCAGCACCTTTCCGTAAACCGAGCCGCGGTGCTTCGCGTACCACTGCGCCTTGGCGGCCTTCGCCACGAGGTCGTCGGGGTACCCCTCGACGCCGGTGAAGACATACGGCATGTTGGTCGCCGCCATGATCTGCGGGGTGTCCTTGTGGTGGAAGGTCTTGCCCTGCTGGGCGGGACCCACGTGGCTCGTCGATGTCATGTGGCCGAGCGGCGTCGAGTAGCTGAGCTGGCTGCCGGTGTTCATGTAGCCCTGGTTGTCGTACTCGACGACGATCATCCCGTGGTTGCGGAGCGCGGCCCCGATCGCAGCGCCCATTCCGATGTCCATGCCGCCGTCGCCGGTGACCATCACGAAGGTGATGTCCTCGTCGGCGCTCAGCTCACCACGGCGCTGACGCTCGTGGAACATCTCGACGAGCCCGCTCAGCGTGGCGGCGCCGTTCTGGAAGAGGTTGTGCACATACGTCACGCGGTGCGACGTGAAGGGGTAGCCGGTGGAGACGACCATGGCGCAGCCGGTCTGGTAGAGCACGACGACGTCGCCCTCGATGCCGCGCAGAAACTGGTCGAGCGCCGGGAACATGCCGCAGCCGGGGCACGCACCGTGACCGGGCACGACGCGCTTCGGCTTCGTTGCGAGCTGCCAGTAGGGGGGCGCCTCAACTTGGAGGCGGCCGTCCGGACCCTGCTCCACCTTGAGGAGTCCGCTGGTCATCTCCTCGCGTGTCAGCGGCGGCGTTCCACGGCGCGGCCGCTGCTTTGCGGGATCACCTGGCTCCACACCGTAGTAATCGAACGGCACCTCGACCGCTCCGCGCTCGGCGGCGTCCGTCGCGAGCTGAAAGAACGCGCCGGCGTCCTCCGCGTAGAAGTCGCGCCCGCCGAGGCCGTAGACGCGGCTCAGACAGAGGGTGCGATTCTCCGGGTCGTCCTTCAGCGCGGACTTCACCTCGTGCGAGAGGTTGGCGCCGTGCGCGCCGAAGGAGCTGGAGCGCTCGCCGATCATCACCGCGCGCACACCGCGGAGCGCCTCGCGGATTGCGTCCGCGGGGAAGGGGCGGATCACGTTGGGACTGATGACCCCGGCTCGGACACCCTCGGCGCGCAGCCGGTCGGCGACGTCCTTCGCCGTCTGCGCAGCTGAGTTGACCAGGAAGACGGCGACTTCGGCGTCATCCATGCGGTAGAGATCGAGGGGGTCGTAGCGCCGGCCACTCAACCGCTCGTACTCCGCGACAACCTCCGGGAGCGCGGTGAGCGCGGCGCCCATCGCCCGCTCCAGCTGGTACTTGTTGTTGATCAGGTCGGGGTCGTTCATGTACGGCCCGATCGTCACGGGATGCCGGGGATCGAGCGCGGTCACCGTCTCCCGCACGGGTCCGAGCCAGCCCTGCACGGTGGCGTCGTCCTCGAAGGTCGACACGCGGCGCTTCTGATGGCTGGTGAAGAAACCGTCGAAGGCGACGATCGCGGGCAGCCGCACATCGGCGCGCTCGGCCACCCGCAGCGCGATGAGGTTCAGGTCGTAGACGGCCTGCGGGTCGCGCGCCGTGAAGATCAGCCATCCCGTGTTCAGCGCGTAGTAGACGTCGGAGTGGTCGCCGCGGATGTCGAGCGGCCCGCTCACGGCACGCGTCGCGAGGTCGAGCAGCATCGGGAAGCGCGTCCCGGACTGCACGGGCAGCTCCTCCAGCGAGTACAGCAGACCCTGTGAGCTCGTTGCGTTGAAGACGCGTCCGCCGCCGGTGGTGGCGCCGTAACAGATGCCGGCGGCGCCGTGCTCGCCGTCGGCGGGCACCATGACGATCTTGTGCTGGCCGGCGGCCTTCATCTCGTCGAGCAGCTCGGCGATCTCCGTCGAAGGCGTGATCGGGTAGTAGCCCATCAGATGGAAGTTGATCTGCTTGGCGGAGAGCGCGGCCATCTCGTTGCCGGTGCGGAAGCCGACGACCTGCTGGGCGGGGCCGGCGCTCGTCCTCGGCGGTGCCATGATGGCCATCACGCGGTCCCTCCCAGCTCGAGCCACGGGAAGAGCGGGACGCGATGCTCCTCGGCCCAGCCGGCCTCCTCGCGGAGCTCGGTCAGCGAGCCGGTCGGGCACGCGTCAATGCACTTGAGGCAGCCCTTGCAGTAGTGATAGTCGATGCCGAGCAGCCGCACGGCCGGCTCGCCATCGCCGTTTTCCGACCAGACGAAGCAGAGATCGGGACAGACGATGTCGCAGATCCCGCAGTGCGAGCAGGTGTCGGGGTCGTATGACGGGAGGAAGCCCTGCCGCGATGTGCTCAGGTTCTTGACGATGCTGTTGCCCGGGTCGAGGATGACGCCACCGATCGGCGCGTCGAGGTACCCGAACGCGGGCGCGGCCCGCTGCACGGGTCGGCCGGCGTCGCCCGGCGCGGGCGGCCAGGTCATGGTCCGCAGCTCGCTGTAGCCGCGGTCGAAGGTGCGGAGGTTCGCGTCGACGACGCCGGCGTTCCGCACGGAGAGCTTCTCGCGGATCGTCTCCTTCACCGCTTCCATGTCGAGGAAGGGGCAGGTGCGGACGACCGCGCCGAGCATCGCAGTGTTCACTCGCGTCTTCTCCTCGAGCGCGATGCCGAGCGCGTCGAGCACCGCGACAGTGCCGGAGCGGATGCCAAGCGCCTCCCGGATCTCGTCCGGGGTCAAGCGCGAGTTCACGATCAGGGTGCCGGTTGGGCTCAGGCCGGCCGCGACATCGAACGAGCGCGCCAGCGCCTCGTGGAAGACCGCGACCACCTGGGGGCTCTCGATAGGGCTGCTCGTGCGGACCTCGCGGTCGGCCGGGCAGAAGCGCACGAAGGACTTCACGGGCGTGCCCTTCTTCTCTGATCCGTATGACGAGAAGTGCGAACCGTTCAGGCCCTGCTTCAGGACGCCGGCCTCGGCGAGGATCTGTCCGGCGAGGTGGGCGCCGAGGCCGCCGATCGACTCGAAGCGAATGCCGAAGAAGCCGTCATCATCGGCGCCCGGGAGCACATCCGCCCCGGTGCCCGCTGTGCGGGCGGCCACGGCTGCTGGCATGGCACACCTCCGTGATCCGACTGGTGGCTTGTCCAGATCGTTGTTCGCTGGCGTTCAGGTTGCGCCGCGTCAAATAACGCTGACAAGGGCCGAAAGTACTCACCCGATGGGGCTGGAGGACCATAAAGTCTGGATCCGGACGAAGCGTGAGGTGGGTTCCGCAGGACCACCCACCGGCGTAACCGAGTTGGCTGTGAGCTGAGCCTGGTTCGTCTATCGCAGGATCAGGCGAATCCTCAGGTTTCCGCTGTCGGAGACGAGTGCGTCTCCGGCGGAGTCGAACGCGACGCCGAGCGGCAGGTGGAGTTGCGCTGATGTTGGGCAGCGCCTCCATCACCTGAGAAACCTTGCACGCCATCACCCGCCACCGTGTAGATGTCGCCTGCAGTCATGACCTGGTCGAACATGTCACCGGACGCAGCCGCGACCAAGCGGGCTCGGTTGTTGCTCTGATCGGCAATGAGCAGGTCACCGAGCGAGTCCACAGCCACGTCCGCGGGTCGGAAGATCCTCGCATTGGTTGCCGCGCCGCCATCACCGGAGAAGCCCGAATGGCCGTTGCCCACGATGGTGTATATGTTCCCGGCCGTCATGCTCATCCCGTAGAAGTGTCCGGTGGTGTCCGCAACCACTCGGATGCGGTTGTTGTTGGTATCGGCGATGGCGACGTTGCCGAACGCGTCGGCCGTGACCCCCACCGGTCTCCAAAGCTGAGCAGCGGTCGCAAGGGCCCCGTCGCCACCGTAGCCGGCGACGCCTGTTCCCGCGATCGTGTAGATGTGTCCTGAGGTCATGGCCTGCCCGTAGTAGACGCCGGTCGAACTTGCGACCACTCGAATTCGGTTGTTGTCAGCGTCGGCGATCAGCAGATTCCCATGCGTGTCCGCGACGACTGCGTTCGGCTGAGACAGCTCTGCCGACGTCGCAAGTCCACCGTCGCCGGACGATCCCGCCGTCCCGTCACCCGCGGCGGTGTAAATGCTGCCCGTTGACATGCTCTGGTTGTAGAACGTGCCCGGCGTCTCAGCGACCACTCTGACGCGGTTGTTCAAGGTGTCGGCGATGAGCAGGTTACCCGCAGCGTCGATGGCGACTCCAGATGGTTTGTTGAGCTTGGCGGCCGAAGCTCGTCCCCCGTCACCTGAGAAGCCGCTCCGGCCGATACCGGCGACCGTGTAGATATCGCCCGCCGACATCGTGATGCCGTAGAAGACGCCAGACCTCGCGGCGGCCACCCGAATGCGGCTGTCGCCGATATCCGCGATCACCAGGTTCCCCGAGGAGTCCACCTTCGCTCGAGATTTTGGAGAGATCTGGGCGGCAGTCGCGTTGGCCCCGTCGCCCGAGTATTGAGCGCTGCCATTACCGGCAATCGTGTAGATGTCACCCGCGGTCATCGCGTGGCCGTAGAAGGTGCCGGATCTGCCTGCCAAGACGCGAACACGGTCGTTGGAGTTGTCCGCGATGACGAGGTTGCCGAGCGAGTCCGACACGGCGCTGCCGGAGCCGAGGCTGAATTCAGCCGCGCTTGCGGGACCGCCGTCTCCAGCAAACCCGACGACCCCGTCGCCGGCGACCGAGTAGATGTGGCCGGAGACCATCGCCTGTCCGTAGAACGTGCCGGTCCCGCCGGCGACTACCCGCACCCGATCGTTCCCTGCGAGGCCGCCGTTGGTGCCGTCAGCAATGATCAGGTTGCCCGAGGCGTCGACCGACACCTGCCAGGGGAACTGAAACTCGGCACCGGTCGCAAGACCGCCGTTACCTGCATATCCGGAGACCCCGTCACCGGCGACGGTATAGATATCACCCGCCGTCATGGCTTGGCTGTAGAACGTCCCAGTGATGGCCGCAACGACCCTGATGCGCATGCTGGCGAAGTCATCGAAGACGACATTGCCCGCTCCGTCGACGGCCACACCCTGCGGGTCGTCGATCTCCGCCGCGGTCGCGGGGCCGCCGTCGCCGGCAAAGCCGTAGGCCGCGCTTCCCGCCACCGTGTATATGTCACCCGCCGTCATCGCCTGGCCGTAGAACGTTCCCGATCTTGCTGCGACGACTCGGACACGGCTGTTGAAGTAGTCAGCGAAGACGATGTTACCGGCGGCATCGACCGCGATCCCGGCGGGATCCAGGCCCGCCGAAATCGCGGGCGAGCCGTCGCCGGCGTACGTTGGACTGCCGTTGCCGGCCACCGTGTAGATGTCGCCTGCGGTCATCGCCTGGCCGTAGAAACTGCCCGTGGTTGATGCGGTGACGCGGATGCGGTGATGGTTCAGGTCCGCGATGACCACGTTGCCTGACGGGTCGACGGCGACACCGAACGGATACGACAGCTGTGCGGCGGGACCCGGGCCGCCATCTCCGGAGAATCCGGCGGGGCCGCTGCCGGCCACGGTCGTCAACTGGTCGGTGGTCACGTTGAGTGACCGCACGGCGTTGAACGCCTGATCGGTCACATAGACGTGGGTCCCCGCCGCTGCGAGGGCAATCGGCATCACGGCCACCGACGTGGCCGGCGCAGGTCCGCCAACCGAACCGGCGATGGTCGTGATCGTCCCTGACGGGGATGCAGCGAGAGTGGGCTGCGACGAAACCGCCAACGCTCCCACCGCAGCCAGCGCCGCAACTCCTCGCACCACACGGACACGGCGGCGATGAGCCAAGCCAGCGTTGCCAATGACGCTCAACATCTCTGAGGCCCTTCCCGAACGGCGACACACATGCCGCGTCACGCTCGACCCTACCATATCGAACGCACCACTTGCGTCGTTCGCAGCCTTCGGCACCTAGGTCCACGCAGCGCCTGCCGGCCGCCTCACCCTCCACCGTCGTCCCGCGAGGGAGGCTCACGAGGGTTGCTCGAGGCGCCGCCACTCGCAGCTGCAGCAGGGTGATCGAAAACCACGGTATCGCGGAGAAGCGACATGCTCGTTCTCCGAGCTGAGACCAGGTAACACAGGAGAAGGGCACGCCCCACGGCTCGCAGTAGGTGCGGCGGTTGCATCGATCGGGCGTTCCGATAGTCCTGTCGATCTGGGAGGCCACGGCGTCTAGCTCAACGCCCTCGCTATCCTGCCGCACGTGTCCGAGGACGAACTGTCCGCTCAGTCGCTTGCGGCGGCGATTCACGCTGACTTGGGCGTGCGGAGCATGGAGCGAGGCGTGGTGTCGGCAGGGTGCGACCCCGTCACCGAGAGGAAACGTCCCCCCGGCTCGAGCTCGCGCAACCCACGATCCCGTGGCGTGTGTGCACGCACTCCCACATTGACGTCACCGCAGAGACTGCCATCGACGTCTGCGCGCACGCCGACGGTGTCGGCGGGCTGGCGCTCACCTATGACCCCGGCCGCT